>ERZ773142.169-NODE-169-length-82681-cov-8.29724_pt1 | contig 82681 bp, 78 predicted proteins | sample MGYA00580853_ERZ773142 | MGnify/ENA primary metagenome ERZ773142 (study PRJEB29015, sample SAMEA2737862) | human gut metagenome | biome: human gut; feature: human-associated habitat; material: faeces | place: China | collected 2012 ...
TTGTTTCATAGGAAATTGCGTCCTATGAAACAAAAAAGCGCTCCGCAGGGATGCGCACTCGGCGCAAAGGTAGATGGTTGCTGAAGCAACCGCGCCTCGGCGCGAGAATGTGCCAAGGCACATTCTTTTTTACAGAAAGGTGGAATTGCATGGAGCATACCGATAAAAGGAAATGCTGCAGTGGAATAGCAGAGCATGCAGAAGCAGCGAAGCCAGATGCCGCAGAGAAAAAAGCAGGGCACAAAGAAGGAAAGCCGTGCTGTTGTCATAAAAAGAAAGAACGTTCGGAGAAGGAATACAAGGACCTGATCCATCGCTTAAACCGCATTGAAGGACAGATCCGGGGAATCCGCAACATGGTAGAGCAGGACGCCTACTGTCCGGATATCCTCATTCAGGTGGCTGCGGCCAACGCGGCGCTCAACAGTTTCAACAAGGTCCTTCTTGGAAATCATCTGCGGACCTGCGTGGCCAATGATATACGCGAAGGCCATGATGAGACCATCGATGAGTTATTGAAGGTATTGCAGAGACTGATGAAGTAAAGGTGAGAATCTTTGCTGGCCATGACACAGAGAGCAAGTGGCAGTGAGGAGAGATTTCGAAGCTATGCGAGGCGGATAAAAAAACAGTATTCCGGGCATGGTAAAGAAGAATGCAATTGGGAAGAAGCAGTTGCAGGGGGAATCGAAAAAGGAGGAAACGACAACAAGATGGAACAGTATACAGTAACCGGCATGAGCTGCGCGGCCTGCAGCAGCCGCGTGGAAAAAGCGGTTTCCGGGGTGCCTGGTGTTACAGGCTGTTCGGTTAGCCTGCTGACCAATTCCATGGGTGTGGAAGGCACGGCATCGTCCGCTGATATCATCAAGGCGGTGCAGGATGCCGGATATGGCGCGTCTGTAAAGGGCGCGGGAAAAGAGGGCAGTGTACGGGCACAGTCCTTAGACGCGGAGGAAGCGTTAAAAGACCATGAGACTCCGGTCTTAAAGCGCAGGCTCTGGTATTCCGTTGGATTTCTGATCGTTCTCATGTATTTTTCCATGGGACATATGATGTGGGGCTGGCCGCTTCCGGCATTTTTTGACGGAAACCATGTGGCGATGGGGCTGATCCAGCTGATCTTAACCGCCATCGTTATGGTCATCAACCAGAAATTCTTCATCAGCGGCTTTAAGAGCCTGTGGCACAAAGCTCCGAACATGGATACCCTGGTGGCCCTCGGTTCCATGGCGGCATTTACTTACAGTACCTACGCACTGTTTGCCATGACCGATGCCCAGGTAAAGGGCAATGCGGACGCTGTCATGAGTTACATGCATGAGTTTTATTTTGAGTCCGCAGCCATGATCCTGACCCTCATCACCGTGGGCAAGATGCTGGAGGCACGTTCCAAAGGAAAGACCACCGATGCGTTAAAGAGCCTGATGAAGCTAGCTCCGAAGACCGCGGTTGTGGTTCGGGACGGCGAAGAAGTCACTGTCGGCATTGAGCAGGTACAGAAAGGCGATGTCTTCGTTGTCCGTCCGGGCGAGAACATTCCGGTGGATGGCATTGTATTAGAAGGAAGCAGTGCCGTGAACGAAGCGGCTCTTACCGGTGAGAGTATTCCGGTGGATAAGACTGTGGGTGACAGCGTTTCCGCTGCAACGGTGAACCAGTCCGGCTTTATCCGCTGCGAGGCAGTCAGAGTCGGAGAAGATACGACTCTGTCCCAGATCATTCAGATGGTCAGTGATGCGGCTGCCACCAAGGCGCCGATCGCAAAGGTTGCCGACAGGGTATCCGGTGTGTTTGTACCGACTGTTATTACTATTGCAGTCATTACAACTATTGTATGGCTGCTGGCTGGCCAGAGCGTGGGCTTTGCGCTGGCCCGGGGCATTTCTGTGCTGGTCATCAGCTGTCCGTGTGCACTGGGGCTTGCGACTCCGGTTGCCATTATGGTAGGCAACGGCATGGGCGCAAAGCACGGCATTATGTTTAAGACTGCGGTTTCCCTGGAGGAAGCGGGCAAGATGGATATTGTGGCACTGGATAAGACCGGCACCATCACCAGCGGCGAGCCGAAGGTGACCGACATCATCCTGTCAGAAGCAAAGAGTGAGCAGGAGCTTCTGGCACTGGCTTACACCCTGGAGAAAAAGAGTGAGCATCCGCTGGCCCGCGCCATTAACGAGTGCGCTCAGGCGGACGGCATCACTGCAGGCGAGGTGGACGATTTCGCAGCGCTTCCGGGCAATGGACTTTCCGGCATTTATGAGGGCAGTGAGCTCTGCGGAGGAAACGCGAACTTTATCAGCAGTGTTGCAGCGGTATCCGATGAGATCCGAGCGAAAGCAGAAAAGCTTGCGGAAGCAGGCAAGACCCCGCTGTATTTCAGCCGTGACGGACAGCTTCTTGGTATTGTTGCGGTGGCGGATGTCATCAAGGAAGACAGCCCGCGGGCGGTTAAAGAACTGCAGAACATGGGCATCCGCGTTGTGATGCTGACCGGTGATAACGAGCGCACTGCGAAAGCTATCGGCGCCCAGGCCGGTGTGGACGAGGTCATCGCAGGCGTGCTTCCGGAAGGAAAAGAGAGCGTGATCCGTTCTCTGAAAGAACAGGGCAAGGTAGCCATGGTCGGTGACGGAATCAACGATGCTCCGGCGCTGACCCGTGCGGATATCGGTATTGCCATCGGAGCAGGAACGGATATTGCCATCGATGCAGCCGATGTGGTTCTGATGAAAAGCCGCTTAAGCGATGTTCCGGCAGCCATCCGGTTAAGCCGCACAACGCTGCGTAACATCCACGAGAACCTGTTCTGGGCATTTTTCTACAACGTTATCGGCATTCCGCTGGCAGCCGGAATCTGGTATCCGCTGTTCGGACTGAAGTTAAACCCAATGTTCGGCGCGGCAGCCATGAGCCTTTCCAGCTTCTGTGTCGTAACCAATGCCCTGCGCCTGAATCTGTTTCAGATGTATGACGCGTCCAAAGATAGGAAGAAAAAACAAAGCAGGCCACATGATGAAAGTCATGCTGATCATAAAGAGAAAAAGGAGAAGAGTGCTATGACAAAGACTATGAAAATCGAAGGAATGATGTGCGGACACTGTGAGGCCAGAGTGAAAAAGACCCTGGAGGGCATCGAAGGCGTAACTGAGGCAGTGGTAAGCCATGAGAAGGGAACCGCAGTCGTAACCCTGGAGAAGGAAGTTGCAGACAGCGTTCTGAAAGAGGCTGTTGAGGCACAGGATTACAAGGTCGTATCAGTACAGTAAACACGAGCGGCGCACCGACAGGTGTGCCGCGAACGTATGAAGGAGAAATAAATGTCACATTCTCAGAATTCCATGGGCTATATGGTAGCTCTTTGCATTATCCTGTACATAGTAGGCGTATCCATCTATCTCTTAGTGAAATTTGTAAGAAAAAAACTGGATGAGGCGAGAGACCGCAGATTCCAGAGAGAACATCAGGTAAATCCGATGGCAGAAGCAGCCAAAGAAAAGCCGGATGAAAAATAGAGACTGAAGGAAAGACAGAAAAAAGAAGGGAGCAATCAGTCATGACAGATATCATTGTAATTTTGGTCATTGCAGTATTCGTTCTTCTTGGTGTAAAATCCACCATCAAGCATTTTAAAGGTGAGGGAGCCTGCTGCGGTGGCGGCGGTGGAAGCCTTCCGCCGGAAGAAAAAAAGCTGGAGAATCCGGTTATCGGAAAGAAAATCGTCAAGATCTCCGGCATGCACTGTGAGCACTGTGTGAACGCAGTCACCGAAGCCATCAACAAGATTGACGGCGCATCCGCAAAAGTCAGCCTGCACGGAAAAAAAGCCGTAGTCAGCTACGACCGGGAGCTGGATGAGGCGGTGTTGAAAAAGACTATCGAGGATGCGGGATATACCGTAGAGGAAATGAAATAAGAATTATAAAAGCCGGAAAGTGGGTTAATAAGCTGCTTTCCGGCTTTTGTTGTTTCTAAAAAAAATGGTCTGTGTTATACTAAAAAACAAGAAACAATTGAAAATTGGGTTTTGATAAGGAGGCGGCTGAAATGGACACAAGAACTATGAAAACCATACTGGAAATAGGCGAGACCATTGCGGTCGAATTCAAAAGATGTGGAAATGGAATTGAAAGTGATGTATATGAAACAGTATGCTCGTTTTTAAACCGTTTTGGAGGAGATATATTTCTGGGGGTTCTGGATGACGGAACCGTTTCTGGTGTGCCGGAAAAGCAGGCTCCAGATATGGTAAAAAATTTTATTAGCTGTATTAGTAATCCTGCATTGTTTTCACCGACTATTTATCTCAATCCTGAGATTTTGGATTATGAAGGGAAGAAACTCATTCATATACACATTCTTCCAAGTGCAGAAGTGCACAGCTACAAAAAAGTAATCTATGATCGTGTAAATGATGCTGACGTGAAAGTTACGGCCACAGCTCAGATTGCCCAGATGTATATCCGCAAGCAAGAGATTTACACAGAAAAGAAGATTTTCCCATATGTGGGACTGGAAGATTTACGTCTGGACCTGTTGCCAAAACTCCGGATCATGGCGGCGAATAACAGTGGTCAGACACATCCGTGGAGCAGTATGTCAGACGAGGAAGTATTAAAAAGTACAAGATTGTATAGTATAGACCGTGTCACCGGAGCAAAAGGATACAATCTGGCTGCGGTCATGCTTTTGGGAAAAGATGATGTAATTGCAGATGTGGTACCGGCCTATGTGACGGATGCACTGCTTCGCAAGGTAAATATAGATCGGTATGATGACCGGGAAATTATCAAAACCAACTTGATCGAAAGTTATGAACAGCTCATGGAATTTGGCCGGAAACATCTGCCGGATCGTTTCTTTTTGGAAGAAGACCAGCGGAAGAGCCTTAGAAATATCATTACGCGAGAAATGATAGCCAATACACTGATACACCGGGAATATACCAGTTCCTATCAGGCAAAATTTGTAATAGAAAAAGACCGGATGTATGTAGAAAATGCAAATCGTGCTTCACAACAGGCAGTTCTTACACCGGATGATATCGAACCAAATCCAAAGAATCCGATCATCGCTGCATTCTTTCGGAATATCGGGTATGCGGACCAGCTTGGATCTGGTGTGAGAAATTTGTTCAAATATAGTGAAGTTTATTCAGGGAAAGAGCCAGAGTTTGTAGAGGGAGACGTATTTCGGATTATTGTGCCGTTGGATGAAGCGTTGATGAATGCAGGAACCACCCAGTCCACCCAATCGACCACCCAATCGACCACCCAGTCCACCCAATCGACTATTGATGAAGTGGTTCATAATATGCAAGGTGAAATAGAATATGCAATTATGCAGTTGATGATAAATATTCCAGAGATTTCTCAAAAAGAGATAGCGGCAAGAAATGGGCTTAACTTGAATACGGTGAAGTATTATATCCGCAGGATGCAAAAGAAAGGAATGATTGAGCGAGAAGGAACCAACCGAAAAGGAAAATGGATCGTAAAACAATAAGTGAGAAGGAATTAATTCGGAAAGTAGAATATGCGGAAGGGAAAAGAGAAGGTGCGGAGCAGATTTTTACCATTTACAGGCTGCATAAAGAAAAATATACGGAGCAGCAAATCGCGGAGCAGATGGGATTAGATGTAGGAGAGGTGAAAAACGTTCTGGAACGACTTAAGTAGAATGGATATGTAAACAGAAATGAGGAGCCACAGCAGCGGCTCCTCATTTTGGCTTTTAAAAGTATATTTTTATGACAGCTTCCAGATTTCCTCATTATACTGCGCAATGGTGCGGTCGGAGGAGAAGAATCCGGCTTTGCTGATGTTGATGAGCATTTTCTTAGCCCACTCGGTGCGGTCAGTGTAGGCTTCATAAGCCTTTTCGCGGGTCTTGACGTAATCTTCAAAGTCCGGGAAGGTCATGAACCAGTCTTTGTTTAACAGTTCTTTGTAGAGACGGTCCAGATTTTCTTTCTGGCCGATCTTCATCATTTCTTTTCCGATAATGAAATCTACAGCAGCCTTTAAGTCTTTATCCTTAGCGTACCAGTCTTTGGATTTGTAGTCACCGCGCTCATAGCGGGCAATGACGGTCTCGGAGGATTCGCCGAAGGTGAAGATGTTGTCTTTGCCGACCAGCGCGGCAATCTCTACATTCGCACCGTCCATGGTTCCCAGGGTCAGGGCACCGTTTAACATGAACTTCATGTTGCCGGTTCCGGAGGCTTCCTTGGAAGCCAGGGAGATCTGCTCGGAGATATCGCAGGCCGGAATCAGCTTTTCAGCCAGGGTCACATTGTAGTTTTCCACCATGAAAACGTTCAGATGTGGACTTACCTTCGGATCTTTGTTGATAAGCTCCTGTAAACATAAAATTAAGTGGATAATGTCCTTTGCAATCACGTAAGCCGGAGCAGCTTTTGCGCCGAACAGCACGGTAATCGGCTTTTTCGGAAGCTTGCCTGCCTTGATCTCCAGATACTTATGGATGACATAGAGGGCATTCATCTGCTGGCGTTTGTATTCATGCAGACGTTTTACCTGAATGTCAAAAATGGAATCCGGGTTCAGTTCCAGTCCTTGGGTGTTCTTCAGATAGGAAACAAGCTGAGCCTTCTTTTCTGCTTTCACATCCAGAAGCTTTGTAAGTACGGACGGTTCAGACACGAACTGTCCCAGTTTTTCCAGTTCCATGGCATCTTTCTTCCACCCATTTCCGATGAGGGAGGTGATGAGGGCGGAAAGCTCTGGGTTGCATTCCATGAGCCAGCGGCGGAAGGTGATGCCGTTGGTCTTGTTGTTGAAGCGCTCCGGGTACAGTTTGTAGAAGTTGTTGAGCTCGGTGTTCTTTAAAATCTCGGTGTGCAGGTAAGCCACGCCGTTGACGCTGTAGCCGTAGTGGATGTCCATATGGGCCATATGAACCAGACCGTTCTGGATGATGTAGGTGGTCTCGTCTTTTACAGTGGCGCGGATGCGGTTGTCCAGCTCGCGGATGATCGGCATTAACTGCGGAACCGCTTTTTCCAGGAAAGCAATCGGCCATTTTTCCAGTGCCTCAGCCAGGATGGTGTGGTTGGTGTAAGCACACACTTTGGATACGATGGCAATCGCCTCATCCATCAAAATGCCGTGCTGTCCTAACAGGCGGATCAGCTCCGGGATAACCATGGACGGATGGGTGTCGTTGATCTGAACGGCAGCATAGTCAGCCAGGTCATGGAGATTGGAACCGCGGGCGATGCACTCGTCAAGAATGAGCTGTGCGGCATTGCTGACCATGAAATACTGCTGGTACACGCGCAGCAGGCGGCCCTTGTCATCGGAATCGTCCGGATAGAGGAAGAGCGTCAGGTTTTTCTCGATTTCGGTTTTGTCGAAATCAATACCATCCTTTACGATGCTCTCATCCACAGTTTCCAGATCGAAGAGGCGCAGGCGGGTAGAGTGGTTGTTATAACCGGTCACATCCAGGTCATAGAGACGGGAAGTAACCGTGAAGCCGCCGAACGGAACCTGATAGCTGGTTTCGGTTTTGGTAAGCCAGCTCTCGTTTTCCATCCACGGGTTCGGGGTCTCCTGCTGCAGATGCTTCTTGTCAAAGACCTGTCTGAACAGGCCATAGTGGTAGTTTAAGCCAACACCGTCTCCGTTTAATCCAAGAGTAGCAATGGAATCCACAAAGCAGGCAGCCAGACGTCCCAGACCGCCGTTGCCGAGGGATGGCTCCGGCTCCAGCTCCTCGATTTCGGCAAGGTTCTTGCCGGCAGCGGCCAGCTCTTTTTTAACTTCATCGTAAAGACCTAAGTTGATGAGATTGTTGGAGAGCAGCTTGCCAATCAGAAACTCGGCGGAAATGTAGTAGAGCTTGCGCCTGCCGGTGGTGGCAGCAGTTTTTTCGGAAGCAGCTTCCTTTTCCTTTGCTAGCTTTTTCACCTGCTCTAACAGGCAGATATAGATTTCCTTGTTAGTGCAGGAAGTCAGCGGCTTTTTATATTTTTCTTTCACAGCTTTTGTCAGATCCATAATAGTAAAACTCCCTTCCTGAAGTATCATAAATCAAAAATTCGTTTATATTATAACAAAGTCAGGCGCGGTTGTGCAACTAAAAATCTCCAGGCTTCACAGAGTCGGGCAGCATGGACTGATATGTTCGATGTCCGATTACATGCTGATAATCGTCCTGGATCAGCGCACAGCGTTCCGGGCTTTCATACAGCTTCTTCGCAGCCGCAAACAGGATCCGCGCCGCGTAGTGCATGCCCTTGTGGGCCAGCGGGCTTTTTCCCTGGGCTACGATCTGCCAGGTATGAAGGGCACAGCCGGCCGCTTCGGTTGTTACGCCGATGAGTCCGGTCGGAACCTGCCAGCTTACATCGCCTACATCCGTACTGCCGAGGTTGATGCTTTGGTCAGCAGGAAGAATGGTGGTGTCAATGGAAGGGGAAGCCTGATCCGCAGCAAACCTTGCCGCATACTCGTAATCATCATCTGCATATTCCGGCTTCTCTGCCTCTTGCATGGCCTCCATCATAAGCGCCTCCATAGCCGGAACCGACAACAGCTCTGCATAGGCGCTGACGGTCCGGCAGGAAACCCTGGTTCCCGTCATGAGTGCAGCGCCCTTTGCCACATCAGAGACCCGGTCGTAAAGTTCGGCTACATAAGTGCTTTCCGGTGCGCGCAGGGCGTAGAGCAGGGTGGCGGCAGCCGGAACAATGTTCGGCGCATCGCCGCCATCATTCAGATAAGCGTAGTGCATGCGGGCATCACTTTTGACATGCTCCCGCAGGTAGTTGACGCCCACATTCATAAGTTCACAGGCATCTAATGCAGAACGTCCAAGCTCCGGGTGGGCGGCAGCATGGGCGCTTTTTCCGGTAAAGTCAAAGATCACGCGGATATTGGCGAGCGCCTTTTTGATCAGGCCGGTTTTGGACCCCGGATGCCAGGCCAGAGCAAAGTCCAGATTGTCAAAGCAGCCGGAGCGGGTCAGGAAAGCTTTTCCGGCGCCGCCCTCCTCAGCCGGACAGCCAAAGTAGATCACGGTTCCCTCCGAATGGGTCTGCAAGAGCCAGTCGCGAATGAGGCAGGCCGCTTCCATGGCGCCGGTTCCAAGAAGGTTGTGTCCGCAGCCATGTCCTGCTGCACCGGGAAGGTCTGTCTGTTTTTCGGGAGAATCTGCGATCTGGTTCATGCAGGGCAGCGCGTCATATTCCCCTAAAAGTCCGATGACCGGGTGACCGGAGCCAAAGCTTGCAGAAAAGGCGGTGGCAATGCCGCCGAGATTCCGTGTTACGGTAAAACCTTCTTGTTCCAGAAAATCAGCCTGCAGGGCGCTGGAATGAAACTCCTGGTAACGGGGCTCTGCAAATTCCCAGATCTGGTCGCTGATGGATGTAAATTGCTGTTCAAAATCTTGTCTGTTCATTATAAAAAGTCCTCCTGAGAGTACGATTGACTGAAATATGACATTATCATATCATATCTCAGACTTTTCTTCATTACGTTTTGATGGGGAAATTGCGTCCTGTGAAATGTAATATGATTTCAGCCACATGACGTTTACAAAAGAGTGAAATATTGTTAATATAATTTATTAACAGGAAATTTTTGAAAAAGGAGAGCGTGAATGATGGGGATTGAGAATGTATATGGGGCACTTCTTAACGGTCTTCAGTCAGAAAATCAGAAGCTGCTGCTGACAAAGCTAAAGAAAGACGGAACCTTAGAAAAGCATATTTATGAGCCGGGAACGGAAACCGAGTCAGTGGAAGCTCTGGCACAGCAGGCTGCTTTTGAGAAGAAGGTATGCATTACGGGGTTTGACGATAAGCAAAAAACAGAAAAGTGGATCGCGGAGCCGTTCTGTAAGGAAAACCGCATGCTGATCTTCGGCGGTGGTCATGTTTCACTGGCACTGGCAGAGTTTGCGGCCCGCACCGGCTTTGCGGTAACGGTGACCGATGACCGGCCTTCCTTTGCCAATGAGCTTCGCTTCCCGACGGCAAAGCAGGTCCTTTGCATGGATTTTGAGACGGCGATTGAAAAGCTGCATGTCAATTCTTCTGATTTCGTGGTGCTCTTAACCAGAGGCCATCGTCACGATGGTGTCTGTCTGCGGGCCCTGGCAAAACAGGAGGAGACGGCATATCTCGGCATGATCGGTTCCAGAAAGCGCGTCCGCGAGCTGAAGGACACACTGGAGGAGGAAGGCATCAGCCGTAAGTGGCTTGACTGGATCCACACCCCGGTGGGACTTGATATCGGAGCAATAACCCCGGAGGAGATTGCGGTTGCAATCCTTGCAGAAGCCATTCAGGTAAAACGCAAACCGGAGGATGAGGCCAGAAGAGTTTCCCAGTCTGACATCGACATGGAAGTCATTCACGATCTGGCAGAGCCGGAAGAAAAATTTGCGGATCAGAAAAAGGCGGTTATTACCATTCTGAGCACGAAAGGCTCCACCCCGAGAAAGGCCGGAGCCAAGATGATTGTTTACGAAACAGGGCTGATCCAGGGAACCATCGGAGGGGGCTGCGCAGAGGCAAACCTCATGCAGCATGCCCGGGAAGTGATCCGTGATGGCGGATATCAGATCCGTCATGTGGATATGACCGGAAGAGTGGCAGAGGAAGAGGGCATGGTCTGCGGCGGCGTGATGCAGGTGCTGATTGAACGGGGCTGAGTGTGAAATTCTGATAAGTAACGAAACGCATGAAAAAAAGTTAGGGAAACTGTCAATAAAACAGATTAGGGGATTGCATTTCCCGGAAAAACAGATTACAATAGAATCATCTGAAAAGCCGGTTTGCCGGAAGGTAGGCCGGTTTTAAAAGTCCACCGTTATTTTCGCAAAAAAATAACGAAAAAACAAATGAATGGAACAAAAAACGGAATGATAACGAAGATTCACAGGAAGATTGGGAGGCAGCACACATGAAACTGATCAAAACCGTCGATGCGGAGGGCGCAGTCCTCTGTCACGACATTACACAGATCATTCGCGGAGTTACCAAAGACGCGGTGTTCCGCAAGGGTCACATTGTTACAAAGGAAGATATTCCGGTGCTTTTAAGCGTTGGAAAGGATACCCTCTATGTCTGGGAGAAGGAAGAGGGCATGCTCCACGAGGATGATGCAGCCGAAGTGCTCTGCGAGATCTGCAGGGGTGAGCACATGGACCGTTCTTTGCCGAAGGAAGGTAAGATCGAGCTGACCGCGGCCTGCGATGGCCTGTTAAAGATTGATGCGAAGGCATTGAAAGCAGTCAATTCCTTCGGCCAGATGATGATCGCCACCCGCCACGGCAATTTTGCCGTAAAAAAGGGAGACAAGCTGGCAGGCACCCGCATTATCCCTCTGGTCATTGAGGAAGAGAAGATGAAAGCGGTGAGGGAGCGGACCATGGAGCTGACCGGTGGAAAGCCAATTCTGGAATTAAAGCCGTTTCAGCATAAGCAGGTCGGTATTGTGACAACCGGAAATGAAGTGTTCCACGGACGTATCAAAGATACCTTCACCCCGGTCATTGTGGACAAGCTGTCTGAGTTTGACACAGAGGTCATTGACCATGTCACCTGGGATGATGATGACAAAAAGGTAACGGCCAGCATTCTGGACATGATCGGAAAGGGAGCGGATGTTGTCATCTGTACCGGAGGCATGAGTGTAGATCCGGATGACAAGACTCCGCTGGCTATCAAAAATACAGGAGCACGCATCGTTTCCTATGGTGCCCCGGTGCTTCCGGGTGCCATGTTCCTGCTGGCTTATTACGACCGTATAGAGCAGGGCAGGAACCGGAGAACTGTTATCATGGGACTTCCGGGCTGTGTGATGTATGCAAAGCGCACCATTTTTGATCTGGTACTTCCACGTGTCATGGCAGACGATGAGGTGACACCGGACGAGCTGGCAGCCCTCGGCATGGGCGGCCTGTGCTTAAACTGCCCGGTCTGCACCTTCCCGAACTGCGGATTTGGAAAGGGGTACTGATATGGAATTTACCCATTTTGACGAACAGGGCAATGCCCGCATGGTCGATGTGACTGCCAAGGGCGAAACGGTGCGTGAGGCGGTAGCAAAGGGCCGTATCCGCGTGAGCGAGGAATGCTTTGGAAAGATCAAAGAAGGTACTATGGCTAAGGGAGATGTGCTCGGTGTGGCCCGGATTGCCGGGATCATGGGAGCCAAGCGTACTTCAGAGCTGATTCCGCTGTGCCACATCTTAAATCTGACCAAGCTGAACGTGGATTTTAACCTGCACCCGGAAACTTGTGAGATCGAGGCAGTTTGCACGGCCAAGACTACCGGAAAGACCGGAGTGGAGATGGAAGCGCTGACCGGTGTTTCGGTGACACTTCTGACCATCTACGATATGTGTAAGGCGGTAGATAAGGCGATGGAGATCGGAGACATCCATCTGGCAGAGAAAACCGGAGGAAAGAGCGGACATTTTGTGAATCCGCGTGAGCAGGGCGGTGAGCAGGTGTGAAGGATGCCCAGGGAAGAGAAATTAAGTATCTGCGTGTGTCCGTGACGGACCGCTGCAACCTGCGCTGCAAATACTGTATGCCAAACGGCATTGAGTGCGTGGAGCATAAGGATATATTAAGCTTTGAGGAGATCCGGCAGATCGCGGTGTGCGGGGCCAGGCTCGGCATCACCAAGATCCGGCTGACCGGAGGAGAACCGCTTGCCAGGAAAGGCTGCCCGGAGCTGATCCGTATGTTAAAAGAGATTCCGGGTATTGAAAAAATCGCCATGACGACCAACGGAACCCTGGTGAGAGCCATTCTCCCGGAACTGGTAGAGGCAGGACTGGATGAGATCAACATCAGCCTGGATACACTGGATGCTGGGACGTTTGCGGCCATTACCGGTCAGGATCTTCTGCCGGAGGTCCTGCTGGCCATTGACGCGGCTCTTGCGGCAGGCTTGAAAGTAAAGGTTAACGCAGTTTCCATGCCGGATACCGACTGGAAACGTCTGATCACGCTGGCAAAGGATAAGCCTGTGGATGTCCGGTTTATTGAGCTGATGCCCATTGGAGAAGGGCGGCACTCGGAGGGACGCAGCAACGAGGAGCTTTTGGAAGAGATACGCAGTGAATTTCCTCAGCTTCAGGCCGATGGCAGCGTACACGGGGCCGGTCCGGCGGTGTATTACAGGATTCCGGGATATCAGGGAAGCATCGGACTCATAAGTGCTATGCACGGAAAGTTCTGCAGCTCCTGCAACCGGGTACGACTGACTTCAACAGGATTTTTGAAGACCTGTTTGTGCTATGAGGATGGAACAGACTTGAGAGAAATTCTGCGTGGTGAATGCGTGCGGCAGGAAGCGGTCAGCAAAAATCAGAAGCTTCTCGATGCCATGGCCCGCACCATATACGGCAAACCGGCAGAGCACTGCTTTGAGCAGCCGGATCAGATTACAGAAGCGCATGGCATGAGTGCAATTGGAGGGTGAGAAACATGGATTTTAATGAAACAGGCGTAGTGAAGGCTATCTGCATCAGTCCGGCCCGGGGAACGGAAAAGCATACCATCCCGGAAGGACATTTTATTCCGGACTTCGGAATTGAGGGTGATGCTCACGCGGGAACGTGGCACCGGCAGGTGAGTCTTCTTTCCTATAATAAAGTTGAGGAGTTTAATAAGCGCGGAGCAAACGTGGGCGACGGCGCCTTTGGTGAAAATCTGGTCGTAGACGGAATCGATTTCCGGGCGCTGCCGGTGGGAACCAGACTGTATGCCGGGACCGTGGAGCTTCGCATGACCCAGATCGGCAAGGAGTGCCACAGCCACTGCGCAATTTATCATCGTGTTGGGGAGTGTATCATGCCGCGGGAAGGTGTGTTTGCCGAGGTTATAAAGGAAGGTATCATCCGTCCGGGCGATGTGATGCGTGTGGAAGCACCGGATGAGAACCGTCCGTTTACGGCGGCAGTCATTGTTTTAAGCGATAAAGGCTCCAGAGGGGAGCGGGAGGACGCAAGCGGTCCAGCAGCCGAGGAGCTGTTAAAAGAAGCAGGATATGATGTGCTGGAACGCTTTGTGATCCCGGATGAGCCGGCGGTGTTAAAGCATCACCTGATCCGTCTGGCCGACAGCCGGCAGGTAGATCTGGTTGTCACCAGTGGCGGTACCGGATTTTCCATGCGGGATCAGACACCGGAGGCAACGCTGGCAGTGGCAGACCGGAATGCGCCTGGCATTGCCGAGTACATCCGCATGAAGTCCATGCAGATCACAGACCGGGCCATGTTAAGCCGCGGCGCGTCTGTGATCCGCAAAAAGACCCTGATCGTGAATCTTCCGGGAAGTCCGAAGGCCGTGAAGGAGAGCCTTGGCTTTATTCTGGGAGCGCTGGATCATGGGTTAAAGATTTTGCGTGGCACCGCGTCTGAGTGCGCGAGAAAATAGAAAACAAAAGGGAGAGAAAAGATGAAGAAACCGTTCGCAGTTGTAATGGCAGCTATGATGGTTGCAGGTATGATGGCAGGATGCTCCTCCAAACCGCAGGAGACCACCGCAGCAGCAACCGAGACTGAGACAATCGCAGCGGAAACCACTGCAGCAGAGACAGAGGCAGAGAGCAAAGCAGAGGCAAAGGCAGACCTTGGCGAGCAGAGTATTCTGGTTGCGGCGGCAGCAAGCTTAAAGAACGCATATGAGGATGAACTGATCCCGATGTTCGAGGAGCAGTATCCGGGCGTAACCGTTGAGGGAACCTACGACAGCTCAGGAAAGCTGCAGACCCAGATCGAGGAAGGCCTGGAGGCAGACGTATTTATGTCTGCAGCGACCAAGCAGATGAAGGCTCTGGATGAGGAAGGCATGATCGCTTCCGATACCATTGTAAACCTGTTAGAGAACAAGATCGTTCTGATCGTTCCGACCGGCAGCGACAGCAAAATTGATTCCTTCGAGAAGATCGGTGATGCAGCATCGATCGCACTGGGTGATCCGGAGAGTGTTCCGGCCGGCCAGTACGCAAAAGAAGCTTTGACTAATTTAAACGTATGGGACAGCATTCAGGATAAGGTAAGCTTTGGTACCAACGTAACGGAGGTATTAAACCAGGTTGCAGCAGCAAGTGCTGACGCAGGTATCGTTTACGCAACCGATGCAGCCAGCAAGGCTGATCAGGTTACTGTTGTTGCAGAGGCACCGGAGGGAAGCCTGGAAAAGAAAGTCATCTATCCGGTAGCCGTGGTAAAGGCGACTGCTCACGAGGATGCTGCAAAGGCATTCGTTGACTTCTTACAGACTCCGGAAGCAATCGCGGTATTTGAGTCTTACGGCTTTGTAGCAGCCAAGTAAAAAGAAAGGAGCAACAAGATGGACTGGTCCCCAATTCTGATTTCCATGAAGACAGCCAGTGTCTCCATTGTGCTTACCTTCTTTCTCGGGATCCTGGCAGCCTGGTGGGTGGTCAGCATGAAAAACGAGCGGATGAAGATTCTCCTGGACGGCGTGCTGACGCTGCCGCTGGTGCTTCCGCCTACGGTGGCGGGCTTTTTTCTCTTATATCTGTTTGGGGTGAAACGGCCAATCGGCATCTTCTTTTTACAATATTTTGGCGTGAAGATCGCTTTTTCCTGGACGGCCACGGTGCTGGCCGCAGTGGTGATGTCCTTTCCGCTCATGTACCGCTCTGCAAGGGGAGCGTTTGAGCAGGTGGATCCGAACCTCATGGCAGCGGCCCGCACCCTTGGCATGAGTGAGTGGAGCATCTTCCATAAGGTGCTGATCGCCAATGCCATGCCGGGTATTGTCAGCGGCGGTGTCCTGGCCTTTGCGAGAGGCCTGGGAGAATTTGGCGCAACGGCCATGATCGCAGGCAACATCGCAGGAAAGACCAGAACCCTGCCGATGGCGGTATATTCCGAGGTGGCAGCAGGAAATATGGACGCGGCATACCGCTATGTTGCTATCATCGTTGTCATTGCCTTTCTTTCCGTAATCCTGATGAACCGGGCAGCACTGCGCGAGAAGAAAAGGAGATTATCATGAGTGAGGAGTTTTTATCGGCAGATATCCGGAAAAAGCTGCGTGAATTCGAGCTTCAGGTTCGGTTTACCTGCTCGGCATGCCGAGGACGTGCCAGTGACGCGTCCGCCGGCTCCGGGACAGGCTGTCTTGGCATTCTCGGTCCTTCCGGCTGCGGCAAGAGCATGACCTTAAAATCCATTGCCGGCATTGTGGAGCCGGACAGCGGCTCCATCATCCTGGATGGACGGGAACTCTTCAACAGCAGCCGGAAGGTAAACCTGAAGCCGCAGAAACGCCGCGTCGGTTATCTGTTCCAGAACTATGCGCTGTTTCCGAATATGACCGTGGAGAAAAACATCCTTACCGGATTAAAGGCGGGAAAACGCTACGGGGAAGCACAGCAGAAAAAGCGGGTTTCTGAGATGATGGAGCGGTTTCGTTTAAGCGGACTGGAAAAACGCTATCCCGCACAGCTTTCCGGCGGACAGCAGCAGAGAGTGGCCCTGGCAAGGATCCTGGCTTATGAGCCGGAGGCACTGCTTTTGGATGAGCCGTTTTCCGCTATGGACACACACTTAAGAGAACGTCTGCGTCTGGAATTGGCCAGCGTGCTTTCGGAATACCAGGGAGCTTCCATCATGGTCACCCATGACCGGGACGAGGCCTACCAGCTTTGCGATACGCTGCTGCTCTTAAGCAGGGGACAGGTGATCGCGGCCGGAAAGACGAAGGAGCTCTTTCAAGATCCGGGCAGCGTTGAGGCCGCAAGGCTGACCGGCTGCAAAAACATTTCCCGCATTGAAAAAATAGACGATCACCGGGTATGCGCATTAGACTGGGATAATCTGGAACTGAGCACGGAGAAAACCGTGACAGAGGATGTAACTTCCATTGGAATCCGTGCCCATGATTTTGAGCCGGTAAAAGATCCGGAAGGGATCAACCACATTCCGGTTGGACATGCGAAAATTTCCGAGATGCCGTTTGAGTGGTATGTTACCCTGCAGAACGGTCTGTGGTGGAAAATAGGAAAGACCATCCACACCCACAGTGCAGACGGTCTGATTCCGGAATACGTGAGAGTAGCCCCGGAAGCAATCCTGCTTCTTAAGGGTTAACCGAATAATCACCGAAATATTTTTCAAAGAGCTGGGCAGTTGCTGCTTTCAGCTCTTTTTCCATACCCTGATACCGGGTGAGCAGCTCCTTCGCCTCCGGTGTCAGATGGGAGAAACCGCCGGAGGCGCCGCCGGATTTGGATTCGATCAGGGAATAGCCAAGATAGTTCTCGGCCTTTTTGATGATTTTCCAGCCCTTGCTGTAGGACATCTCCATTTCCTTACAGGCGGTCTGCATAGAATTACTCTGGTCTACCAGGATAAGAAATTCTGCAACACCGGGACCGAAAAAGGTGTCGTTCTTGGCTAGGCGGAAACGTACAGACGGGCGGAGCGGAAGGTCTGCCGGGGGGATAGAGGAATCAATGGCTGGTTTTTGTCTGCGGCTCATGAAATGTTTCCTTTCTCAGCTGAAAATGCAAAACAGCTGAGTCCTTTCTGAATTAGATTGTCATGAAAAATTCTGCTCTTTGTCTAGTATAGCACGGCATACTGCAGATGGGTAGGAATTTTCGGAACTTCTTCTCGACAAAACGCATGAAAACTGCTACAGTGGAAAGGCAACAACAGGAGGTTTGACAGATATGCTAGAAACCAGTAAGATTGAACTGCATGGGGATATTTCCATCCCGTTTCTGAAAAAGAGCCGTTTTACCGGGAGCTTCAAAGGCATGCGCTATGTGCTCATCAAACATGAAAAAGAACTGGAGCCCGCCACAGAGGAGACCCCGGCGAAGACGGAAAACGTGCTCCGGGCCATCATCTGGCCGGAACCCTTTAACTTTGAGGTGACGCCGGATGAGAAGAAGCACCACAGAGATTTCCCATTTACCACAGACGGGATCTGGGAGGCGGTGGACTGGCTGAACGCGGAGCACGAGGCGGGACATTACTAATTATTTTTTTGGGGAGTTGTATTATGAATATTTCACAGATTACCGGAGTTTACTTTAGTCCTACCGGAGGTACAAAGCGGGTGACGGAGTGGATCACGGAGCGGATCGCGGATAACAGGGAGGCAGAATGGCTGGATCTCACCGATGCTGTGTCCTCCAGGCCGGATTATACCTTTACAGAGCATGAGCTGGTGGTAGTCGGCGTGCCGGTATACGGCGGCCGGGTGCCGGAGACGGCAAGAGAGCGCCTGCAAAAGCTTCACGGCAAGCGCACGCCGGTGGTGCTGATCGTCACCTACGGAAACCGTGCCTACGAGGACGCATTGCTGGAGCTTTCGGACATCTTAAAGGAACAGGGATTCATCCCGGCGGCAGCGGCAGCCGTAGTCACAGAGCATAACATTGCCCATATATACGGAGCCGGACGCCCGGATGAGAAGGATAAAAAAGAGATGACTGCGTTTGCGGAGGCAGTCAGAGAAAAGCTGAAGAGCACAGCCGGAAGCTCAAAGCTTTTGGAGCTTTCTATCCGGGGCAACCGTCCGTACCGCCCATATGGCACATTGCCATTAAAAATCAGTGTCTCTTCAGCCTGCGAGGGCTGTGGAACCTGCATCCGCAAGTGTCCGGTCCAGGCTATTTCCCGTACAGATGCGAAGGTGACCGATGAAAGTGCCTGCATTACCTGCATGCGCTGCATTGCAGTCTGTCCGAAGCACGCGAGAAAGCTGGGAATTCTGATGACCCTTGCAATCCGCCAGAAATTAAAGAAAGTCTGCACGGACAGAAAGGATGCAGAGTTTGTACTATGAAACTGGAAAATGACTTAGACACCGATGACATACGGGGGCTGGTCCTTCGTCTGGCACTGCCATCCATGCTGGCTCAGTTCGTTAGTGTATTTTACAGTATTGTAGACCGTATGTACATAGGAAACATCCCAAAGATCGGAGAAGTGGCTCTGGCCGGTGTCGGCATCTGCGGTCCCATCGTAACGCTGGTTTCGTCCTTCGCTATTTTGGTGGGGGTAGGCGGTGCGCCGCTTATGAGTATTCGCCTGGGACAGAAGAATGAAAAGGGAGCAAGGCAGATCCTTGCAAACTGCTTTCTCATGCTGACGGTCATGGCCCTGGTCCTCACGGTCTTCGTACTGGGCATGCGGGAAAAGCTGCTCTGGTGGTTTGGCGCCGGAGAGACAACCTTTCCCTATGCACTGTCCTATATGACCATCTATCTGTGCGGAACCTTTTTTGCGCTGATGACGACGGGCATGAACCAGTTTATTATCTGCCAGGGCTTTGCAAAGGTTGGCATGAAGGCCGTTATGATCGGGGCAGTGGCAAATATCGTGCTGGATCCCATTTTTATTTTCGGCCTGCATCTTGATGTGCGGGGCGCAGCTCTGGCCACGGTACTGTCGCAGATGTGTTCCTGCTTTTATGTGCTGAGCTTCTTATTTGGAAAGAAGGTGCCGATCCGCATTACCTTTTATGGGTATGATCCCAGGCTGATGCTGCAGGTAGCCAGGGTGGGCTTCTCTCCCTTTGTCATCATTGCTCTGGATAATGTGCTGATCATTTCCCAGAATATGGTGATCCAGAGGCTTGGCGGCCCGGGGCAGGGCGATACCATTCTGACCTGTGCGGCTATTGTCCAGAGCTTTATGCTGATCATCACGATGCCGCTCGGAGGCATTACTTCGGGGACCCAGACGATCCTGGGTTACAATTACGGAGCAAAAAGGCCGGACCGCATCTGGAAGGCCGAGAGGTGGATCGTCACATGTGCACTTTTGTTCAATACGGTCATGTTTCTGGCAGCCCAGTGTGTTCCGGAGATTTTTGTGCGGATCTTTACCCGCAACGAGGAATATGTAGCCTTAAGCGCCTGGGCTATCCGGATGTCCACGCTGGGCGTGATCCCGCTGGCAGTACAGTACACGATAGTGGACGGATTTACCGGAATGGGCATTGCGAAGGTGGCCATTACTCTGTCACTGTTCCGTAAATCTATTTATTTTTTGTCGGTGGTGCTGATCCCGCTCCTGACCGGCGTGACCAATGTGTTTTTTGCGGAAACCGTTTCTGACTTTGCCGGTCCGGTATTTTCCATCATCCTGTTCCTCCTGGTATTTAAGAAGGTTGTGGGAGATCCGAAGCAGATATCTGCGGCATAACATAAATAACAGCAATCCGATTCCACAGAGTATCGCATGTAGCCTGTTGCGGAATAAGATACTACTAAGGAAAGAGGGTGATCTCTCATGCGAGAGGAGCTGTTTCATATTATTTTCGGGATTCTGATCCCGTTTCTTGGTACTACCATCGGAGCGGGAAGTGTGTTTTTTGTAAAAAATGAGATCAAACCGGTGATCCAGAAGCTGCTGCTGGGCTTTGCCTCCGGCATTATGGTGGCTGCTTCGGTGTGGTCACTTCTGATCCCGGCCATGGAGATGTGTGAGCCTGCCGGAAAGCTGGCGTTTGTGCCTGCCGCAGCCGGCTTTTCCATCGGCATAGTGTTTCTCTGGGTGTTAGATAAGCTGATCCCGCATCTTCATATGGGAAGCGACACGCCCGAGGGCCCAAAGAGCAATTTAAAGAAAACGACGATGCTGGTGTTTGCGGTAACGCTGCACAACCTGCCGGAGGGCATGGCAGTGGGCGTAGTGTTCGCGGGTCTTCTGACCGGAAGCGCGCCCATCACCGCAGCCGGGGCCTTTGCCCTGACCATCGGTATTGCGATCCAGAATTTTCCGGAGGGAGCCATCATATCCCTGCCGCTGCACAGTGAAGGACAGTCCAAACGGAGAGCCTTTGTTATGGGAACGCTGTCCGGTGTGGTGGAGCCGGTCGGAGCCTTGGTCACGATTCTGTGCGCAAGGTTTCTGGTTCCCATTGTGCCGTATATGCTGGCCTTTGCGGCCGGGGCCATGATCTATGTGGTGGTGGAGGAACTGATCCCGGAATCGGCCCAGGGCGGGCATTCCGATATGGGAACCATGGGCTTTGCGGTTGGTTTTCTCATTATGATGATCCTGGATGTTACACTGGGATAATATTTAGGAGGTATAGAATGACACAGGAAGAGATTTTAAAGAATGCAAGGACCTGTCTTGGTCCCTACTGTAAGGGCTGCCCGGTCTGCAATGGCCGGGCTTGCAAAAATACCATGCCGGGTCCGGGCGCCAAGGGCGAGGGCGATACTGCCATCCGCAACTATGAAAAATGGCGCGAGATCCGGGTGCAGATGGATACGCTGTGCGAGAACCGCCCGGTGGATACCAGTCTGGAGCTTTTCGGAAAACAGTTTGCCTATCCGTTCTTTGCGGGTCCGGTGGGGGCTGTGAACCTGCATTACGGGGACAAGTATGATGACGCGGCCTACAATGACATTCTGGTACGTGCCTGCGCGGACAATGGAATTGCGGCCTTCACCGGCGACGGTACAAACCCGCAGGTGATGCTGGCTGCTACGGCAGCTATTGAGAAGGCCCGGGGTCTGGGGGTACCGACGGTAAAGCCGTGGAACGCGGAAACGGTAGCAGAGAAAATGAAGCTGGTCAGAAAGTCTGGAGCCTTTGCGGCGGCTATGGATATTGATGCGGCAGGTCTTCCGTTTTTAAAGAACCTGACCCCGCCTGCAGGCAGCAAAAACGTGGAGGAGCTGGCAGAAATCATCCGTGCGGCAGGAGTTCCGTTTATTGTAAAGGGCGTGATGACCGTAAAGGGTGCGCAAAAGGCGAAGAAGGCCGGGGCAGCAGCCATTGTGGTATCCAACCACGGCGGCCGTGTCCTGGATCAGTGCCCGGCTACCGCAGAGGTGCTGCCTGAGATCGCAGAAGCTGTAGGCGGCGGCTCCATGAAGATTCTGGTGGACGGCGGTATCCGAAACGGCAGCGATGTCTTTAAGGCTCTGGCATTGGGCGCAGACGGTGTACTGATCTGCCGTCCGTTCGTGACTGCGGTTTACGGCGGCGCGGAGGAAGGCGTGGCAGAGCTCATTACCCGGATCGGCGGCCAGCTGAAGGATACCATGGCTATGTGCGGCGCACACAGCCTGTCCGAGATCACCCGTGATATGGTACGGAAATTCTAAAACTGTCCGCAGAATACGGACATATGACCGTTCTCTGGATGGAACAGCGATAAATTATAACCGAAAGGAATAGTACACATTCCTTTTATATAGTTGACAAATAGTATCAGGATTGTTATCATAAAGAGAACGTGACAGAAGGGAGAACACTTATGGATAGAATCGTGTTATCATTGTTAGTAGACAACACATCAGGTGTACTGAGCCGTGTTGCCGGCTTATTCAGCCGCCGTGGCTACAACATCGAGAGTCTGACCGTTGGTGTCACTGCAGATGAGCGGTATTCCAGAATGACCGTAGTTGCCTTTGGAGATCAGAACATTTTAGAGCAGATCGAAAAGCAGCTTCGAAAACTGGAGGATGTCCGCGACATCAAGGAATTAAAACCGAGCCACTCCGTTTACCGGGAGCTGATCATGGTAAAGGTACGGGCCAACGCGAATGAGCGTCAGGCAGTCAGTGCCATTTCCGACATTTTCCGTGCAACCATTGTGGATGTAGGCAAGGATTCCCTGACTGTCATGCTGACCGGCGACCAGTCAAAGCTTGACGCGCTGATCAATCTGCTGGAAGACTACGAAATCCTGGAACTTGCAAGAACCGGACTGACCGGCTTATCCCGCGGCTCCGATGACGTACGGTATCTTCCGTAAACAAATGAATCTAAAGATTCTTGAGGAGGAAAAGAAGATGGCAAAGATTTATTATCAGGAAGACTGTAACCTGTCCTTACTGGATGGAAAGACCATCGCTATCATTGGCTACGGCAGCCAGGGACATGCACATGCATTAAACTTAAAGGAGTCCGGATGTGACGTCATCATCGGTCTGTACGAGGGCAGCAAGTCCTGGGCAAAGGCTGAGGCACAGGGCTTTAAAGTATATACCGCAGCAGAGGCTGCAAAAAAAGCAGATATCATCATGATCCTGATCAACGATGAGCTGCAGGCTGATATGTACAAGAAAGATATCGAGCCGAACCTGGAAGAGGGCAACATGCTGATGTTTGCTCACGGCTTCAACATTCATTTCGGCTGCATCAAACCGCCGGCAAACGTAGATGTTACCATGATCGCTCCGAAGGCACCGGGCCACACTGTTCGTTCCGAGTACCAGGAGGGCAAGGGTACTCCGTGTCTGGTAGCTGTAGAGCAGGATTATACCGGTAAGGCTCTGGAGAAAGCTCTGGCATACGGCCTTGCTATCGGCGGCGCAAGAGCAGGTCTTCTGGAGACCACCTTCCGTACCGAGACTGAGACTGACCTCTTCGGTGAGCAGGCTGTTCTTTGCGGCGGCGTATGCGCTCTGATGCAGGCTGGCTTTGAGACCCTGGTTGAGGCTGGCTACGATCCGAGAAATGCTTACTTTGAGTGTATCCACGAGATGAAGCTGATCGTTGACCTGATCTACCAGTCTGGCTTCGCAGGAATGAGATACTCCATCTCCAACACTGCTGAGTATGGCGATTACGTAACCGGTCCGAAGATTGTTACCGCTGAGACCAAGAAGGCTATGAAGAAGATCCTTTCCGATATCCAGGATGGTACTTTCGCAAAAGAGTTCCTGCTTGATATGAGTCCGGCAGGCCGTCAGGTTCACTTCAAGGCTATGAGAAAGCTTGCTTCCGAGCATCCGTCCGAGAAAGTCGGTGAAGAGATCCGTAAGCTGTACAGCTGGAACGACGAGAGCGGCAAGCTCATCAACAACTAATCAATACGCATTTTCTATGCGTGAAAAGGCAGAACTGCATGCAGTTCTGCCTTTTTGTATTACAGAGCCTTACTGTCCTGCTCTCTGCAGAAGCGGATAAAGGTGTCCAGTGCTTTTGAGGTGCGGCTGCTCTGCCAGAGAAAGCCGACGTTCCGTTTGTGGATGGGGGTATCCAGCTTTAACTGGACCAGACGTCCGGAGTCCAGATCTTCTTTTACAAATTCTTTGATAACACAGCCAATGCCAAGTCCAATGCGGGCAAACTCGATGAGCAGGTCCATGGTGGTAACCTCCAGAAGATTGTTGGCTATGATCTCGTTACATGCCATGTAGTCATCGATGTAGTGGCGGGTAATGTTGTTTTTATCCAGAAGCATCAGGTTGCCGCTCTGGAATACGTCGGTGTCAGCTCCCTCGCGAAGCCTTAAATTTTCCAGATAACTCGGTGTTGCCACAAAAATATCCTCGATATCCATGACCGGGATAAAATTCATGTTCCTTGAGGATTTCTGCTCTACCACCAGTCCGATGTCGATGCGCTGCTGCTCCAGCATAGAGAGCGTCTGGGTAGTGGGCTGGCTTTCGATGGTGATCTTGATGTGAGGATACTGCTCAATAAATCCCTTCAGATATTTGACCATGATAAACCGGCACAGGGTGTTGCTGACGCCAATGCGGATGTGCCCCATATTGAATTCCCGGATGCGCTTTAATTCCTGTTCGCCTTTGGCCAGCTCCTCGAAGGCATCCCGTGTATGTTCGAAAAGTACCTGTCCCTCATCGGTAAGCTGCACACCGCGGGAGTTTCGGGTGAAAAGTACGGTGTTTAAGCTGTCCTCAAGCTTGCTGATGGATTTGCTGATGGCCGGCTGGCTGATGTAGAGCTCCTTTGCCGCACGGGAAATATTCCCGGCCTTGGCTACGGCGTAGAAGATACGGTATTGTGATAAATTCTGTTCCATGCAGTGTGTGAACCCCCAAATAGATTGAAAAAATTTTATAACCAAGTGTTATGATACATATGAGTATTATCTATTGTCATTATATCAATACAGATGCTATAATGCAATAAGTGAGAAAAAATGGCTGAATGCGGCAGGGCAGAAGGGCCGGTGCCGCGGACAAAAATCAATACGAACGATCAGGAGGACATTATGTCAGTTGGTAAAATATTCAAATTTCACAATGACCTGGATACGGATCAGATCATCGCATCCCAGTATCTGTTACTTCCTACCATCGATGAGATGAAGGATCATACATTTGAGTCTTTGGACCCGGATTTTCCGAAAAAAGTAAAACCGGGTGATTATGTAGTAGGCGGAGAAAACTTCGGCTGCGGATCTTCCAGAGAACAGGCGCCAAGTGTATTAAAAGCGCTTGGAATTCAGGCAGTCGTTGCCAAATCCTTTGCCCGCATTTTTTACCGCAATGCGATCAACATTGGTCTGCCGGTTATCGTCTGCAAGGAGCTCCCGGATGCGGTGAACACCGGAGATGAGATGGAGCTTTCTCTCACCGAGGGTGTTGCCAGGGCAAACGGAAGCACCTATTCCTGCACAAAGCTGCCGGCTTATATGCAGAAGATCTTAAGTCAGGGCGGACTCATCGCATCACTGAACAAGGAGGAAGCATAATCATGGGAATGACAATCGCTGAAAAAATCATAGCCCTTGCAGCCGGTGTGCCGGAGGTAAAGGCAGGAGATATCCATACCGTAACCTTAGACCGCATGATGAGCAATGACGGAACCACCCACCTGACCGTCGATATGTACAACAACAAATTAAAACATCCACATATTGCAGATGCGAAGAAGATGGTCTTTATCGTGGATCACAATGTTCCGGCGGACAGCCCGAAGACTGCTGCATCCCAGAAGAAGATGCGCGACTTCGCAAGAGAGAACAACATTGATTTCTGGGAGGGCAAGGGTGTATGCCACCAGATCATGATGGAGCATTATGTCTGCCCGGGTGAGCTGATCTTCGGAGCAGACAGCCACACCTGCACCTATGGTGCGCTGGGCGCGTTCGGTACCGGCGTCGGCTGTACCGATCTGCTCTACGGCATGGTAACCGGAACCTCCTGGGTGTTAGTTCCGGAGACCGTAAAATTCAACCTGACCGGCAAGCTGCCGGAGGGTGTATATCCAAGAGATTTAATGCTCACCATCATCGGTCAGATCGGTGCCAACGGCGTGAACTACCAGGTGATGGAGTTCACCGGAGACGGCGCAAAGACCTTAAGTGTCAATGACCGTATGGTGCTCTGCAACCTGGCTGTAGAGGCCGGTGCAAAGACCGCCATCTTTGAGGCCGATGAGATTGCCCTGGAATACTTAAAGGCAAGAGGACGTGAGCCGAAGGCTGTATTCCGGAGTGATGCGGATGCGGTTTACGCAAGAGAGTATACGTTTGACCTGTCGAAAATCCGGCCGGTAGCAGCACGCCCGGATTTTGTGGATGATGTAGTTCCGGCCAAAGAGGTCTGCGGTGTCCGCATCGACGAGGCATTCCTGGGTTCCTGCAACAATGGCCGTATTGACGACCTGCGTGTCGGAGCAGCCATTGTAAAAGGAAAGAAGATTTCCGACCATGTACGTTTCCTGGTGGTTCCGGCCAGCCGGGAGGTTTATTTACAGGCATTGGATGAGGGGCTGATCCAGATCTTTATGGAGAGCGGCGCCATTGTTATGAACCCGAACTGCAGTGTCTGCTGGGGCAGCTGCCAGGGCGTGATCGGCGAGAATGAGGTTCTGATCAGTACCGGCACCCGTAATTTCAAGGGACGTGCCGGACATCCGAGCTCCAAGGTTTACCTTGGTTCTGCGGCTACCGTAGCGGCTTCCGCCGTAAAGGGTGAGATCTGTACCGCTGATATGCTGTAAGAATTAATCACTACATAATATTATATCGAGAAAATAAGAGGATACCACTATGGCACAATATACCGGAAAGGTCTGGGTCCTGGGCGATGACATCGACACCGACATCATCATCCCGACAGAATACCTGGCCTTAAAGACGATTGAAGATATGAAACAGTACGGCTTCTCCCCGCTTCGCCCGGAGCTTGCGGGTCAGATCCAGCCGGGAGACATCATTGTAGCAGGCAAGAACTTCGGCTGCGGATCTTCCAGAGAGCAGGCACCGGAGGTGATCAAGGCGCTGGGCATTCCCTGCATCATTGCCAAGTCCTTTGCCCGCATTTTCTACCGCAACGCGTTAAATAACGGTCTGCTTCTGCTGGAACAGCCGGAGCTTCACGATGTAGTAAAAGAGGGTGACACGATCACCGTGACCGTGAATGAGGATGTGGACTACAACGGTAAAAAATACCCGATCGCTTCCCTGCCGGAGAACCTGATGGAGATCATTGAGGCCGGCGGCCTGGTCAAGGCCATGCGCAGGCGCAACGGACTGGATTAGGAGGATAGTATGGGACAGACAATTATTGAAAAAATTTTATCACACAATACCGGTAAAGCGGTAAAGCCGGGGGATATTGTGACCGTAAACGTGGACCGCGTCATGTTAGATGACATCATGATCCCGTTTATCGTGGACAAGTTCCACGAGATGGGCTTTGCCAAGGTCTGGGATCCGGATAAGGTTGTTCTGATCTATGACCATCTGGTTCCGGCCAGCCAGCAGGACGACACCCGCCATTTCCGCGTGGGAGACGCATTTGTAGAGCAGTATGGTATCAAAAATATTCACAGAAGTGACGGCATCTGCCATCAGCTGATGACGGAGGCAGGCTATGTAAAGCCGGGGCATGTAGTGTTCGGAACGGACAGCCACACTACCACCTACGGCTGTGTGGGAGCATTCTCCACCGGCATCGGCTACACCGAGATGGCTTCCATTCTGGGCACCGGAACTCTCTGGGTCAAGGTGCCGGAGACGATCAAGGTTGTGATCGATGGCGAGCTTCCGTCCAATGTCATGTCCAAAGATGTGATCCTGCGTCTCATCGGTGATCTTGGCGCAGACGGCGCAACCTACCGTGCCCTGGAGTTTACCGGCTCTGCCGTAAAGAGCATGAGTATTGCCAGCCGTACTACGATGGCAAACATGGCCATTGAGGCCGGAGCCAAGTGCGCGCTGTTTACTCCGGATGAGAAAACAGAGGAATACTGTGAGATTCAACTGGATGATTTCCAGAAGAGCCTGGCAGGTGATCCGGACGCTGTTTACTTAAAGGAGCTTCATTATAAGGCAGAGGACTTTGTGCCGGTTATGGCATGCCCGTCCCAGGTGGACAAGATCCGCAGCGTCAGCGAGCTGGAGGGCACCGTCATAGACCAGGTCTTCATCGGCTCCTGTACCAACGGCCGTCTGGAGGATCTGCAGGCAGCCGCTGAAATTTTAAAAGGAAAGAGCGTGGCTCCGTATGTGAAGCTCATTGTCACACCGGCCAGCCGTAAGGTGTACCAGGAGGCAGCGGCCTGCGGCGCGATCAGGACGCTTGTGGAAGCAGGCGCAATCGTAACGCATCCGGGCTGTGGACTCTGCTGCGGACGGACCGGAGGCATCTTAAGCGACGGTGAGCGCGTGGTTGCTACCAACAACCGCAACTTCTTGGGCCGCATGGGAACCTCAAAGGTGGAAATTTATCTGGCCTCCCCAAAAACTGCTGCAGCCTGCGCGGTTGCCGGCAAAATCGTAATTCCGGAGAAATAACTTATGAAACAGCAAAAACAGGACAAAACAAACGTGATGCGTCTTCTGGATGCGGCAGGTATTGCATACCGCGTTCAGGAGTACGAAGTGGATGAGAACGATCTATCCGGTATCCACGTAGCAAACCAGATCGGAGAAGATCCGGACAGCGTATTCAAAACCCTGGTCTTAAAAGGGGAAAAGCGGGGATTTCTGGTCTGCTGCATTCCGGTAGCGGAAGAACTGGATTTAAAGAAGGTTGCCAGAGCCGTCGGAGACAAGAAGGTGGAGATGCTTCCCATGAAGGAGCTGCTTCCGACCACCGGCTATATCCGGGGTGGCTGTTCTCCTATTGGTATGAAGAAAAAGTTTCCTACTTATATAGAAGAAACAGCAGTTTTATTTGATGAAATCGCCGTCAGTGCCGGCATTCGCGGCGCTCAGGTGATCTTAAATCCGGAAGATTTAAAAGCCTACACGGAGGCAGAATATGCCAGCCTTACCATCGAATAATTTAAAAATGATTTACATAAAAAAGAGCCGACGTTGTTCGACTCTTTTTTTATGACGGTATAATTAACAAAAATGTAATAATTACTTAACACTTCGAAAGAAATATGAAACAAAAAAACACCGGTTTATAAGCAGGATCTTTGTGCAAAGCTATAGAAAAGGGAAAATTCCTGAAAATTCCGGATGGCAGATATGACAAAAGTGTGAAAAACTTATTGACAGTTTTACTTGTCCCCCACTATAATATCGCCTGTCACAAAGAAATGAGTGATTTCAGGACTTAACTCCCACTTTGAGTCAAAAATATACCATTTTTAGGGAATCACTTGATTGAAAGGAGTAGAATATGTATCCATTTTGCTCATTTCTCCAGGCGGTGTGCCAGCTGGTAAAAAACATATTCACCCCGGTGGTGAACATGACCAAGCGCTTATACCGCAGTGCGGCTGTGATCATGGCCGGAACTGCCGTGGTAGCCGTAATGACTTTTTCCTCAGCCGGATTTGCGGCAGGCGGACACAATGCCCTGACTGCATACGCTGAGACCTCAGACGGAGAGACTCCGGAAACGGAAGCACCGGAGGAGGCCGTGGAAGAAGTATCTGGGGAAACGCAACTGTTAACGGAAGCAAAGGTACAACTGCGTCTTACAGATCCTGACAATTTGAAAAATGGCCAGCTCCTTGTGGGCAATACAATAGCAAGAACAGTACAGGAACAGAATGCTGTACGTCAGGAACAGAAGGCGGTCATTGAAGAGACCGCACAGGAAATCGAGCGTGTCGAGGAAGAACGCCGCAGACAGGCAGAGGAAGAGGCTGCCAGAAAAGCGGAAGAGGAGCGCCGTCATGCGGCCGCAGAAGCAGTCCGCGCATTCTCAGTCATCTCATTTTCCGACCAGGACTATGAGGTTTTAAAACGCATCGTGGAAGCAGAGGCAGGCGGATGCGACATGCAGGGAAGAATCCTGGTAGCCAATGTCATTTTAAACCGTGTGCGGGACGCAGAGTTCCCGTCTACCATCACGGATGTGGTTTATCAGCGTTCTCAGTTTTCCCCGGTCAGCGACGGGCGCTTAAACAGCTGCAGCGTATCGGAGAAGACGGTGGAAGCCGTGAACCGGGCCCTTTCCGGAGAGGATTATTCTCAGGGGGCGCTGTTCTTTATGAACCGTATCCGGTCCCGTTCCGGCAATGTAAGCTGGTTCGACCATCATCTGACCTACCTGTTCCAGCACGAAAAGCATGAGTTCTTTAAATAAGTAAACATAAACATGTAAATAGCGTTATACAGCATAAAAACGAAAAGGAAGTCCGGCTGGATTTCCTTTTTGTGCATAAGGGAAAATTTGAAAAAACACTGTATACATAATTCAAAACTTATGGGCTGCATGCGTATTTTGTTATGGAAATTTTAATTCCAAATATTGACTTTTTCTTCACACAATGAGATAATAAACGCGAATTTCGGTAAAAATGATATCGAGTAAAGTGAAAGAGAGGCTGAATGAAGATGGCAAATATCGATTTAAGTCAGTATGGTATTACCGGAACCACTGAGGTGGTTTACAATCCTTCTTATGAGATGTTATTTGAGGAAGAGACCAAAGAGACTCTGGAAGGATATGAGAAGGGACAGGTCAGCGAGCTTGGCGCTGTCAACGTTATGACTGGTATCTATACAGGTCGTTCACCTAAAGACAAATATATCGTTATGGACGAGAACTCCAAGGACACCGTTTGGTGGACCTCCGACGAGTACAAAAACGACAACCATCCGGCTAGCAAAGAGGCATGGGAAGCTGTTAAGGAAATCGCCAAGAAAGAGCTCTCCAACAAGAGACTGTTTGTAGTCGATGCATTCTGCGGCGCAAACAAAGATACCCGCATGGCTATCCGTTTCATCGTAGAGGTAGCATGGCAGGCACACTTTGTTACCAACATGTTCATTAAGCCAACCGCTGAAGAGCTGAAGGACTTCAAGCCGGACTTCGTTGTTTACAACGCATCCAAGGCAAAAGTGGAAAACTACAAAGAGCTGGGCTTAAACTCTGAGACCGCAGTTGTATTCAACATCACCAGCCGTGAGCAGGTTATCGTTAACACCTGGTACGGCGGCGAGATGAAGAAGGGTATGTTCTCCATGATGAACTACTACCTGCCGTTAAAGGGCATCGCTTCCATGCACTGCTCCGCTAATACTGACTTAAACGGTGAGAATACCGCTATCTTCTTCGGTCTGTCCGGTACCGGCAAGACCACTCTTTCTACCGACCCGAAGCGTCTCCTCATCGGTGATGACGAGCACGGCTGGGACGACAACGGCGTATTCAACTTCGAGGGTGGATGCTACGCAAAGGTTATCAACCTCGACAAGGATTCCGAGCCGGATATCTACAACGCGATCAAGAGAAACGCACTGCTTGAGAACGTAACCCTTGACGCAGAAGGCAAGATTGATTTCGCAGACAAGAGCGTAACCGAGAATACCCGTGTATCTTACCCGATCGACCATATCAAGAACATTGTGCGTCCGATCTCCGCAGCACCGGCAGCTAAGAACGTGATCTTCCTGTCCGCAGATGCATTCGGCGTACTTCCGCCAGTATCCATTCTGACTCCGGAGCAGACCCAGTACTACTTCCTGTCCGGTTTCACTGCTAAGTTAGCAGGTACCGAGCGCGGTATTACTGAGCCGACCCCGACCTTCTCCGCTTGCTTCGGCCAGGCATTCCTGGAGCTGCATCCGACCAAGTACGCAGAAGAGCTCGTTAAGAAGATGGAGAAGAGCGGTGCGAAAGCATACCTTGTTAACACTGGCTGGAACGGTACCGGCAAGCGTATCTCTATCAAGGATACCCGCGGCATCATCGATGCGATCTTAAACGGTTCCATCAACGCTGCACCGACCAAACAGCTTCCGTACTTCAACTTCGAGATCCCGACCGAACTTCCGGGCGTAGACACCGGCATCCTCGATCCGAGAGATACCTACGCAGATGCTGCTGAGTGGGAGACCAAGGCAAAAGACCTGGCACAGCGTTTCACCAAGAACTTCGCAAAATACGAAGGCAACGCAGCAGGCAAGGCTCTGGTTGCAGCTGGTCCGCAGATCTAATCACGACACAATTGCATATCGCAATTTATCTGGAAAAGCTGTCCCTGTGGCAGCTTTTCCTTTTTTCTGCTATACTGTTAGAACGACAGGAAAAGAAAAGGAGGAACTATGAAAAAATATATCTTTTTTGATCTGGATGGAACGCTCACCGATTCGGCAGAAGGGATCACCAATTCTGTGGAATATGCGCTGAATCACTATGGTATTTCCGTGCAGGATAAGAGCAGCCTGAATGTGTTTGTGGGTCCGCCCCTGGTGGACAGCTTTATGAAATACTATGGCTTCGATCATGAAAAGGCCAGAAAATCCGTGGGCATTTACCGTGAGTACTTTGAAACTAAGGGGATGTTTGAGAATGCCGTTTACGCGGGTATACCGGAGCTTCTCGGAAGCCTGAAAAAAGAAGGCTATAAGCTTTATGTGGCAACCTCAAAGCCGGAGCAGTATTCTGTGAAGATCATAGAGCATTTTGGGCTGGCAGAGTATTTTCAGATGATCGGCGGAGCTGATATGGGAGAGACCAGAATCCATAAGGGAGATGTGATCCGCTACGTCATGGAAAGCTGCGGACTTACCAATCCGGATGAGATCGTCATGATCGGAGACCGCGAAAACGACATGATCGGAGCAGCGCAGAACCACATGGAATCGGTTGGCGTCCTCTACGGCTACGGAAGCCGCGCTGAACTGGAAAACGCCGGGGCCTGCCATATTGCGAACGATGTGCCGGAGCTGGGCGAAGTGCTGCGAAAACTGTAAAATCAGACCATGAAAAAGAATGTGCCAAGGCACATTCTCGCGCCGAGGCGCGGTTGCTTCGGCAACCATCTGCCTTTGCGCCGAGTGCGCATCCTCGCGGAGCGTTTTTGTATGATAGGACGCAATTTCCTATCATATAAGAAAGGAGTATGACCGGATTTCTCAGGCCATACTCCTTTTAACATTCAGAAAATAAAGTTATTTGGACTTTCCGTATTTCTCTTCGCAGTACATGCAGCGGTAAGTCTCAGTCTTCTCATCTGCAAGATAGAAGATGTGCGGCAGCTCCTGCTCAATGGAGGTGATGCAGCGCGGATTCTTGCAGCGGATCACGTTGGTGATCTTTTTCGGAAGCTTCAGGGCTTTCTTCTCGGTGATCTTGTTGTCACGGATGACATTGACGGTGATGTTGTGGTCAATGTAGCCCAGTACATCCAGGTCAATGTTGTCGATCGGGCCCTCAACCTTGATGATGTCCTTGCGGCCCATCTTGTTGCTTCGCGCGTTCTTGATGATGGCTACCTGACAGTCGGTGAGACGGTCAAGACCAAGGTGATAGTAAATGTCAAGGCTTTTGCCAGCCTGAATATGATCCAGAACAACGCCTTCCTGTAATCCACTGATATTTAACATGGTTTTTCCACCTCCAGTAAAGTCATGATCAGAGCCATACGAACATATACACCGTACTGAGCCTGCTTGAAGTAAGCTGCTCTCGGGTCGTCATCCACCTCAGTAGAGATCTCATTTACACGCGGGAGCGGATGCAGCACGTACATATCGTCCTTAGCCAGTGCCATTTTTGCCTTGTCCAGAATGTAGCTGTCTTTTAAGCGGATGTAATCCTCCTCATTGAAGAAACGCTCTTTCTGAACACGGGTCATGTAGAGAATATCAAGCTCCGGGATTGCTTCATCCAGGTTGCTGACTTCCTTAAACTCAATGCCCTTTGCGCGGAGCACATCATCACGGATGTATTCCGGAACCTTTAACTCGTCCGGGGAAATGAGTACGAAACGGACATTCTGGTAGCGGACCATAGCGTTGATCAGGGAATGAACGGTACGTCCGAACTTTAAGTCTCCGCAAAGACCGATGGTTAAGTTGTCCAGACGGCCCTTTAAGGAACGAATGGTCATTAAATCGGTCAGGGTCTGGGTCGGATGCTGATGTCCGCCGTCACCTGCGTTGATGACCGGAATCTGGGAATGCATGGAAGCAACCAGTGCAGAACCCTCTTTCGGATGACGCATGGCAGCAATATCTGCGTAGCAGGAAATCATGCGGATGGTATCTGCAACACTCTCGCCTTTTGCTGCAGAGCTGGAATTGGCCGAAGAAAAACCAAGTACGCTGCCACCTAAGCTTAACATAGCGGATTCAAAGCTAAGACGGGTTCTTGTACTTGGTTCATAGAAAAGAGTAGCCAGTTTTTTGCCATCACAAACGTGAGCATATTTTTTGAGGTTGTGTTCGATATCGGATGCCAGTGTCAATAACTCGTTGGTCTCTTCAACGGAAAAATCCAACGGATTCAACAAATGTCTCATAACGTATCTCCTTTGCTTTTTCTCTGGCGGACGGATCCCCGACCGCAGGTCTTAGGACATTATAGCGGAAAATATGTTAGATTACCAGTCCCTTTTTTAGAAAAAACTATCCAAAAATTGGCGGGTTTCGCCTGCAGTTTTTTGGATAGTTTTTTCCTGCCTGAGTATGTAATGAATCCGTAAGGAAGATTAAGAAAAAGCGGATATCAAAAATGACAGGTTCATGGTATGATGTGCATGAGCAGACAGGAATGCCAGGAAGCTGCTTTGCCGGTTTTAGCCAGGGAATATCTGCAAAAGGGAGAAGCATATTTTATGGAAGAAAAGAAAACACCCGTCATCCGGGTGAAGAACCTATATAAAATCTATCAGGTGGGCACAAACAAGGTTTATGCGCTGAATGGTGTGGATTTTACTATGTACAGGGGTGAGTTCTGTGCCATAGTCGGCCCGTCCGGCTCAGGAAAGTCCACACTCTTAAATATGCTGGCCGGTCTGGAAAAGCCGACAAAGGGTGAGATCATCATAGCCGGAAAGCATATGGAGCGGATGGATGAGAACCAGCTGGTGCAGTTTCGGCGGGAGAATGTGGGGTTTATCTTTCAGTCCTACAACCTGCTGAAAACGTTAAACGCAGTGGAAAATGTAGCGCTTCCGCTGTCGTTTCGCGGTGTACCGAAGAAAATCCGCAATGCGAGGGCGGAAGAATATCTGAAGCTGGTGGGGCTGGAAAAGCAGATGAAGCACATGGCAAACGCCATGTCCGGTGGCCAGCAGCAGCGCGTAGGCATTGCGAGAGCACTGGTCGTGGATCCCAAGATCATCTTTGCGGATGAACCGACCGGAAACCTGGATTCTAAGACGACCATGGAGGTGTTAAGGCTGATGCAGCGTATTGTCCGGGAACAGCAGCAGACTCTGGTTATGGTTACCCATGATAATTACATAGCCGGATTTGCGGACCGGCAGTTCCACATAGTGGACGGAAAGATCTTAAAGATCGAGGAAAAGAAAAAAGAAACACAGGAAGCAGTGCAGGAGATGCAGGATGCTTTGCATAGAGGAGAAGAGTCATGAGAAAAATGAGATGGAAGCGGCTGGCGGCATTTGCGCTGGCAGTCATGCTGTTTGCGGGAGCGGTACCTGCCGCAGCGCCGGTACAGGTCTACGCATCGGAGGTATCCGTATACTCCGACAAGATCCAGCGGGGAAAAACAGGAAAGTCCCTGACGGTAAGCTTTACCATTAAGAATACCAGCGGCAGCGAGATCAAAGACGCAAAGATCGCATTCGATACCAGCGGAGGCGAGATCTGGGATGAGGACGAGGAGGACCGTCAGTATGGTTACTCCTTTCCGTTTGAGGTGACCGGAAAGCTAAACGATACCGATCATCCAAAGGGGATCGGAAGCATTTCAGACGGAAAAGAGAAGAAGGTATCTCTGACCGGTACGGTACGGCGGGATCTGTCAGAGGGTTATTATAAGGTGCCTGTAGTAGTTATGGATAAGGACGGAGGCTGGATCGGCCATGAGGACCTGCGCGTCTGGATCACCAAATCCACCTCCACCTCCACCGACGACGATGACACCAACAAGACCTACGATTTTGTTCTGGGAGAGGGGCAGGACGCACCGCGTGGTGTTTACCCGAATGTCATGAATTTTTCCATCGGTCTGCGCAACAACAGCCCGGCTACCGTGTACAATGTGAAGGCCAGCATGGTCCTCGACGCGGACAGTGCCAAGTTCCCGTTTGAGATCAACGATGCCAACTACGACAGGATGTTTGACAAAATCGCGGTGGATGAGACGGTCCAGCTGGATTACAGCTTTGCCATCCGCAAGGAATCTTATACTGGCTATTATCCGATCACGATGAAGATCTATTATTCCGATAGCTCGACCGGCGAGGAGCTAAAGACCTATGAGACATCCTTCTTTGTACATATTGTGAGCAAGCCGACCAAGGACGATTATGAAGAGTTCAATGAGCACGACCGCACCAAGGCCCGTCTCATCGTCGATGGCTACACCACGGATCCGGAGACGATCGTGGCAGGAGAAAGCTTCAATCTGCTCCTGACGGTCAAGAATGCGTCCAGCAGTGTGTCGGCTTCGGATATTCTGCTGACCATGGAATCAGAAAAGGTGTCTGACAGCCCGGTATTTACCACGGAATCCGGTTCCAGCTCTGTGGCGATCCATTCCCTGGGAGCGGGCGCGTCTGCCCAGGTAAGCTTCCGCATGACCTCCCGGTCCGGAGTAGACCAGCGCTCCTACGGACTCACCATAAAGGCAAATTATGACAGCCCGGAGTTTAAGAATGCGGAGGGCACTATGTCGGTGGACATTCCGGTTAAACAGATTCCTCGCCTGAACACCGGAACCTTTGAGGTAATGCCGGATTCTGTCAGCGTGGGTGAGGAATCCAATGTGATGTTCGGCATTAACAATACCGGAAAGGTAACGCTTTACAACGTTATGGCCCGGTTTGAAGCAGATTCCATCCAGACAACGGACACCTACGTGGGAAATATCAAATCCGGAGAGACCGGAAATGTTGACTGCATGGTAACCGGTTCGGCTCCCACCACGGATGATGGCAAGGTAAAGGTCATCATTTCCTATGAAGATGAGAATGGCGAGGTGTCGGAGGTGGAGAAGGAGCTGACCCTCTATGTCAGTGAACCGGCTCCGGACATGGATGACATGGACATGAGCGGCATGGATGAGATGCCCCAGGAAGAGCCGGGACCGGTGCAGAAGTACGGAAAAATCATTCTGGCGGCTGTGGTGATCGTGGGGGCGGTTGTGGGCATCACGGTATTCCGGAAGCACCGGAAACGGAAAAAAGACGCGGCCCTGCTGGCAAACGAAGACGAAGTGAATGAAGAACCGGATGAAACGGTGGATAAGGAAAGCAAAAATCCGTAATCCGGTGCATGAAATGGTTGAGAGGAAACGAGAACGGTCAATTACCCACCACTTAACCTAACGGCTTGAAGTGGGGGCTTGTAAAAGCCTGATTGACTAGCTTAAGTGTTTCGAGCACTACGTTAGGAGAGAATGTGTAATCATTAGATTACGTAAATAGGTACCTGCAGGTGTTTTTGTGAGATCTGTCATACTGGTTATCATAAAGGTGCCGTACAGCTACCGAAGACCGTCAAACGCGGTATGCGATTTAAGGATGCTGCATTTATGGGAATTATGCGATAGGCTTTCTACGAAGCACTAAAGCAACAGTACGAACCTGTTGCTTTAGTGCATAACACATACGGATATATCACGAAACATACGCGAATTGAGCATAACTTACCAAAAGAGCACTATGTTGACGCAAGGTGTATCAGCGGAAATCCGGATGCATTTCCAAGCGGTGAGTATTACTATCAGAAAAAAGTTCGTTGTCATAACCGCCAGATTCACAAATTGACAATTCTGAAAGGTGGAATACGGAAACAGAATCAAGCCACATATCTGGTAAAAGGTTATCGGTTATTCGATAAAGTCTCATATCAGGGAAAAGGCTATTTCGTTTTCGGACGACGGCAAAGCGGATTTTTTGATATACGGACATTATCTGGAGAGAAAGTAAACAAAGGTAGTTTGAGTTGTAAAAAATTAAAGTTCATTGCAACGAGAACGTATTATTTAACAGAAAGGAGAGCCGTCTAACGACGGGCGCATTCCTCCCACGACCTAAGAGGTCGGGGTATTCTGCGCTGTTTTATGATGAAATTTGTGGATCTGCTGATCATGAGCCTGAAAAATTTAAGCAGAAGAAAGCTGAGGACCGCGCTGACGGTCCTTGGTGTTGTGATCGGTACGGCATCCATCGTGGTCATGGTTTCTCTCGGCATTGGCTTAAGTGAACTGAACCGGGAGCTGATCTCTTCCTTTGGAAGCCTGACAGAGATTAACGTGGAGAATCCTTACAACGGAGACAACTCCAAAGATCCGCTGTATCTGACCGATGATGTGGTAAAGCAGATGAAGCGTCTTCCTTATGTCACGGATGTGTATCCGATGCTGCAGGTGAATGTGCTGCTGCAGCAGGGAAAATATTCTACAAACCTGACCTTAAACGGAGCACCCTATGAGTATCTGAAGAAAATCCCGCTGGGACAGGGGGCGCTTTCCGAACCATCGGACAAGGAAATGAAGCTGATCTACGGCAATGCCATCATCCAGTGGTTCCAGGATTCCAAAGGAAATAACACATACTGGGAAACCGGGCAGCTTCCGGACATAGACTTCATGGGAAAGCCGATGTTTGTGATCTTTGATACAGACACCTACTACCAGTCCCAGGGCGGCGGGGAGGATGCCCCGAAGCCGCCGAAGAAGTACCTGCTGAAGACCGATGGCGTGGTAGAGGGCGGTGTCGATGATTATAACGGCTATGCCTACAACGTGTATACAAGACTGGATCTTTTGGAGACCCAGCTGCGCCGTGTTTTCAAAAAAAAGGCCATCCCGGGGCAGCCTACCAACAAGAAGGGAAAGCCTTATCACTACTTTATTTATAATTCCTGCATCGTCAGTGTAGATGATGTGGAGCATGTGGAGGAGGTTCAGAAAAAGCTCACCGACATGGGCTTTCAGGCCTCCAGCAATGCCGACTGGATGAAACAGTCGGAACAGCAGTCCAGCATGATTCAGGCCGTGCTTGGCGGTATCGGCGCCGTATCCCTGTTTGTAGCGGCCATCGGAATTGCCAATACCATGATGATGTCGATCTATGAGCGCACCAAAGAAATCGGTATCATCAAGGTGCTGGGCTGTGACATGAAGGTGATCCGCAACATGTTTTTACTGGAATCCGGCTTTATCGGCTTTATGGGAGGTGTCGTGGGCCTTGCTTTCAGTGAGGCGGTGTCCTTTGCCATCAACCACCTGCTGAACATCGGTCAGAGCATGACCGGAATGAGCGGAAACATTTCCCGGATTCCATTATGGCTGGCAGCAGCGTCACTGGCCTTTGCCGTGTTCATTGGCATGGCTGCCGGTTTCTTCCCGGCGCTCAGGGCCATGAAGCTGAGCCCGCTGGCGGCCATCCGGAACGAATAAAGGACTGAAAAAAATACTTGCATTTTCCATCTGAATCCGTTATCCTGTATACAGAGCGTGTGACTGGCGGAAAGGGTGGGAAACCACAGGGGAGCACGCAGAATTTCGATTGCCGGCCGCCTGGGCACCATGTTTTTGTGGTACTCAGGCGGCTTTTTTCAGATCATGACTACCCGGACGGACTGCAAAACGTGGAAACAGAGAAAACCATCAAACATTCATTCATAGGAGGAATCAACCATGAAACAGTTATCCCTGCAGGAAGAGTTACAGGCAAACGCATACCCGGGAAGAGGTATCGTCATTGGAAAAACACCGGACGGAACCAGGGCGGTGACTGCCTACTTCATCATGGGACGCAGCGAGAACAGCCGCAACCGTGTTTTTGTGGAAGATGGGGAAGGCATCCGCACCCAGGCATTTGATCCAGGCAAGCTGTCTGACCCGAGTCTCATCATCTATGCTCCGGTGCGTGTACTGGGCAACAAAACCATTGTGACCAACGGTGACCAGACCGATACCATCTACGAGGGCATGGACAAACAGCTCACCTTCGAGCAGTCTCTCAGAAGCCGCGAGTTCGAGCCGGACGCACCGAACTACACCCCCCGGATCTCCGGTGTCCTTCATATTGAAAACGGATGTTACAATTACGCAATGTCCATTTTAAAGAGCAACAACGGCAACCCGGATGCCTGCAACCGCTATACCTTTGCTTACGAAAATCCGGTGGCTGGTGAGGGACATTTCATCCATACCTACATGCACGACGGCAATCCGCTCCCGAGCTTTGAGGGTGAGCCGAAATTAGTCGACATCCAGGATGATATGGACACATTTACCGACATGTTGTGGAACAGCTTAAACCCGGATAACAAGGTTTCTCTGTTTGTGCGTTATATTGATATCGCAACCGGCGCATACGAGACAAAAATCGTGAATAAAAACAAATAAGGGAAAAGGAGATACGAAGATGAACGAGATGGAATTAAAATACGGCTGTAACCCGAATCAGAAACCGGCAAGAGTATTCATGCATAACGACAAAGACCTTCCGTTTCAGGTCTTAAGCGGAAGACCAGGCTACATCAACCTGCTGGATGCATTTAACGGCTGGCAGCTGGTAAGAGAACTGAAAAAAGCAACCGGACTTCCGGCAGCAGCTTCCTTTAAGCATGTATCCCCGGCCGGAGCTGCAGTTGGTCTGCCGCTTTCCGAGACCCTGGCAAAGATCTACTGGGTTGACGACATGGGCGAGCTTTCTCCGTTAGCAAGTGCCTATGCAAGAGCCCGCGGTGCGGACCGCATGTCTTCCTTTGGTGATTTCATTTCCCTGTCCGATGTCTGCGATGCTTCTACCGCAAAGCTTATCAAGCGTGAGGTATCTGACGGTGTCATTGCGCCGGGATACGAGCCGGAGGCACTGGAAATTTTAAAAGAGAAGAAAAAAGGCAATTACTGCGTGATCCAGATCGACCCGGATTACGAGCCGGAGCCGATCGAGCGCAAGCAGGTGTTCGGCGTGGTATTTGAGCAGGGCAGAAACAACCTGGATATCAACAAAGACATGCTGAACAACGTAGTAACTGAGAATAAGGAAATCCCGGATCAGGCAAAGATCGATCTTGTCATTTCTCTCATTACCTTAAAGTACACCCAGTCCAACTCCGTCTGCTACGCAAAGGACGGTCAGGCCATCGGCATCGGCGCAGGACAGCAGTCCCGCGTACACTGCACCAGACTGGCAGGCCAGAAGGCAGACAACTGGTTTTTACGCCAGGCTCCTCAGGTGCTGAACCTGCAGTTTGTGGACGGCATCAAGCGTGCTGACCGCGATAACGCCATTGACGTTTACATCGGTGACGAGTACATGGATGTGCTGGCGGATGGCGTATGGGAGAAGACCTTTAAGGTAAAACCGCCGGTATTCACTAAGGAAGAGAAGCGTGCATGGCTGGATCAGATGACCGGTGTGGCACTGGGCTCTGACGCGTTCTTCCCGTTCGGTGACAATATTGAGCGTGCACATAAGAGCGGCGTGGAATATATTGCGCAGCCGGGCGGATCCGTTCGCGACGACAACGTGATCGAGACCTGCAACAAATACAACATGGCGATGGCCTTCACCGGCATCCGCCTGTTCCATCACTAGGAGATACGGGAAACCGGCAGCAGCCAGAACATACAGGGCTACTGCATCCCCCATGTTTGCCGGAGTGGAACAAAAAACATGAAATTGGAGGATGAAAAGATGTTTATTACCTGTTTAGACTTAGAAGGAGTTCTGGTACCGGAAATCTGGATCGCATTCGCTGAGGCCAGCGGCATCCCGGAGTTAAAGCGCACCACCCGCGATGAGCCGGACTACGACAAGCTGATGAAATGGCGTCTCGGAATCTTAAAGGAGCACGGACTTGGCTTGAAGGAGATCCAGGAAACCATCGAGAAGATCGACCCGATGCCGGGGGCAAGAGTGTTTCTGGATGAGCTCCGGGAGCTGGGACAGGTAATCATCATCAGCGATACCTTCACCCAGTTCGCAAAGCCGCTCATGAAAAAGCTGGGCTGGCCAACCATTTTCTGCAACGAGCTGGAAGTAGCAGAGGACGGCGAGATCACCGGATTCAGAATGCGCATTGAGCAGTCCAAGCTCAGTACTGTCAAGGCGCTGCAGTCCATCGGCTTTGAGACCATTGCCAGCGGCGACAGCTACAATGACCTTGGCATGATCCGCGCCAGCAAGGCCGGCTTCCTCTTTAAGAGCACCGATCAGATCAAGAACGACAATCCGGATCTTCCGGCGTACGAGACCTATGAGGAGCTGCTGGCAGCGATTAAGGCAGCAGTATAAAACAGAACACAGAGATACTACCATGAGTAAAAGGGCAGATTCCCGGCTGTGCAGGGATCTGCCTTTTGTGCCTGGCGGATTTGAAAACCAATATCTGATTTACAGGAAGGAGAAACTATGCGTACAAAACGATTAGGTGATATGCTTCTGGAGCTGGGACTGATCACGCAGGAGCAGTTAAAGCAGGCCCTGGAATTCCAGTCCAGAGAAAAAGGCCGTCTGGGCTCTATTCTGATCGAACATAACTTTATTACGGAGCGGCAGCTGATCGATGCCCTTCGCATGCAGCTTGGCATTGAATATATTGACCTGACCAAGGTGGACATAGCGCCGGAGATGTCCCGGTATGTCCCGAAAAATCTGGCAAAGCGCATGAGCATTGTGCCGGTGCGCAGCTCAAAGGAGCAGCTGTTTCTGGCCATGGCAGATCCGCTCAACTTTATGGCGGTGGAGGAGGCACAGCGCACTTCCAGGAAGCGTATTGTGCCGATGATCGCTTCGGAACCGGCTGTCCAGCATGCCATCAACGTGCTCTATGGCAATGAAGGCGCAGCACAGGCTATGGCGCAGATCCGCGCGGAGAATGCAGCCACTATGGAGACAGAGACAGCGACCCGGTCATCCGAAAGTCAGGAAAATGCAACCCCGATGGTACGCCTGGTTAATTCCATCATTGAGCGGGCCTATACGGAGAATGCATCCGATATCCATTTCGAACCGACGCAGGAGGAGCTGATCGTCCGCATGCGTATTGACGGCCAGCTGCACCGCATCATGGTCATTCCGGGAGAGCTGAAGGATTCTGTGATATCCCGTCTGAAGATCATGTCTCACATGGACATCGTGGAAAAGCGGATCCCGCAGGATGGACGCGCAGTCCTTTCCGTAAAAGAAACGGAGCTGGATATGCGAACCTCCACGCTGCCGACGATCTATGGCGAGAAGGTGGTGATCCGTATCCTGCGAAGAAATGAGGAAACGCTGAACCGGCGCTGCATCGGTATCCCGCCGCTTGAGGATGCCAAGATCGATAAGCTTCTGGGCCTGACCTCCGGTGTGATCATGATCGTGGGACCGACCGGTTCCGGTAAATCCTCGACTATGTATACCCTGATCCGTGAACTGCTTTCCGACCGGACCAACCTGATCACGCTGGAGGATCCGGTAGAGTATCATATGAAAGGCGCTACGCAGGTGCAGATCAATGAAAAGGTCGGCCTGACCTTTGCTTCCGGTCTGCGTTCTATCCTGCGCCAGGACCCGGACATCATCTGTGTTGGTGAGATCCGGGACGGCGAGACCGCAGAGATCGCCATGCGCGCCGCTATGACCGGTCACCTGGTCATCACCACGATCCATACCGAGGATGCCATTTCCGCCATCGACCGTCTGCGCGATATGGGCGTACCGCCTTATCTGATCGCGGCAGGCCTGCGCGGTGTCATTTCCCAGCGTCTGCTGCGCCGCATCTGTCCAAGCTGCAGAGAGCAGATCGTGCCGCCCAGGAAAGCCCTGGAGCTTGCGAAAATACCGGATATTCCGGGGCGGATATACTGGCACGGAGCCGGCTGCGACCACTGCTTCCGCTCCGGCTACCGCGGACGGATCGGTGTATTTGAGGTCATGGTGATTCAGGAAGGTCTGCGCCGCTGTATTATGGAAGGAGCAGACCGGCCGCGCTTTATGGAGGCTGCGAGAAGGGAGAGCGCGTATATCCCGATGTCAGAGCATGCGCAGAAGCTTCTGGAGAATGGAACTACAACCGTGGACGAGATCATCCGAACGCTGTCCATCTTCTAAACAGGAAAAGAAAGGAACGATCCGAATATGTATCGATATACCGCAGAAATACTGATCGCAATAGCAGCAGAAAAAGGAGCCTCAGATGTGCACCTGATTGCGGGCCTGCCGCCAAAATGCCGGATTGACGGCCAGATCCGCAGCCTGACAGACGAACCCCTGTCTTACGAGGACTGCGAGGAGCTTGGAAGACAGCTGGCAGGGGAACATGTCAGAAGGATAGACCAGATCGGCCAGCTGGATTTTTCCGCAACGCTTGCAGGACGGCGCATCCGGATCAATCTGTTTCGCCAGAAGGGTGCGCTTTCCGCTGCGCTGCGCCTGTTAAGCAATACCATCCCAAGACTAAAGGAGCTGGGACTGCCGGATGCCGTGCGCCAGTTTTCACACTGGAATAAGGGCATTGTTCTGGTGACCGGTGAAACCGGAAGCGGAAAGTCCACTACCCTGGCAGCCATTCTGGATCAGATCAACCAGACAAGACCCGTCCACATCATCACCCTGGAAGACCCGATCGAGTACGTGTATACCCCGCAGCGGGCCATCATTAACCAGCGTGAGGTGGGCGTGGATGTAGAAGACTATGAGCATGGGCTTTACGCATCCCTGCGGGAAGACCCGGATGTGATCCTGATCGGTGAGATGCGGACGCCGGAAACCATCGAGACCGCGCTGGTGGCGGCAGAAACCGGGCACCTGGTTTTTTCTACCCTTCATACAAACTCCGCAGTCGACAGCATCGACCGGATTGTAGGAGTGTTCCCGGAAAATAAGCAGCCGCAGATCCGTCTGCAGCTGTCCATGACATTGAAAGCAGTTCTGGCACAGCAGCTGGTACCGCGTGCCGAAGGGAAGGGGCGCGTGGCAGCCTGCGAGCTTATGATGATCACGACTCCAATCCGGAATCTGATCCGGGACGGCCGCACTCCGCAGATGCAGAGCTATCTGTTGTCCGGAGCAAAGGATGGTTCTGTTACGATGGACCATTCCCTGCTTGAGCTGGCTCAGCGCGGCGTGATCATGCCGGAGACTGCAATGGAATCTGCGTATGATCCGGCCGAGCTGCAAAAGAGCTTTTTGTTACGCTAAAATAAGTTATGAAATTAAAAACAAATAATTTGTCATAAAAGACAGCGTATTTGTCACAATTTGATGTATTTTATTTAGTACAATAACGCTTCAGAAATAAGTGTTTCTTTACAACGAAATAGTAAGGTGATAAAATCAGAATGAAAATTTGAAAGGCTATTAAGAATTTCTTCATAACCTTGTAAGACATGCGCTTGGAGGTTGAGATATGCCGACTTTTTCATATCGGGCACTCGGCAGAGACGGAAAGGAAGTCCGCGGTGTGCTCCAGGCAGAAACAGAAACGGCTGCCGCAACCAGGGTCCGGGACAGCTATCCGGTACTGCTAAGCATCAGCCGCGAGGCTGAAAAGAAAAAACAGACAAGCCTGCTGCAGATGGAAATTGGTAATAAGCAGATCAGGACCAAGGATTTATCCATTCTCTGTTCTCAGTTTGCCATCACGCTTCGCTCAGGAATGTCCATATCCCGTTCCATGCAGATGCTGGCGGGGCAGTGCAGTGATAAACGTCTGCGCAGGGTTATGGCGGAAGCCGCCACAGAAGTCGCAGCAGGAAGCACCGTGGCTGCAGCACTGGAGAAGCACCGGGAACGCTTTCCGCTTACCTTTATCGAGACGATCCGGGCAGGCGAACAGTCCGGTACCCTGGACCAGTCCTTTGAACGGCTGCACAAATATTACGACAAGGCTTATAAGACTACAGAGAAAATCAAAAGCGCTCTCACCTACCCCATATTTGTCATTGCGATCGCGGTAGTGGTTGTCATCATTGTTATGGCCAAGGTAGTCCCGACGCTGGCCAATGTATTTGAGGATCTGGGAGGAAAGCTTCCGCTTATGACCCGGATGCTCATCGGCGCGTCAGACTTCTTCGCTGCGTGGTGGCTGGTCATGATCGCGTTCTGGGCTGTCTTTATTCTTGCATTCCGCATGTATACAAAGACACCGGACGGAAAAATCCGGAAGGCCAAAATAGCGTTATCACTGCCGTTAGTGGGAATCATCAACCAGATGAACGCCGCGGCGCAGTTTGCCAATACCATGTCCGTTCTTCTGGCAGCAGGCATCACGCTGGATCAGGCCGTGGAAACCACAGCCAAGGTCATGGACAACGCGTTGTTTAGGGACGAGGTCCAGGCTATGCGCGGAACCATTGAGCAGGGTCGTACCCTGACAGACTGTCTGAAAGGCAGGAAGCATTTTCCACAGACCATGATCGATATGTGCGCGGTAGGAGAAGAAACCGGTGAGCTGGAGGATACATTGGAGAATGTAGCGGATTACTACACCAACGAGGCCGATTTCCGGATCCAGAGACTCCTGGCCATGCTGGAGCCGACGCTGCTGATCCTGCTGTCCATCTTCGCGGGATTCATTGTAGTGTCGATCTACCTTCCGATTTTCACGATGTACGATTTGATGTGATGAAAAACGGTACGCAACACGATTGAAACGAAGGAGCCCTTCGATCAATAATAAAAACTTTTACAAAAGGAGACTAAAAACATGAAAAGCTTATTCAAAAAGGTTCGTGGAAACAAAAAAGGCTTCACGCTGGCAGAGCTGCTGGTAGTAGTAGCAATCGTAGGTATTCTGGTTGCAATTTCTATTCCGGTGTTTACTTCTCAGCTTGCTAAAGCAAGAAAGGCAACCAACCAGGCAAACATGAGAGCAGCAAAGGCAGCAGCAGTGGCACAGTACTTAACTGATAATAAAGATGGTAAGGAAGCTGTGTACTATGATTATGATTTAGAAAAGGGAATTGCAACAGAAGGAACTGCGGATTCCTCTCTCACTGCTACAGCTATTGAAGATGCAACATCCGATAAACGCTATACAGATATTCAGGTTTCTGTTAAGGCAGCTGAGATTTCAACTGATGGTAATACCGGTAATACTACAGTTGAAAGTGAAGGCGATGTTGTAATCTATGTAAAATAATTCTGAAACCACATACAGTGGACGAGAGGATGGGGTTTCCCATCCTTTCTTTGCTATATGGAAGAAAATGAGCCAGTGGGAGGAGCTTTTTATGATAAAAAACAGAAAACAACAGGCTTTTACCTTATCTGAACTCCTCGTAGTGGTTGCCATCGTCGGTATCCTGGTGGCGATCAGCATTCCGGTTTTTGCTTCTCAGCGCGAGAAGGCGAGACGCGCAGTGGACATGGATACAGCCAGGAAAATCAAGTCCGCACTGGTTTTGGCCTATAACAACGAAGAAATTCAGGTTCCCAAAACCACCAGCTCCAACGGATATGGTACTTGGGTCATGCTTTGCAACGGCACAACAGAATATGCGCCTCAGGCTTACCGCGACAACGGAAAAACGGTAAAAGGCATGTGGTGCGGTGCCAATAAAGGTGTTACCGTTCACGGCCATACCGTGGATCATGACTGGACCTATAACAAGGATGTGGAAAATATCCTGAAGGCATATGGCCTGGATGTAGTGACCTTGCGTACACACAGCAACGGAGATAAAAACGGCTGGGACTGGATCATCATTGAGGTTGGCTACAACGAAAAGGGCGAATTCATCAGCAGAATGTATTCCGGTTATAAAAATCAGAATGGCGCTGCCGGACAGGAAAAGAATCCGTCCAATCTTGAAAAAATGTTATACAAAACAGCTTCATAATTTAGGAGAACATCATGCTACATATCAGTTTTGGCCTCACAGCCTACATCCTCTGTATCACTTTCTTTCTGGGCTGCTGCCTGGGAAGCTTTGCGGACTGCCTGGCCATGCGCCTGTTATCGGGAGAGTCGGCCTTTGCCGGACGTTCCCACTGCGACAGCTGCGGTCATGTTTTGGGTGCGCCGGACCTGGTGCCTTTGTTCTCCTGGCTTTTTTTAAAGGGCAGATGCCGCTACTGCGGTGCAAAGGTTCCGGCAGAGTGCTTTTTCACTGAGCTGCTTGCGGGAATCGGCTGCTGCATGGTGGTTTATCGCTTTGACCTGTCCGTCATGAGTCTGCGGGGCGTTCTTCTCGGTCTGATCCTTCTGACCATGGCCCTGACCGATCTTCATGACTGGATCATTCCGGACCGGCTGCAGATAGCGGGCTGTCTGGTGTTTCTGGTGACGGCCTTCTTTTTGCCGGAACCGGTGTCCCATATACTTCGAGGTTTGCTTTTCGGAACGGTGCTTGGCGGCGGAATGCTGCTTTTATCCCTTCTGTTTGACCGGCTGACCGGAAAGGAAAGCCTTGGCGGCGGGGACATCAAATTGTTTTTTATGACCGGGCTGTATTTGAATTCAGCCTGGGAGCTTTTGTTTTATCTGATCTTAAGCTGTCTGCTTGGACTCGGGTTCGCGGCACTGCGCAGATCGCAGCGGCTTCCCTTTGGCCCTTCCATCGCGGCGGCGTGCTTTATCATGACCCTCTATGGAAATGTGATCACCCGTTGGTATACGGGACTGTTTTAAACGGAGTATTGTGCACACGATGAAAAATTGTCTGGGAATTGAAATTGGACATTGCCGCATTAAAATTGCATATATGGAGCGGGGCGAGCTGAAGAAATATGTGTCGGTCCGCCTGGATAATGATACGCTTACAGATATGAAATTATATGCGGAGTTTATACAGGATATATTGCGCGAAAATAACATTCACTGCAAAAATGTGGTGTTTGCGCTGCGTCAGGATGATGCCTATGTAAAACGCTGCAGGCTGCCGCTGATGACAACAGACCAGCTGAAGCTGAACCTTCCCTATGAGTTCCACGACTATATCGGAGAGGAGCTTGGGGCGTATCAGTTTGACTATGCAGTGATCGAGCGGACGGAGGAGCAGCTGGATCTTCTGGCGGCTGCCTGCCGGAAAGAGCTTTGCGGACAGTTTAAGAAGCTGGCCAAATTGTCGCGTTTGAAGCTGGTGGGACTTGTCCCTTCCGTGGTGGGTCTGGAGCGGATTCTGGAGCATATGCAGAACGGGGAGCGGGATAAGGATTTCGCGGTGGTTGACCTTGGAACAAAGGCACTGCGCGTGCATTTTTTCCGAAAAGGGATTTATGACATTACCCGCACCATGGAGCCGGGCTGTGAGGAGATCGAACGGCTGCACCGGGGCGATAAGATAAAGCTGGATGAGCTGGATATGGATGCGGAAGACGCATTCTGGACAACACAGAGTGAGGAGGCGATCGACAGGCACCTGCAGGACCGTTATCAGAGCATTGCGGTACAGGTCATGCGTGTCCTGAACTTCTATAGCTTCAACAATGCGGATAATACTATCGACACGCTTTATTACTGTGGAGGAGGCGCACGATACCAGGCCCTGATCAGTGAGCTGGCGGAAACTGTGGAAATTCCGGTAAAAAGCATAGGCGGGCTTCTTTCTGAGGCGGAGGAAGAAAACAACCCGGAATGGGTAGACAGTCCGCAGACGGTTGGCGTACTGCTTGATTAAGGAGGTATATCGTGGCTGATTTAAAAACTATCGCGAATATCCAGATTGGCGGTCCGAAATACCCGAGCAAAAAGCGGATCAATCTGTATCAGCGTGAATTTAAGAAACGCGTGATCGCGGCGCAGGTCGGAGCTTTTGCCGTATTTCTGGTTTTCTTATATGGCTTTGTCCAGGTGGGCATTGTCATGCCGCTTCAGGAGGCAGAGCGCGCGGAGCAGGACTATCAGCGCATGGAGCAGCAGCTGGCTGCCATGAAGCTGGCAAACAGCGTCATGCCGGAGGTGCAGGAGGCATATGCCCACTATGGCAGTGCCTGGCAAAATGAGAGTGAGCGCCAGATCCCGGACCGGCTGGCGATCACGGCGCTCATAAAGGACCGGGTATTCCCGCTCTGTAAATATATTCCGGCTGTCTCGATCGTGGATGACCATGTGGAGTTCCTTTGTGAGCTGGAGCGCGGAAGCATGCTTCCGGAGCTGGTAAGACAGCTTGAGGCGGATGAGTCTGTCCGCTATGTGACGGCATCGCTGGAAGCATCGGATGATGCGAACGCTGCCGGTGTATTTAGCACGAAGCTGGCACTCAGTAAAAGGGTGGTGGCACATGTGACGGTTTACTTTAAAGTTCCTTTAGAGAGTGGGGAAGAAAACGGATGAGATCCTTAATGCAATATGTACTGACAAGAACACAGAAGCTGGCTCTTGTGATCCTTGCGCTGCTGGTGCTGCTGGCCAGCTGGTATGTGGGAATTTACACGCCGATCCAGGACCGCATCCGGGCAGCTGATACAGCCGGGCTGGAGGATGAGATAGCCCTGGAGCAGATGAAAGCTTCCAAGATCAAGGCCATGCAGGCTGAGATTGACGAAAACCGGGCCTCCGGCGCGCCGGTCGTTCCTTCCTATAACAATTTCAAGCAGGAGCTGGAACAGCTCAATGAGGTATACGGCCGTGCCTATGAGTTTTCCTTTACTTTCTCGGAGCCGGAGGTGGATGGAACCGGTGTACGCCGCAACATTGCAGTGTACTGCGAGGCAGAAAACTATGATGCGGCAGCAGAGCTGATGCGTCAGATCCTGCAGGGACCGTACCGCAGCATGATCCATGACGTCAGCATAAACAGCATGGCAAGAGCACTTGCGAATCAGATGGCGGACCTTAAGAAAGGGCGTGTATCCCTTTCCTTCAATATGACCTACTATGAGACCACCGTAGGAGCGGACAGCCTGGAGGGACTGCCGGTCGAGGAGACACAGCAGGCACAGGCAGGCGGACTTGCGAATTCGGATCTGTCCGATCTGCAGCGCTCTGATCTGGAAACCGCTGCAGAGGCAGCACTTGGAGAATAAAGCATGAAGAGGGCAGGCAGACAATCTGGCGGGCAGCAAAAGCGCCGTCCACGTGTTTATACAGTGCTTGGCAGTGAAACAGGCGCAAGCCTGGTGGCTGCGATCCTGTTTTTTGTACTGTGCGGAGTCGGAGCATCGGTCATTCTGGCAGCGGCCTCTGCCTCTGCCGGAAAGATGCAGCGGGTTCCCGAAACAGACCAGAAGCGCTTTGCGGTGGAATCGGCAGCCACGTTTTTGCGGGATGAGATGAGGGACAGCCAAAATAAGATCACGATCACGGATGTGAAGGTAGAGGACAGCAGAGAAAATAAGCCAACAGCCTATCCGACCCTGACCTATCTGTATTCCGACAAAACGGCATTGGATCCTGCCCGGAATATGATTGATGCCTGCGTGGTGGATCTGTACCGTACCCTGCAGCAGGATGAGGAAAACGCGCCGCAGCAGGAGAAAGCAGAAAAGGATTTTCTGATTTCGGTCAGGAAAAAGGGCAGCACACAGTATTACGATCAGCTTGAGACACGGGTGAAGCTGACGATGGATTCGGACTATCATATCACAGCCGTTCTTTCTGATACACAGACAGCTGATGCGAAGAAAGAGGACCGCTGTGAGCGGAAGCTGACCATTCCGGCAAAGACAGAGACTGAGGAAACCGTGGAGGAAAAGGATTACGAAAGAACGGGACCGGATGGAGATGTGGAGGAGGAATGGACGATCACGACCACGACCCGCGTTACGACCATCTGCTGGGAACGGGGCCTGATCGAGCGGACACATCCGGATGGGGACTAGCATCCGGAAAAATCGGGCGGACACATCCGGATGGAGACTGGCATCCGGAAAACAGGAGGTGAAGCCGATGCGGCAGCATTTATTCCGGATATATCGTGAAAAATTACAGTCCCGCAGGGCAGAAACCCTGGCGGAGCTCTTAGTTTCAGTACTGGTGATCGTTCTTGCGCTTACCATGTTTGCCTCGGCCCTCATGGCGGCGAGGAGGATGCTGGCAAATGGAGATCAGATCATAAACCGGTATTATGCCGGACGGAACCGGCTGGAGCTGGAGGAATCTGCGGATACAGATCCCGGCGCTTATAAAACGAAGGCCGACCTCATCTTCCGGCTGGAAGAAGGTGCAAATAATAAAGTGACCGGCTTCGCGCACAGGAATGGGACCATGAATGTGGGAGAGTATCCGGTCAGTCTGTATTCCGGCCAGGATCCGGACGATGCAGATGAGAAAACGCAGAAGACAGAAAGCGAGTATCGTTACAGCAGGCAGTAAGAACAGGAAAATATGGAGCAGAACGCATGAAAAGGCAGTGGTACCAGGCAGTGAAAAACAAAATAGCGCAGCGCTGTGTCCGCTCCCGGGCAGGTATGACCCTGACGGAGATGCTGGCGGCAGTGCTGATTCTTGCCATGTCTGCGGTGGCGGTTGCCGGCGGTGTTGCTGCGGTAAAAAATGCGTACCGCAAAACCACGGAAAAAGCCGAGGCGCAGCAGGTACTTGCCACCACGGTGGAGCTGATTACCGATGTTTTGTCCGAGGCGCAGCAGGTGAGGTCAGGCGGAGACTGCGGCCCTGAATTTTTCAGCGGCGAGACCGGAGACTGGATGCGCCTTTCTGTTATGCCATATCAGGCAGCCGGTGGAGCACAGGCTTCCAATGGAGCACAGGTCTCCAATGAAGACCAGATCTCCAATGAAGACCGGGCCGGCATCTGCAAAGAGTATCTGAGTGACGGCACAAAGGTGCCGCTTCTCTCGGATGGCGCCATGGGCGGACTGTTCTGTACAAGCTTTGATGTGGATCAATACCGGTATGCGGACAGCTGCTTTATACTGGAGGATATCAACGTCTACTACAAGCGCGATGTCGCAAATGCGGACCGTGAGCCGGCGGCACATCTGGACAAGCTGGTTGTGCGCGCGGTGAATCTGGAAGGACAGGATGAGTAAAAATGCTTTCCCGGAGGAGAAAGAGATGGAATACAGATCATATACAAAAAAACACAGGAGCGGAGCGTTTACACTGGCGGAATTTCTGGTGGTCATTGCAATCACCTTGATTCTTGCCGGTGTTTCTTTTGTTGCGGCGATCCGCTATCAGAGCAGTCTGCGGCGTATGGAGATGGACCGCACCGCGAAGGAAATTTTCCTGGCAGCCCAGAATAATCTGAGTCTGGCAAAATCCGGCGGAGTCATGGAACGCCTTCTGCATCAGTATGGTGAGAACGACACAAACGGTACTTCGGAAACGGAATCAAATGCTTCTACGGACAAGATCGGGATTGCGCTGACTGCAATTACCGGAAGCACCGGAGCAGATGCAGCTGATCTGTACTGTATTTTGTATCAGCCGGGCGAAGGCGCAGGCAATACAACGGAAGAGATCCGGGAGCGTCTGCTTCCCTTTGGATCTATTGATGAGACAGTCCGCACGGATGGCAGCTATCTGATCGTCTATGCGCCCGGGACAGGAGCTGTCCGGGAAGTCTGGTACTCTGACCGCTATATCTTTCAGGGAACCGCAGCGGAATTTTCAGAGCTGTCCGGGCTTACCAAAGATCCCAAGAAACGTGAGAGGTTTTATGGGGAAGCAGTCGGATATTATGCAGGAGCCTCTTTGACTGAGCCGGAAAAGAAAGATCCGGAGCAGGTGGAAATGAAGGTTACCGTTCATAATGAAGAAGTTTTATATGTGGAAGTAGAGATTCCGTCAGGTGCGAACGAATTAAAGCTGTGGGTCGAGGGTGCGGCGAGCGGAGCAAAGGGCTGGATCAATTTAAACAGCTTTACGCAGGATGAGCGTGTACTGACGAAGGGAGCCGGCAGTGTCTGTGATGTGATTCTGGATGATATTTCCATTCATGGCGCGCGCTTTGCGGATTTGAGAGGTGATATGAGATCGGATCATGGTGGAAATGACATTGCGCTGATCCCGGGAGAGGATATCCGCATTTACGCGGAAGCAGTGACCGAAAGCGGCAATACGTCAGCCAGTCCGGTGTGTCAGACAAACAGCCTGTTTCAGAAGATTGCCAACGGCAAAATCGTGGTTTCCAATATCCGGCATCTGGAAAATCTGGACAGGCGGGTTTCGGATTTCCATCCGGCAGCAAATGAGCAGAAGCTGGGACTGAATTCTTCGGCAGAACAGCCGGGCGCATATGTGGTATCGCAAAGCGAAGATATGTCCTGGCGGGATTACCGGAATGCCGTCGTGCGTGAAATACACAGCAGCCATGCATCAGCAATACAGGAGCCGGACAGCATCCCGGTTTACTACAAAATATACAAGAAGCAGGGAGAGGTTCTGACAGAGGAGTGGACCGGGACGGCTCCGGGCTGTTATGCACCGCTGGAGCCTGAATTTGATCTGGTCTATGAGGGAAATGGCAAAAAGATCAGTGAGCTTGTCGTGAATACACCGGGGGCAGGCGGCTGCTTTGGAACCGTATCGAAGAATCTGACGGTGACCGATTTAGAGCTGGTGCATCCGGTGATCACCGCAGCTGATAATGCCGGAGGGCTGGTCGGATGCGGAAGGAAGGAGACAGATGCACCATCCCTTGAAATTTTCGTGGAAAATGTGCTGGTGCAGTATCCGGTGATCACCTCAAAGGGCGGCGGTACTGTATTGGAACCGGCAGATGCCGGAGCTTTGGTCGGAGCGTTCCGGGGAACAGCGCTGACTGTGAAATCTGTTATGGCGGCAAACACCTATCGTTCCGGAGTGACGGAGCCTTCTTCGGTAGATCAGACCCGGCCGGACCAGGCCGAAGCATTTAAGATTGAGGCTAAAGCAGGAGCGGCAGGCGGCCTGATCGGCTCTGCCACCGGCAATGTGACCTTGTCAGGCTGTGCGGCATCGGTTTATGTGGAGGCGCAGTCCTTTGCCGGAGGACTCGCCGCAAAGGTGAATACACCGGACAATGGGGTTGCGCAGGTTCTGATCCAGAACTGCTATGTGGCCGGGCATACCGGAAACCAGGAATGCCTGACGGAGCTGTATCCGGGGACAGAGGGCTTCAACACGGCAAAGGGACGTTATAATATTGTCTCCACCCGGGGGCTTGCCGGAGGACTTGCGGCAGTCCTGCCGGAAGGCAGCGCTGTGAAGCGAAGCTACGTGACAGCATCTGTCTGGTCCGGAGGAATGTATGCCCCGGACGAAGCAGACGTGACTGCTTTTGTAACAAAATACGGGAACATGAGCATGGATGATGGCGTAGCCGGAAAGAAAGCATCCGATTTTTCGTATTGCTATACCTCATCAGTGGTAAGCGGCGGAGAAAATGCCGGTACGGTAAAGGGAAAACAGATCCTGGAGTACTCAAATCCCGATCAGCTTGAGAACTATTTTGCTGAGAATGCTTCCTTTAGTAAAAAGCAGGCATTCCCATATGACACAACACAGGAAAGCACCTACCCCATGCCGACCGTCCTCCAGCTGATGCAGGAGGATCCGGAAACCAGCAGTGCCATCCGTAATGACACCGGTGAAGGCAGTATCCGCACCAGGCAGGTCTTTAAATTTGCGCGTGTGCATGTGGGAGACTGGTTCAAGGTTCAGGCACAGCCATCCGGAGAACTGAAAGTACATAATGGCAATGAGCTGTGGGTGGATTATGTGACAGACATGCCGGCAGGGACAGAACCGAAGTATCTGATTTTCTCTGTTTACGGGGAATCCAGCGGGCTTTCAACCTATGTTATTTTAAAAATCGGCGAAAACCCGGACGATTTCAAATATTACGGAAGCAGCAATCCATCGGAGATCCTGGAATTAAGAGAGAATCCGGATAACAGCGCCATCAAATGGAAATGGGATTATAAGGGTTCCGTTCCCGGAGGAGATCACCGATTTGCCATCAGTAAAGCAGGGGCATCGCAGCTGCAGGTCCGTTTTGTCCTGGACAGCAAGGAATTTCTGCAGATGGGCTATCAAAACCTGCGGAATGGCTTTTGGGCCGGTGAGGATGCAACGGTAACGGTCAGCGAAGCAAATGTGATCCCGGCTCCCTCGGATCCCGGCAGCATTACGGTAAACAGCTATTTCGGGGAGCTTCACAAGCATACCGCAGAGGTTTTTAGTGCCAGACATCTGATCAATCTGAGCTTTTATAACAGGGAGCAATTCCAGATTACGACTGTAGAGCAGACAGATAATATTCTCTGGAGGAAGGATGAGGATCCGGATGCTCCGGTTCTTGCGGAAACTGCGCCATATTGCGATGAGCTGGAAGAACGGTATCCGGGTGAGCCGGTTCAGGTTTTTCATGACTATGACAGTCAGGGCTATACCGAAGCCGGCAGCTTCAAGTGTATCGAGAATCCGGATCTTACATTATATAATGGCAACCATCATACCATCGCGGGACTGAACATTGGAATCCAGAAGCATTATAAACAGCAATGGGGCAATGCATCCGCATTTATTTTATCCAACACGCATCTGAAGGTTCAGGATCTGAATATGAAGAATCTGCAGGTAAAGGGCAATGGAACTGCAGCCGGGATTTTGGCATTTGCAAAGGGAAATTCCGCAAAAGACACCTATGTGCGTTTAGAGAATATACGCATTTACGGAGACGATATGTGTATCACCGCCACGAACGGTGACAATGGTGATGTTGGTGGTGCAGTAGCATCTGCGGATGTGGAAGAGCTGGAACTGGATCATGTGTATGTGTACGGAAAGAATGCCCTGATCAACAAAATATATGAATATAACGGAAAAACGGTCGGAGGCCTGATCGGCCATGCCAGAATCGGAAAAAGCATGAAGATCCGGCAGTCTGTTTTTTCAGGATTTCTGGATGGCAGATATGTCAGTGATGCAACGGGAGGCCTGATTGCTCACCTTGAGATTGCCTATGGTCCGGACCAGAAGGCAGAAGCAGAGATCACAGAATGCTATGTTGCAGGCAGAAACCAGTCTTATGCCAGTGCTGCAGAAGCAGACCCGCTGACAGGCGGAGCAAGTATTACAGGCCAGCGGCCGGTGGGAGGTCTGGTAGGCTGGCTGCAGGGACCTGTGGCAATCTCCAACTCCTTCAGCACAGCGAGTATATACGATATAGGAAAAGGCTGGAAAGGCGGAGTCGGAGGCCTGGTCGGTAAGGCTGATAAAGATTCAGATGTGCAGCTGACCGATTGCTATTTTGCGGGAAAACTGCTTGGGGTATCCGAAAACAGTGACGGAAATCAGTCAGCGGGAACTCTGCCCGGAGCTTCCGATAACGACGGCCCTGTTATAACCTATCCATGTGACCCTGCTTTACAGGGCCGGACTTATCCATACAAGCTCTGGACCACCGAAAACGGCGTAAAGACCTATCGCGGTGACTGGATCCAGTAACCGGTAAGCGCAAAATGGTGAAACAAAAAGAAACAAAAAGAAAAACATATGAAAATATGAAACATAAAAACGGGGAAGAGCGAACCGACTGCATGGAAATGAAACAGACTGCAGGAAAAGAGAACGTCTGAAGTATGAAAAAAACGCGGTAAAAAGGTGCACAATACCTGCAAAAAGAAAAAAACAGCCGGATGCGCCAGGTTGGCATATACCTTGCTTATTATATGGTCAGAACATAAATGCAAAAAAATATCAGTGCATTTAAGGAAAAAGGAGGGTATTTGATATGGCAACAAAACCAGTGATTGGTGTGCTTCTTGGAGATGCTGCCGGTGTTGGTCCGGAGCTTGTGGCAAAGTGCGCAGCAGAAGGATTTTATGAGCAGTACTGTAAGCCGATCGTGATCGGAGATCTCCGGGTGCTGGAGCGTGCGCTTGAGGTGATCGGGGCAAAGGATAAGGTGAAACTTCAGGTAATATCCGAGGTAGAAGAGGCAGACTGGGAGAAGGGCCTTCCGGTGCTGGATCAGAAAAATGTAGATCCGGAGGAGGTTCCGTTTGGAGTTAAGACTGTAGTAAGCGGTAAGGCATGCCTGGATATGCTGAAGCTTGGCGTGGAATTATGGCAGGCAGGCAAGATTGGCGGCTATGTCTTTGGTCCGTTAAATAAAGCCGGCATGCATGATGCAGGACTGACCCTGGAGAGTGAGCATCATTATCTTGCAAAGCTTCTGGGACACACAGATCCGTTTGGCGAAATCAATGTGACCAACGGTCTTTACACGACCAGAACCACGAGCCACATTCCGATTTCCCAGGTAAGTGCAGATCTGCGTGAAAATGACGGACTTCGCATTAAGCGGGCAATCCGTCTTTCCTATAAGACCTTGACTGGAGCAGGAATTGAGAATCCGAGGATCGGCGTTGCTGCGCTGAATCCGCATTGCGGTGAGAATGGGGACTGCGGACGCGAGGAAATTGATGTCATCCGTCCGGCTATCGAGTGGGCACAGAAGGAAGGCATCAATGCTACCGGTCCATATCCGTCTGATATCGTGTTCCACAAGGCTCTGGTTAAGAAGGAATTTGACGGCGTGGTTACCATGTACCACGATCAGGGCCAGATCGCGCTGAAGCTGATTGGTTTCGAGGGAGGTATTACCGTTGCAGGCGGCTTCCCGATTCCGATTGTTACCTGCGGACATGGAACTGCTTATGACATTGCAGGAAAAGGTGTGGTGACAACGGCATCGTTTGAGAATGCTGTAAAACAGTGTGCTACCATGGCAGCTGTTGCAGCAAAATAACAAAGCCATCCGGTAAAATTTTGTATTGCATATAGGAAGGGGACTCCGAAAGGGGTCCTTTTTCTTTGTTTCAATGAAACGATGCGAATTAAAATGAAACAACATGAAACGTAACAAAGGAGATGGAAACATAATTGAGAAAAAAGAAACAGATCAGGACAAAGTGATGAGTGAAAACGAAGAAACAGAGTGCCAAATTGGACAAAATCACGATGGAAATTGGCGCTTTGAACAATATTTTACAAAAAATAGCCCAAATAACAGCGACATGGCACAAGCCTTGCTTTCTATATGCTTATCAGGACATCCGCAGCAGGATGTGAGTAAGAGGAGGTAGAACAAGGTGAGAAGGTTTGGTTCAAAACAGCTGATTCCGATCGCAATGGCACTGATGGGAGTGGCGTTTGCAGTGGTTGGATTTACGCAGCTGGGGTTCTGGGACAAGGAACCGAAAGCGGGATTTTTCCCCAGCATCATTGCTGTGGTCATGGTGATTTCCAGTGTGGCCGCATTCTTCCAGACACTGAAAGAAGAGGATAAACCACAGTACAACAAAAATGAGCTTCTGGTTATCGCAGGCGGCGCAGGTGTGATTGCGGGAAGCTTCATCATTGGCATGATCCCGATGATCTTTCTGTATGTGCTCTTCTGGCTTCTGGTGATTGAGAAAGGAACCCCGATCCTGCACATCATCATCATTGAAGCGATCGTGGCAGTCATTGTGCTGGGGGTTTTTGCCGGATGGCTGCAGGTTCAGTTCCCATGGGGACTGTTTGAAAACTTTATGTAGGGAGGAAACGGAATATGCAAAACTTTTCCATGCTGATCCAGGGCTTTGGCACAGCACTGACTCCGATGAACATTGGAGTATGTATGCTTGGCGCAGTCCTTGGACTGATTGTTGGCGCAATGCCAGGCATTGGTTCTCTGGCCGGTGTCGCACTGCTTTTGCCGCTGACATACAAGTTTAATCCGGCAACGGCAATCATCATGCTGGGCGCCCTGTACTATTCCAATATGTACGGCGGAAGCTTCAGCGCAATTCTTTTAAACATCCCGGGTGATTCTCCTGCGGTATGCACCACTCTGGACGGTTACCCGATGGCAACAAAGAGAAAGAGACCAGGACAGGCACTTTTAACCGCAAACATGGCATCCTGCATCGGTGGTACCATCGGCATGTTTATCCTGACCTTTATGGGACCAGGCCTTGCAAACCTGGGACTGAAATTTGGTCCGTCCGAGATGACAGCGATCCTGCTGATCGCCATGACATCCATCAGCTGGCTGGTCGGAGAAAATCCCATCAAGGGTGTAGTCATTACCTGTTTTGGAATTCTGCTTGCAAGCATGGGCATGGATACCCTGTCCGGCGCTCCGCGCTATGAGTTTGGAAGCATGCATCTGCTCGGCGGAATTCCGTTTACTCCGTTTGTCATTGGTGCGGTTGGCTTTGCGCAGGTCATCAAGCTGATCAACGACCGTGATTCTGACAATGAGAAGCGTGCCGGTTCTGCAAAGAATGAGATGAAGCTTTCCATCCGCGGTTCCATGCTGACCGGACATGATTTTAAGAGACTGCTCCCGCCGGCGGTTCGTTCCGGACTGATGGGAACCTTCATCGGCGTTCTTCCGGGAGCGGGTGCAACCACAGGATCCTTCATGGGCTATGCTGTCCAGAAAAAGTTTAAGAGTGAGGAGCCTCTTGGTACCGGCGCGATTGAGGGTATTGCGGCAGCAGAGGCAGCAAACAATGCAGCGGCGGCAGGCGCCTTCGCACCGCTTCTGGCACTGGGAATTCCGGGATCCGGAACCGGCGCTGTTTTATTAGGCGGTCTGATGATGTGGGGCTTATCTCCGGGCCCGCTCCTGTTTGAGAACGAGCCGGAGTTCTGCTGGGGTCTGATCGCGTCCCTGTATCTGGCAAACGTTTTCACCTTACTGGTTGCGATCTGTATTATTCCATTCCTGATCCAGATTCTGTCCGTACCGGTAAAATACATGATCCCGATCATCACGGTAGTCTGCATCGTAGGCGCATACAGCACCAGCAATTCCATGTATGGTGTCATTGTAATGTTTTTGTCCGGCATTGTGGGATATCTTTTAAACAAGAACAATTTCCCGTCAGCCCCGATGCTGTTATCCTTTGTACTGGCACCGCTTCTGGAGAACAACATGCGTAAGGCATTTATGCTTTCCGGCGGAAGCTTAAGCATTTTCTTTACAAGACCGATCACCTGTGTGCTGATGATCATTTTCTTTGCGATTATTCTTGCTTCAGCCCTGCGCCCGGTTCTGACCAAAAAGAAAGGCGCGGCAGCCTGAAAAAACAAAAACTGTGAAAATAATAAATGGAGGGTTTATATTATGAAAAAGAGACTTTTAGCAGGTATCATGGCAGGCGTTATGGCAGCATCCGTACTGGTGACCGGCTGCGGCGGCAGCAAGGATGTGAAGGATGGAACCTTTACTCCGACTAAAACGATCCAGTGGATGTGTACATCCAGTGCCGGCGGCGGATCGGATATTTTTACCCGTAAGATCAGCGATATTATGACTGCCCAGAATCTTGTCAATGGCCAGACTATCGTAGTGACAAACAAGACAGACGGTTCCGGTGAGGTAGGACGTAATGAAGTGGCAGGTCTGAAAAAGAATGCGGATTATCAGCTTCTGACCTTCAACAGCGGCGATCTGATGCCGATGGTGACCAATACCAAGAACCGTTCCTCTAATTTCCGTATTCTTGCGGTTATGGCAGTGGACAAGCAGCTCTTATTCAAGGGAAAAGACGCAAAATACGATACCTTTGCAGATGTCATTGACGCAGTAAAGGCAGGCAATAAGGTAGTGATCGGAGGCTCAAAGGGTGATGACATCGCTACCTATCAGGCATTGATCGCAGAACTGGGACTATCCGAAGATCAGCTGACTTATATTACCTATGATTCTACCGGTGACGCGATCACAGCGGCATTAGGCGGACATGTGGAGTTTGTGATCGCAAAACCTGCAGCAGCCTCTGAATATGTCGAGGCTGGTTCCCTGATTCCGATCCTGGCACTGGCGAATGAGCGCTATACCGGCAATCTGGCAGATGCTCCGACCTTAAGTGAGGTGGGAGATTACAACAATGTAGAGGTTCCGGTATGGCGTGGTGTTGCAGCTCCGGCAGCCATGAGTGATGAGGCTGCAGCTTACTGGAGCGAGGTACTCGGAAGCGTATCCGAGACGGATGCATGGAAGAATGAGTACATTGACGCAAATAAGCTGATCGCAGACTACATGGATACCACAGTAGCAACGGAATACGTGACCAAGTATGAGGCTGACTATATGGCTGAAAATGGATTAAAGTAACATGGACTTTTGAGAATACTGATAAAACACGAAGCTGTCTCACTAATGTGCGACAGCTTCGTGTTTATATCCATTATAATTCAATGAATTTTTGCATTTCCTTCTATATACAAGTCAAACTGATGCAAGGATCAGCTTTGTTTTGGCCCGGATCCTTGTTTTTATTTCTTCCGATACATCGGTATCAGTAATCAGATAGGAAAAATCTTCCCATTTTGCATATTCCATAATAGCTCCAGAAGAGAATTTCTGGCTGTCACAGAGGAGGACGGCATTTTGCGTATTATTGATTGCCGCCGTTTTGATAGGGATATCATCGTAATCTTTGCAGGTGGCGCCGTCATGGTATAGCATGCCGTTTGTGCCCATAAAAGCAAAGTCGGTTTTAAAATGGGCCAGGGATTCTACCGTATAAGGCCCCTTCACTGTTAAGGCTCCTTTTTTCACAAAACCATTGGCCAAAAATGCGATGTTTGAGGTTTTGGAGGTGATCAGGTCGGCAATGGGAAGAGATGTGGTGATGACAGTTACCTGGTCCTTCTGTACAAGCAGCTTTGCGAGGGAAAAGGAGGTGCTTCCGCCGTCCAGGAAGATGACAGAACCGTTTGGTATCATGTGGATGGCTGTCTCCGCAATGCTGTTTTTCTTCATGCTGTTGAGCTGGCTGCGGATCGTGACAGGGGCCTCTATATAGGAGGGGGAGATTTTTGCAAATCCATGGCCCTTTTCGACCAGGCCTAGCTTCTCCAGATGGAGCAGATCCTTCCGGATCGTTTCCGAGGTGGTTTGGAATAACTCCATCAGCTCTTTTGTTTTCACAACCTCTTGTTCTTTTAAAAGATCCATGATCTTTGCCTGACGTTCTTTGCTGTTTCTGTTCATAAAAAATCCTCCAAAACGCAAATTCTTTATTTGTGAAATGTAATATGTAAAATTGCATAAAAGATGAAAAACCATAAAATATAGAAGTATTATAACGGCAAAAAGCCCGGGAAGTCAAGAGAATTTTTGGTGGAAATTAAAAAAACGCAATTATAAATGCAAAATATCGAGTGAAAAAACGCAATTATAAGCAATAATCGAAATAAAATCGTTAAAATCACAATGAAATAACAGTTTACAAATGCGAAAACTTAAAATATAATAAAAATTGCAACAAATAAATTGCAAATCAAACAATAATGGTGCGAATAGGAGGGGGATTATGATTACTTACTGTAGGGTAGATGACCGGGTTGTTCATGGACAGACCATTACCACTCTCATCAGAAGAAATCCATGCAATGGAATATTGATTGTGGACGATGGGATCGCAGAGAACGAAATGTTGAAGAAGATTTACAAAAATGTGGTTCCGCCAGACATCAAGGTTTTGGCCTTTACGGTGGAGAAGGCATTGGTAAAGCTTCCGGAGGCAGAGCGGTCTGAAAAGAACTATTTTGTCATCTTCAAAAACGTCCGCACGGTCGGAAAGCTTCTAGATGCCGGATATAAAATGCCGCCGGTCATTGAGGTTGGGCCCACCAGCTCCAAAGCAGGAGGAGAGAACATTATGCGCGGCCTGTATCTGGAGAGAGATGAGATGGAGATCTACAGCCGCCTGACGGATCTGGGAGTGGAGGTGGGAATGCAGCCCATTTTCACTCATCCAAAGGAGTACTGGGCAGATTTGAGAAAGAAATACGGTCTATAAAGGAGGAACGAGGTATGTTTTTTATACAGTCATTTATTGTAGCGATTTTATGCTGGTTGGCATCCAATACAACGCCCTGCTATGGCTTTACGATTGGGCTTTACACATTGGGGAGGCCGCTGGTAGGAGGGTTTATCTGCGGTATTATCTTTGGGGATATCCAGACGGGAATCCTGTTAGGCTGTGCGCTCCAGGTAGTCTATCTGGCTCTGGTAACACCGGGAGGTGCGTTCCCTGTAGACATCGGCTTTATTTCCTATCCCGCTATTGCTATCGCCCTTGTCTCTAAGATGGATGCAGGTACTGCAGTGGCGGTAGGATCTACCATTGGGGTTATCGGAACATTTGCAATTACGTTTTTCAGAACCTTTGCGTCTGTTTTTAACCACATGGAGGACGAGAAGATTGAACAGCTGGATTATCCAGGGATTACAAGGACCTTTATCGTCTATCCCCAGATCATGGGCTTTTGCCTGAGGGCTGTTCCTGCATTTCTGGTAGTGTATGTTGGTTCGGAGATCGTTGGCAATTTCATTGATTCTCTTCCGGCTTTCATCACCACAGGGCTTATGGCTCTGGGCGGCATTCTCCCGGTTGTAGGTGTGTGCGCGCTTCTCACCCAAAGCGTGAGAAATAAGTGGTTCCTCCTGTTTTTCTTATTTGGATTCTGCGGAATCGTTTTTATGGGACTGAACATTATTGGCCTGACGATTGTTGGTGGGGTGATCGCCTTCTTATACTACAGGACAGGCAATACCGTGCTGGCAGCGGGGAACGTTGAAATAGCAGATGATGAGGAGGTGCTGTAATGTCGAAGGAAAAATTGAGCAAAAAAGAGTTAAATACGTTATATCATCGTTATATGATGTGGTACAACGCGGGCAGCAGCTATGAGCGGTATCACGGTATGGGGTATGGATATGCTCTGATCCCCTTGTTTAAGAAATATTATGACCGTCAGGGGCAGATCGAGGGCCTGCAGAGGCATACGGATATGCACAATACGGAAATGCAGGTGGGAAGTCTTATTTTCGGTATTACCACAGGCCTGGAGGAGCAGAAGGCACTGGGAAAGGATGTGGATGATGAGCTGATTAAGACGACAAAAATCGGTCTTATGGGGCCGGTAGCAGGCATTGGCGACGCTATGGTGCAGGGAGTAATGATCCCGATCCTGTTGTCCATAGGCGTTGCATTGGCCCAGGGAGGAAACCCGCTGGGACCGATTTTCTATATGATTGCCTATCCGCTGATTATATTTCTTGGCTGCAGGTTCCTGTTTAATACCGGTTATCACCTGGGAATTGACGCAGTGAATCTGTTTCTGGGAGAGACCGCAAAGAGGATTACAGAAGCAATCACTCTGCTGGGAGTGATCCTGATGGGAGGAATTGCTGCAAGCTATATAAAGTTTACTACAAAGTTAGTCATCCCCCGCGGTGAGGATGTGGTAGAGGTCCAGTCCATTCTGGATGGCATCTTTCCAAAGCTGATACCGCTGCTTCTGGTATTTGCCGTATATTGGATCATGTCAAAGAAGAAAGTGTCAACTGTCAGGATGATCTTGCTTCTGATGTTATTTACCTTTGTATTAGCATTTTTCCATATTATTTAGGAAAGGGATGGGTTATGGTCAAAGTTATATTGGTATCTCATGGACGGTTTGCGGCAGCAATCAAAGATTCCTGTGAGATGGTCATAGGGAAACAGGAGTATATAAGGGCAGTATGCTTAGATGAACAGCAGGGGATTGAGAGCTTCAAGGAGGAATTTGCGGCGGCCCTGGCAGAACTGGAAAAGGAGGATACCGTTCTGTGCATCTGCGATATCTTTTTTGGAAGTCCCTTTAACGGAGCTGTGGAAATCCTGGAAGGGAGCAAAGGCGCTTTTTCCTATAAGATTATGACAGGCTTAAACCTTCCAATGCTGATAGAGCTGTGTATGGGTGTGATGTCAGGCTCCACAGACCTGGAGGAGATTGCAAATGCAGCCAGCCATGCAGGCAGCGAGGGCATTACGGTCTATCAAAAAGAACAGGAAGAAACAGAAAAGGAAGATGAGGAGGAGATATTATAATGCTTTTACAGATGGCAATGGACGGTGCGGCCGATGGGCTTACGATTGCAGAATTTAAGGAATTTATCAGCAATATATATGACAGTGTGGATATTGTGGAATTTGGTACATCCTGCGTATACCGGTTCGGAATGGAGGGCGTGCAGGAAATAAAACAGGCCTTTCCAGATAAGCTGATACTGGCAGACATGAAGATCATGGATGGCGGCGGCCATATGTCCAGGATGGCCTACTCCTTTGGGGCAGATATTGTGACTGTCCTGGCAGTATCTGATGATGCCACTATTGGAAATGTGATCGGGTCAGCACACAAGGTGAACAAAGAGGTTATGGTAGATATGATCTGTGTTTCTGATATTGCAAAGAGGATTCCGGAGGTGGAAAAGCTGGGCGCTGATTATGTATGCGTACATATGGGCGTGGATGTGCAGAAGGCGAAAAATGCAAATCCCCTTGAGGAGCTGAGAATTGCAAAGGCAACGGCAAGGACTGCAAAGGTGGCAGTAGCAGGAGGAATCAAGCTGTCTACGATTTCTGATATTGTGAAGGAAAAGCCGGATGTAATCATTGTGGGCAACGGCATCAGGAAGCAGGAAGATCCGAAGGCAGTTGCGGCTGAAATGAAAAAAATTATGGAAAAGGAAGGTTGACACTATGGGAATGAGGTTTGAAAAGGAAATTTTTGGAGAATTGATGGAGACAATCCATGAGGTCAGCCGTGAGGACACGGAAAGTCTAAAGGACAATCTGGAGAGGGCAAACCGCATTTTTATCACCGGCGCAGGACGGGCAGGGCTTATGATGAAATGTTTTGCTATGCGTTTGATGCACCTGGGCTATCAAGTCAATGTGGTGGGAGAGATTGTGACTACCAGCATTCAGCCGGGAGATCTGTTGGTGATTGGCTCAGGATCGGGAGAGACAGAGGGAAATATCATATTGGCAAAGCGGGTAAAGGCCAAAGGTATTCCGGTTATTCTGATCTCCACCAACAAAGAATCGACCCTGGCGCAGCTTGCGGACATTACAGTGATACTGAAGGCGCCTACGAAACGTCCTGACAATACGGTGCAGACCGTTCAGCCCATGGGCAACCGGTTTGAGCAGTCCCTGCTGCTGTATACGGATATGGTGATTATGGAGCTGATGGAGATCAAGCATATGACCACAGAGCTGATGCGGAAAAACCATACGAATCTGGAATAGGCGGACAGGGAGGAAAAACATGGCGTACGGATTTATCATGTCCGGCCATGTCAGGTTGGAAAACTAGGCGCTGGATGACGGCAAAAAAGAAATAAGGGCGTTGGGGAGCAAAGCTCTTATTGTGACGGATCAGGCAATGGTCAGACTGGGAAATATTTCTTGGCTGCAGGTTCCTGTTTAATACCGGTTAGCTTCAAGGAGAAATATCCAGCACAGCTGGTGATGAACATTGAAAAGTGAATATTATTCGAAATGAATAAAAATGAGCATGAGAAACAGGCATAACTGTCGCTATGCCTAATGAGTACATTGACGCAAATAAGCTGATCGCAGACTACATGGATACCACAGCAGCAACGGAATACGTGACCAAGTATGAGGCTGACTATATGGCTGAAAATGGATTAAAGTAACATGGACTTTTGAGAATACTGATCAAAAATGGGGAATGCGCCATTTCGCGCATTCCCCATTTTTGTGTGAAAGATCATGGAAGAAGAATGTGATGTTTTTTCATTTTCCGCCACAAGGTGCTTTTGTCTATTCCGAGAAATTCAGCAGTTTTTGTGCGGCTGTTGTGGAAGGTATAGAGCGCCTTCAGAATTTCTTCCCGTTCATCGTAAAGGGAATAGACCGGTGCGTCCCCGGGCGTTGACCGGTCCGTTTTTTTGGGTTCGTTTGGAGTGGTGGCGGCAGCTGCATCCGGAAGGACCTTCAGGATATCTGCAGGTGTGGCAAGCGGATTCGGGGTCAGTATGGAGAGTCTCTGGCAGAAATTTCGCATTTCACGGATATTTCCGGGCCAGGGATACTGCGTGATCAGGCTGGCTCCTTCTTCGGAAAGCCCTGTCAGAATGCAGCCGGTGCGCTCGTGCTCATAGGAAATCAGCTGACTCAGAAGAAAGAGCGCATCCTGATCCCGGTTTCGCAGCGGCGGGAGGTTCAGCTCCAGAACATCCAGCCGGTAAAGCAGATCCTGGCGGAACCTGCCGTTAGCCACTTCCTCTTTCAGGTTTTTGTTGGTGGCAGAGATAACGCGCACATCAACCGGAATGACGGTATCACTTCCGAGACGCACAACCTCGCGCTCCTGCAGAACACGCAGCAGACGGCTCTGGAGGTTTGGAGAGACATCTCCGATTTCATCTAAGAAGATAGTGCCTTTGTGTGCCAGCTCGAAGAAGCCCATTTTTCCGCCTTTGGAAGCGCCGGTAAAAGCGCCTTCTACATAGCCGAACAGTTCGCTTTCCAGAAGGTTTTCCGGGAGTGCCGAGCAGTTGATCGCCACAAAGGGATGGTTTTTGCGGGGACTGGAGTTGTGGATGCTTTGCGCAAAGAGCTCTTTTCCGGTTCCGGTTTCTCCGCAGATCAGGATATTTGAGTCGGAATAGCTGTAGGTCATGGCATCGGAGATCACAGAATCCATGATCCTGCTTTTGTGCAGGATATTGGAAAACTGATATTTTGCCTGAAAACTCGAATGACGCAGCTTTTTTCGTACCTGCAGCTCATCTGCCTGGATGCGGCTTGTATCCTGAAATGTCAGAACACAGCCGGTATTTCCGCTGTTATCCGGCGCCGGAACGCAGTTTACCATCAGGTGGTAAGAGGCATAGATGTGCAGCTCGGAAAGAAGCTTTTTTCCGTTTCTGGTAACCTCCTCCACCGGAAGGTTGGGGAAAAAATCCAGGATGCTGCGTCCGGTAAGGAGCGCGTGGCCGGAGTCCAGGATAGAATAGCAGTATTTATTTGCGAATGTGATGATGCCGTTCTGATCTGTGGAAAGGATGCCCTGAAAGGAATAGTTCATGATATTGGCCATCTGGGCACTGCGCATTTTCTCTCTTAAGTCAATTTCGGCTGCGGATTTTGCCTCGTCGATCGCATTGTTGATGGCTTCCTGGCCGGATTCGATCATGACAGCCGGAAGACCGCTTTTTTTGGCCAGCTCAACGCCTGTATAGTTGCCAACCAGGGCGTCACATCCATCGGAAATCGCCTGCCGGATGGCGTCAGCAAGCAGGGGTTCGGAATTGACCGGGTAGGTAGAGAGCTTCATGTCAGGAAATGCATCCCGGATGCTTTCAATACCGTAGATCATGTTAAAGGCTCCGATCACCGCAATGTGAGACAGGCCAGGACACATGCGGCGCGCTTTCAGGACGGCAGCAATGACATCATAGCCGCCGACCTTCAGCTCTGCGCAGATGTAGCCGCGCTGCTTCATGGTCAGGGCAGAGAAGCCGCGGGCGATCACGACATCAGCGTTCAGATCCTGAAGCGGATTATTATAGAAATCCTGTACAATTTCGTATTCAAGCTCATTACAGTCAGGACGTTCCTGGAAAACCTGCTTAATGAGAGGGACGATCTGGGGATAGGGAGCATAAAAAATCATGTGGATCATAGAAAACCTCCATTTGTACATGAAAATTATTGTCTGATGATGATTATAGAGGAATTTGCACGGAAAAGAAAGTAAAAATTGCAAAAGATTGCAAAATGATTATTGATAAGATATAAATTGCAATTATCTGAAACGATATGCAATCTTTAAACGGGTGAAATAGGAAAAATATAGAATGCAGCAGAGATAATGTGAAAAGAATCAATTGTGATAATGCATTGAAACAGAGCTTGATATTTGTGCAAAATACATAAAAAAGGATGCAAAAAACAGAAAAAAAGAAAAAATCTGCGTGAAAAGGAAAAGTAGGCATAAGGATTGCTTTATAGTATGTCAGAACTGGTTCAGAAACAAAAAAACATAGTAGGATTTGTATGGAGGGTACAGGTTATGATTGGTAATGTCAGAATACTCGGAACAATGAAAAAATTTCCGGCAGGCGCAATGGTAATCCCGCTGCTGCTTGGATGCACGGTAAACACATTTTTCCCGGAAGCTTTAAAAATCGGAGGCTTCACAACAGGACTTTTCAAGAATGGAATCCCAACCCTGATCGGTTTGTATCTGTTCTGCAGCGGCGCAACGATTGATGTAAAAGCAGCAGGAGAGACGGTATACAAGGGCGTGTTTCTGACAGCCCTGAAGTTCTTTGGCGGCTTTGGTATCGGACTTCTTCTGAATGCAATTTTTGGAGAAGCCGGATTTCTGGGTTTGCTTCCGCTGGCAGTCATTGGCGCGGTAACCAATTCCAATGGTGTTATTTATGCAACTCTTGCCGGTGAGTATGGCGATGAGTCTGACGTAGGAGCAACCGCGATCCTGACTTTAAATGACGGCCCGTTTTTCACGATGATTGCGCTTGGAACAGCAGGGATCGGAAAATTCCCGATCACCGCGATCATGGCAAGCATTATCCCGCTGATCATTGGTTTTATCATCGGTAACCTGGATCATGAGTGGAGAGAAACTCTTTCCACTGCGATGGCACTTCTCCCACCGTTCAATGGTTTCTGTCTTGGAGCAGGCATGAGCTTTTTCACTATTGCAGGCGCCGGCTTTTCCGGTATCCTTCTCGGCCTGCTGACAGTTGCGGTAACCGGTATTCTTACGTTTATCATTTACAGCCTGATCCGAAGGAAAGCAGATCCGATGGGAGCAGCGATCGGTACGGTGGCAGGCGTTGCCGCAACAACACCGGCAGCGATTGCAGATGCAGATCCGTCCTTTGCTCCGCAGGTTGAGACTGCAAGTGCGCAGATTGCGGCAGCAACCATTGTGACAGCGATCGTGACACCGCTTCTGGTGGCATTTCTGGCACGGTGGTCCAGAAAATTCAACGAAAAGCATGGCCTTGGCAATGCAAAACAGCAGAAGACCGGAGTAAAAGCCATGATGGCTGAGACAGAATAAAGCAGGGGGAAACAGATATGAGCGATATTATTTTAAAAGCTGACCGTGTTCTGGTTGGCGAGGATCTGAATTTAAAAGAGCACATGGCAGTGATCGTCCGTGATGGAAAAATAGAGGAGATCGTACCGCAGGCGGAGTGTCCTGCGGTAGAAGGTGCGGAGGTGATCGATTTAAAGAATACGACCCTCATGCCCGGCATGATCGAGTGCCATAACCATCTTTCTATTGACGCCACGATCCCGGAGCATCTGGAGCTTCTGGCATGGAGTACAGAATGTGAGCTGACCCTGATCGCTCTGGATGGGTTCCGGAAAGATCTGATGAGCGGAGTCACAACAGCACGCTGCATGGGAGACCGTTTTTATATTGATGTAACACTGAAAAAGCTGATTGAACAGGGAAAGGTGGCAGGACCGAAGCTTCTCGCAGCAGGCATTGGCATGAAGGGAAGCCACGGTGCCGGATATATCGGAAGCCCGCACTGCGGACCTGAGGAGATCCGGAAAACTGCCCGCGAAAATTTAAAGAAGGGTGTCGATTTGTTAAAGCTGTTTATCACTCCGGGCGTTCCGGATCCGGAGAGCGAGTTTGTGCCGAGCTTTTTAAGTTTGGAGGAGATTGCCATGGCAGTCAGTGAGGCGGCAAGAAAGAACCTTCCGGTTGCTGCACACTGTATCGGCGGTCAGGGCTTAAAAGACTGTATCGACGGCGGGGTACAGGTCATTGAGCATATGTATATGTGCACTCCGCAGGATGCGGAATGGCTGGCAAATTCCAAATGTATTGTTGATTTTACTTCCGGTATTTTCCTGGATCCGACGCGCGAGGAAACCCTGTCGGCAAACAATGCATACCGGGTTCGCAAAAACCGGCCGCGCGTCCGGGAAAGACTGAAGCTTCTGATGAGTACCGGTGTTCCGTATGTTCTGGGAACCGATGCTTACCATGGTTATCTGTACCGCGAGGTCGGATATGCGGTAGAGCTCGGTTCAGATATTGTGACCGCATTAAAGGGTGTTACCTCCAATGCCGCGAAGGTCTGCGGACTGGGAGACCGGATCGGAAGCTTAAAGAAAGGCTATGCTGCCGATATCATTGCAGTGGATGGAAATCCGCTGACGGATGTGGAGTGCCTGGCAAACGTACCGTTTGTAATGCAGGATGGTAACGTTGTGAAACGGAAGTGAAACATTTACGACCAGAATCAAGAAACAAAATGAAAAATGCAACGAAACAAAATGAAACATAATTCCTGAAAAAACGAAAAAGGGACAGAAAAATGCACCGGCAAGACCTGGCACATGTTTTGCTCTATATACTGGTATCAGGAAGTCAGAGAAAAGGAGTGAGGGTATGAAGTTATGTTATCAGGTTGCCACACCGGATGTTGCGATTGCAGATTCCGTGACGGCATACCAGGGACCGCTGGAGAAAAGCTTTTCCGATCTGGCAAAGCTTGGCTACCAGGGCGTTGAGCTGATGACGTTAAATCCGTCAGAGCTTGACTGGGATTTCGTAAAAAAGGAAGCAGAGAAAAATGGACTGAAAGTAGTTTTAGTATGCACCGGTGAGATTTTCGGGCAGCTGGGACTCAGTTATACGAACCCGGATCCGGAAAACAGAAACGAGGCGATCCGCAGAAGTAAGGAAATCATCGACTTTGCGGCATATTTGGGGGCAAACATCAACATCGGCCGTGTCCGCGGGCAGTACTGCAAGGAACTGACCAGAGAGCAGACGGAGGAGCTTGCGATCGCGGCATTCCGCGAGCTGGCTGACTATGCAACACCGAAAAACGTGCAGATTGCTCTGGAAACCGTCACCATCATGCAGACGAATTTCATCAACACCTGTGCTGAGGGCGCCGATATGGTAGACCGGGTAGACCGGCCGAATTTTCGCCTGATGCTGGATGTGTTCCACTTAAATCTGGAAGAAAAGGATCTGTTTGAGGCTATCCGTCGGTACAGCTCCTATAACATCCATGTCCATCTGGCTGACAATAACCGCCGCTATCCAGGCCAGTGCGGACTGAATTTTGAAAAAATCATTTCTACCTTCAGAGAATGCGGATATGATGGTGCATTTACCACGGAAATATTCCAGCTGCCAAGCATGGAAGGCGCGGCGAAGGGTGCAGCTGAATATCTGATCCCGATCATGAAGAAGGTTTACGGACAGGAGGAAGCATGAAAAGTATCGCACTGATCCATACCGTAAAGACGGTAGCGAATTCCTTTGAACAGCAGCTGAAGGATTATGTGGGGGAACCGGTCAAGATCCATAATCTCTGGGACGATTTCCTGGCGAATAATCCGAATGAGATCGGGGAGTTTACCATAGAAAACCGCTGCCGCCTGTATAACGATATCAAGTCTGCAGAGATGACGGGAGCCGATATGATCGTGGTGACCTGTTCGACCCTGACTCCGGTTGTAAACATGATCCGTCCGTTTGTGAAGGTTCCGCTGATTGCCATCGACGATGCAATGGGAAGAAAAGCGGTTACCTACGGGGATAAGATCCTGGTTCTTGCGACAGCAGGCAGTACCGAAGGACCGATGCGGGAAAAGTTAAACGCAGAGGCAGCAAAATTAAATAAGACCATCCAGATTGATTTCATAGCCAACGCAGAAGCGTTCCAGGCGATGAAAGCAGTGCAGATGGACCGCCACGATGCGATCCTTCTGGATATGGCGAAAGATATTTCCGGATATGACTGTGTGGTGCTGGCTCAGGCATCCATGGCACATCTGGATCAGAAAATAGAAGAAATCTGTAAGATCCCTGTTCTGTCAAGTCCCGGACTTTGCATGGAGCAGGTGAAGGAAACATTAAAAACGATATAAAAATAGAAAAGGAGACTACTGACATGACCAACGAAAAGAAACAGGAGTTGGATGCTCTTTGCCTGAAATTCAGACGTACCCTGATAGAAATCTTACATGAGAGACAGACCGGACATCCGGGCGGATCTCTTTCCGTATGCGAGATCCTTACAAACCTTTATTTTAACGACGCAAATATCTCTCCGGAGAATATCAATGACAGAAGCCGCGATAAGATCGTGCTCTGCAAAGGACATGCTGCTCCGATGCTTTATCTGGAGCTGGCAGAAAAAGGCTTTTTCCCAATGGAAGAGATGCACAGCCTCCGTCAGATCAACAGCCGTCTGCAGGGACATCCGTGTTCCAAGGAAACTCCCGGAGTTGAGGCATCTACCGGTCCTCTTGGAGCCGGTTATCCGTTCGCGTTAGGTCTGGCACTTTCTGATATGCATGATGGTGTAGACGCTTACACCTATGCGATCCTTGGAGATGGTGAGATCAACGAGGGCGTGGTATGGGAGACCTGCATGAACGCCTCCAAGTTTAAAGCAGACCGTCTGATCTCTATTCTGGACTGGAATGGTGTACAGCTGGACGGAACTACCGAGCAGATCATGCCGATGGGCGACATCGAACTGAAATTTAAGGCGTTTGGCTATAATACCATTGTCTGTGACGGACATAATGTGGCAGCCCTCAGCGCAGCGATCGAGACCGCAAAATCGGTTAAGGGTGTTCCGAGCATCATTCTGGCAAAGACTGTGAAGGGCAAGGGCATTTCCTTTATGGAGGGCAAGAACACCTGGCATGGTGCTCCGGTTAAGGATGCCGATTATGAAGCAGCAATGAAAGAACTGGGAGGTGTACAGTAATGGCAAAGGCAATTCGTGATGTATATGGAGAGACACTGAAAAAATACGGCGCGATGAATGAGAATATCGTAGTTCTGGATGCAGATGTATCCGGCTCCACAAAATCGGCCATGTTCGGAAAGGAGTATCCGGACCGTTTCTATAACTGCGGAATCAGTGAGTATGCAATGATGGGCATGGCAGCAGGCATGGCCAAAAATGGCAAGATCCCGTTTGTCAATACCTTTGCGGTATTTTTAACCACACTGGGGTCCCTGGCAGCAAGAACCTTTATGTCCTACTCCGGACTGCCGATCAAGATGATGGGTGGTTACGGCGGCTTATCCGATGCCTTTGACGGCGCGACCCATCATGCTCTGGAGGACATTGCCATGATGCGTACGCTTCCGGGGGTAAATGTTATGGTAGCTTCCGATGCGCAGATTACCGACTGGATGGTCAAAACCGCGATTGAAGTCAATGAGCCGATGTACATCCGTCTTTCGAGAGATGCGGCTCCGGACTGCCATCCGGAGAATGCGAAGTTTGAAATGGGCAAGGGCATGGTTGTAAGAGAAGGCAGCGATGTTACCATCATCGCATGCGGCCTGATGGTGAGCACCGCGATCACTGCCGCTGAGATGCTGGAGAAAGAGGGCATCAGCGTAAGAGTGGTTGATATGTACTGCATCAAACCGATTGACGCAGAGCTGATTGAGAAATGCGCGAAAGAAACCGGCGCAATCGTAACAGCGGAGGAGCACAGCGTGATCGGCGGTCTTGGCGGAGCAGTCAGCGAGGTTCTGGCAAAATCCGGATGCCTGGTACCGGTCGAGATGGTCGGCATGCAGGATCGTCACGGTGAATCCGGTCCTTACAGTGAACTGTTAAAGAAATACGGCCTGGATGCGGAAGCAGTTGCGGCAGCGGCAAAAAAGGCAGCAGCAAGAAAATAGGCGGCCGCGTCAGGCAGATTCCATCGGAAAGGAACAAAAAATTATGGAAAAGTCCATGAAACGGTACATGAAGGTCGGTACGATCCTTCATGTATCCTACAAAGAGGTTGGTTCCGGTGAGGGACCGATCCTGGAATGTTTAAAAAAGATTGTGACGGACCCGTATTTTGAAGCGGTGGAAGTGGCACACATGAAGGATCCTGTTGTGCGCAAAAAAGCGGCAGAGATGATTGCTGCTGCGCATATGACCACTGCTTACGGCGGTCAGGGACTGATGCTGGGAGCTGGCTTAAACATCAATGACTTAAACGAAGAGGGACGACAGAAGGCCCTGGCTTCCCTGAAAATGGGGATCGATGAGGCATATGAGATCGGAGCCCAGGACTTTGCGTTTCTGGCAGGCCGCTACGAGGCAGAGACAATGGAAGAATCCTTCCAGGCACTTCTTGCTTCCACCAGAGAGCTTTGCGAGTACGCGAAAGCTAAGGGAAACATGCCGGTTCTTTGCGAGGTGTTTGATTATGATATCGCAAAGAAATCTCTGATCGGTCCGGTTGACCGGGTAAAACGCTACGCAGAGACGATCTGTGCAGAGTATGACAATTTTGGCCTGATGGTGGATCTGAGCCATATTCCGATGATCCATGAAACCATTGAGGAGAATCTGCTTCCGGTCCGCAGATTTATCCGCCACGCCCACATGGGAAATACGGTGATCAGGAGTCCGGAATGCCCGGCTTACGGGGATGAGCACCCGAGGTTTGGCTTCCCGAACAGTGAAAATGATGTAAAAGAACTGGCCGATTATCTGAGGCTGCTGATGGAGATCGGATTCATCAGTGAAAAGAATCGTCCGATCGTAAGCTTTGAGGTAAAACCATTTGAAGAGGAGGATCCCGATATCTGCCTGGCAAATGCAAAACGAACACTTGACCTGGCGTGGGAACTTGTATAAAGTTAGAATTGCATAACAATAAAATGAATCAGAGCAGGAGGAAAAGAACATGAGAGAGTCTATTCATAAATATTTTCAGGTAGGTACCATCCGCTGGATGTCCTTTCCGAACAGAAGTGTAGTAGATCAGGTAAAGCGGATCGCGGTAGATGATTACTTTGATGCGATCGAGGTGACCAAATGTGCCGATGACGCAGAGCGCGAAGAGGTGAAAAAAATCCTGGAGCAGTCTCATTTAAAGGTCTGCTATGGCGCACAGCCGAGACTTCTCGGACCGAAGCTGAATCCGAACGACATCGATGAGGAGGGCAGAAAAAAAGCTGAGGCTACCCTGATCGAGGCAGTGGATGAGGCAGAATACCTTGGCGCAAAGGGAATCGCATTCCTGGCAGGAAAATGGGAAGAGGAAACCAAGGATCAGGCTTACGCACAGCTGTTAAAAACTACCCGCAATGTCTGTGACTACGCAGCGAAGAAGGGCATGAACGTAGAGCTGGAGGTCTTTGATTTCGATATGGACAAGGCAGCCCTGATCGGACCGGCTCCCTATGCGGCACAGTTCGCGGCAGACATGAGAATGACCCATAACAATTTCGGATTATTGGTAGATCTGTCTCATTTCCCGACTACCTATGAGACCTCAAAATTTGTGATCCGGACCTTAAGACCTTACATCACTCACCTTCATTTCGGAAACGCAGTCGTAGAAGAGGGCTGCCCGATGTATGGTGACAAGCATCCGCGTCTGGGTTATCCGAACAGCGCCAACGATGTGGAGCAGCTGACCGATTATCTGCAGGTACTTAAGGAAGAGGGCTTCTTCAACGCGAAGGATCCGATGGTACTGTCCATGGAGGTTACCCTGGCTCCGGGTGAGGACGATGAAATCATTCTGGCCAATACCAAACGCTGCTTAAACCGCGCATGGGCACTGGTAGAAGACTAAGAAATACCGAAAAACGAGAAAAGGAGAACGGAATCATGAAGATTGTAGTATTAGATGGCTATACCGAAAATCCTGGTGACATCAGCTGGGGGCCGATTGAAGCTCTTGGCGAAGTTACCGTATATGACAGAACTGCTTACGAGGAGTCCCCGCTGATCGCGGAGCGCATCGGTGACGCAGATGTGATCGTGATCAACAAGACACCGATCAGTAAAGAAACCATGGACAAGTGCCCGAACTTAAAGGCAATTGCGGTCCTGGCTACCGGCTACAATGTAGTAGATTATGAGTACGCAAAGGCAAAGGGCATTCCGGTTATGAATGTTCCGGTATATGGAACGGATAATGTCAGCCAGTTTGCTGTCAGCCTTTTGCTTGAGGTATGCTCCCATATCGGACATCACAGCGATTCTGTATATGCCGGTGAGTGGGCAGAGAATGCAGACTGGTGCTACTGGCATTATCCGATGATCGAGGTATCCGGAAAGACCGCAGGCATCATCGGACTTGGCCGTATCGGTGTGAATACCGCAAAAATCTTAAAGGCCATGAACGTGAATGTGATCGCTTATGACGCATTCCAGAGCGAGGCAGGAAAAGCGGTTGCGGAGTATGTGGAATTAGATGAGCTGCTTGCAAAGTCTGACTTTATCTTCCTGCATTGCCCGCTGTTCCCATCTACTCAGGGAATTATCGGAAAAGAGAATATCGCGAAGATGAAGGATGGAGTCATCATCATCAATAACAGCCGCGGACCGCTGATCGTTGAGCAGGATCTTTACGACGCATTAGAGAGTGGAAAAGTGGCAGCCGCAGCTGTGGATGTTGTTTCCACGGAGCCGATCAAAAAAGACAACGTTCTGTTAAAGGCGAAAAACTGCATTATCACCCCTCATATTTCCTGGGCAACCAAGGAGGCACGTGAACGCATCATGAACACCACTGCAGAGAATATCAAGTCTGTGATTGACGGTGCTCCGCAGAATGTAGTAAATAAGTAACAGAAAAACAAGACGATTTTCATAATTTTTCTGCAAAATTGAATGGGCTATGGTATACTTTACCATAGCCCATTCAAGGAAAAGGGGCAGATGAAACTGTCTTGGAAAAAGGAGAAAATCTCTGATATGGTAAAGATAAGGGTTTTTATACCGCATCTGGAGCTGAAAGAAATCTTTGAAGATGTGGTGAAGAAACTGCCGCAGTACGAAACAATTCAGATAGAACAGCAGTATGTATTCGGAACACCGGATGATCTGGCCAAATATGGCGATGCAGATGTGCTGGTCGCGCGGGGCATGACCTATGAGGTGCTGAAGAATCTGTTTCCGGACAAGCATGTGATCGAAGTGCATGTCAGCAGTTTTGATATTTTTGACGCGCTGGTAGAGTGCAGAAAACAGAATGCCGGAAAAATCGCACTCTGTCTGCACAACCGGAAATTCAAATCCATGGAGGAGCTGGAGGAGCTTTGTGGCGCGTCCATCACGATTTATGATACTCCGAATGAGGCTTCCACGGAAGCCGCGGTCCATCAGGCCATAGAGGACGGCGCGGATATTTTTGTCGGCGCGGGAACCATGTGCGGAATCTGTGACAGACTGGGATTAAAGCGTGTCCATATCCATACGAATGAAGAAGCGGTGGAGGTAGCCATGAAGGAAGCGCTCAATGCAGCGCGGACAATCCGGCAGGAGCGTGCCAAGAGTGATATCATTGAGGCCATGCTCAATCACAGTGAGGAAGGTGTGCTCGCAATCAGCGACAGAGGACGGATTCTGGCGATCAATAATCAGGCATACCGTATTTTTCAGATTTCTACCGTCGACTCGCTGGTTGGCACTCCGGCAGCAGAGCTGGAGCAGGCAGATGACTGGGAAAATCTTCTGCATGAAAATCAGGTGCGCGAGCGCATACTGAAGATCAAAGGCAAGGATTACTATGTGCAGTACAAACACCTGAGTGAAGAAGCGGCAGAGACAGGAGCTTTGGTCTTTATCCGGAATACCGACCGGATCATGGAAGAGGAACGAAAAATCCGGAAGGAACTTGCAGAAAAAGGACTGACAGCCAAGTATTCCTTTTCAGATATTCTTGGAAAAAGCAAGGCAATTCGTGAGAATATCCATATGGCACAGCGTTACAGCCGGGTTAATTCCAATGTTCTGATCGTGGGAGAAACCGGTACCGGAAAAGAATTATTCGCGCACAGTATTCATCAGGCATCAAGCCGCAGTGATCAGCCGTTTGTTGCGTTAAACTGTGCCGCGCTCCCGGAAAATCTGCTGGAAAGCGAACTGTTCGGGTATGAGGCAGGCGCTTTCTCGGGCGCGGCCAAAGGCGGTAAGATCGGTCTGTTTGAGCTGGCACACCGGGGAACCATTTTTTTGGATGAGATTGGAGAAATTCCGATCACTTTGCAGGCCAAGCTTTTACGTGTGCTGCAGGAAAAGGAAATCCGCCGCATCGGCAGCACCAGTGTGCATCCGATCGATGTTCGTGTGGTTTCTGCAACCAATATAAATATAGAAGAAAAGATCCGGAGCGGACAGTTCCGTTCTGATCTGTATTATCGTTTGAACCTTCTTGATATCAGTATTCCGCCGCTCAGAGAGCGCCGGGAAGATGTTCAGGAGCTGGTTGATTTTTACCTGACCAGATTTGCGTGTGAAATGGGAAAACGGATCCCGACTGTAACACCGGAGGCTGCGCAGCTTTTGATGCAGTATGACTGGCCGGGAAACGTGCGGGAGCTGCGCAATGTCTGTGAACGCCTGATCGTTTTGAATGACAGCGATTTTGTCAGTGCCGAGCTTTTAAGACAGTTGAAAATTTTTCGCGAGAGCAAAGCGCGGGAGCCGGTTATTCTTCCGGAGGAACAGATGGAAGATACGGTCTACAGCCGCTTAAAGCCGAAGAAAAAGAAAAAGGAGCTGGCGGAGGAGCTTGGTGTCAGCCGTACGACCCTGTGGCGTATGGCAAAACGCCAGAGCGAGTTAGAGCAAAAGCAGCGGGAGCAGGAGATCAGCAAGAGAAGGAGCGAATGATTAAATGGAACTGAATTACGGAATGTCTCTGGAACAGAAGCAGCAGTTATCTCAGAATCAGATACAGTCCCTGGAGGTGCTGGCCATGGACAGTGTGGAACTGAGTGAATTTTTGCAGGACGAATACCTGGAAAATCCTCTCCTGGATTACTCGGAGGAGCATGCGATGCCGGGCGGCAGGGAGGATATCGGGCAGACCTATGAACAGCCGCCGGTGCTGGAACAGAATTACGACGATACTGCGGAGGAAGAAGACCGGAGAAGAAAAGATATTCCAATGCCGGAGACAGAAAACATCAAAAACTATATTCTGGAGCAGCTGCCGGATGGAGCATGCAGCCGGAAACTGGCAGAGTTTATGACAGACTGTCTGGATGATAACGGCTTTTTTACAATACCGGCTGAGGAAGTGGCGCAGAAAACCGGAGTGCCGGAGGCGGAGGTTTCCTGGACTCTGAAGGTGCTGCAGGAGCTGGAGCCCTATGGGATTTTCGCGCCGGACCTGAAACACAGCCTGTTAAAACAGCTGGAGATGCAGGGACTAAAAAATGCTCCGGTCAGTCAGGTGGTGAAGGAACACCTGCAGGATGTGGCAGATGGAAAGATCAGTGCCATTTCCAGGGCGCTGAAGCTCTCAACTGCAGAAGTACGCAAATGCATAGATCAGATCGCAAAACTGAATCCGAGACCCCTGGGAGAGTTTGGGGGAAAACGCAACGATTATGTGGTTCCGGATATTATTTTCCGGAAAGATGACGGAAAATGGGAAATCGAACTCAATGATGGATGGGTGGAGGACTATCATATCAATGATTATTATCTGAAAATGATGAAGGAATCCACAGACCCTCAGCTGGGGGCTTATTTCCAGAAAAAACTGGAGCGCATCCGCTTTGTGATGAACAGTATCGCACAGAGACGCAGGACAATTCTTCAGATATCAGAGCAGATTCTGAATGTACAGGAGCATTTTCTGGATGGAACCGGATTCTTAAAACCCATGACGATGACGGATGTGGCAGAAAGCCTTGGAATCCATACTTCTACGGTGAGCCGGGCCATCAAAGGAAAGTATATCCAGTATCCGTGCGGAACCATATTGATGAAGTATCTGTTTACGGCATCGGTTTCAGCAGCAGAAGGAAGCGATGCGGTCGGAACCATGCAGATCAAGGAACTGATGAAGGAGCTGATTCGCAATGAAGATAAGAATAAGCCTTACAGCGATCAGAAGCTTTCATCACTTTTGAAAGAGCGCGGCATTGAAATTTCAAGACGTGCCGTGGCAAAATACCGGGAAGAACTTGGAATCCGAGGAAGCTTTGACCGGAAAGCATTTTAAAGAAAAAGGAGAATAAGATTATGAAATTTTTTGTTGATACCGCAAATGTTGAGGAAATCCGCAAGGCAAATGATATGGGAATTATCTGTGGCGTAACCACCAACCCGTCCCTGATCGCAAAAGAGGGCCGTGATTTCAATCAGGTTATCGCAGAGATCGCTTCTATTGTGGACGGACCGATCAGCGGTGAGGTAAAGGCTACTACTACTGATGCAGAGGGCATGATCAAAGAAGGCCGCGAGATCGCAGCCATCCATCCGAATATGGTAGTAAAGATCCCGATGACCGTAGAGGGCTTAAAGGCTGTTAAGGTTCTCCACGCGGAAGGCATCAAGACCAACGTAACCCTGATCTTCTCCGCAGCGCAGGCACTGCTGGCTGCAAGAGCCGGCGCAACCTATGTTTCCCCGTTCCTGGGAAGACTGGATGATATCTCCATGCCGGGTATCGACCTGATCAACGAGATCACTGAGATCTTTATGATGCACGACATCCAGACCGAGATCATCGCAGCGAGCATCCGCAATCCGATCCATGTCATTGACTGTGCAAAGGCAGGCGCTGATATCGCTACGGTTCCGTACAAGGTATTAGAGCAGATGACCAAGCACCCGCTGACCGACCAGGGTATTGCAAAATTCCAGGCAGATTACAAGGCTGTATTCGGCGAGTAAAAATCAGGGAATGAAACAAACGCAGGGGTGAGCCGATTGTGCGTCCACCCCTGTGCTGAGTTTGCCGGAAAAACGAAGCTGAGAAATCGGGTTGATTTCGGCAGAAAAATAAAAATAAAAAAAGTGAAAAAAGTTGTTGACAGATAGAAAACGCTGTGATAGTATATAACACGTTGCTGCTGACGCGGCAACAACATGAACCTTGAAAATGAAAGATTGAACAGTGTTTAAAACCCTGAAAA
>ERZ773142.173-NODE-173-length-81172-cov-20.2019_pt1 | contig 81172 bp, 99 predicted proteins | sample MGYA00580853_ERZ773142 | MGnify/ENA primary metagenome ERZ773142 (study PRJEB29015, sample SAMEA2737862) | human gut metagenome | biome: human gut; feature: human-associated habitat; material: faeces | place: China | collected 2012 ...
AATAATTTTTTATAATTAAAAATATACAGTTTGCCACAGGCACAAGTTAAACTTGTTTTTGTGACCATTGTAGAAGACTAACAACTCAATAAAATCAGATGCAAAACTAAATATTTTTGTAATAAAGGTTATAATTTTTTTCATTGTTATCACCTCTCTATTATTAATAATAAAACATATTAGTAATGTTAAAACAAAAAATATTATATCTTCTACCTGTGGCAAACTGTATATTGATTTATATTATAAAATAATTATTGGTTTATGTCAAATAGTGGAGGCAAAAATGAAGATAAGTGAAAAAGGAATAAATTTTGAAATCTGACAGAACTTAAAATTCAATATTTGTTTAAAAATTAACCTTGTGGTTAATAATTTTTATAAAATTTAAGGAGGTAAAAATGACACATATTTATGATAATAATTTGAAGTTTTTATTAACTTTGAATTATAACTATGAAGACTTTATAAAAGAGCCTTCAAAATTCTATCCAGAGTGGCAAACATCTTACTATGCTACTCAACAAAAATATGAACATCCTATCTTTGATAGTGAGTCTAACACTATTAGAGAGATGAACAAATATGAAAAATTCAAAGCTGGATTGTATGAGCTAGCTTACAATGAAGTTGAGTTTAAGAATGACATTCTAACACTTGAAGCAGGTCAATATATAAAAGATAATGAACTTGTAACAGTTCCAAAACTTGAAGGGACAAGAGTTGAGTGGAACTGGGAGACTCACGAGTGGGAAGAGAAGGCAACTATGCTTGAAATGATTCAATCGCAATATTCCGAATATGAGGGAATGGATACCCCTTCCACTCTTGAAGAAATGAGGTTGCAGGATTCAGCTTTAGCTACAGAGTATTTAAACATGATGATAGAGTTAAGAGGGTTAATCTATACATTAAGTGCATCTGAAGCTCAATCAGTTGGATATGCAGCTATACAACTTCCTACACCAAGTCAAGCATTAAAAGAATTTAAAAATAGATTTAAAAGAGTTTAAAGGAGATGATAGTTATGTTAAAAGATTTAAAAGCTATTATAAGATTGTTAAGTGAGATTAAAGAAATACTAGCAGGGAAAAACGAGATGTCAGAGTTAGAAAAGAAATATCAAGAGTATAAATATTTTGCAGACAGTAGAGGAATTAAAATGCTATCAGTTGCAGGATTAGTTGATGAATATAATGATTTTATGAGCAGATGTGAAGAAATTTTATTTTCCAATAGTGAAACTAGCACTTTTGCAGCTAGAATAGAACTTCCAAAACCAAGCTCAGCACTAGAGGCATTTAAAAACAGATTTAACAAGTTTTTCTAATTAGATGAGTAAATGTATGCCTTAGAGGTTTAAAATACCTCTAAGATAAAAATACAAAGGCTTACTTTATTTTTTGGAGGGAATTTATGAAAACATCAGATAAAGGAATTGAATTTTTAATAAAAGAAGAGGGAGAAGTTCTGCATGCTTATAGATGCCAAGCAGGAGTTTTGACAATTGGAGTAGGTCACACAGGTGGAGTAACTCCAGATATGAAAATCACAAAAGAACAATCAAGAGAACTTTTAAAATCAGATCTAATAAGATTCGAAAATGTAGTTAACGAAACTATCAAGCACGAACTTCTTCAACATCAATTTGACGCTCTTGTAAGTTTTAGTTTCAATGTAGGGACTCAAGCTTTTAAAAACTCAACACTAGCTAAAAAGATAAATGCTAATGCCCCTTGGACTGAGATTAGATATGAATTTTTAAGATGGAATAAAGCTGGAGGAAAAGTTTTAGCAGCACTTACAAGTAGAAGAAAAAGAGAAGCAAAGCTATTTTATGGAGAGTGATAAAATGAATATAGTTATATCATTCTTAAAGTACTTCATCTGCAAATGGTTTGGAACTATAGCTATTGAAAAAATAGTTATTATACTATTAAGAGAGCTAGTTAAAAGAACTGATAGTAAAGTAGATGATGAAATGTTCAAGGCTATATTTGAAAAAACATCTGAGGAGGAGCAATGACTTTAGAAGTAATATTAACAATTCTTGGAAGCATTATTAGTAGTATATTTGCTTATCATAAGTATTTGATGAGTATATTAGATAAGAAAATGGATAGAGAAGATTGCGGAAAACAGCAAGAGTTATTAACAGAGAAGAGAAATAATTTAGAGTTGCTGATCACTGAGAGAACTAAGACTATCTTTGAGCAACAGAAAGAGATGAGAGAGGATCTAAGAGTTATAAAAGAATTTATAACAAACAAATAAAAAAGGCTGGGAGATATTCCCAGCTAATTTTTATTTATCTTTTAATTTTTTCTTATACTTCTCAACTTCTTCATAAACTTTATTTATTGAAGTAGTTTTGAAAAATCTAAATATAGTAGTTGTGCTTGGAAGCTCTTCATCTTTATTTATTTTTTTCATAGTCATTCTTTCTTTTTGTGAAAGAATATGAAGTAGTTTTTCTTTATTCCAAAGAGAATATTTTGAGTGTTTAGGATCAAATCCTGCTAACAACTTAAACTTACTCATACTCTCAAATCTTAAAATTATAAAAGATGAAGAATAATCAAAATATTTTTTAAAAAGATATCCAGGTATTCCATCGTAAAAACCATTTTCTATAGAGGTTTTTTTATATTCCTCTATAAGTTCATTATCAGTTTTCATAATTGGATCAACATTAGAATTAATTTCTCTATTGCATTCTCTTAGAAAATTATTCCAAGTTCCAAAGAACTTCATAAATCTAGTTGATACACTAGCATACTTTTTATCAAATTCTAACATTGTGACTGGCTCTTTTATCTCTCTCATAATGTCAATATAATCTTGTCTATTTAAAAATTTTGCTTTAATCTTTTTTTCTTTCCCTGCTATTTTATAGACTCCATATATGTTAGTTTTGAATCTATATTTTAGAAAATCTATATTCTTATAAATAAAATCAACATCCCAAGTTTTTATTTTTTCTAAAATCTCTTCATTGCTAAGCTTTGTTATTTCAGATCTTGCAACAGAACTTTTTTCTCCAATTAATTCTAAAACTTTTTCCCAACTTCCAAAATATTTTTTATAGTATTCATATGAACAAATACCCATACTTTTTGAATTTTTTTCTACTTCTACAGAAGTTGGTACTTTATGTTTTTCACAATATTTTTTTAGCAGTTCTAAAGCCTCTTCCTTTGAAATGTTAAATCTTTCAATTCTTTCAGCTTTAACTCCTATCAGTTCATAAGTTTTTCTAAGACTTCCAAAATGGCTACGATAATAGCCTTCAGTTCTAAGAACTCCCTTTTTATAGAGTTTAGAAAATTCTTGTTGTTTAGGAACTCCATGTTTTTCACAATATTTTTTTAGTCTTTCCAACTCATACTTTTCTTTTTCAGTCATTTTCTTTCCTCTCAACTGGTAAAATAATAATTTTATCCCCCTTTTTTACCAGTTTTACTTCTCTTTTTTCATCATTAACTCCTAAATCTTGTAACCACTGTAAAGGAATTGAAATTTTTGCTGTTATGTTACCCTTTCCACTTTTAGAAAGGGTAACTTTATTTATTTTTATATCCATTAGAAGTCCTCTCTTATATCTTTAACTTCTAAACCTCTAAACTCTTCAACTTTTTCACTTCTATAAGCATATTTGTCAGATAGTGGTCTATATTCCATAGCTATTGTTTCTCCACCCATGTTGTCATAAATTTCTACTTTTTTTGCCATGTAGTATACTGAAAATCCTTGGTACATCCAATTTCCAAATTTGTTATCCTCACTAATTATATATCCTACAACTCTTTCTTTTCTTGCCATTTTAAATCCTCCCTTAATTTTTTTATTTTATCTTTAACACGTTCCGTGTTCTTATGTTTTAATTATATATCACGTTCCGTAATTTGTCAACACTTTTTTTATTTTTTTTTAAATAAAAAAGATCTCATGTAAAACACACGAGATCTCTATATTTAATTTTATTTTTTTACTCTATACTTCCAGTTAAGCACAATAAAAACCAGTGTCTTTTTCTAAATTCTGAGAGTAGTTGTTCTCTTTCGTTTGGAGAAGCAAAACAGTCATCAGGAAGTCTTTCAAGAATTCTTATAGCATAGCAATACCAGTTAAATAGTGCCATTATTCCATCGTGTTCTTCAGGATTAAATTTACCAAATGCTTCATGTCCGTTTTTTAAAAATTCTAATTTTCTTACATAATAATCTGAATAATCATTCATTTATATTACCCCCTTTTTATAAAAAAATATCCTCTAACTTTAGCATTAAATCTTCTCTAATCAAAGCTCTTACAACAGGAAAAGCAAAAATAATTCCACCTTCAATTTCCACCAAATAAAATAAATCTACTTCCCCGTCAAAATTTAATAATTCCTTTAATTTAGTTGTTATTTCTTCAAATAACTCATCATCATCTTGGACTGGATTTATGGAAATGATAGTATAATTGTTGTTGTCTGCTATCTCCACAAATCTTTTAATTATTCCGTTCATCTAAACCCCTCCTAGTTTTTTATATCTTAAATTTCTTAAGATACTTATATTATAGATTATATTAAATTTAAATTCTAGTGACAAGATGTGAAACGTTGTGAAAAGATGTGAAAACTTTTTAAAAAAATATATAAAAAAAATACCTAGAAAATACATTCTAGGCATTGTTCTTGGATCCTCCAAGGTTAGATAAAAATAAAACAGCTAGTTAACTAATCTGTTAATATAATAATACTACATTATTTCAAAAAGTCAATAGAAATTTTAAAATAAAAAAAGGTAATTTTTTTAAAAAAAAGGTATAAGTGATATTGTACAATCTTTATATAATATAAGAGGAGGAAATAAAAATAAAAATGAAAATATTGAATTTAAGTAATCATACACTTACAGAAGAACAAGTAAAAGAACTAAGAGAAAAAGAATATACTGAGATAATAGAGTTAGATGCTGAAGATAAAAAAGCTTGGGGGCAATTAGTTCCAGATACGTATAAAGAAGTTTGTGATAATATTCTAGCTAAATATAAAGCAGATGCTATACATCTTGCAGGGTTTCCAGCAGCTACAGTATATGTGGCATTAAAAACTTCACTACCTTGTCTTTATGCTTATAGCCCTAGAATATGTGTAGAAACTCCAATGCCTGATAAGACTATTAATAAAAATTATGTGTTCAAACATATGGGATTTTATAGATATTAAAATAAATGCGTTTAAAAGACCTCGTAAAATTAAAAATACGAGGTTTTTTTATATTATTGAACAAACACAACAAAGAAAATTCTATAAATATAAATAAATATGTTCAAAAAATAAAAAAACTACTATTTCTAGTAGAGTAATAAAAAACTATGAAAATCCTCTCTTTCTCTGGTAGGCAACAGATAGGCAACAAAATAAATATTTAATCGCTTAAACCCTTTAAAAATACTAGATTTATGAATTTATATAATGATAGGGATCATATCCGATGTCTCCATTATCATCGAAATTTGCATACTTTCCTTCTAATGTTGTCATTAACCAATCTTTTATATTTTTTAAAGATAAAACATTATTTCTTCTATTCTTATATAGATAATCAGCTAAATGCTCTAAATATAATCCACTTATAGATTCTGTAATATAATTATTTGTGTTGCATTTTTTTAATATGATATCAGAGGAATTTAATAACTCTTCATCTTTGTCATAATTAAATCCAGTAACATTAAAAAGCATAGTAACAATTATTCCATTTGCTGATTCTATATTGTTAAAAGTCATATTTGTAATATCAGAAGAATAGAAATCAAAAAGTTGAACAAGAGGGTGGTTAATTATCAATTTATGATTAATAATATTTTTATCTGAAATATTTTTTAGTTCTTGTACTATGCTGTTTTCAGATTCTTTAAAAAGCATTTTTAATCCGAAAGTACTCTTTCCTATACCAAGAAAAGATTTATATCCAATAGGTTTACCTTTCATTGGAAAATTGGTGATAAGATTGCTTGTAATTAATTCTATCTGAATAATATGTTTATTGTCTACTGTAAAACTATATGGTTTATATTCATCTTCTTCAGGTAAAGATCTTTTCATAAAATCTATTCTTCTGTTTTCCTTTATGGCTGCAGAAATTTCATCATCACCATTATATAGTTTATTTATTTTTTCTGTATCTAATATATTCTCTTTGTAATAAGTGTTGAGTTTTTCAACATTATAAACAGAAATATTAAAACCACTTTTTCCTGTATTATTTAAATTTTCAGAATATTTTTTTGTGTATTTGTTACAAATATTAAAAAAATCTGTATCTTTTTTCCACTTTTCAAATTTTATTTCAAATTCTTTATACTGATCTCCAACAAATGAATTTTGATAAAGAGTAAGTATCATATTGACATCATAACCATTACTAGTTTTCTCTAAACTTGTAATTTGTAGTCTTTCTAAAAAACAAAGTAAATGTGTAAATTTATATTTAGTTTCATTTCCTCTGCTTAATGTATCAGAAACTTTATTTATTAAATATTCGTTTTCAATAGGAAGAACTCCTATAGCTTTAAACATGCAATAAATATAAGCTAAATCAGCAAGTTCATCTGTTTTTAAAATAAAGTCTACACTGATGGTATCAACAACACTAAGATTAGATTCGTTCATCTGTGCTCCAAAACCTCTGATAGTATTTAAACTATCAGAGTATCTTGAAGTTTCAAATTTTAAATCTTTAAATCCAGTTTTTGAAAGTTGGATACCATTGAATTTTATTATTCTTTCTCTATATGTATACATTAGTATAACTCCCTTATGTTAGTATTAATAGTATATCTATTTAAATCTCTATAAATTGAACCTTGAGATTTTTCATATTGTTTTTCATTGATATCCAAGTTTACCACAGCTCTATTACTTTGAAAAATTCTAAAGAAAGTACCTAATGCGACTAATGCACTAGCTACCATAAATCCACTTTTGTGTTTAGAAATTTGTTGCTTAGCATTACTAAGAAGTTCTGAACCTTCTTCTACTATTTTAGAAGCAGTTTTTTTAGTTCCACTTGAAGCAGTGCTTGCATTTTCTGCAGCTTCAGAAGCACCATTTGCAACTTTATTTAGTTGTTGCTGTAGTTCATCTATTTGTTGCTGTTGTTGAGTTATAGTATCTTTTAATTTATTAGTTTCTTGCCTATATAATCTTTTACTAATCGTGTCACCAGCATTAATAGCTTCTTCTTTAGCATCATCAACAACTTTTTTAGCACCACTAGTATCAACTTTTATATCTTTTGGATCATTTATTTTTTCAGTTGCTTCTTCTGCTTCTTTCTTAATATCTTCATTTATATTTTTATGACCAGCAAAAATTCCAACAAACTTTCTTAAAATGCTCATGGCAGAGTTTGAATCACTACTTAGATCTCCTTGAATCTTTTGAGTTTTATTTTCTCCATAAAAATTTTGAAACCAAGAAACAACTTTAGCACCAAAAGAATTTTTGCTTGCAAGCTTATGAGTTAATCCTCTAGAAATATTAGTAATATCAGTTACTTTTTCTACATGTCCTTTTGCAGCAGCAGTTTTTACTATAGTCAATATTCCTGCCAAAGAATCGGTAGTCAAATCTTCAATTTCAGAAAGTTTAGTAGCACCAATTTCATTTATATCATCTGCTGTAATATTTAAAAGTTTACCAATTTCTTCAGTCATTTCTCTAATTTTTCCTTGAACTTTTGGAGTTTTATATCCTTTGTCTCCTGTAAGGAATAACATTTCTGCTACATCACCTATAGTTTTATCAGTATAAACTTTTCCATTACCTGCAGTCTCACCTAACAAATCTTCTATGAATTCATTTATTTTATTTAATTTAACATAACTCTTATCATTTTCTCCGCCTTTACTTGTTATTCTAGCTATAGCGTTCATTCTTTCTATTATCTCATATGGATTTGCAGAAGCTCCATGTTTTCCTCCAATAGATCCTTGTTCGATTAAATCTCCAAATATATCATCAACAAGATTGCTACCTATATTTTTTAATAATGTTTCTAATTCTTCTTCACTGTTTTTTCCATAGAAATTTTCAAAGTTTTTTGCAAAACGCATTTTAAAAGCTTTTCTGTCAGCTTCGTTTACAAAAGCCATAGAAAATTCTCTATATTCAGAAATAGAATCATGGAATCTACCAGTTCTAGCAATAGATGTAAAGTCTCCAACTTTGTTAGCTTCTCCAAATAAATTAGCTAAACCTAATTGACCTTGAGGTGTAAATGTAACTTTTAATGCTTCAAATATATCTTCAACTTTAGTAGATTCAAATTCTTTCTGAGAATATTTACTTAATGTAGGGTTAATAGAATTGAATATTTTTTCAAATTCATCTAAAGACATTTCTCTACTTATAATTCTTTTTTGTTTTCCTAAATCTAAAGCTAAATGTAAATCACCTAAAGCATATTGAGATATACCATTTATCTGTTTGCCTGATAATTGAGTATCGGCATGTTTCAATAGTTCATCCTCTAAAACAGATTTAATTTTTCTTCTATAGTAATTACGTTGCAAATAGTATGGTTTTATTATATTGAACACTTCTTCTGGAGAAGTATTTTCATTTATCTTCTTTTCTCCTCCATATAATTCAAGTATTAATTTATAAATAGATTTTGAGTTTTCACTTTGTAGTTTACCACTTCTAAATTCTTTAACTAAATTTGCATCACCAGAATTGGTTATTAAATGCTGTAATTCAAAAAACTTAGAATATAGTTCTCCAGATCCTTGTTGAAATTGACTAAATAGTTTTTTATTACGAAGACCCATTACCATAGCTTGGAAAGTATCTCCGTCAAAGTCTCCATTAAACCATAAACCAGTAGTTCTTCCAATAAACATAAGGTTGGCAGTGTTATCTATTCCACCAACATTACCAAATAATCTTCTATATAAATTATTTTTAAACCTTTTGTTTCTGCTATCTATTTTTACATATCTTGCACTAGATACTGAACCAAAGAATTGAGATGGATCTCTTTGAAGAATACCATAAGCAGAATAACTATCTCCAAAATCTAAACGTAGACCTGCCACTTGATACATTCTTTCATTACCAATAACTATATTTTGTTTATCAGCTAAGAAATTACCTATCCAATTTAAATCGTCTTGTGTATAACCTTTCATCTTTTTGAAATGTTCTAACTTATCATGTATTTCTTTACTAGCATCATCTCCAAAAATTACTTTAACAAAATCTTCAATTTGATCTATTTTTTCATTAAATTTTTTAATTCTTTTTTTGCTAGTTCTTTTTATTTTAAAAGCATCTGATATGGCATCTGTGACTATTGAATCAACTCCAGAAGCATTTCTAGGAGAAAATCTAACTGAATGTTCAGCTATAAATGTACCTGCTTCTTGAATCATTCCGTCTTTTCCAAAAATACCTTCTCCCATTCCTTCATATAAAGAAAATAATCTATTTATTATTCTTCTGCTAGTATTACTACGTTCTTCATAATTGTTGCTTTTTTCAATTATTCTATTTATCAAAGGCGATATCCATTTAGGCATTTCTTCAATCTTTTTAAAATGGCTTTTAGATGTACCTAATGCTCCAACTAGAGCTGTTAAGTCTTGAACACTTACTTTGTCATCTAATGCATATTTAGATATTGTTTGAAAATCTCCAAAAAGGTCCATTACACGCCCTTTAACTGTATCATCTAAGAATCCTTCAAATTGAACAAGAATATCGTTTATTGCAGATAAAGATGATCTATTTGCTTTATCATTAGCTGATCTAAGAATTGTTTTTAAATCATTATATCCTTGTAAAAATTCTTGGAAAGTAACATCTTCTTTTGAGAATAAAGAAGAAATTACATTCATTTGATTTGAGTTTTCTACTCCAATATTTTTTAAGAATTGGCTGAAAGAGTTAGATACTTCAAAATTGTTTTCTCTCATTGTTCTTTTAAAAGCTCTAAATTTTCTACTTATTTCATCATCTAATACCTTTTCGTTATCACCAGCGAATTTTGATGCAATCTTATAAAATTCATATTTATTATCTTCATATATTTTATTTAAATCGGCATCAGAACCAAATATTGATAAAAAGTGATTGATAGCTTCATTACTTCTTTTTAATTTCTTATAGTTTTCAGAATCAAATTGTCTGAACCATTTAGACATAGCCCATGTTTTTCTATTATTTTTAAATTCAGAAGAAAACTTAGCTATTTTTTTATATTCAATTTCAGCTTCTTTATTTAGGTGTAGATTAGCCAAATCTCCTGTTAAACCTATTAAATCTGCTAATGCAGAGTTAGGAATTACTCTTCCAGCTTCATCAGATAATAGCCCTGTAATATATACTGGCAATTCTTTATTTAAATATAATTGTTTTAATCTAGCTAAATGAATAATTCTACCATCTGATAAATTTCTATAATCACTTACGATATTATACAAAACATCGTTTGGGAACATAGTTTTATATTTATCAAGGATATCTAAATCTAATTTTTCAAAATGAAGTAAATCATTCATCATAAATAAGTCTAAATCTTCAGGAGCATTACCACTTAATCTATCAAGCATACTATTCATCGTAGAAGCAAACTTATAATAATCAGTATTTAAATCAGAAGTATTTTTTAATACTTTTGTAAATTCAGAATCTAGTCCTAATTGTTCACTTAAAACATCAATTAAATTAGAATGAAGTTCATCAAAATCTAAATTTCTTACTTGATCATTGCTTATGTTGAATAAATCCATTCCAGGAATAATATTGTTAATTTGGATTTTGTTAGATTGAACATTATGTTTAAATACTTCTAGTTTTCTTATTATTTCAGAATCACCAGACAAATCTGCCTTATCAAGCATTTCGTCTAATGCACCAAAGAACATCATTCTAGAAATACTTTCTTTTGTTTTTTTAGTATCTTTAAAAAGCATTCCTACATCATTTAGAAACCCTTCTTCAAAACCTGTTATAATACTTTTTACTTTTTTAGTATTTATAGATTTATCTTGATTTCTTACTTCTGTAATAATATTACCTAAAGGACCACTTTTAAAACCTTCCACAGTATTACTAATACCAGCTCCCATATTTCTAAATTTAGAATCTGATACATCTATAAGTTTTGCATCATTAACAAAGTTTTTAAAAATTTCTTTATTTCTAATATATCCTTGCTCATCTAAATCATATACTGCAGCAAAATCTAAAACATTACCTTTGTTTTGCTCCATAGCCATATCTTTAATTGTTCCAATAAAAGATTCATTTCCACTTGCAGTTGCAAGTAATTGTGATATTCTACTTAATCTTAAAGCATTAGAATTTTTTCTAGATGTAGCTTCTACCATTCTATTCATTCTACCTTTGAAGTTATACACATACCCTTTTGCTCTTTCTGTAACAATATGTTGTTTTCCATCTACACCTGTAAATACCTTTTGTATTTCTGGAGCTTTGAACATAACTTGATTAAGATCTCTACTTTCTTCAGTCATGTCATCTAATATTTTATTATAAACGACAAAAAGATTATCTTCTAATGTAGAATATAATGCTTCAGCACTTTTTTCATTAGCACTTCCGCCAAAAAGACCTTTTAAATTATTTAAAAAATTATCTCTTATTCTTTTTTCAAGTGTAGTATAAGGATCTAATACTTGACCCATAGGAGTATCTGCTATTGCTTTATTTACATTTTTGTCTATAAAATCAATGCTTCCGTCTTCATTTAATTTAAAATCTATGTTTAAAGCATCTAATATACTAGCTTTTCCTCCACCCATTTTTTCAGAAGAAAACATATTTTTAAAATAATTTAATCTTTGTTCAGGAGTCATTTCAGATTTAAAATCAGCAGTCATAGTATTTCTAAGCATAGTTTCTAATGTCATAGATAATATTGAACCAGCATTACCTCTTTTTGCATTTGTTAATTTATTGTTAACTAAAGCATCAACTGGTATATATCTACCATTATTAACAACAGCCATGGTATTATACACTTTACCCAAAGTAAATTTAGTATTTTCAAGCATACCTTTAGCTCCACTATTGAATAGTGAAGCTGAAGAAAATTCTATTTCTATTCCTGTTGAATCAGCTACAATGTTTTCTATTAAACCTGCAGTTGCATCTGCTACAAATGTTTTTACATCCTTGTTAACAACATTTTTGTTTATTATATTAATATTTGAAGCACTATCTGATAACAGCATATATTTTTTTAAGATTCTATTATATTCATTCATTGCCTTATCGCTAGCTTCTCCGTATTTAATCATATCTTCTTTATTCTTATATTGCTGAATATTTTCAAACAATTTACCTAAATTCTCAATATCTTCTTGAAAACCATCAGTATATTTATACGCAATAAATTTTTCGACATTTTTCTCGCCTAGCAATTGCTTAAAGAATACAGATTCAAAAGTTCCTTCTTGATTAATTTTATAAATGTCAAGTTGTCCATTTTGTAAGTAATTAATTAAAGAACCTACATCGGCATGTTCCTTGCCTAATCCTTTTATTATATCAGGATTTAAAGAAGAATAATCTATTCTTATTTTTTTAGTTTCACCTTTGTCTCCTATATTTTTCATAACAGCTAAAGCTGAAACAACAGAACTATCATTAAATACTTCTTCAAAATCTCCATATAAATAAGAAACTGTATTAGCAGATAAATCTGGAGTAACAAAATTATCTCCAAATATTCTTTTTCCAAACAGATTAAATAGTCCTTCTTCGGCAGTTCTTCTAATAGTTATTTTTTTACTTTGAAGTTCTTTTATATGATTTGTTTGTTGTTCTAATACTCTGGCAATAGTTACTTTGTTACCTTCTAAGTTGTTGAAGCCAAAAGCGGACATTTGCTGAATACCTTGAGTTTTTCTAGCATTATCTTTGTTTAAATAATTTAAAGGATGCATAAAACCTGCTGATATAATTCTTTCTATTCCAGCAGAAGTAGTTTTATCTTTAATTTCAACAAGTCTATTATCAAATAATTGCCCACTTTCAATTCTTGCTTTTATAGTTTCTAAATCTACTCTTTTTACTTTAGCTAAAAAAGTTGAATATACATCTTCTAATCCATTTTCATCAATATCTTTGAGCATTTCTTGATGAGTGCTATATCCATATTCATTAGCATATTTATCAAATATGATATTTCTCATTTCTTCAGCTGCAGAATTCACTTCATCTTCAGAGAAAATATTCATACTTCTTATCTTTTTATTAAAATTAACAATATCTTCTGTAGAAACTATATTTTTTAAATCTGAATCGACAAGCTTTGCACGTTCCATTACATAAGAATCAGTATACTGTGATATATTTCTAAAAATATCTTCAAACATATCTTCGTCTTTTTCATATGCAATTTTTCCATCTTTTGATACTGCTCTATATATGCCTTTTATTTTACCTTCTTCATTAGTTTCTAAAGCATATCTTCCTTTGTTGTAACCTTTTTCATTAAGACTTTCTCTAACTTCTTTAGAAATATTCATTCCATCTAAAAGATTTTCACCACTGATTATAATCTTTCCATTATAAATACCATCTGAAGAAACAGCATGCCTTGTAGATACCATAGTAGCATCTTTAATTATATCTAATGATCTTCCTGTAACTAATCTGCTAGATCTATCTATTTCTCTTGCTATATCTGTAATAGCATTAATATTACCATCATTTTGAAAAATTATATCAAAAAACTTTTGATAATTTTCATTTAACACTTCTTGTATTCCACTAGAAGTATCACCTATATTTCTGACAGTAACATATTTTGATCCGTTAATAGTGTCTTTAATAACATTTTCACTAAATGGAGAAAAGAAAGTACCAGATGATTTAACACTAAGATTTTTGACAAATGCCATACCTTCTTCATTATATTCCATTTGAGCTTCAACAAATTTAAAAGAGTTGTCACCTTGTTTAACAATAGCTATAGCTTTTTCTTTTTTTTGACCTTCTGGAAGTAATACCATTACTCTTTTATTAACCACATCCATATCGCCAAAATAATCATTATCCATTCCTCTAACTTTGGTTTGTCTAATACGAATACCAGCTTCACTAAAGTTAGCCATTTTAAATTTTAGATTACGAGTATTTTTATCAGATTTTAAATATTCGTTAAAAAAATCTAGTGTTTGTTTATTGCTAACCTTATCACCAGTATCAAAAAATTGTAAAGGATAAGTACGAACAACATCGCCTAATTGACTTTTACTTGTTATTTTAGGAGATACTATTTTTTGAGGTTCTTCAAATAAAGATTTATTAACCAGTTCTGGATTTTTTAAGCTTTTTAAAATTTTATGAGCTTCTACTTCTACATATTTTTCTTCTAATTCTTTATTTACAATTCTGTAATTTGGGTTATTAAAATCAAAAGAAGTTTGATGAATATCTTGTGGTTGTGGATTGTTAATAGGGTTAAATAAAGGTTTTCCAGGAGCAATAGATTCATTTCTATCAGGAAGAGGATTACTAATAAATATTCTATCTTTTAAAGGTTTAGGGCCTATTTTTGTTTTAGTATTATCATGTATATTTCTAAAAAAAGCTTCTGCGCCAAATTCTTGATATCTATTATAGGTTAAACCAATTTTATTAATTTCATATTCTGTAAATACTCCATTATCTATTAATTTTTGCTTTAACTCATAAAATTTGTCCTTTGGATCATAACCTTCATAAAGAAAATCATTAAAAAAAGTAACTTTTTCAAAATGTTTTCTAATTTCATCAACATCGGTTTCGTCTGGAAGCATACCATTATATCCATGATTTTCATGTTCTAATAAAGTGTAAAGCAGATTGTTTTCATAAGTAAATCCTATATCATTTAAAGAATCAATAGTATGTCTTCCTCTACTATCTTCAATTAATCTATTTCTGACATCTTCAAATTGACTAGGGCTCATAATAATATCTTTATTTATTTTCATTCTCTTCTCCTATTAACATTAATAATACCATCTGGATATATAGTTGAATCAATACTAGCTTTTGTTCCATATCTTTGATACATTCTACTTTGTATATAACTAGCTTCATTCATAGCTGTTGAACCTCTATAAGATTGTATTATTCCATATCTCTTTTCATCTAATTTGCTTCTTCCTATATTCATACTTTTTTGAAGCATTAATCTAGCTTTAGTTTCGTTACCATCATAATTACCAATATCGACAACTTCATTAAAAGTTGCTTGTTCAACTTGATATGGAGTTTCTCCATTTAAATGAGCTTGTTGCCTATTCCAAATTGTTTTTAACACATTAGCTAACCTATCATTAGCATGAGATAAAATTTCTTTTCTTTCTGATTCGTTTTGGGTATTTGACAATTCTTCTAAAAATTTAGAATCTTCTTCGTTTACCATGCCTTCAAATTGTTTTAAATTTTCTTGTCCAGTCATGTTATAATAAGATTTATCACCAGAAAGAAATTTAATTTTTTCTAATTCATCTTGAAGTTCTGTTTCAGTATCATATTCATTTGAAGTTATGGCATCTCCGCCAGTAAATGTTTTTACTAAATTTCTAGCAACACCTAATTTTACTAAACCACCTAACACATCAGTTGTTGCATTACTTCCATAATACATATCAGAAGCTTGCATTCCGAAAGCTATAGCAGATGTTCTACTATTTGCTGAGAATGTATAAAAAGGTAATACAAATGAAGAAATAGGATTATCCCAATCTCTAAAAGCTGGAGCTTGTACATGTTCTGTAGACCATTCATTCGTAGCAGTTTTAATACCATATCTTTTTTCATAGTCCATAGTCATAGCATTACCAGAAGTTAAGCTGTGATAAATATTAAGTTTACCAAGCATTTCTGAAAAAGTTGCTGTTCCATATGCACTTCTATCCAAATCTAATCTTTTATCAATATCTTTGCTTGTTATTTTAAAGTAATCGCCATCTCTATCGATTCCACCAGATATAGTAGCATTTTGAGAAATTTGGAAAGAATAGGTTTCACCTTCTTTAAACTGTTCATTCACTTTTTCTATCATTCTTGTTGCTGCATTAGCACCATATTTTTGAGATAACTTATTAAAATCATCAGTAACTGTATCTAATTTATATCTAACACCATCACTAATAAATTCATTATAAGAAATCTTTTCATCTATAGTTAATTGAACTTCTTTTAAATCTTTTCTACCTATTGGTCTATTTTTTATAAATTGACTTTTTCCATATTCATTAGCATATCCTATAGAAGTATATAAATGTTCTTTTTCTTCTCTTGATAATTCTGCATTCATTAATTTAGCTTTAGTTTCATCAAACTCATGTGAGTATGGAGCTAGCATTGAAAGGGTTCTTAATTTTAATAAATCTTCATCTCTTATATTGCCATTTGCATCTTCAAACAACTCTCCTGGCATTAAATATTCTCCACCAGCCATGCTCATATACGGATTGTTTCCACGTTTATAAAATTCAGGCATCCAATCTGGTAGATTTTGCCTTAAAGGATTTACATCTATTGTGTTTAAAGATTCTCCATTTAAAAGTCTACGAACAGGTTCTGTAATACCATATAATCCACCAAGTTCCATATCTTCATATTTGTTAGAATAATTAGTGTCATCATCTATACTTTTTAAAGTAACTTCATTTTCATAAGGGTTAGAAGAACCAAATAATCCTCTTGTTACAGTTTTAGCAAGATATCCAGGAAGACCTGACCAAGTTTCTAAATCATCTATTGCCTCAAACACTGATGAAACAAATTTATTAGGTTCTTCAAAACGCATATATTTAGGAGAAGAGGGATCATCTGGATTATAGTTTGGATTCAGCATCATGTTGTCTCCAACTTTCCATTGTTCTTCACCTATATATTGTGTAGGTTTAATAACTTCGCCTATAGTTGCATTTAAGAACCCACCTATAACTGGAATATCTAAAAACAATTGCTCTGTCTTAGGATACAAAGCTCCAAACTTTTCATAAGCATCTCTTTCTTCTTTGTACGGATCAGCCATATACCATAAATATTTACTTGGCAAAAAATCTTTTCTAAAGAATTTTTCAATTTTATTATCATATACTCCAGAAGATTTATGTTGCATTTGGTATAAAAAATGTGGTCTATATTGTCCAAATTCTTCACCTTGACTAGATTGCCTACCAGAAGTGAACCACCATCTATTGTCATTTACTCTTATTGCTTTCCCTTTGAAATAAACATCTATCATTTCTTCAGGATCCATTAATGGATCTAGCATTCCTAATATAGGTGCTCCTGAAATTAATCCAGGCATAGCGTTTTCAGCCATTCTCATAACAGATAAAGCACCAGAGTATTTAAGTGCATATTGAGCACCTATTCTAGCAGTAGCATATCCAGTTGCAGCAACACCACTTATACCATTACCAAAAATAGGAACTTCATCAGGAACAATAGCATCACTCGCTGAATCTGCTGCCATTAATCCAGCTGCTGCACCAAAAATAGGCATTAATCTTTTAGTAGCAAAATTTACCATTTGCTGAGAAAAATGATCTCCTAATTCTTTATTGGTTAATCTTTCTATACCAATATATTCCATAGCATTTTGAACATTATTTATAATGCTTTTTGCGCCTATATTCATTGTTGAATCTGCTCTTCTAAAATTCTTAGATTTATAATTTTTTAATGCTTCTAAATAAGTATTATAATCTTTTCTATCTACATCAAATGGTTCTTGAGATACCATTCTTAAAACAGAATTTCTTACTTCTCTAAGAATTTCTCTTACTGAAGATCCTTTTTTAAAACTATCTTCCAATATTACAGATGAAACTACTTCTCCAGGATTAGTATATAAAAGTTCATCTCTAATCTTTATCATATTTTTAAATGAAATAGCATTTATATTTGGTTTTCCAAATTTATCATTTATCTTAATAAGAGTATTTTCGTTAGCGTTTTCAAATCCTCTTTTTATATCATCTTTTACCTTATTGAAAAAATCATATGTTTTTATACTAAGAACATCTTCTCCATCTTTTCCTTTCGAAAAACCAAACAAACTACCTACACTAGAAGTTATTTTTTTTAAACCTTTTTTTAATTCTGTTCCTAAAACTTGATTGGTTAATTCTTCAAAAGCTTTTCCTATATTAGTAGTAGCATAAGAAGGATCAACTTTTCCAATTGAAGAATTTAAAGCAACCCCTATAACACTACTAGGATCATTTATTTTAGCCTTAATAAATTCTTCAAAATGATCGTTAAATCTTTTTCCTCTAATTAATTCATAAACAGGATTAAATGGATTTTGATTGGTATGAATATCTAAATTATTAGAAGCATTTTTAAATGAATCTCTAAAAATCTCTGTAGAATAAGAGAAAAATTCTTCAACATCTCTATCAGCATTACGTTTAGCTCTATTAAAACCTACTACAACATCATACATTTCTTTCATACTTTTTTTGTTTGCAGAATTATCTATTGTTTCTAACATATTATCGAAGTATTTAGGATCATATAAACCTAATTTATCACTTTGTAAATAAGCTTTAAAAGACTTAGAAGAAAGTATTTCACTAACAGCTTTTTCATTCATTTTACCAGCAATCATATATGTTAAAGTTCTATTGGCATCTACTATTTTTTGACCAATACCAATTAATCTACCAGTATCTTCAGGGTTTAAATATTCTTTAGGAAGATGTTTTTTAAAATTTTCCCAATCTGGCATTTTTACAGAATATAATAAATCATTAAATAATGCCATTATTCTAGGATCATCATTACCTAAACTATTAATTAAATTTTGCCGATATTCTTTTGAAATAAAATCTACAGCATCATTAAATACTCTATTGTCACCTTGTTTTATTCCGTAATCAATATATTGATTAACAAGAACACTTTTGAAGTTATTTATAGTTTTTTCATAAGCATCACTTTCAGCTCTCATTCTATCTATATTGACATCACTATGACTTCCGAAAAAAGCATTTAAAATACTTTTTGTTTTTCCATCTTTTCTATTTAAAATCCATTTATCATCAGGATTTTTTTTATCAAATATGCTTAGTATATTCTTATCTTCAAAATATCCATCTCTATAATTGGCACGTCTAAATCCATTTCCAACATCATATCTTACTCCAAAAAATGGATTATAAGCCGAATAAGAAAATTCTGATAAAGCTTGTTTTGCACCTTTTTGCTTATAAGTATGAATTATATCTTTTAGTGTAGAATCGTTTCTAAGATTATCATTTGCAACTTTATAATCTTCATTTACAACATTTAATACTGTATTCTTATAACTAATTCTATGATTAGTTTTACCATTAGTTGCATATTTTATATTTATTAATTCTCTTTTACCATCTTGTATAACTTCAGCTTCTTCTGTTATTCTTTTTCCATTTAATAAAAAACCATATTTATTATAATCAAAACCTAAAACATCATTTGCTATTACATCTTTAATTCTATTTTTAGAATCTATAAGAGAGAATGGATTCCATAATCTTGCTTGTTGACTGAATATTGATTTAAAATTAGAAACTGTGTTTCTATCAAAAGCTCCTAAAGTTTGAAGGAACATAGTAGAGCCATCAAGAGCTGTTACATCTTGAACTCCAAATTTAGTTTTAGTAACAACAGATGTAAAAGAAAAATTCTTTAATATATCAGCATTTTTAATACCTTCAATTACTTCTGCTTCACCTTTTACATCATCTGGTTTTATATAAGTGTTAAAATTTTTCATTTGGTTTCTTGTAGAAGAAGAAAGAAAATCTCTTATTTCTGGATTTTGAACTTCATCCATATATAAATTTTCAAAAAGAGAATTAACCTCTCCAATCTTTATATGATTATCTTTATTATAAAAATTATCAATTACTTCTTGAAATCCACTATTTTTTAAATAATCTAAGAACATTTTTTCTCTTTCTTCTGACCCTAAACGAGCATATTTTTGACTCGTTTTAGTATCCATAGAAGAAATAAAATTATCAGCGATTCTTCCTAAAGGTTTTAAATAGTTTGCATCATCTTTTAATAATTGACCATATCTAGCAACAACTTTACCAGTATCTTTATCCAACTTACTATACATACCAATCATGTCAGTAAAAAAAGTATTGTTTTCTATCAAACTAATTTTTTTCATTTGTTGAAATTCTTTAATAGCATCTTTAGCTGATAAAGTATTATTTGCTTGCAATTCTTTTGGTAATAACATAGATACTATTCGATCTCCAAATTTACCTAAAGCACTTACATCTGAATGTTTAGTATCTGTACCAATATCTTTTAAATAATCATTAACAGAGGTTTCTATTTTTTTTAGATCAACATTTTTATAATACAGATCATATTTTTTCTTCAAATCATTATTTGATAATGCATCTAAAGTATCAGATATTTTATGAGTAAATAAATAACTTGTTCCTTCTTTCAAAGTATTGAAGCCTGCAGAAACATAATTACTAGCAGTTTTAATTTTGCTAACAACTTCTTCATCTTGTTTTTGTATAATTTTTGCATAATTATGACTAAAAGATTTAGCTACTTTATCTTTTAATCCAAGCATACCTATGTTAAATTTATTTATATTTTTATCTAATGATTCTAGGGTGTCATATATCTTTGTATAAGTTTTCATATCTGTTTTTGCCATTTCACGTAGCATTTTAGATCCACTCGATACACCAAAAACAGTACCAACAGCCATTAAGTCTCCAACTCTATCATCATCATTGCTCATAAGCATACTTGCAGAAGCAACACCAGTATATTTAAGAAGATCATTATTCTTAACACCCATTTTTTTTCCAACAACAGAAAAACCTAGAGCTAGAACACCTGCTCTAAATAATTTTTGCATTCCACTTTCATTATTTACTTTTTTACTAAACTCTATATCATCATATTGTTCAATGGGTTTATCTGCCATTTATATCTCCTTAAAGTTGAGAGAACTGACTAAATTCATCATTCCACTCTTTCATTTGTTCTTCTTTAGTTTTTTCAACAATACATAAATTTTTAAAATCTTCAACAGTTTTTTCTGAATAATAATTTTTTAAATTCTCACATACATTTTCTACAACAGTATTATCATCTCTGTGTATTTGAGTGTTTATTAAGAAAAGTATTAAAAGTTCTTGAGTTGTTTTGTTTAATAATTCTGTCATAGGTATTTTAAATGAATAATGTAACGCCATAAAAAATAACATATCTATCTTATTAAAAGTTGAATAAGCTTTATTAACTTTAGATATAAAAGTCTGCTCTTGAGTAACATCTAATTTATCATATATTGTATTTACTATATTCATAGTTAATTCTTTGTCTTTTAATATTTCTTCAATATGTTCTTTTGATAAATCTGTAAATCTTTGCAAAAAAGCTTTTGGATGATCTAAATAATGTTCTTTTTCTTTTAAAGAATCAGACATTTTTAAATCATGAAAAGAAATATAATATTTATCATTAATAGAAATATGATTCATTTTACACCTCTACTACAGTAAAGTTTTTGTTAAAGTCTGATAAGTTACTTATAGTATTATATAAAGTGATAATTGTTCCAGCTCCTATTTTCTCTATATCAGATTCTGTCATATTCTCAGGATACAAAGTACATTGAAGTAATGAATAAGTTATAAATTCCTCATTATGTGTAGCTCTATCACCTATTACCTTTTGAAAATTAGTATATTCTGTTTTGTACATAGGTTTAACTATATATACATTTCCACCTTTTCCTACAGTAATATCTGCAAGAGAAGGCTCAACTATAATAGCTCTACAATTAGGATGTTCCATCTTTGCTTTTATGAAATAATCATTAGTATCAAACATATTAAAACCTCTTTCTCTATAAAGGTCTAAACTAGTCATAAAATCTTTTACTATTTGATTATCCATAAACATTTCTTTAAATTTTAAAAACTTTTCTGTTTCATAAGGATTATTTTCTTTTTTAACCTCTTCTACTTCGAATAATTTTTGTTGCTCCATTTTTGGAGGTTTGTTATATTTTGTCTTTCTTTTTTTATTTTTTTTAATAGGTACAACCTTTTCGTTCTTATTAACTTCTTTTTGTCTCTCTTCTGATTTTTTTTGTTTATTGGCTAAAAAATCTTTAAATAACTCTTCTTTGTTAATTGACATTTCATTCCTCCGTCTTTAATTAATCTTTAAAAATATATTTATTTGTTTTTTTATCTTCTTTTATATTTTGATCTTTTAATTTTTGTTCTTTTAATTCTTTTGAATTGTTTGTGTCTTTTTTGTTTTCCATGTTTCCTCCTAATAATCTGGATTTCCAATAAAACTATAAACTTCAATTATATCTGCTTTATCAACATTAATCTCAGTTTGTTTTTTTACAAATAGTACATCTTTGATATTTAAGTGAGGACTTGCATCAGATCCCATTTTTCCTTCATAAACTATTTTTAATTTAGCATCTGCATTAGAAGATGCCAATTGCTCCATATAATAAATCAAACTATTTTTGTTTCCAGTGCCACTATCAAATTCACTATCTGATTTTCTCTCATAATATTCTACTTGATCTAGTAATGCATTGAAAAATTCAGAAGCAAATTCATCATTTCTTATTTTAGCTATTTCATCAGCTTGTTGTTGAAATAATAAAGCTTTTTCTTTACTATCATCATTTTTTATTTCTTTTCTTATAAGAGATAAGAAGTTAGAAACAGTTATTTTTCTTAATGCTAATACACCTGTTACTATTTCTTTTCCTTGAAGAAATTTAGCATATTGAGATGAATTAAAAGAATAAATAGGAATTTTTTCATTAGCTTCTTCTATATTTGCTACAACAGCATTACCTATAACTTCTTCTACACCATTAATTATAAGATACAGTTTAGTCTCTTTGGGTTGTGAATAAAATCCATTTTCATTAAATTCTTTAATCAATTCATCTACAAAATCTTCTTGTGGTAACATCAAGGTCTCTCCTCTCTATATATTTTTAAGAATTCTAAATCTCCTCTATATTGAGCATGTTCATATTCGTATTTATTTTTAAACTTATAAAATATACTAATAAAATCTCTCATTTTAAATATAGGACATCCTCTTTTATGTTTTAATCTTAAATACCAATCACTTTGTATTTTTACAAATAATTTTTCTATTAAATTAACAAGAATTGAAGATTGAGAATCGTCTCCTCCCCAACTTAACGTTTCACCAATAGCTTGAACACATTCGTTGTAAACTTCTTTCGGCAGTTTATCTCCAAATGCTTGAATATCTTTTTTTATATCTTCAACTTCATTTTTATCCCTAATAATATGATGATCATAATCATCAGACATAAAGTAATTGAAGAAATAAGGCAATCTAAAATTATCCATAGAAGTGCAAACAAAGCTTGCTATTATTCTGCGAGAAAAATCTTCTGCACTTTGTGACATTTTAGTATCTATGAATTTAAGATTCTTTAATACAAAATCTCCATAAGCATCTTTGTTATTTTTTTGAATACAATAAAAATCCATAGGGTCTAGGTCTTCTAAACATCTATCCTTTGTTCTTCTAAACCAGCCATCTCCAGATGGTTGATTAAACATCATTTCTTGCAACGGATAACCTTCCAAAACTTCAAATACCATTACTCCACTTACTATTTTATTAGAACTTAAATATCCCATATTTTCTTGAAATCCTATATGAAATATAGGAACAGTTCTTGTTGCACTATCTATTTTAAACATAGATAATAATGGTCTATGAATGTTTTTATCACCAGCCTTTTTAAAAAATACAAATAAGTCTGGCATATTGTTTTTAGTACATACAAATTCCATTAATAGCTCCTTTATTTAAAACGAAGCAAGGAATTTCCTTGCTTCATCTTTTTATAATGTTTCTTCTGTAATTTTTTCTGATGTTTCTTTAGAAACAGATTCTGCTTTTACTGCTCCAATATTTGCGGCCATGAAACTATATTGTTCCATCATTGCAGCAGAATTTCCTATACTATGTGATTCATTGCTAAATACACAACCATATACAGTCTTTGTAAATACTTGTCTTGTTTCAGGATTTGTCATAAACATAACTATATCGCAAGGTGGTAATTGATCTAGATGTCTTAAATTATCCAATTCTTTTAATGTGATATATCCACTAGTTGATAATTGTAAATCATCAGCTTCAACAGGTTTATAATCTTTCATATGTCTTCTGATTATTCTTCCTATTGTTTCGTTAAATGTATAAGCTGTGATATATCCACTAACTTGTCTGAAACCAGTAGAAACACCTTTGGAATCAGCTTTTCCAAAAACATATCTTTGTTCTTTAGGAGTAGCTGTAAAAACTTGTATTGAATTTAGGGTTAATAATGGAATATTGAATAGTTTGTTAACGCCATTCTCATTAACCACAAATTTAATAAAAATTTTTGCATCTTTACCAGTACCACAGTTGTAACCATATACTTGTTTAGCAAATTCTATTCTTTGTTGCTTTAATTCCAATTTGCCTCCTCCTAACTAAATATTAAAGTTTCCAAAGCAGCATCTGATTCTTCAATAATATCGGTTTCCTCTGCTCCAATAACAGGTTTAAAATCTTCTAGTTTTGCAGCTAAAAAATCATATTTTTCTCTTACTGATAATTGAGTGATACCAATACCTGAACTACCTTTGTTAAATCTAATATTTAATATTTGTTTTTCTATTTTTTTGTTAGGATTGTTTTCTTTTACTCCAATGATGATAATATCAACATTAGGAAAATCATTAATATTATCTATATCGTTAAATGTATATTTAGGATCAAATTCTGTATCTTTAGAATCAAAATCTATATCTATTTTTGTTAGCCCAGCTTCTTTTAAAATATATTTAACTTCATTTACAAAACCTTCGTTAAATATTTCAAACACAATACTTCCTCTAACAATACTAGAACCTTTTGCTATACCAGTAGGATGACTTGCTCCTATTGTCGGCAATGGTTCAACAGCATATTGTGTAAATGCTGATATTGCAGAAGCAGTTCCTAATTCTGCTAATTCAAAATCTATAACTCTTCCATAAACATCATATTTTGTAGGAACTTTCATAAAACATTTAAGTTCTGTACCATTGAAAGAGTCGAATTGCTTAGATTTATTTTTATAATTATTAAAAGACATATTATTTTCCAAGTTTCAAATCCTCCTCGTTCACTTGTCTCCAAGGCTCTATTCCTCCTAAGAATAAAACTTTAGTAGCAACATTATGTAATGGAGCTCCAGCAGAAATACCAAATGTCTCTGACAAGAAAGTAGTTTTAAGACACTTAAACATATATGTTTTGTTAATATCATATTGACCTAAGTCTTCATCTATTTGGTCAGCTGCACCCAAAACAATTATGTCTACAGGAGGAAGATCATCTAACATAACAACTTCATCTATATAAACATTTATATCTTGAGTTTCAGAAGGCCCTGAAATTAAAGCAGCATCTTGCTCATTAAATGTATAATCTGTAAAACTAAATCCTTGTAAATCTCCTGGAACTAAATAAGTTCTATCAGCAGACCATTTTCTAACATCTTCTAATAAAGCATGAATTTGCCCTTGGTCCATTTGAGCAAATGTAATTGTTCCATAACTATTTCTAAGTCCTTTGTTTACGCTTACTGCATTTCTTCTTCCAGCAACAAAGTTCCAAGAAGTTTGTCTATTTGTTTCGCTTAATATTTGTTGAACAGTTCCAACTTCATATGTAAAAGTTTTATATTCGGTTTTTCCATTTACTCTTTTATTTAAAGTTAATTGGAAATATACTTTTAATCCTGAACCTTTACATAAGATTTTTCCTTGTTTGGCTAAATTACTTTTCATTGTCGTTTACAGCCTCCCAATCAGTTATATTCCCTATAGCTATAAAACTAGCCATTCCATTCATTTCAAGAGAGTTAATAGATTCACTAAACCCTTCTGAAGTAATAGTTACTCCTTCAATTGTTTTTCTTCTAACTACTCTGTTATTTAATTCATCTCTAGTATTTGAAAAAAGAACTATGTCAAACAATGGCATTTGAGACCAGTTAATTAAGTCTGGATCAGAAGTTGGTTGAAATATTTCCATTTCATCTTCTAGTGTGATAAATGGATTATCTTGAATGTTAGGGAATTCTATCTTATCTGCTCCACCATTAATCCCTGCTAAAATTTCTTGTTTTAATTTTTCTAATGAATCATGATGGAAAATTTTAAATGCAATATCGCCTTGTGCAACAGACATTCCAGGCAATATTCTTATTGGTTGAATAGAGTTTAAAGCATATTGTGGAGAAGCACTGTTGTCTATACTCCAACCTATTTCTGCTAAGAACCCTATATCGTAATAAACTTTTTTATTTAAATCAGCAAAGTTCTTTGTAAAATATATTTTAGGAAAAACAAATTTACATTGAAGCTCAGCACCGCTGATTGTACCGTTATAAAATTCATCATATTTTTTTTCGTACTTTATCATCAATTACTCCTAAAAAAATAATTCCCAGAAGCCAAATGACCTCTGGGAACTTTTTATTTTATAAAATTCTTGCAGTCATTCTGATTAACTTTAATGTTTGAATTTCTACAAAACCAAAGTCTACATAAAGAGTTCTTTCTTTTTGACCGTTAGGATTTTGAATCATTCCTAGCTTTAATTTTAAATCATATGCAGAAGTAATAAATACCCCAACAGCAGGCTTAAATACTGTATCTTCAAGTTCAGTTTTAATTAATGCTAAGTCAGTTCCATCATCTATTCTTTGTCCTTTATAAGGCATAACAACAGTTTTACATCCATCAACAAGCTCATAAACAGCTCTTAATGATTCATAGTTTTGGAATTGAGATTCTGTACCAGTCATTAATTGAGATCTACTTACAGCACCTTGAATTTTTCCATATTCTTGTTGTAGAGTACAGAATTTCATAGCATCAAGTTTTTTCTCTTGTGCATCAGAGAATCTTATTTGACATTCACCAGGGAATGTGATTCCGGCAGGTGATCTATCAACTCCAGCTTGCTCGCAAATATTTGAATATTGTCTAGCTAAATAAGTACCATTGTAGTCTTTATTGTTAGCTAACATAATATATTTTGGAGTTAAAGCTGTAGAAATTTCTTCTGGAATAGGATCTTCTAATGTAATTTCTGTGGTTTCTATTTTTGAAGGAGAGACAGATACAACTTTAGTTCTGTGAGTTAATATATCTAATTTCTTATGAGTATATACTTCTACAATATCTCCTTCTTCGAAATTAGAAGTAACTTTTTTAGTTGTTACTTTATTAGTGTCTAAAGCTGCTATTTTAGATTGAGGGAAACCTTCAAGTCCACCAAGACCATCATACATATTTACTCCAACAGGAACTGATAAATACATACCTAGATCAAATTTTCTTCCATTTGAAGATTGTGGAAGTCTATCTCTTACTTTTGTGTAAAGAGCTTCGCATCTATCTACATATTCACCTATTGCTTTATTAGAAGAGTTTTTAGGAGGTTCAGGAGATAAGAAAGTTAAACAATTGTTTTGAGTTGATGTTATAACAGCATTATGTTTCATAATTCTTGTTAAAATATCAGCACTACCTTCAACTTTTTTAATAATAGTTGAAACTTCTATTAAATTGGCATCTTGAGTTGCAGGTTTAGGATCTTTTAAAACTATTTCAGATGTAGGAATAAGTAATACACATGAGTCATCAACAACTAATTTCATATCTTTTTTAATTTCTAAAATAAGACCTTTTGATGCTTCATATTTAATACCTAAATATTCATCAGCTGAAGAAGAAACAGATTCAACAGAAGGAACCTTTTGACCTTCATCTCCAGAATAAGACATTACTGCTGTAGCAGTACACTCTTTATTTCCATCTTTTTCTATAATCATTGCATTAGAGTCATTTACTTTAAGAGCGAATTTATTATAAATACCTTCTTGTTCAGAAGCACTTTCTTCAACTCTTTCTACAACAATACTAAAATCTATTTTTTTAGCAGCAGCTAATTTATCATTTCCGTCTATATTTAAAATATTAATAGGGATTTCTTTTAAATCTATTTTAGAATCTTCTATTTGAAGAATTTCTGAAACATTAGGATTTAATGAAACCGATTTATCTAGAGACATTCCTGCAACTATTATTTCTTTAGAAGGGAAGTTTTCTGTTTGAGAAAAAGCAAAATCTAAAGCTTCATACATTTCAGTCATTGAATTTGGATTAGGATTTTCTCCGTCTCTAGTAACTATTCTTACTAAAGCAATAGTAGCTCCATTAGGAATAAGTTTAATTATATTTTTAATTTCTCTTGTTAAAACTAAATCTGATTGCTCTAATGTTTGTATAGCTTCATTAGGATCAGAAATTATTAATGGTTTATTAGGTTCACAATATACTTCTTCAACTTCACCTTCAGAATCAACAGCTTTCATTAATTCTGGCATTATACAATAAATTGTATAAACGTCTCTAATCGATGGAGTTTCTACAACAGGTGTAGCATTATCTTCAATAGTAAGTAAGAAACCAGGAACCATAGTTTTTTGGTTAGCCATGAGACCTCCTATACTTTTTCATTTTTACTTTTATCTAAAAAGAATTTAAAATTATTAGTTGGTGTAAAATTATCTCCACTACCATCAATTTCAAATATATCTTCTCTACCAGAGAAAATTCTAAATGCTTCTAGTAAATAAGTGTCATTAAATGCAATTACTTCATTCAATCTAACTTGAAAATAAATCACAGCAACTTTTAATTCATTTTTATCTTTTCTTTCTTTTTTTTCTATTTTTGAAATACCTAAATGGTTAATAAATTCAGAGTGAAATAATCTACTATAAACATTTAAAGATTTTTCTAAAATATTAATTATTTCTAACTGTTCTTTAACAGTTTTAGTCTTTAAAGTTAAAGTAAATTCATTATCAGAACGGAAAATTAATGATTTGAATGGAATTTTTTGTTTGGTTATTTCATCATAATATTCATATCTTTTATAAACTGTAGGAACAGAAGCTAGTAATTCTTCTGCATGAGTAAATAGTTTTTTACTATTTGAATCCATTGGAGCATATGCTCTTTTATTTAAACTTATAAATAATAAAGGTTGTTTATATGGTTTAGTTTTTGTATTTTCTTCTTCTGAAACATCTTCATCTAATATTAGTTGAGGTGTATTATTATACCCTTTTAGATAAAAAGCAAAATCTAATATTTTTTGAATTTCTTCTATAGTATCAAATAAAATTGTTTCTTTAGAATATTCATATCTTTCACCATATTTATCTTTTAATTTAATCAATGCTTCTTCTTGCTTATCTGTCATCTATACTCACCTCAGATGTATAATTGATTCTTTCACCAATAACTTCATAAAATACAAAATCATTAGCTTTAAATTTTTCAGTACTTACTACTCTATAAATGGAATTTATGTTACATTCTTCATCATCCAAAGTAGCTATTAAATCCATTGTATTTATATGTTTATAAGTTTCTGGCATAAAAAAACATCTGAAATCATTTATTGATTTATTTAAATCTAAACGTTCATAGTGTTTTTGACTATTGTTTGAATCAGAATCATGTCTTATTTTTGTAGTATATATTAACGTTCTAGTAGTCCCTGTGCCAAAACATTTTCCACATTTTGGATTAGGTTCAGAATTTAATAATTCTTTAGGGTTAAAGCAATCACACTGTTCTCCTGCTTTAAGAATTAAAACTCTACTACCAGTTTCACTAGCTTCTAAAAAGCTTTGTTTGTATTTTTGCATATCCATAAATATTATCACACAACTTCTTAGATGGTTTATTCATAGAACGTTTAAATATACTAGAATATAAATCATTTTCTGCATCTTCTATAAGTTTTTTAATTAAATCTGTAGAAAGCACATATCCATCATTACCACCATCTTCTCCAGTAGAAAATTGTCCTAATTTTAAAGAACTTGTATTTGCAGGAGCATAGGAATTATCTCCAGATGATGTGATAAAGTTTCCATTGATAAAAGAAACGCTGATTAAACTTTCAATACAATATAAATTAACAACTTGTTTAAAGATTGGAAAATATTCTGGATTTTCAGTTTGATCAACAGTTAAACCAAATCTACGTTTGAGTTTTACAGAATTTTCTTGAATAAGTTTTTTAATCTCTACATCTGCACCAAGATTAATATTTAAATTTAAATCTTTTATTGCTTTTTTAAGACTATCAATAGTAGAAAAATAGCAAAGTTTATCAGATATATGTTTAAATTTATAAGTTTTTCCATCAATAGTTAATTTGAATACAAATATTACGTTTTTTTCTTCTCTACAAATAAATAAATCATGTTTAGCATTAAGTTTCAAATATTGCTTGATTTTTTTATAAGGATAATCTGGATATACTTCATTTGTGTATTTCCATATTTCTAAATATATATTTTTTTCCTTTTCTCCTATTTGTAATTTAGGAATAAAGATTTGTTCGTTATATTCAAAAGGTTCATATTTTAAACCTTGTTCTAATTCTTCAGGAGCAGTAAATCCTGGATCTATATTGCCATCAACAGGTATACTAAAATCTGGATCTATAACTTCTTGTTTATTTTCTTGATAATAAGTTTTTCCATTAACAATAACATATTGGCTTTTTGAAAAAGGGCCTTTAATCATTAGTTCATTGTCAGATATCATCATTATTTGATAATTATTATTAATTCTTAAATGACCACCAGAATTCATATCACAAATTGCACTATCGAAAAATTTAAAATAATCTCGTTGAAAAACATTTTCATCTGTATCAAACGTATAAATAAAATTTGAACTTTCGTCCCAAAAAACTTTTGACACATTAATCACCTCGACTAATAAACTTATCCAACAAGAATATCTATTAACTCTTCTTTTTTCATAGTAGCTTTAAAAGATAATCCTTCTTCTTTTAATAAATCAATGATTTCATTTTTTGTTTTTTCTTTTAATTCTTCTTCTGTATAAGATCTTTTTACAGATTCTAAAAGATTTTTAATTTCTTCCTCTTGTTTAACTACTTCATCACTTTTTTCAACAGGAATAGTTTCTGGAGTTTTATCTTCTTCTTTAGCTTCTGTTTCTTCAACTATTGCTAAATAACCAGCTTGAATAAATTTATTTAATTTCTCAATATTTTCTTCAGTAGCTTCAACAAAAGGATTGTAACGAGATAAAGTTATTCCATTATGAGATACATAATGAACAGTATGTAAAACTATAATTTTCATTTAAACTCCTTTTATCAAATTAAGGCAGGTCAGTTGAATAACCTGCCTTTAATTAATATTATTATTTATTATTCTTATGGTTTAGCAGGGAAAAAATCTTCATGTTTAGCTGTAACAACAAGTTTTTGATATGGATCATATACATCGTCAGTTACAGTAATGTTTCTGAAAGCAAAGATTCCAGGCTCTTTATCTAATAAGAATGAATAGTAAGTTTTAAATTTAATTCTAGTAACATCTACTAATTTATCTTCTATTTTATCAGAAAGAATTCCTCTTCCATTATGACAGTGAGTTAAAGCTCTTGAACTATCAATTAATAAAATATCTGTACAAGTTTCAGGAGCAGCTGCATGTTGAACAACTGGGAATCCTGTATATCTTGTTTCAGGTTTAAATATAGCAGCACCTTTATTATGGAAAGCAACGATAGGTGTAACAACTATATTTAAGTGTTTATTTGTAATTAATTGTGGTACTTGGAAAGATTCTCCAAGAGCAGCTTGAGTTGTTCCTGCTGTTTTCTTAGTAAGCTTAGTTAGTAAGTTGTGCATAATAGTTTGTCTTTTCTTAGGAACTAAGTAAAGAACATTAGCACTTTTTTCTAAGTATTCTTTAATAGCTGGTTCTCTATAGAATACTGAAAGAGCAAGAGGATTTACAAAAATTGTATCAATATCAAATCCATCTGATTGAGCTTCACAGAAGAATTTTTCAAAGTCTCTCATTAATAGAGTTCCATTTTGTTTTTTAAGATCTAGGAATGATCTTCCTGAAGGCATTTTAGAAGGATCTAATCCATCTAATTTAGTAGTAGCATTTGCTTCTAGTAAAGTAACAGCTTCCCAAGTTTTAAATCTTTTTATGTCAGCAACAGCAGCTTCAGTAAGCATTTTAATAGCACTTACACCAGCTCTTTCAGCAGCTTCTTCAGAGTAAGTAACCATGATACCTACTTTACCTTTAGAAGTTTTAACATAATCTTCTGTACTTTCTAGTGAGAAGGTTTTGAATTCTCCACCTTCAGTAACTCTTGAAGTAGCATGTCCAGTATTACCAACTACTACGTTGTAAATAACTGAACCTTCAGGCATAATTAAATCTCTTGATACAAGCATCCATGCTTCAAGATCATTATATTCCATTTGACTAACTAGTCTTGTAATAGTTTGAGAAATTACAAATCCTAATCCTGACATAGAAAGGTCTTTTGCTAATCTTGCTTTTTTACCTTCTTCTACATCTACTGTTGTTTGGTTAACAAATTTCTCCATTTTATCGCTTAGTTCTGCTATTGTTAAATATTTTTGTGTATTAATATCAAAACCATCATGAGCTATGATGTTAGCGAAATCTTCTATTTGCGAAACAACTTCACAGATATAAGGTTTAACTTCACCATTAGCATCTTCTACCATTGCAGAAAGAGCGTCTTTGTTTAGAGCTTTGTTTTTTTCATAAGAACTTACAAATGATTGAAGAGCATCTTCCATAATAGATTGAGAATGCTCATATATTCTTTTATTAGTTAAATTCATTTATTTATAAACCTCCAAAATTACATAGTTACCCAGAACTCAATTATTGTTTTAGTATAATCTTCGTTATCAAAAGTAGAACCTACTGACATCCATACATTTCTACTATTTCCTTTAGTTCCAGGTCCTTGTAAATCATAATCAAAACACCATCCATCGTTATGAATTCCATTGTTATATCTAGCTGGATTAATTAAAGAAGCAACTCTTCCAACTTTTTGAACGATAGGATCATTTTCAGGATCAAATACCACTGGCATTCCAGCATACCAACCTTTAGTTCTAGGACAATTTTCTTTAGTTTCTCCTTTTACTAAGATAGGTAAAGTATCATCAGTAATAGCTGTATCTAGCTCTTCTTTAGTAATAGCTCTTATCATTGATCCTACTGTAAATTTGAATAAATTTGCAGAAGCTCCATCTGTTTTATATGAATATCCTCTTTCTAGTAAAGCTTGAGCTTGGAAAATTCTAGGAGTAATAGTAGCAATTCCTTCTTCTAATCCTGTTACTTTACCATGCATTAAACTAGGAACACCTGCATATTCAGGAACTTCGCTTTCTTGTGTTACTTCTGGGAATAAAGATTTTGTACCTCTTAGGCATTCATCCATTACACCAAATGGTGCCATTGAACCATCACAAGGAACTGTATATCCTTTTTTATCAAGACCAACGATTATTGATGGACTTGAAACTAAATCCATTCCTTCAGGAGCATAACCTAAAGAAAATACAACAGGTAACATAGGGTTAGCCATTCTAGCTCCATCTCCTGGAGAGATTACACTAATAGCTGTACCTTTATATCCTTGTGGCAATTTATGTGTATGACCACTAATCATTACTTTTTGAGTTTCTATCATTGTTTCCTCCGAATATTTTATAAATTAGCTAATATTGCGTTTACTTTTTTAAGATGTTTTTCATCTGTTGTTGATTTTGTTTTTAAAGTTGCAAAAGTGTTTTCTAAATTAGAAACTTGAGTTTTATCATCTGCAACTGGTTTTTTTTCTTCTTTATCTTGAGCTTCTTCAGGTTTTTCTTCTGGAATCTCTAACTCTTCTTCGTCTTTAGAAATAGATTTTTCTTCGACTTCTTTATCATCTGCAAGCTCATTTTCTTCTTCTTTAACATCAGAAGTTTCTTTGATTTTTTCAATAGTCATATTTAAAAAATCTTTAAATGCAGAAACTTGTTCTTCTGTTTCTAAAGAATCAAATACTTTATTAAAAAGTTCAGTTGTTTTTTCATCTTTAAATGCTTCAACTGCATTTTTTAACAAAGCATCTTTTAATAAGTCTTTAAACATTGAATCCTCCATTTTATTATTTTTATCTTTATTATCTTTATTTGTTATCTCTGGTTCTTTATCATCATTTAAAGGTTCGTTATCATTAGAATCTGAAGATGATGTTTTTGCATAATTTGGAACATAAGTAATTGAACTGTCATTACCAGGGCAATTAACAATACTTAATTCTACTGGATAAAAATCAGAACATTGAAGAATACAAGTTTTTTGAACTGTATTATCTCCATCTTCAATATCATATGTTTTTCCAGCTATATGTTGACATCCATCAAAATAATCTTTTCCACAAATATTACATGTAGCCTTACTCATCATAGAAGATTGAGATACAGTATTGTCTAAACCATTTTTCATTCTTTCATAAGTATATTCATCAACACTTAATTCAACTATTGTTGATGCTGTACCTTTATCAAAAGCTCCTTTAGATTCAAAATAATCTAAAACGTCTTTTTTCAATTTGCTGTCTGAAAATTCAGCAGTAACTTCTTTTGTTGAATGATCATAAAAAAAGCTTTTATCTATACGACCACAACTTGTTCCATCTTCTAAATTATGATGTCTTAATAATGGTCTTGAATAATTAGTCCAATCATGATTAATTACATTTTGTTTTAAAGAATCATAACTATAATTTCTAGAATTTATATCTTTTGCAGATGTAGATAATATTGCATATACTGGTCCATACATCTTAGTTGATGAATCTTTATTTATAATAGAAGAGCCTTTTTTAGAATCAGTAGTTTTATAGAAGCTATCAAAAGTAAACTTTGATTTATCTTTGACAGTTATATCTATAGTATCTGTAATTATTAATCCTTTGCTCAAAGTTGACCTCTTTTATTATCTTTTTTAGTTTTTTTAGTTGTTCCTGTTCCGCTTGTATGTTGATTTTGAGGATTATTTGTAGATGATACTTGTCCTTGCATTTCTGTTTGTTGATATAATTCAAAGAAAGTTTTTTTCTTATCAAGTTCATCTTTTTCTAATCCACAAGTTTTTCTTGTTTCATCTAAATCTGTTATTCCTGATTGGAATAAATATACAGCATGTTTTTCTTGTCTTTCTTTTAAATCAAACGAATTATCAAATTTTAATTCAATTTCATTTTCGCCAAGATAATCACCAAATAAATCAATACATATATGTTTAATTAAAGTTTGATTTAATTGAACTTCTAATTCATGTAAGAAATCTTCTGCTACTATCAAAGTATTAGCATCTTGAGTTTCAGCATCTTGTCTACCTGTAGAAGAAGAACCTAATTGTCCTTTACTAGTAAACAATCCTGCTACTATTTGATTTTCTAATACATCTAGTATTTTGTCTGGAGAAGTAAAAGTTTTACCTACAACATTTGCGTTTACTGGAGTGTCGACAATGATGTCATCATCTGTATCTCTTAATAATCTAGCTATCATGTCATGAGTATCTACATTTACTTTTCTAACAGCTCCATTTTTTGTTACTCCAATTTCATAAATAGTTCTTTGAATTGATTGATCTGAATATGAATCGATTGAAGAAGATAATAAATAGTTATATTTTTTTAAGAAAGGTAAGACAGGAATCCAAACTGGCATAGCGAATATTTCATCGCTTTCTCTATTGTATGTATAATGCCATACATCTTTTTGATTTTCGTACCTTTTAAGATTTGTTCCAGGGGGTTCGAAATCAAATTTTTTACAATAGCATGTTCCTATAGATTCAAAAACATGCCATCCTATATTTTGCACTATAAGTACAGTTTGTAGTTTTTCATTCTTATCTTTAAAAGGAATAAGAAATGAATTTGAATATTTAACTAAATTTAAAAGTAGAGTTTTAAAAAATACTTTATCATTATAATTACTACTTTTTATGATTTCTGCAAATTTATCTTCTACTTTTTTGATTTTATCTTTATTTAATCCTTTAAAAGAATAATTAGTATTTGAAATTTTACCTGTAATGTTTGCTATTGTTCTTGTTAATAATGGTTGAGAATTAACTTCTTTCTTTATCATATGAATTAATTCATCCATGTTTTTAGTCATATATGTTTTTCTTTTTGATACATAATCAGTAGGAAAATCAAATAAAGTATAAAAACTTTCATATTTACCATGAACAGAAGCAAGCATTTTTTTTTGATTTGTTAAATCTTCGGTATGTTCATTTACAGCATTACTCTTTTTATCTGAATTAAATATGTTTTGTAACCACTGTATCATTAACACCTCAGTTTGAAAATTCCGCATGCGGAAATTTTCATTTCAATAATTCAGTTATTTGATAGTTAGTTAAAGGAGAATCGTTCTTTATAACAATTTCTTCTACTTCATCTAATATATCTTCTTTATTGAAAAATTCATTTAAATAAGAGTAATCTTCATCTGACACTCCATTGTTATTAGAATTATTAGAATCAAAATACTTTAAAACTATAGATTCTGAATATATTGTTCTATTTTTATTCTTAACAGATTCTAATTCTTCTGTCAAATCTTGAATATTTTTATTAATGCTTTGAATTATACTGTAATTAGGAAGTCTTTTGTTTAATTCTTCTTCTAATCTATTTTCTTCATTTTTTATTAGATTTTGAATATGAACCAATTCTTTATCTTTAACATTCTCTATAAAATCTCTAATATGAACAAGTTTATCAAATTCATCTTTTGGAAGTCTTTTAGAAGTATCTTCTGTAAACGAATGATGATTATCGTTTGGAGTAAGGATTACAACTTTATTTCCATTTGGATTTTCAATAATTATATTTCCTTGTTCATATATAATTCTATCGCCGATAAAACTGTTATCGTTATCATATTCATAATTAGGGTTATTATATTCTTCATGTTTTTTGTTAAAATCTTCTTGAATGTATTTGTTATTGTTGAAATCTTCTCCCTCATAACGAAGATTTAAATCATCTTCCCATTTATCAGGTTTACCAAATATACCTTCATAATCAGGATCTTTTGGATAACTAGTTCCAATATCATAATCAGTATTTGGATCACCTATTGTTCCATCACCAAAATTAAGACCATTATCTCCAAAATTACCATAACCGAAATCTTTAAAACATTTTTCTACAATTTCTAAATCTATAGATTTACCATTTTCTAAAGAATAAATTATTTTATCTAATATTTTTACAAATCTATTATTACCTAATTCAAGATCTAAAGTGAACTTATCACCTTTTAAGAAATCAAGAGAATCTAATTTTGCATTTAATTTTTCAAACATATCATCCGTATATGTTTTAATAATCTCTGTTAAATTAACTCTCAAATTCAAATATAGATTTTTAAATAAGAAATCTGTTATTAAACTACAGAAACTATTTAATAAATCAGCTATTTGCTTAAACGTTTTGATTTCAAAACCTAATGTTTTTCCAAGTTCTATTATAGATGGAATAAATCTCATAAAGAAATCATCAATATCAGAAATATCATTAGAAGCAAATACTGCTGAATCTAATTGTTTTTTATTATATTGAACAACCTTGGAATAATAATTATTCATCAAGTTAATTAAATTTCCATATTCAGAATGAGAAAAATCATGCCCTAACATTTTCTCATATAAAATAGATTTGTCCATTTTGTCATATTCTTCATAGAAAGAAGTGCTATGATGATCATAATTAACAGTTGTATTATACAAGTTAGAATTAAAAGTTAACATTTTCTCGTTATTTATATCTTTTAATTTATTCTTTAATGTATAGAAATTTACTCCGTAAATATTAAAAATATAAAATACTTCCAATGTATTTAAACTTTGGATCATATTAGAAATTAAATGAGCACTAGAATAATTGAAATTTGTTTCAAATTGAACATCGCCTGTCATATAAATATGTTTTTGAATAGCAAATTGTAATAATGAATAGAATAGTTTTAAATCTTGTTTTGCTGTAAAAATACTTCCGTATTGATTTTGAAACATACGATCAGCATTTACTATTGGAAAAATTTTAGAGTTTAATTCTAAATCATAAGCAAAATAACCTATTTTAGAAGCAGAAGCATTATCTATTCCTAAATAATTATAAGCATCTTGAACAAACTGATCTCTATCTATTGTACCTATTTCTAAATTTTCTGCATTTTCACATATTAATCTTATAAAATTAACATAATTGTATATATCAGAAACACTATATTTTTTATCACCTATAGGTATAACAGGAACGAAAAATAAAGCTTTTGCTAATTCTCCTAAAGATAAATCTATTATTGTTGCAGCAGCATTTGTTAAAGAAGCAACTAATCCTTTCAACCAACCTAATAAATCTCCACCAAATGTAATTGGTGTATCAAGTAAAGTTATAATTTCTCTTACCGTTTTTAAAGTTTTATGAACTTCTTTTATTAATTCTCCACCTTCAAATAATAACTTTAAAAAACCATTGTTAGCTACATATCCATGAAGCATCATAGCATTATAATCCATTTCACTAACATAAGAGTTATTGATTAGTTCTGTATAAGGATTTTCTTTTACATTCATAAAAGCATAATAAGCAGAAAAAGCTTTTGCTATTTCAGAATTACCATAAAAGCTAGCATTCTTATTATTTTCATCTCCTACAGCCCATCCAACATCAACATTAGTTATATTTCTCATATGAATAGATCCAACATTGCTATTATTTCTTGTTATATAAGCAATAGTATAAATTAAAGTTCTTATATATCTACAGTTTTGGGAATCATATTCCAATGAATCCAATATAGTTTGATATTTGGAATGCATTTCATTAAAATAACCTTCTAATGTTTTGAATCTCTTTTCTAAAGATTCAGGAATTTTAATTTTATCTGTTAATTTATCAAAGTAATTAGGTTCTTTATCATTTTTGGCTACATTAGATATTGTTTGAGAATTAGTTATGGTTTTATAATCCTCATTATTTTTGTTTTTATCTTCATAATAAACAGCCAGTTTATTTAAAATACTATTTAAATCTAATGTTGAATAAATATACTTTTTATTATTATCAACATTACCTTTTATTATATTTTCTATTTGAGCAAATGAAGATGCTAAAGAATCTTCAGTTTTATTACCTATACTAATATCAAATGAAAAATTTTCAGAATTTAATATTTTTGTTTTTTGAGAAACAACAAAACTAGCAAAATTATAATCCTTTAAATATGATATTACATTTGTTAATTTAGTTGTTCCAACTATACTATCTAAATAATTGCATAAATTATATAAAGGAATATTGTTAAAAGCTAACATGGAAGCGATTATTTGCTTTTCTTTTTCTTCTATAGATAAGTTTTCAACTATATTAAAATAAGCATTTAAATGTTTAAAAAAATATTTTGCTTGAATATCTGGACAATCAAACTTAAAAGATTTTTTATAATATTCAGACATAGAATCTGTAGAGTGTTGATAATTTATAAAATCCAAATGCATAGAAGAGTCTGTTAATAATTCATAAAAACCTTTTTTTATATTACAAACTTTTAATAGTTCTTCTTTATATGTTGCCATTGTTTACCTCAAACTTTTTAAGTCTTCCTTCAACATCTTCATAATCTTTTTTATTAGAATATCTTTTTTCATATACTTTTAAGACTGTTTCGTCACTTTCTATACTATCTAACAAATTAGAATTTTTAGCAAAATTAAGATTATCTTTATTATTTAGAAACCATGTATATACATAGTTTGCAGCTTGAAGAACCATAGGATTCTTTGTTATACTAGCCATTGTACTCCTCCTAATTAAACATTTTTATCTTATCTATAGTATAGAAACATCTTTTATCAACTTGGTCAAATCCTCTTTCGTCGAATTCCATATAATCAAGTTCTCTTTTAATATATTTCAAATTATCATCTATATCTTTTTCATAAGCTTCTCTATTATTACTAATTTTTATATAATCTCTTATTGTTTTTACATTGGATAATTCAGTAGTATCTGCATTTACTAAATCCATATATCCTTTATTCTTTTCAAATAATTCTACTAGTTGTGTATTTGGTATATATCTATTAGCAAATTCTAATGCATCCATTTCTGAAATATGAGATTGTTCATAACTAGGAACTAGATATTCTTTTGGAGAATATAATGAAAAATCATAATATTCAATAGTAATAGTTTGAGAAGTGTTTGAAGAAGCGCTTCTACTATTACCGCCTCCTATAGAAATAGTTTTATACATTTTACATTTTTCCAAAGGAACTTCTTTTAAAACATTAGAAGATGTTAAAAAATTAAAATGTTGAATAAATTTTTTAGCATAACAAATGCTTGTTATATATTTACCTTTTGGTATATTAATGTTACTTTGATTAGTTTTATCAGATTCAGAAGTGTCTAACATTACTATATAGTTTGCTAATTTATCAGTAAGTTTATCTAAAACTTCATAAATAGCATTGTTAACTATTTCGTCTGTTGAGTTCTCTACATCACTTATAGCAAGTAATGCTTGTTTCATTTGATAAGCATATTGTAAAGACATTAATCTTCTAGTAATACTATCTTCACCTAAAGAATTTGTATTCATTAATGTATCTTGAATTATAGGATTGCTATACATATTTTCAAATCCTTGTATAGTATTTGTATTATTATTGTCTTTTGGATTAAAAGGCTTACCTCTAAAATTTTTATATTGCCATTTATATAATTTAGAATAAACATTATTAGGATCATATATAAAAACACCACAAGCATTTTCTTTTAATCCTGTAATATTTTTAGGAACAACTTCAACAACATATCTATCTCCGACTTTACAAGATTTAATTTTATCTAACTCTTCTAAAGATGAAACAGAACTTCCATATTGATAAGTTTCATTTTCAAAACCTGATTGAGAAGCATCATATGGATATTTTGCAGGAATACATTGGAACATATCGTTTATTTGTTTTGATATTCTTTCCTGCCAACCCATTAAAAGAACTTCTAATAATCCACCTATACACAAACCTGGAAATACTTTAAATCTTTTAAATCCAATTAAAGGAGGAATATTAGCATTAAATATACCACACATGCTACCAAATTTATGAAGATATTGAATAATAGAAGTCTTTAATCCTAGTTTGTTAGACTCACTATACATGCAAACGTGACCAGTTTTAAATGTTTTACTTTTACATCCAGGTCTTCTTGTTGAAACAGTAGAATTAGCTCCACTATAATAAACAGTACCATTAGAAGCAAAAGCTATATCTTTGTCAGATATTGCTCTTGAAGAAAGAGGCTTTACTCCCTTTTCTCCACCGCCCCAAAATAATAATGAATTTAATTTAGCATATGGGATATCTTTAAAATTACATATACCTAAAGCTTCATTGGTAACTTGATATCTTCTCATTTGTTCAACAAGTTGTATATCAGACATGTCTTCAAATATATCTCCAACATAAACATTATTTAAAGGTAATTCAAGCATATCTTTATTTTCTTTATCAATAATAATACCATTTACTGTGCCATATATATTAGAAGATGAAGAATTAGAACTTTCTGTAGAACTAATTATTTGATCATTTACACGTCCATTAGAACCATTGATTTTCTCTTTCCATTTTTTTATTCGATCTTTAACACTTTCGTTAACGTTTTCATTAGAAAAAATAAAATCTTCTATGAATTTTTTAGGCATATCTATTCTAATTCCAGATTCTGTAATTATTTTTTCATTTAATATATCTATATATTTTACTTTTTGATAAGGTTCATCGTGAGTAAAAATCATCTCATTATTTGGATTATATACATTTCCTACAAAATCAACTTGATATCCATTTTCAAAATTCATTTTAGTATCATTTGTTACTCCTGTAACAGTTGTAGGAGTATGTATTATTTGTTCTGCCGTTAAAGGTAATTCATGTTTAATTAATTCTCTAGCATCAAGAAAAGCTTTTGCGTCTATATTACCATGTTCATCATAATACTTAGGATAATCTTTTATATAGTTACTTATAAAACTATGAAGAATATCTAAGTTTTTAAATATTTCTTCATCAAAAAAAGAATCTCCTTTTGTTTTTTCATTTTTTATTTCTTCTTTAACTTTGTCTTTTATCTTATTTATATTTTCTAAAGTTTCTTTTATTTTGTCTTCATTTTCTTTTACTGGATCAGAAACTTCTTCTATATTACTAGGAAGTTCTTCTTTAGCAATATTAGAAGAATATTTATCTTTTAGAAAATCATTATTTTTATACTCATCAAAAAACTTCAAAGTCAGAAACACCTCTTCTTCTTTTTCTCTTATGTATAGAGGATACACCAAGAAAACCAAATGTTTCAATTTTTGAATTCACTTTTGATTCTTTTTCAGCTAATGTCAGTTGTTCTATTCTATCTTTTTTTATAAATTCATCTTCAAATCTTCCATTATTATTACTTACTGAATAAGCAAATGAACCTGTTCTTCTATCAAATATAGTTTCATAATTTTCTATAAAAGCAAAAGTTGCAAGCATTAAAGCGTCAATTATATGGTCTTCTCCATCAAATATAGGTTGTCCTTTACTATCATATCTAATAATGTTATACATCATCAATTGATCTATAAGGCTTCCTTTTCCAACTTCTTCTGTTTCGGAAATAATAATTTCTTCAAGCTCAAATCTTTTTTGTAAGAAATAAACCATCATTACTTTCATTCTTTTGTGCTTTATTTCATTTGTATATAAATCTTCTATATCATAATTAGAAGCAAAATCAACACCTTTAAACTTGTCTAATGCTCCACGATTATAAAAATATTCTGAAAGAATTTCATTTTGCATTGAACCATGCCCTTGATCCACATATACATAATCAGCTTTAAAAGATTCATAGAAAGATTTAATAGTCTCAACTCCAAGAGTTTGTAGGTTCTTTCTTCTGTCTCCAGTAGTATCATTATGTAACGAAGTTCTATTTAAAACTCTAAATGGTTTTTTTCCACCATTTCTATGCTTAAATCCTAAAACTATAATTTGAACTCCATGCGCAAATTCATTATAATCTACCTTTTGTACCCCTATTTTCATAGTATTTATTGGGAATAGACTATACCTTAACCTATTTATAATGTAGCTAGGTTGACCTATGGTAGTCGTTGAGAGTCTACTATTTTGTAGTTTCTCTGCTGATAGCCCATTGCAACGTTGAAGAGAACGTATGTTTAAACGCTTTTATTTCATCTCTTCTTAACATCCTACAACTTGTTTCTGCTCACGCTCCATTAATGGCATGTAGGCTTTAGGGTATTCCAGCATATAAAGGTCTAATAATCCACACTCTTATGCTACAAACGAGTATAGACGGCAATGTAGTTTACCTATTGTAATATACCAGTCATCTGGATCTTCCAGCTCTTCTCTAGAATTAATATATTTATATTTTTGTTTAGCAGCTTGAATATTATGTGATTTGAATACTCTTGCAGAACCTTCAATAAATTTAGCTTCAACCTCAAGTTGATAACCATCTTCTGTTAAAGAGTTTCTAAGTTCAGGCTCATCTTTTTCATGGAAGTTAGGAAGAATTGTTGAAGGATAATAAAAAGACTTCCAATATTTATCCGAAATACACCAAGCTTTAAAGTTTGTTTCTAAAGCAGATGGAGTAGATGCTGCATTAAAACTAACATTAGGATTATCTAGTTTAAATGCCATTACAGCCTTAAATGCTTCTACTGGTATATATGCAGCCTCGTCTAAATATACTCTATCAGCAGATTGTCCTCTAATAGAATTACCATCAGTACCAGTAGTAAATCCTTTTATTTTAGTTCCATTTTCCAAAGTAATTTCGCAAGGTTGTTTTTTTCTTGAGAATTTATTTTTGAAAATGGAATTTTTTCCAGATAACAAAGTATCTAATCTATCAAATATTTCATCTATAAGAGATTGGAAAGGTGCTATTACTAGAATTTTAACTCCAGGATTTATACTACCATAATGTAACATATCTACAGTCATTACTTCTGTCTTTCCGAAGACGCCTCCCAAAACGCATTACCCTATTTTGGGCATTACATAATAAAAATTCTTTTTGATAATATTGATAAAAATCTCTTTTGCTATTATATGGTGTCCAACCTAAACATTCTTTTGCCCATAATAATTTATTTTTTTCTAATTGTAAAGCAACTTTGCTTTCTTCAGATAATCTAGAATAATTATCTATTCCTATTAATTTATCAATTGGGAAAATAGGATTCTCTAATTCCATTTCTTTAGGAATAAAAGAACAAGTTACTTTAAATTCTTTTTTTTCTTTCAGATGATTTTGTATACATTGTCTACATTGATCTGAAAGTTCAAATTTTAATGGTATACAAACCACCTCCTATTCATTTCTTGGATTTAAATCAAAAGATTTTTGAGAATAATCTAAATCTATATTTATTGGATCTAAATCATTTAAATATCTTTCTGCAGTATTATGCTTAATTATTATATTTTGAGTATCTTGTAAATTTGAATAATGTATGTTTTGAGATATTTGCATAGATCTATTAGTAGCTTCATTATTATACATTTCTTTGATTTTAGGATTATAAAGATAAGATGATACAAAGTTTTGAATTGCATTTTCTTGATTTATAGATGCAGTTGTTGATACTACCATTAACGGTAATTGCCACAAAAATGAAGACATTCCAGCTTGAACACCTGTTAAAAATCTAGTAGCATTATTACCCATTAATTTTTGAAATCCAGTTTTTGAAGCAAAATGTCTACCTACATCATCACCTAAATTTCTAAAAGCATCATCAATATTATCTTTAATAAATTCTCCTAGGGTTTCTTTCACTTCTTTTTCTAATGCTAATTTTGCTTGAGAGTATTTGCCACCATGTTTTGCTGCATATTCTTTGATATTTTTAACACTTAATTTTTTATTTAGTTCTTTAATTTTTGCAGCATAAGCTTTGTGAAATTCAGAAGTAGTTCTTTTTCCAAATTTATTAAAAGATTTTTCTAATTTAAAAAAATCGTCTAATACATCATTTACGTTCTCAGCTTTTTTTATATCAGTCAAATCAATTTTACCACTAGTAGTAGAATTAAATTTTTTTGTTAAATGTTCATAAATATCTTGGGAAAGAGTTTCTGCATTCCATTCTCTTGGCATTTTATCTAAATGACCAAAATCATTAATAAAAGCATTATAAGCAACTTCTTCATCTAATAACCCCTGTATAACATCTTCCTTATTATTTAAAAATCTTTCATTAAAAGATTTTAAACGTTTATTCCGTTGTAAAGTATCTGATATTTTTATTGATCTTTTTTTCTTATCATTCACATATGTTTTTGAATAATCGCCAGCATGAGATTTTTTCACTTTTCTAAATTTAATTTTTTCAGGTTCGAGTAGATCTTCTTTTGTAAGTTTTTTTACTTCATCTACAGTTTCTTGAATTTTCCCTTTTTCAAAAATATTAAAAAATTCTCCAAATTCTGTATTCTCACTAGCATAAAAGTTTTTATTTAATCTTTTAATAGCATTTTTTGTTCTTTCATCATTAGGACCATATTTTGTCCAAACATCCATAAATTCTTTATCAGATTTTAAATGTTCTTTAAACTTATTGTAATAAACTTGTTGTTTTTTAGTTAATTTATCATATTTTTTAGCTTCTGTAATATCTAAACTATTAACAAGTTCAAAACCTTCATCTGAAAGTTGGTTAAAAAATTCTTTATATCCTTTTTTTTGAAAGCCGATTCCTGTTGCGACTACATCATCTTCGACATTCCAATTAGGTTTGTTGTCGGATATATTTTGAGCTATATGACTAAGATTCGTACCTTCTTTTGCATCAAGAGACCCAGCAGAGAATTTATTAAATTGAAATGGACCTATGCTTCCATAGTTTGCATTTTGACCACTTCTAAGGCTTTTAGGAGTTACTTTTCTAAAAAGACCATATAAACCATTACCACCGAAAAAAGTATTATTTTGATAAATACCACCATTATGCAAAGCCATTTGAAATGCAGCAGAACTTTCTTTTGCTAAAGAATTTCTTACAGTATTTTCTAATAATGGGTTAGCAATACCCATTGTGACAATATTATCTACAATACCAGAACTTTGATATCTATTGTTTTCTAAATTTTGTCTCATTAATTCTTCATTCATATATTTAGTTCTTCCTGTTTAATCTTATCTTTTGGCTTTTCAACAACTGTTGCCAATTCTATTACATCGTTAATATCAAAATCTTCTTCTACTTCTTTAATAACATTTTTAACATTATTAATAACATCTTCTTGATTTTTACCTTCTTTAAGTTTTTTAAGTTTAATTTTATCATCTCTATTCATTACTAGAGCTTTCTTAATTTTGTCAGATAAATTCATGCTTTTTTCAAATGCTATTAAATTTTCATTAATTTTAGTATCATATTTTGTTCCACCATTTCCAACAGTTACAACTTGTTCTACTAAAGACCCAGAAGATAATCCCATTAATGCTCTATTAGATAATAAACTTGTAGTTACAAGTTGGTTTAACATAACTTGGTCATTATAATCTTCAGGTTTTATTTCCAACTCTTTGCAATATTTTGCAACTAAATCTTGTGCATCAGCTAATTCTAAAAGGCATTTTTCACCTTTTTTTATAAGTTGATTCTTATATAAAGGACAATTTCTGTGATTAGGACAACTTCTTTCATTATTCTTTATTTTTTTTAATAATTCTTTTCTATCAACTTCATCTTCATATTCATCTATATCCAATTCTTCGTAGTTTATATAATCAACATTACAATTTTTAACACCAAATAAAAATCTATTATCTACATATTTATTTGCCCATCTTTCTATTTCTGCTTTCAATTTAGGATTTTGTACAATTTGATTTTTATACTCTTCCTCTAATAAATCATAACCAAGTATTTCGTTTAAATTATCTTTCTTTATTAATGATGAATTTTTCATTTATACACCTCCTAAAACTGTTTTAATTGATAAACTAAATCAGCATTAAAAATATCGTTAGGTCTAGAAATTTTAAATTTTTCAATATTATACAAATCATTTTCGTAATGTTTTAAAATATAAAAAACAGAATCATGATTTAAATGAATAGTTTGTTCATTATCACCATAATTCTTATCATTCCATACTTTTATAAAATATTTAGATGTTAAATAAAATTCTTCTATGTTTGAAATAATATATATATTTTTTATTTTGTATTTGTTTATATAGAAATTAAAAATAGAATGCTTTAAAGGAATTGAAATATATTCAACGGAATCCACATGTCTTATTTTTGATGGATAAGAATCTTTATTAAATGGTAAAATATTTATTAATTCTCTATCTAAATGATATTCTGCACTTTTTATTTTTATTGTTGTTTTATCTTGTTTAAAATCATTTTTGTTGGAAAACTTATAAAAATCTTTAGCAAAAGCAATACTTCTTAAATTATAAATACCATCTTTTATCATTTACTTCTCCTCTTTACAAAAGTTTTGCTTTTTATTTTTTTATTCATTTTATAAATATTATTTTTATAATTATGAGCTAGTATATTGAATTCATGTATATATGTGTTTGTAGGTTTAGTTATTTTTATATTATGTTCGTCACATTTTTCTTTGATCTTATTATATAAATCATCTTCAAGATTAGATGTATAAATTTCTATTAAAACTATACCTTTCTCTTTACATTGTTTTCTTTTAATTTTGTCTCTATTTCTTTGTGATTCATCTGTTAAATGTTGTCTTCCATGAAATTCAAATCCTAATTTAATATCAGGAAAATAAACATCTATTTCTAAAGGTTGGCTGGTATTAGGATTTATAATACCAGCACCTCTATAGTTTAATAATCTTTTTTGTTTAGGAAAACACTTTGTAACAAAACCACGAAGAAGTTTCTCTCCATAGCTAAGCATTATGTCATATGGCTCCATAAAAGTAATTCTAAATCATCAAGTACTAATGTTTCACTTATCTTTTTAACAGTAAATTTAGAAGCTCTTATATGAATACTAATGTCTAAAGGTACTGCTAATACATTTGTTATAGAAACAACTCCATTTTTATCTGGTCTAAATTTAATTCCATTTTTGTCTTCAAAATGGATTTTCATTCCTGGATATTTATCATTTACTAAATAGTAAGAATCCTCTTCTTCTGGAAGAAAATCGTAATCAATATCATTTCTTTTTACAACCAATGAAATTTTTACATTTTTAACAGAATTTCCTGCAGGTGATAGTTCTAATGTTTTAGCAACATTATCTCCATGATATAAATCTATACCATCGAATAAGTATGGACTATTATCATAAGAGCCATCTTCGTTTTTCTTTTTTAAAATTATTTTTTTCATTTTATTTCTCCTTTAAAATAACTAGAAATTTTTGATTTTAATTCATCTATAGTTTTTGAAGATGTTCCTAATGATAAAATGAACTCTTCTTTTTCTTTTAAAGATAAACATAAAAATTGTTTATGATTATACAATTCTGCTATTCCTTTAGCATAATTAAGTAAGAAGTGCTTTATATTATGCTTTAAAGGAACAGAATAAGAATCTTTATTAATTACAAATCTACTAGAAATAAGTTTTAATCTTTTTCTATCTATTTGTATATCTTTTTCGCCTTGACTAAAAATAGGGTATCTAATTGGCTTATTTGAATCAATAAATACATTTATGCTTTTAACAACTACATCGTTTATATAAAAATCTAAAGTGCAAGGAAGAAATTCTTTATAAATAGTAGTAGTTACATAATCAGAAGTTTTTTGTTTAACAATGCTTCTGATTTTTTTAGTAGTAGTTCTAACTTCTGTAATACCTAATGTTTTCAAATATAAATCTTCTTCACTTCTCAAATAAATTTCATCTTCGTTATTATAAAACATAGTTTGATTATCTGTATGCACAGAAAATATTTTATATTGATAATAATCAGAAGCATCTTTAAATTCAAATGATTGAAGCTCAAATTTAGTAAATTCATCTTTATATATTAACTTATTAATACCTATTTTTTTATTAATATTGAACCTAATATTTTCTCCTTCATATATAGGAGATAACACTTCAACCAATTCATCATTACAATAATGAATTAAAGTAGGAGATAAATACTCAAAACTTGTATTAAACTGTTTTCTAAATACTATCTCTGTAATTTTATCAAAATATAAATAATCAGTTGTATAATCAAGTAATTTAATTTTATCTTTAACAATTTCTACATTATAAGAATTGACTATCTTTTTATAATTAAACTTCTGATAAATTAATCTAAAACAATAATATCCTTGCTCCAATTCAATATTATATATATTTTCTTTTGAGTTAAATTTCAGAATGTTTCCAAATAAATCTTCTACCTCTAAACATATATATTTTTCATCAACATTAGAAGATAGTGCAATGTTTTTTAAATCTGAATTTTGAAATAAACAAAACTCTTTAAAGTTAATAAGCTCTACATCTATATCTCCATAAACATTGCAGTTTATCAAATTAGATTTTATTAAATTAACTTTATCAAATAAATTATAACCTTTTAATGTAAATGTATAAACATCATTAAATTTATCTAATAAAACTTTATGAATAAAAGAAGTGTTATTTTTGTTAAAGATAACATTTTTTTCTGTAAAAAAGTGTGTTCCATCAACATAAAATTCTATTTTACTAAAATTGTAATCATCTTCCATCATATTAGTTAACTTTAAATTAAGCTCATTATTCTCAATAAAATAAGTGAAAGAAAAATTATTTTTATCGTTTAATAATTTAACGCTATTATCAAGTACAGATTTATTAATGAGTAAATCATTATCCTTAATTTTAATTGACACTTCTAACATTTCAGATGAAATAGGAGTAACAATGTCTCTTATAATATAGCAATCTTTATTCTTATCATATAAAGCATATTTATTTCTTTTTGTTATATCTAATTCATGTATATCATAATATTTTATATATTCAATATTATCTTTGTGATAAGTGTGTAACTCCAAGCCAAAAGAATTGGAAGCTATTATTCCGTCTTTATATATAGAATTATCTATATTTGAATAAGTAATAATACTATCATTATAAAATGTTCCTTTTACATTTTTAATAACTGAAGGATACAAATGATTTTTATCATATGCTGTTATCTCCAACTCTAATATTTCTAAAAACCCTTTATTATCAAGTCTAGTAATAGAAATTATATTATTAGGCATTAAGTCACATTTAAACATTTTTTTATTAGGATATGAAATGCTTATGTTAGCAAAAGAATCAACATTATACTTTAAAAAATAAGTATTAGAACCAGAAACAAATTCAGAATTAACATTTAAGATTATTGATTCCTTATAACTTAAAATGAAAGAGCTTATTTCTTTAGTTTCATCATTATAAAAAATAGTGAATTCTTCAAATTCTTCGAAATTGTTAAAGTTTATGTATGCAACTCTAATATCATCTTCTGTTAAAATCTTTTGTTTTTTAGAGCTTCTGCTAGATTTTATAATTAAATATTTATCATTTTTTAAATCTGCTAAACTTTCATTCTTAACAATAAATTTAACTATTACATTATCATTGTTAGTTGTTAAAACATAAATTCCATCTTCATTAATAGATTTATCAAAATAGTTATTATAAGTTTCATCTATATCTATAGAAATATCATTTTTATTTTTTTCTATTATAAAATCAACTTCTGTATTTAAACTATTAGAATCTTCAAAAGTTAATTTAAAATTATTTATACCTTTTTCAATTGGAACATCTAATGAGAAGGTATAAGTATTCTCTTCTAACTCTTTAATAGAATAATTTTTATATGAAGTTTCTAAATCATTTAATTTTAAAATTGGCTCTGCATAAACATAAGAAGGGACTATTAAATTATATGAGTCTTCAAAAAAAACATAGTTAGAATCCAATATAATTCTTTCATTTTCTAAAACTGTAAATGCAGTGAAAGCTACTTCATTTAAAATAACTGTTTTTTTAGAATTTGTTATTTTAGTTTCATTGCATTTATATACATTTACTTCTTCGTTAGACTTAATAGCCAATATTCTAGTATCATAAAAACTTAAATTTATTTTCTTAGAATTATCTAAATCTGCAGAACAAGTATGTTGATTTACCTTATATAAAAAAGAATATTGTAGATCATCTATACCTAAATCAAATTTTGTAAAAGAAACTCCAGATAGCAAAGTGGAATCTAAAGTTACTTTTAAATAGAAAATATCATTAAATGTAGAGAATAATTGGTTTTTAATATAAGGAAGTATTTCGTTACCTTTTACTTTAAAACCATTATTCTTACCTATAATATTTGTTTCATATTTAGAAAAATCAGATTGTTTAAACATGAAATAAATGTTCTTTTCATTCTCATCATAATAATCATTAATATATTCATAATCATTAATCAATACATCATCTTTATCATATACTTCAAATTCGTAACCTTTTGATTCAATAACATAAAAATTACTATACTTTAAAACTTGTTCCTTTTCTCCATTAAAAGAAACATATTTAATATTATCTTTAGAATATAAATACAACATTTTCTTTCCAGAAGAAATATCAATTTTCTTTTGATTGCTACCTATATAAAAGAAATTATTATCTTCTAATTTACCATTTATTGTATAATATTCAGTATCATTGGTTACTAATTGATAGCCATCTTTTATATTAGCTAAAGAGACTTTAGGTTTATTACTATCTATTGAAATAAGCATTTCGTTAGATGATAATTTATCATCATTATTTAATATAAATTTTAATTTTAAATCACTATTCAGTTTACTATCTAGCTCAAAATAATCAGTTAACTTAATAGTAATAGCATTTATATGTTTATCATATGAACTTATAACTTTGTCAGACTTTTTACTAACCTCATTACCATTCAAAGAATAAGTTATATATGGAGTTATAGAATCTACATTTTTAGAATTATAAAAAACCGCAAACTCTTCATCATGTTTGATAATCAATTCGTTATTTAATATTTCAAACAAACTAAGAGTTCCACTTTTGGTAGTTATTTTAAATTTTTCATTTAAAATGTTACCAAATTGATCTTTAATAGAAAAATACAAATAAGTAATATTGTCCTTAAAACTTCCAGAAACTAATATACTACTCATATATTCATGAGAAATATTAAATGGTTTATATTCATCATCGAATTTAACCTCTTCATCAGGAGAAACTTTAAAGTTATACATAAGCCCATTACTATTAATTGAACTACTTAATTTTATTTTAAACTTCATTTCAAATTGTTCATCGTTGAAACTTTGAAGCTCATAAGTATCATTTATCTTAACTGCATCAAATATATCAACAGTAAAATTTTCACAAATAGTTTTTAAATTAATAGTACAAACACTTTCTATTTCATCATGGAATAAAATACCACCATTAAAAAACTGAAGTCTAATTTTATAGGTAACAGTTCCTTCCACTTCATCTAAAATAACATTTGAAAAATCAACAGTATCACTATTTATACTTCCATCAATATATCTATCAAAAACTGATATACCATTAGAACTTTTTTCAATATATAATTTAACGTCAGTCATTTCAGAATAATCAAAAGGCAAATCGCTTAAATATACCTTCATATTAAACTTATTTAAATTAATGTTAATACTATTATTAACACTATTCATAATAAAGTGCTTACTATCTTTATCATTAAAAAAGTTGAAATATAAATTCATTTTTCACCTCTATAAAATCATACCTTAAATTGACACTTTTGCAATTCCAATAAAAAAAGGCACACAACAGTGTGCCTTTACAATTACATAACTTTTAAGAAAACATCTAAATCTATTGGTTTTCTCATATCTATTTTTAAAAACTTCTTATTTAGTTTTACTTTCTGTCTGTTAATATCAGTAAGTTCATAACAATCATTATTACAACGAATAGCTTTTACTATCATTTCAGGATCAAACTTATAATTTAACTCTTTTATCTTATCTTCATCAACAATAACTTTCATATTCTTAATAAAAAAAGCACTTAATAAATCAGGAGAAAGTAAATCAATTCCTTTAGGTTGAACAGAATAAGTAAGATTCTTATTTATAACCTTCTTAATTAATTCATCACAAGTAATAGCTTTATCACTAACTCCTAACTTCTTAAATAATTTTTCAATTATATCAACTAAAGAATTTTGATCAACAACCATTATTCATCAACTCCTTCAATAGAATAAGATTTACCAGTACTCATTTCAACCTTAGCTCTCATTCCTTCAATTAATTTACCAGCTTGATAAGTGTTAGGATCATAATCTTTCAATAAATCAAAAACAAGTTCATCAGTAACAATTCTTTGAAGATATTCACTACATTTCTTGCAACCTTCTTCGCTAATCTTAACAGGTTCATTAGTTCCTTCAGTATAAACAGTAGCTCCAACATTAAGTAAAAATTCATCATCATCTTTAAATTTCTCTGAAATAATAATGCTTAAATATTCAATAGCCTTCATATCAAGATCACCATACTCTTTAGAAATACTAGGTAGCTTAGATACAAGAATACTCTTTAAAATAGAACTATACATATGATTAATCAATCCTTTAATAGCCAACATCTTAGCAGCTCTTTTTTCAGCTTTTTCCTTGTTTAATTTTTGTAATAATTTCATTTTAAAAAACCTCCCACTTTTGTATTTATAATTATATAATACACTTTAATTAATATATTGTCAATGATAATTTAACACTAAAATAATACATTATAAAAATAAAAAAACTTCTTCGCACCATTAATACACAAAATATATATTTATGTATTTAAGCTACGAAGAAGCAAGGAGGAATATAAAATGTTTAAAAATCAGGAAGGAGCAATCTCCTTATAACACATTTTTATTTTTTTGTGAAATTTCAATTATTTTTTATGATATAATGAAGCAGAAAGGAGCGTGATTAAAATAGAAAAAATAAATGAAGGTGTAAGTTCAAAACTATTAGAAGAAATTTTCAATGAGTCAATAAAAGCATCAAATGAACGAAACAAAATACAATTTTCTAAAGAAAACATTAAAGATTTAAAAACTTTAATAAAAGATATATTAATGGCAGGGTCATTGGAAATAGCAAAAGGATTTACAGGATCAGATATTGCAAAAACAATAATAAATGTAACAGAAACTACGATGATTGCTAAAACGGGTATTGATTATATGTCGATAAAAGAAAAGAATGAAAACAATAACCAAGTAGAATTTAATAACTATGAATTTAAAAGTAATGAAGAAATTTTAAAACAATATGAAGTATCCAAAGAAGAGCTTGAAAATTTAGAATTAGATATATAATAATTAAAAAACATAAGAGGTGTAGAAATACGCCTCTTTTTTTCATATATAGTCAAAATTTTGTTTGTAATTTTTTTAAACTTCGCTTTCCTAACATTTTCCACATTTTCTATATTCTGCCCCCACCCCCTCCATAATTTTACATTTCTACTTAAAAAGCATTATTGATCGATAAATTGTTTAATTGCTCATTGATCGATGAGGGTACCTCCTCTTTTGTAAGTACCTAGGCTTGAATGATAAAGATTCGAGCCCCCAGGTGATGGTTTGGTAGTAATACCAATTTTTATCTTTTTATTTTAATTTTAAAACTCAAGGAGTGATCAATTATGACAAACACAACAATCAAATCAATCAACAAAATTTCAGGAAGAAACTTTAACATTGTAAAAGAACTTTTCTTAAGAAAAGATTCTGCAGTTGGAGAATTAATCAATGCAAATATGGAAGGATTTGTAGTAGCAATCTATGAACCATGTAATGAATGTTTAAGATTTGTAGATGGTAAAATGTACTATGCTTATGACAATGGAGCAATGGAAACTAAGTTTCATCATAGAGATTTCTATGATATGAAAAACACATTCCATAACATGGCAGACCAAATGTCTATGTTCTATGGTTTCAGAATGTTTATTCTAGAAGAGACAACAGAAGAAACAATAGAAGAAACTGTTATAGAAGTTGTAGAAGAACAACAACCAGTAGTAGTAGAAACTGTAATAGAAGAAACTACATCTAATGTACCTGTAGAACTAGTAGAAGTAGCAGTGTCTGCAGTAGAATTAACTAATAGAGAATCTGTATATGATGCTTGGTATAATAAACAAGCTATATATATCTTAGATAAAAATAACGATATACATAGAATTAGAAGAAATGTATATACATTTACTTCTCATGGAATTGTTAAAAAAGAAGTTCTTTCTGAAGAAAGAATGTTAAACAAAATTGCTGATTTATTAGATTGGCAAGATACAAATGATTTTAGATTCTTTTCTGTAATAGAAAAATAATCTAAATAGGAGTGTCTGTTAGAGAGTGTAATCAATAAAAGGTTATGCTCTCTATTTTTATCTTTATTTTGAATACTGTAGGAGGTATTGTTATGTTATTATCTTTATTTGTTGCTGTTGTTATCATGGTTGTATTTGGTGTTATTATCTTCTCTACTTTATATATCAACGAGAAATATGAAATTTCTGAGAAATTTGATGCTTGGGTACATGAAAACAATTTATTTATTGAAGTATCTGGTATTCCTGCAATTATGTTTTTTGCAATATTAGGGTTAATCATCAATGATGAGTTTGGACAACTGATGCTTGTGATTGCGGGAATTATTGCTGTAACAGATATTTTATACTTTATTATTAAATCTGTAATGAAAAAAGGATTTAATAAAGAAAAAAGTATACAAACATTTTTTTTACTTCTTTTTGTTCCTTTTTTAATGGCTGCTATTAAGACTGGTGGAATAGAAGGGACAATGCCAGTAATTGCAATGGTAATTTGTATAATTACTGCAATAATAGGCATCTGGAAGAAATAGTTGTTGGTTTAGTAGTTAGGATAATGACAATCTTAACTCCTATTTTTTATCTTTACTTTAATAATATAGGAGGAATTAAAATGACTAAACAAGAAAAATTAATGAAGGCAAGAATGGTAATGATGACAATAGGAATGCCACTTATGTGGGGAGGTATTAACGAATTTGGTGATGAATTTATATTATGGATGCTGGTAACAGGATTCATATTATGTATTCCGTTTTTTTGTTGGGCTTCTATACTAATCTATAATCTTTGTAAAGGAATAGAAGAAGACGAAAAAGAAATAGCTAGATTAAACGAAGAAATAAAAAAAATAGACGCTGAGCTAAAGCGTCTATCAAAATAAAAAAACAACCTGCATCTCACACGAGATGACTTCTCTATTATACATTAATAATAGAGAAAAGTAAATACATTTTTTATTGGTTTAGGAGTTGAGATGATAAAGATCTTGACTCCTATTTTTTATCTTGTTATTTAAAATTCCGCATGCGGAAAAATTAGGAGGAATCTATATGAAAAAATCAGTTATCTACAATTATACTATGGAAGTAAAAGAATCTAATGCAACAGTTTATGAAGTGCAAGGAATAAACAACAACATTATTACTGCTACAAAAGAAGAATTTATTCACTTCATTACAGTTCAGCCAGAAGTAATTAAACGTCTTATAAAAACAAATGAAGGTTTTAAAGCCTTCATCCGTTTCGACGTTTAATTATAAACATGGGTTTTATAAGAGTTTCCCATTGACAAAAAACCAAATGCTGCATGCACTCTTGCATCTCATCATGTAGCAAAAGGAAAGGAGATGCTATCTATATGTGGTGGTATGTACTATATGCCTTAGTATGTAGTTTACCTCTATTTTTTAAAAGAGACAGAAAGATAATGTTCTACATCTTAGTTTTACTATACATCTTAACTCTATTTAAGAAATAAGTAAACTTTGTAGAGGAATGATAACGATTCCTCTACAACCACACATATAAAAACATCTAATTTAATTATATTACTAATCATTTTAGATGTCAATGGAAAAATTGGTTTAGAAGTTAATGTGATAACGACATTGATTTCTAATTGCTATCTTATTTTTAATAATCACAGGAGGTGATTCAAGTGGAAAAAATAATAAATAATGAAATTTCAAATAGCAAATCAGTTCAAATTTTAAGAGCTGAACAAATGCTTGAATCATCGATGAAAAAAGGAGGAGTCAAAATGACTATGAACAACACTAAAACTAACGGAACAACTACAAATAATGGAGGTAAAGCAATGACTAAAGCAGCAATTTTAAGACAACTAAAGGAAGAATTCCCTGAACTAGAAATTAATGAATTAAAGGAAATGGCACAAGAAGAATATGATGCTCAATTTGAAACAGCACAACAATCAAAAACTGAAGTGAAAAAACAAGAAACAACAACAGAAGAAGATGAGATGAATAAGTTCTTAGAATTCATGTACAAGGAGGTAACAGCAAGAGGAGCAGTTACATCTAAAGTTGCGTCTACTTTAATTTATAAATATATAAATGAGTACGGAAAAGATATAGATAAAGTAGCACGTTATGCAGCTGCATTCCTTAACTATTATACTACACAAGAAGGTACAGAACATGCAAGAAGACTTGGTAAAGACATACTAATGTTAGTAGGTATTCAGTTTGGTAAAAACCTTTTAGGAGAGTTTGAAACATTGGTTGAATTACTGGAAGTTGGAGAGACTTTAGTGAAATATAAAACAGGATTTGATGGAGCTAGAGCTATAGTCGGAGGAGTTAGATATGCTAAGGAAAACCAAGAAAACATTACTCAAAATCTTATAGATTATGGTAACAAACAAAAATTAACATCTATGGCATATGCAGCTATAGATGAATTATTAGATCAAGAATAGTCTTATTATATGGTTAAGCCGTCAGACCATTTTGTAAGTTGACGGCTTTCTTTTAATAAAACAAGGAGGTGATAAGAATGACTATAGTAAAAATAGAAAAAGATACCTTCGTAGTTACCCCCGTAACTAAAGAAGATATCCTTTCTGTCATCGGTAAAGAAGATTAATCCAGCAAATTAATCATCATTTGCCACCTTGTAGTATCCGAAGCTCTGCTACAAGGCATATACATTTCATGCTGTATACTGTATACTGAGTGATACAATTTCATATGTTACTTGCAATAACATATAAAAAGTATAGACGTGTGTTTGCCAACACGTTTATGCTGTTATTGTATCACTTTTTATATGGCTTTTCAAGTATTAATTTTTAGGAGGATACAAAATGTCTAAACAAATCGAAAAAAGAAACACAATAACAGAAGGAACACCAGTAATTAAGAGATATATCTTTGACTGGGATCTACAATCTAGAGGAGAAATATTTACACCAAATGAAAATCTTACAGCACCTAACTTTGACAGACTTACTGATGAAAATGATGAATTTCTAAATCTAAGAGATCATGAATGGTGGGAAACAGACGAAATTGATAGAATCATTGGACTAATAGATGGAACAAAATCTAATATGACAAAAGATGAAAGAAGTTTCCAAAGAATTTTAAGAAATGCTTTGTGGAATAATGAATTAGAACTTGATGCAGCAAGTCAATTGGTAAAATTCATTAACAATAAGAGAGTATTAGATATTGGAGATTCTATGGTTATTATTCCTAGATGTTTAGTGAGTGAAGAAAATGCAGACAAAATGCTTTGTGATTTCAATATAAGATTATTAAATATTGCAATTACATATCGTAAAATAGAAATAGGTGCAAAAAATGGTATGGATGTATTTGAGGTAAATGAATTAAAAGATAGATTTTATGGGCAATTAAATGCTCTTAAATTTAGAATATCTGCTGGAATTTTCTCAAAAGATTTTAAGAAAATGTATCAAATGAAATTTAATGGATATACATCTGTAGCTCTTACTGATTTTTTAGATCTTGATGAAGTTTATATTCCTAATTGGTATGCGAAAAAACACAAAATAAGAATTGGAGATACTTGTCTAATGTTTAGACATCCAATTCAAAACATATTTATAGCAGTCAAAGTAGCTGGATTCACTGGTGATGGAACAATAAGAGTTAATTCAATTGTATTTACATGGTTAGGTGGAGACCATGATGGAGACAAAGTTGAGATAGTTCCTGTAAAAGTACTTATTAAAGATAATGAAGAATTCTTTGGTGATGGACGTAAGGAAGCTTTCTTAGAAGAAATAGAAAGATTATTACCATCTAATATTTGCAAAGATGCTGAACTTTCTGAGCTTATACCAGGAGAACCAACTGAAGAAGATTATGAAATAGAAATTTACTCTTTAGAAGAAATGTTAGATGCTTCTGAAAAGTCTCAAAAATATGTTGATGAAATAGATACTAATAGCTATCTAGAAAATCAAAAAGGAACTGTGTTAAATATGAGAACTGTAAAAGATGGAACTGGTATTGCAGGGTTCTTCTGTAACAATTTAATGGAAACTACTGAACTTGCTGGAGAAGATTTAATTACTGCTAGAAATATATGTAATATAATTCAACAAGCAGCATTAGACTCTAAACATGATGCTGCTACTGGTAAAGGTTATGAAGCAACAGTATGGGCTAAAATAGCTACTTTATTTAACAATACATATGGATTAAAACAATTAACTGAACAAGGTATTGTTGAAAAGCTTATAGATATAATGGAAGAAACTGATTCAGAAATTGTTCAAACTAATCTGCTAGGTGAAAAAAGCAGTGCAAAAAATAGAAAAAGAAAGAAGAGTGCGTTATAAAAATGAAAAAAAATACAATTCGGTATAGAGATTGATGAAATAAAATCATTAATCTCTTTTTTTTATCTTTATTTTAAATATATGGAGGAATAAAAATGACAAACACAAACAAAACTTTAGCAGGAGCAAACACAAATAATACTATAGGAGGAAATAATATGAAAAAACATTTATTAGGAGAAAAAGAAGTAATTGTATTGGCAAAGGTTATGAATTATAAAGCTAAACAATTAGGAGGATTAAAATTAAAAGGAGGTCAATTTGAACAACCATCTAAATCTTACAAAGGATTTGAAAGAACTGTAAAAGAAATGACTTATAAAACTAATGTAAGTTTAATAGGATCTACTAACTATATATACAACAAAGCATGGAACATTATAGAACCATTAAATCCATCTAATAAATTAGATTACTACTTAGAGAATATAGAAAATGTAATAAACGCAATAAGAACTGATGTCTTAGAAAGAGTGGTTGACATCAAAGATAAAAATAAATGGGAATACAAACCAACAAAAAGTGAAGAAAATGGTACTGATAATTATAGACTTTTTGAAAAAGATGGTGGAAAAAATGGTAAGCCTGGAAAATATTATGAATTTAGAAAACTTTTTGATTGTTTTAAACATTATGGATTCGAAGTAGTTCATGTTAGTATAAAGACATATTATAAAATTGAAAATGGAAAATCAGCAACTGTAAAAGATGCAGAGGGAAAAGAAAAATGTGTTACTGAAAAAACATTAAGAGTTACTTGGAAAAATATGAATGGAGCATTTAGCATAGAGTTTCCATTTATAGATGTTAATGGTTGTTTCTTTAATGAAGGAAGTGCATATATAGGAATGGCTTCTATAAGTGAAGAACAAAAAGCAAAAATACTAAAAGGTGATGATAAGAATATAGAATTATTACATTGCTATCAATATATATGTAAGCAATTAAAAGTTAGAAGAATTAACTATGATGGAAAAGAAGAATTTTATGATTCTACTTATTTTAATAATAGAGTTGCAGAAGGTAAAATTGAATATGTTCTTAAAAACAAATTAAAACAAATTCTTAGACATGCAAAAGAAATGGCATGGCAAGAAGATGCAGGAACACCTATAGTATGGATAGATAAATATCTTTCTGGTATGGCATTAGAACAATACAAAAGAAATGTATTCTTAAACTTCTCTTATGATAATTTAGTGCAATGTAATTCTAGTATAACTGGATTAGATCTATTAACAGGTTCTACTGCTGAACCAGGTAAAAGAGTACAATTAGCTTCTAACTGGAAAACTACAATTAAAGATGGAAAAATGTATCTTGTTAGAAAAGAAAATGCTATTAATAGTAAACTTGCTGATCATGTGTGTGCTTATAATATGTCTATTCCATCTATTGCCAAAACATCTGCAAAAAGACAAAATGCTAGTACTATTAAGTCAACTTACCAATTAGTATCTCCTCAAAATTATGAAAGAAAATTTGTTGGTAATGACTTTAGTGAGAAAATTAAAAATAGTTGTTTAAGAACAATGTTTATTGCTAAGATAGGTATACCAGCTATGTTTAAAGATAAAAGAAAAGCTGAAGGATTCAGAAAACTTGGATTATTACCTAATACAAATGACTGTTTTATTATATCTGATCTTGGACAAGAACTTCTTAGAACATACTTTAGAAAACCTGGAACTAAAGAATTGATAGAATATTTACCATCAGCAGGAGCTAAACTTATAGGAGACAAAAGAGATAAAGGATCTATAACTTCTATTATGAAAGACTATATACCAGTAGTAGATTATGTATGTAGAAATGAAGCAGAAGCAGATAACTTAGAAAAAGCTCTTAAAGAGATAAGAGGAGAATTCCATTATACAATAAGAGACAAAAATGTTGTTACATTTAAACTTGATGTAATTGCTAACCCTAGTGTAGGTAGAGACAATGTGACTGCATTAACCCTTCAATCTTGTAAAGAGATTTCTAATATGTTAGCTGGAACAAAAGAAGTGATGACTGTAGAAGAAGCTTCTAAAATAAATGTTAAAGAATTAGTAAGAAGCAGACAATTTAATCATTCAGTAAGAATCGTTGATGCTTCAGATTGGAATAATACTATATTAAAATTTAACAATGTACCTATTATGATGGAGGACTTCTTTGTTCAACCTCAACATGATAACCAATTCTATAATAAAGAAAGAGATAATGTTTCTCTTAATTATCATCAAGTTATAGATGGAATGAAATGTCTACTACCATCTTTATATTATTCTATGTTAGAGTCTATAAATTATGCTAGAATAAAAGAATATATGCTTTGTTTAGGTGTAGAATATATAGAGAAAAACAAAAATATACAAACAATTCAAGAAAAACAAAAAGATAAAGAAATGTTAGATGCAGATGATAGCTTAAATTTAATGGATTTTTAAATAAGATAGGGAGATCATTCTCCCTTTTCTTTTTAATAACAAATATGATATAATGAAGTAAAAAAGGAGAAATGATATGGATAAAAAAATATCGGAAGAACTAAAAGAAAGAAAAAGAAAATTTAGAAACGTAAAAAAACCAAGAAGACCTTTTGTTATATCTGAAGAAAAGTTAAACGAAATAATTAATAATCCTAATAGAAGAACTGCAGATCAAGTAATTGAAGATTTTGATAAAAAATTAAAAGAAATGATGGAAAAATATAAATAGTAAAAAGAAAGTTTGATCAATAAATTCTTTATTATAAGGAGAATATGTGGTATAATAAAATAAAAGGAGATAATATTGTGAATATGAAAAAACCAAATTTAGCCTTTATAGTTGATTCGTCTAAAGTTGAAGAATTTTTTAGAATTAATAAAGAATCGCCAAAATCAATTGATAGAGCTATTAAAAGAATGGAAGCAAAATTAAAAGCCTTAAAAAAGAGAAAAGGAGATGATTTTATGAATATGAAAAAACCAATATTAGCATTTACTGTTGCTCCAGATAAAACAGATGCTTTTTGGAAATTAATAAAAGAAGGCCCAAGTGCTGAACAAGCTGTAAAAGAAGTTAAAGAAAAAATAAGAAAAAGAATGGAAAAAGGAGATAAATAACATGTATGTAAAAGAGATGTTAAAAATTTCCGATATAACAATTAAGCCATTAACTAAAGAGAATGTTGATTTAGTTGATGGCTTTTTTTGTGGAAATGATGCTATTAACAAATTTTTAAAAAAAGATGCATTAGAAAAACAAGATATAAGAACTTATTTATTTATATGGGAAAATAAATTAATAGGTTATTTTTCTGTTAGTGCTAGTGGAATCTCCATAATGAATGGGCCAAAAAAGAAATATAATTTATCTGCTATAGAAATTAAATTCTTTGCTATACATGAAGAATACCACCATATGTATTTTGACAAAGAAGGAGAAGACGCTAAAGAAAAATTTTATTTAAGTGATGTACTTCTTGCACAAGTCATAGATTTTATAATTGATAACATATGTAATATAGTTGGTGTATATGCAATTATACTCTATTCGGTTCCAACGGCTGTACCTTTATATACAAGAAGTAACTTTCAGCCTTTTATTAACTTAATGATCCCAGATGAAAAATATTATTTGGAAGGATGTATACCTATGTTTGTTAGAATACAAGATATAGAATAATATATTTATATAAGATACCCCACTATGGTTTCATTACTATAGTGGGGCTTTTTATGTAAATATATATTTTTATATTTATATACTTGTTCTACTAGAACTTGAATAGCTGTACCGCTAGAATCACGACTCGTTAAACACGTTAAGAGCAATTCTTTTTCATTTATTTCTTTTCTAAACCTTTTCGTTATCTTTCTTATATTCCTTATCTAAACCTTTTGCCATAAGCCTTTCTGTTTCGCTCCTCCACACTCGGAGCTGAAAGTCTTACTGTTGCATTTGAAATTTGTGTATCTTTATTCTGCTATTACTTTGTTTGTTTATATACAAGTTCAGCATATGATAGGCATAGTGGGGTTAGGGGTACAGTGGGTTAGTGTGATGAAACATATGATACAAACCTAATAAATAGTATAGTCAAGTTATTAATGCAACAATTAATGATTAGGTTATGTTATTTAAAAGCATAAGGTTTAGTATTACATTTGATGTTTCAATTTTCCGCATGCGGAATTTTGACGATGATGCAATACTAAAATCACTATAAAAATAGTGAAGAATAAGTGAATAAAATTACACTTTTGTAAAAAAACACCATTTTTGAAAGTGTGCATAATTTCAACTTTTTATATCACTTGTTCCCTAGTGAAATACAAAAATAAAATTACACTTATTAGTCATAACATTAGATGAACTGTGTAAGCATTATTTTATACTTTTCACTATGGAAAACACTATAAAAATAGTGAAATGCAAGTGAAAAGCAATGCCTTTTCTCCTGTTAACAATGAAATACTTGTTAATTTTAGTGTTGTTTTACTTATTCTTAATAGACAATATAAAGAAAAATAAAATTGTGCGTAGCAATTTTGTTCGTAGAATAAAATAACACTTAGTGAAAAAATGTCATTTTTCAAAAGATAGCATTATTTCATTGTTTGGTATGGTACTGCTCCCTAGTAAAACACAAAATAAAATAACACTCAAGTATGTTTTTTAGTGCTGTTTTATATATATTTTCTATGGTTGTAATACAAAACACTAGTGAAATGATAGTGAAATACTACCGTTTCCCATATGTTATACATATGTTTTATGCTTATGTATCACTTATGTATCTATAGATTTACATTTATGTGTCTATAGACTAGTGTTTTGGTACCTGCTTTTTTAATATATGCTTATATGTTAAATGTAGGTGTTATGCAAATAATGTGTTTTGATAATGGTTATAAACAATATTATAACATTATAATTGTATGTATATTACAAACAATTCAATAAAAGTGTTTGTGTAACATAAATAGTATTTTATAGAACTTTGTAAAGCAAGGTTGTATTAAGTACTATTTAAGTTTCCTTTCTTTGTTAGATAAGCATTATATTCTGCAAAGAAAAGGGGCTATCTAGGTACTGTTATTTATATTATGGAGGTATTGTTATGTTATGGTTAGAAGATGAAGAAGTTATTCTTTATAACAAAGAGGTGGAAAATGTTGTTGAAGTTCTTAAGGTAAAGATACTTGAAGCTATTAAACATCATGTGAAGAAAGGTTATAAAAATCGCAGAATAGTGATGAATAACCAACATTCTTATCATGTTACTTGTAATTATGATGCTTATGTATTAGATAAAGCTTTAGAACTTTTATCTTATAATTTTAGAAATAATTGTATTCCTATTACTGTTGAATATGGTGATGAATTACTTTGTTTCTTTGGAGAAGATAATACTTTTAATGGAGAAAAGGATATTCCTATTATATTTAACATCATTGACAAAAGTATATTTTCTTCTAATGCTATATATGAAGATAGTGATATTGATTTTTAAAGTAGATAGAGTCCCTAAGACATTTGTTTTGGGGACTTTGTTATATTTTAAAAAAAAATAAGGAGTTGATTATTATGTTAAATTTATTTAAGAAGCATTATTTCTATGTTGATGAATTTGAAAATATAATTGAGAAAAGAGCTAATAAAAAAGAATATGAAGCTGATAAAGATAAATATTATAATCTTTTTGAAACTCTTGAGGAAGCAGAAGTTTTCAAATTTGGTCTTAGTATTATTAAATATTAAAGATAGATAGGACTCTTAATTGGTTTTTTATGAACCTTGTTATATTAAGGGTCTTATTATATTTTTAAAAAGGAGATGGTTGTTTATGTTTAAACCTGTTGTTGAAATGAATTATGCTGAAGTTGTTGCTGAGAAGTCTTTTGTTGCTAAAGTGTTGGAACAAAATTCTAATTATGTATTAGCAGGAATGGTTCATCCATTCTATTCTGAAGAAAAGATTTCTTTCTTTGAGAATAGATATGAAGAATTATGCAATATGTATGAATATTTTGAAGAATTGATTAATTATTAAAGATAGATAGAAGTCTTAATAAGATAATTAGTCTTATTGAGACTTTTATTATATTTTTAATTAAACTAAGGAGGTGTTCTTATGAAAAGAACTATAGAAATGTATAAAAACATTATGGAAACACAAAATAAAATTAAATCTTTATATGGAGATGTTAAATCTCGTATGGAAGAAATGATTAAAAATGGAGAAGAGTTAAATGATTCTTTTCTTTTAAAAGAGTATTCTGTTATGAGTAAACAAGATATGACTATTATTGCTCAAGCTGTAGAATTTTTTAATCAACAAATGGAAAAAGAAGAGATAAGTGTTAAAGCTTATATTCCTATTATTTCAATTGTTGTTGCTGATGATGAAATAGTGAAAAATGGAAAAGGTCAATTAGAAGTTTTTATTATCGTTAAATAAGGAGTGATTAGTGTGACAATTTATAATTTAATGCAAGAAATTTCAGTAATTAGAAAATTTATCAAAGAATATGGAAACAACTGTGATGGTACAGTAGAACTTTATGAAGATCATTTAAGTGATTTACTTGAAGATCTTAGAGAAAAACTTATTGTTGTTGAATCTGAACTTGAAAAAGCTAAAGTGAATGATCCATATCATATTATGGAAGAAACTTTAACTGATTTAAGAAATCAGATTATTGGAGTTTTAAATAATAATTAAAAGTAGATAGGACTCTTAAGGATTAATTTATTTAAGGGTCTTATTATGCTTTTAAGCATATATATTATTTTTAAGGAGTTGATTTTATATGAAAAGAATTTTAAACATGAGCAATCATACTTTAACAGGAGAACAAGTTGCTGAACTTTCTGGTATGGGATATGAAATTGTTGAATTAACAGCAGAGGATAAAACTTTATGGGGGAAATTAAATCCAAGTAACTATAAGGAATTTACTTATAGAACAATGGAAGATAGTGATACTAGATATGATGTTGATGCATATCATATTGCTGGTTTTCCTCCAGCAGTTGTAAATGCTGTTTGTTTAGCTTGTACTTTAGATATGCCTGCTTTCTATGCTTATTCCGAAAGAGTAAGTGAAGAAATTCATCAACCAGATGGAACAGTAAAAAAAGTAAATGTATTTAAGCATTTAGGGTTCTTTAACTATTAAAAGTAGATAGGGTTCTTAACTATATGTTGAGAACCTTATTATATTTTTAATAAGGAGATGGTTTTATATGATTAGAACAAAAGTAACATTTAACACAAAAGAAGATTTAAAAGAAATTTTTAAGTTTTGGTTTACTCTTACAAAATTTAAAAAAAATAAAACTATACTTTTTGTAAGCGTTGGAGAAGAGGATGATTATGGTTTCATGCTAGATAATCCTAATGCTTACAAAAATACTTTTGAAGAAAAGTTTGAAGAATTGATAGATGGTTTATGCTCTGAATTTGATAATGGTATAGATACTATTTATTTTTTAAATTACGAATTAAAGAGAGGTGAATAAAGTATGCAAATGATGAGAATTTTTATCGGTTTTATTATTGCTGTAGTTAGTATATTAAATATCTTTTTTATTGTATGGGTAAATAAAAGTCCTTTTACTCATGAGAAAAAAATTAAATATTTAACTGCAAGTAATAATCTTAGTAAATGTTTAATAGTTGTGGTTATTATTAACTTTGTTTTATTTTTAATATTTTAAAAAGGAGTGATTTAAGTGGAATTAGCAAAAGAAATTAGAATTACTATTGTCTGGAACAAAGAACCAGAAGAACTTACTGATAAACAATTACTAGCTGAAAGAGATGTTATCTATAAAGCATTAGATTTATATGAATTAGAAGTTCCAGGATTAACTAATTCAGAATTATGTTTTTTAGAACATAGATTTACTGATGTAGATTGTGAACTATACAATAGAAACTTAGATTAATAGTAGATAGAATCCTCAAGGAGTTTTTCTTTGAGGATTTTATTATGCTATTAAGCATAAATAAACTATACAAGGAGTGAATTTATATGAAATTTAATTATTCTAAAAAGGAAACTAAAATGAATGGAACTATTACTGAAGAAAATCTATCAGTTGAATTATCTGTTGGAGAAATGCTAAGTGCTAGTGATAAATTTGCAGAATTGATAAAAGATAAAGTATTAGTTTCTGCCATAAAAGAACTTAATACTTTTGGACAAACAATAGATAAAAAATCTGTTCTTGATGAAATTTTAAAAGACTAAAAAAGGAGAGTGATTAAAGTGAAAAAATGGGAAGAATTAAAGTTTGTTGGAGAAGCTGAGTTTAATTACATTGTTAAAGAATATGCTAATAACGATAGCGCTCATGGTTTAGATCATATTAGAGAAGTTGTTAATACTGCTCAAATAATATGTCAAAGAATGAATTGTGAGTATAACCAAGTTATTGAAATAGCTTGTTTAACACATGATATGGGAGCTAATGTTAATAACAGAAACTTTCACGAAAAAGTGGCTAAAGATAAATTCTTTAATTTGTTTGATGAAATTCTATGTTTGAAAATTACAGATGCTTTGAAAATAGCAGATTGTATTTTAGAGCATAGAAGCTCTATTAGTGATGAAGAAAGAAGTAGTACTGAAAGTATTATTGTTGCTATGGCTGATACTGGAATGCCTTGTTTTAACAATAAAGAATTGTTGGATAACTTACTTTTAAGAAGTATGAAGTATCATTTAGAGAAAACTAATTCTATTACACTAGCTTTTGAAGAAGCCAAAAAGCATTTAAAAGAAAAATATGGTAGAAATGGTTATCTTAAATATGGAGAAACATATAAAAAGGTATTTGGAGATCTATTAGAAAAACAATATAAATTAATTGATCAACTATAAGGAAGGTGATTAGAGTGGCAGAAATATATTTTGATAGTGGTACAGGTAGAGGAATTGGTGTTGAAGTTAGAGTAACTAATCAACGTGGCGAAAGTATTATTCAACATAGTGGTTTAAAAAACATTACAATAAATGAACATGGTAATTTTCATTTAGGTTTTGAAAAAACTAATAACTATGGAGAATTAGCAGGATTATTTATAGCTTTGAAACTAGCTCTTAAATATAATGTAAAAATTATAAAAGGAGATAGTCAAGTTGTTATAGACTATTGGTCACAAGGTAAACATCATATGAGTGATGTATCAACTGTTAAGCTAATAAATAGAGTTATTATGTTAAGAAAAGCTTTTATGGATAATGGTGGCAAGATTATTAGAATAAAAGGTAAGAATAATCTTGCTGATATTGGATTTCATAAAGATTAATGGTAGATAGAAAGTCTAACTTTGGTTAGGCTTTTTATTATGCTATTAAGCATAAATAATTTCTGAAGGAGTGAATATATATGGAAAAAATGAATTATCAAAACAAAGGGATTGCAAAACTAAAAGTTGTCATCAATGATGCTAATACTTTACTTAGAAATGTTGGAGAAATTGATGATAAACTAGAGGAACAACTTACTGAACAATTTAAAAACTTCGGAGTAATGGATCCAAAGGATAGTCTTTTACTTTATCATCTTGATACTAAAGCTAGAAAATCTGTTCTTACAGATGAAGAAAAAGCTACTAGAGAAGCTTTAAGAATTGAAGCTGAAGTTGCTAGAGAACACTTTAAAAACAATTGTGGGCTTTCTTCTATTAAAGATGAGTTAGCTAAAAGAGGATTTATTCCTAGATTAAGAGCTCAACAAAAGAAAGATGCTAGAGGTAATGTTATTAATATGAATTTAATACCTCCTCTTTGGTTCTTCCAAAGATTTGATAGTGAATTACCTACAAGCATAATTGCAGCACAATGGGGAGAATTCGAACTTGATGTTACTAATGAACCAGCATTGAAAGTAGGATTACTATCTGTTTCTTATAATAATATTACTAAACAATATGAATTACATAACTGGATGACTACATATGTGTTAGATACTCAAAGATATATTAATGATATTATTGATGAAGATGACGAAGCTTTATTAATGGATTAGTTTGGTATAGCCGTTGTAGAAATATGACGGCTTTTTTATTTTACAAATATTTAAATTTATAAGGAGTGATTAGAATGTCAGAAGTATTAAACAACACAGAAAACAAAAAGAAAAAAGAAAAACAAGAAGGAATGGTTAGTACAGCTTTGTTAGGTGAAATTTTTAATGAGAGTTTAAATGCAGCAGATAATATTGGAGCAAATATACTTCACGGTATAGTTAAAACTGTTAAAGAAAATAAGTTTGCAGTTGGAGTAGCAATAGCAGGATTGGCAGCAAATGGAATAGCTAAAGCATTTGATTTAGATAGTCCATTAGCAATTATAGGACAAGAAGGATTAGGATTGGATGCGTTTGTAGATAATGCTGGAGATTTAGCATTATTAGGAGCAGGTGCTAAACTTACTGCTGATTTAGTAAGAAATACTAAAGATGCTATTTATAATCCATTATCTAATGAAGAATTATTAAAACAATACGCTGTTAATGATGAAGAATTAGAAAATTTAAACTTAGATGTATAGGAGGTAAAAAGGGATGATTGCTTTAACTAGAATACTTAAAAACGATATTAGAAGAAACACACAAGAAATAGTAATTTCTGTAGCCACTAGTTCTGAATACAGTGGCTTTTTTTATTGTCTTCATATTGATAAATATGATAGTAGAGTTAGATTAGAAATGATTACTGCTAATAGCATTATACCAAGTAATCAAATAGAATTACTTAAAGCTAATGCTAAATCTATTAAAGCATTTTTAGATAAAGCAATCATTCAATTTAACATTGGAAATATTGATATTAGTAAATATCCAATTATTAAACAATTAATTAATGATGTTTATGTTAAATATGGTAAACCTTTAAAACTTACAGATATTAATGAACCATGGATATTAGCTGAAAAATATAGAGTATTTAAATAGTTGAAGATAGATAGAGTCCCTAATTGATATCAGGGGCTTTATTATATTTTTAACTAAAAAAACAGGAGGTATATTTTATGATTACTTATTTAAACGGTCACTTAGTACAAATTCTTAATGATAATGGTGTAATGGCTAGTGTTGTGGATATCTTTGGAAATACTTATTCTGTTCTATCTTCATTATTAGGATAAAAGAGGTGATTAAAGTTGGCATATTTAACTGCTAAAGAGATTCTTAGTGGATCTGAAATTGCCGTAAATGATATTTTAAATTATCATAATGTAAATTATCTTGTTAAAGATGATATACAAAATTGTTTTGAATGTCCTTTTCAAAATGATTGCGATATTGTTAAATGCCATGGAGGTTTAGATCTATCTTTTGAACCTATAAGTGAAATAGAAGCTTTAATTTTATTAGGAGGTGTTCGTGGACGATGATTACTGTATTGGTGTATTGGATTAGTTGTTATTATAACAGAGATGCTTTTTGGTTATATCTAGGAGCTGTATTAATTGATTTATCTTTAATAGAAGTTTTAGGATATTTAATAAGTAAAAAATAAGGAGGATATATATATGTTTGGAAATTTAAAATGCAAATTTGTTGGTCATGATATGGTGCTAGAGGGTATTTCTGAACCATATGAGTATAAGGATTTAGTTGGAATAGATCTAATCTATAAGTGTAGCAATTGTGGTTATAAGGAAAAAGAGTCTATGAATTTTAGATTAAATAGAATCTATGAAGGCGATAACATGGATATTCTTTTAAAGTTAGTTGAAGAAAGAACTCTTGTAGATGGCATTTATGTAATTGGAGAGGTTACTAAAGAACAGATATTTAACTTTATTGATAAATGTAAAGGAAAATATATGGTTTCATTCAATAGAAACTCTAATGAATGGAGAGTTGCTTTAGTTAAAACAGAACAAGAAGAATTGGAGATATAATTATGAAATATTTTAAAGATAATAATAACAAGTTTGTTGTTGTACAGGATAAAGGGGTATTTAAAAATTCATTTCTAAACTTAGCTTTTGAATTTGTTACTATAGATAAAGAAATTAAACCTTTAATTAGTGTTATTTATCAAGAAGAACAAAACTTAAAAGAAGAAATAGAAGATTATGAAATAATGTTCAATGAAGATTATAAAGAAAAAATAAAATCTATAATCAGAGATAGAGATAGATTGGAAAATAAAATTAAAGGTGTTAATTATTCTCCTCTTGTTAAAAACTTTGAAGATACCATAGAAGAAATAAAAGAAATAATCAAATAGTTTTAGTCTTTAAAATTCCGCATGCGGAATTTTTTTAATACAAAAATATAAGGAGTGATTAGATATGTCATTAGAAAGAGTACTATTTAGTACAAAAGTAGCAGTTACACGAGAGAACGATTATGAGGTTGATTTTAAAATTGTTAAATTAGGTTCTTTGCCATTTGTAGTTGTAGCTGAACTTCTTGCAAAAGATACTGTTATTCAAAGTAATGGAATATTTGTTAAAATGTATGAAATTGAGCCTAGAGCTCATAAAAAGCTTGTTAAACTACATAGAAGATGGATGAATGTAAATGTATAGGTATAATGATAAAAATGCCACTGTAACGATTTTGTGCAGTGGCATACTTATTTATGTAATCGGTTTAGTATTAAGTTTAGAAATTTTATTAAAAATATAAAGGAGTGATTAGGTATGTTAACTGTTAAAAACTATCAAAAGGAAAACTTTCCAGTATTAAAAGCAACTATGGATAAAGCTAATGCTATGATGAGAAAAGAAAAAGAACTTAATTATGAAATGGAAGAAGAATTAAACAAAGCTTTTGAATTATGTGGAGTATTCAACCCTAAGAAATCTGCTAGATTAAATTTCTTATATAAGAAACCAACTAAAACAGAAGAAGAAATGATGGAATTTGAAGATTTATCTGTTGAAGAAAATTTATATCAAAATTCATTTTATGCTAAAGATTTAGAAACTCTTATTAAAGAAGATTATGGTAAACCTTGTGATCTTTATTATAAGGCTCTTTATAAAATTAATGGTAAAACTGAAAAAGAATATGGAAAATACTCTTTACCATTTGTATTCTTTAAAGATTTTAAAACAGATAAGGGTTATCCTACTTCTATAGCTAATATTTTAGTAACTAAAGAGGAATTAGAAATTAGTAAAGATTTCTATTATAGAGTTAATATTCTTTCTGTTGTATATGATCAAATAAAGAAAGAATATGTTAGACATCTTTGGAGAATGATTCTTGAACCTATTGAACAAACTATTAAAAGTAATGCTGATTTACTTGATTATGAAGACGAAGAAGCTATGTTAATGGATTAATATTATGGGGTACATTAGTGCCCCTATTTTTATTTTTTAAAGGAGAAAATTATGTATGTTTTTCAAGAGAAAGAAGGACTAGTATTTGTAAAAGAGATATTTAAAAATATAAATATATGTATTAGAACAAATATAATACAAGATAAATTTTTAAAATTATTACCAATATATATAGGACATAAATTAGTTTTTAGTTTATTAGGACTTAGTACTTTTGATAAAGAAGTTTATCTTTTTAAAGATAAAGATAATAACTTTAAACTAATACAACTAGATAAAGATTTATTTCAATTAACTTACAAAAATAAAAACAAATCGTTAAGTGATTATGAATTATTATTTTCTGAGGATATAGATTTAATATTTAAAGCTATTAAAAAGTTTTCTAAACAAGCAGAATCTATACATTGCTTATTAACTTACAATGGATTGTTTGAAGAAATAATAGAAAGATTGGAAAAGGTGATGTAATTGAAAATAAAAAAAATAAATATAAAAGTTACTAATGGAATTATTGAAAATTGTACTAATTATGAAGAAATAAATTTGTTGTCTGATATTTCTTCTATAACAAATGATTTTATTGATTCAATTAAATCTCAAATAGATGGTTTGTATGAAGCTAAAAATAATTTAGATAATAATATAAAGTTATTAACAAATATTATTGATTAAAGGAGTGATATGATGCCAGATACAACAAATCCATATTTATCTGAAATAGAAAAAATGATGTTATTAGATAAAGCAATCAAAGAAACTTTATCTAATATAGAAAACTTAAATAAATGTAATTCTACAAAACTTTTATATTTAATACTTGTAAAAGAATTATGCGATAGTGTTGTTCCAATTACTGGGCAAGATTTAACTATAACTTCAATGGACTGTACTAATAGAATAATGAATTTATATATAACAGGATTAGATATTAAATATAAAGAGAAGCCTTTTAGAATAGATTTTTCGATACAACCTTTTCAAAATACTTATGTTTTAACATTAACAATTAAATCTTTTTTATTTGAAGAAAAAGAGAACTTCTTTTCTATTGAAGAAAATATAAATATCTTGGATGAAGAGTTTATAGAAAAAGAAAAAACAAAAATTAAAACTATGTTAGATTGCATATATAACAAAACTGTTAATTTTGAAAATTTCTTTAATTTATTAAGAAAAAGGATAGAAATAGATGAATAAAAATCATCAATTAACACTATCAAATTTTGAAGAAATACTAAATAAAGATAAAATATTAAAAGGCAATATTAATTTCATAAAGGAGCTGATTAGAATTGAAGTTTAAATCAAAAAAAACAATTAAAGTTAAGGCTGAACAATTTAATGATACAACAGAATCTATATATAACATATGTAGAATGTTTCCAGAAAGTGATATAAGAGTAAATTACAATAATAAAAAAAGACCTTTTATGACAATACATATTGCTGGTGGAAGACTTTTTAACTTGTATCCTACAGATTGGATAGTTAAATTTTCTATTGAGTGGGTAGAAGAAGTTGATAAATTTAGAGTTATTGATAACAATACTTTTGTTAGTAATTTTGAGGAGGATATGGATGAAAATAAAATTTAAAGATAATATAATTTCTCAAGCAGTTCAATTTACAGATACAGAAGCAAGTTTAGAAGAAATAAAGAAAATATTTCCCGAAGCAGAATTAATTGAATCGAATAGACTTGGAGATTTAATTAAAGAGTTAATAATTAGAACTAAAACAAAAGATTTTGTTGTTCCTAAGAATTTTTGGATAGTTAAGTATCCAGAGATAAACATAATCAATAATAATCAAGACAATGTACAGGTGTTTTCCAATTATGTTTTTAAACAATTATTTGAAGAGGTGAAAGAATAATGTTAGTCAAAATAAAGAATCAAATATTTGAGGTATCAGAAATAGCAGGTGGTGTTATACCAGATGATGATTATGTTATACAAGATTTATTCAAAGCAACTAATTGTATATTAAATGAGTATAAACAAATTTTAAATTTAAATACAAAAGATATTATAGAGCTTTATCAAAAAGCTTTCTCATGTGCAAATCGACATGTTGCTATACGTAAATATATACAAAGAGAAATATTAGATTTAGATTAGGAGTGATACAAATGTATATAATAAATCCTTGGTTCTTTTATTTAGTAGAAGTAATTCCGAAAATAGGAAGAGCATTATTATTTGTTTCAATAGGTGGTTTATTCATATCTCTTCTTTGTTTAGCATGTTTTGCTGGAGAAGGAGAAGATACAAGTACTCCTAAAAAATATTTAATAGCTTTTGTAATAAGTTTTATAATCTCTATATTATTTCCGTCAAAAGAAACAATATATAAAATGGGTATAGCATCTATAACTACTACTGATAATATTAAAATAGCAGTAACAGAATCAAAAGAACTATACAATTTTTTAAAAGAAGAAATTGCTGATGCAGCAAAATTCATAATAGATTATCAAAAAGGAGAAAAGGAAAATGCTAAGAATAAGTAATGTTAAAGTATATGGATTAGAAGAAAGTATAGTTGCGAGTAGTTATCCAATGCTTTCAAAACCATATACAGATGAAGAGTTTGAAAAACATATAGATGATATATCTGCAGGATTTGTAGGAGATTCTCATTTAGTGGATTTAGAATGGGGAGAAAAAAGAATTAAAACTGCTAAACATTTAGGAAATGTACCTAGTGGTACAGGTCATGATAATTTCCTTCGTGGAATTATAGTTCAATATGACGTTAGATATCCTGTATACTGGACTCCTCAATTTCAAAGATATACAGGGTATAACAATATCGTTTCAAGTCAAAGTGCTATGCACCGTTTAATTAAAATGAATTTAGATGAATCATTTAATGAATATGTATTGCCTCAAGTAAGAGATAAAATTATGGAATTAATAGAAGTATATAATGAAGCATTATCTAAAGGAATTAAAAAAGTATGGAAAGAATCTGTTAGAAATATAGAAGATAACTATTTATTAAGAGAATATATTTCTATAAAAAAAAATGAACATTTAAGTAGTAATGTATTTGAGGAATTTTATACTACAAAACATGAAGAAATATCTATTGAAGATTTATATATGTATATTATTTCCTCTTGTCCTCAAGGATTAGAAAAAACTATGAGAGTATCTACAAACTATCTTCAACTTAAAACTATGTGGCATCAAAGAAGAAATCATAAACTTAAAGACTGGCAAATGTTCTGTGATGAAATAGAAAAACTTCCATTCTTTAAAGAATTAACAGGTTGTGGACTTTAATATTATTCCCCTATATCGAAAGGTATAGGGGTTATTTTTTTTATAAAGGAGTGATATGAGTGAGAAAAAGAAAAAGAATGAAAGTAATAAAGAAAGTTTTGTTGCACCATATTAATGACATGTCTGAATTAAACAGATACACAAGAGAAAGAATGGAAAGAGATATATTCTTTTTTAAATCTAAAAATATTTATTTTAAGTTAAGTAGAGATATTGAATCTAATTGCCAAATGTGTTGTATGGAAAAATATTGTGGTTATTTAAGTTATGGTAAAAATCATTATAAAAATCGTTATTTGAATTGTTTATCTATTGATTATTTCGAAGAATTATCTGAAATTGAAGTGATGATGCTTATAGGAGAATAAAATGAAAAAATTTACCAAAAATGATTTCATAGACGCCAATATCTTAAAAGATGATGAAATAATACAATTTGAAAATCATTTTCTTCAAATGAAAACGTATGATAGCGAATACGCCTGTTGCGAACATTGCTTTTTTTTTAACAGAAACCATAGTTGCAAAGATATAAACGTTTGTTGTTCTATTTATTTTGAGGCAGATAAATATGGAAATAAATCCATAGATTATGACATTATTTTTAAGAAAATAAGTGAAATAGAAATGTTAGTTTTAACAGGAGGAGGAGAAAATGGATAAAATATTAAAATTTAAAACTTATTCAGATTTTGAAGATTATGTTAATGAAATAGGTTTTTTTAGTGGAAAAATAGAAACTGGATCATTATTTCAAATAAATAAAAATATCTATATAGTAAAAGATTTTTCCAAAATTTTAAAAAATGATTTAGGACCTTGTAAACTATGTAGTTTGTTTTCTTCATGTGGAGACTATACTTGCCCTTTTAACTTTCAAACTTGTGCAGTTGAACTTTCTGAAATTGAAATATTGATATTATTAAGAGAATAAAATGAAAGAATTTACTAAAAATGCTTATATTAATTCCGAGTGTCTAAAAAATAATGAAATCATTAAATTTGAAAGTCATTATCTAAGAATAAAAGAAAATACTTTTTGTGATAATTGTTTTTTTAAAAAAAATAAAAACTATGACTGTTATCAAACGATATATTGTCAAAGAAAGGATGGAAGTATGATTCTATTTGAAGAATTATCTGAAATTGAAGCATTAATATTATTAGGTGATAAAGATGAAAGTTTATGAAAAATATAATTTTTTAGATAGCGGAGATTTAAAGCCTAATGAAATAATTAACTATGGAGGGAATTATCTACAAGTTAAAAATCAAACAAAATATGATTCTTGTTCAAATTGCTTTTTTAATAACAATAAATTTGGATATCAATGTTTCGAACATGTTATATGTATAGGTGATGATTTAAGTTACAAATACATAGAATTAACAGAAATAGAAAGATTAATATTATTGGAGGAGGAAAATAAATGAATATGAAAAAAACAATAGAAGAAGCTAAAAAAGCTTTTAAAGATGCTTATGGTTTAACACCTATCATATGTGAACTAATTAAAGAAAAAAAAGGTGTATATGAATTCTATGTTAGTAGTGGGAAACAAGGAACTTGGGTAACAATAAAAGATGCAACATTTGTAGATGATTTTGATCCTAATAAAGAATATAGACACAATGATTCTTTTGTATTAAACAAAGTAAACTATATAACAGTTATTACCAAAAACGTTTTTAACTATGATACATGTAAGATTTGTCAGATGAATAAAAAATTTTGCAAACATATTAAATGTAATAAGAAAAGATTTTTTGTTAAGTTAGATAAATTCGAAGAAATATAATGGAGGAATTATGAAAGAGATAAAAGAAAGAGGATTTGAATTTAAAGGTTGGAAATTAGGGCAAAAAGTAAATTTAAAAAATGAAACTGGAATATATGAAATAATTGGATTCTCAATAGACAGATTTGATGGAAGTTTTAGTATTGCTATTAGTAAATATGATTTTTGGTATAACATATCTGAAAGTGGTGCTAGTAATTTAATTTATTGTGAAAATGAATATAATCATTTTACATGGGTTCTTCCAGAAGAAATTGAGTTATTACATAAATCTAAAATAGAAAAATTAGTAAATTTTAGAAAATTTATAATTAGCGCAACAAAAGAAGATTTAGATAATGATTTAGAAGGAGCTTTAAAAAATTGGTTAGATCCAGTAATAGATGGTTTAACGTTTGAGAAGTGATAAAAATGGTAATTCATAAAACGATAGAAGATTTTTTTAAACGAAAAAGAACTATAAGAAATAAAAATTTAATTATAAAAATCGAAAAAGATGTATACGGAATAAAAGAACCTACTAGCAAAGAATGGATAGAATATCATGGTAACAATATGAGTCAATGCGAACATTTTTGTGATTTTTATGAAGAATGTATTCAATATTCAAAAGAAGAATGCAAGTTACATAGAAACTTATTTTTTAGAAAATTATCAGAAATTGAAGCTTTAATGTTATCAAATAAAAAATAAGGGAGTGACATGAGTGATAAAAGCAATGAGGTATGAAAATGAATTAACATTTGAAATATGCACCGATGAAGCAAAATTTGATTTTCATATCATAATCTATGAAGAGGATATGCTTACTACTTTTAAAATGGATAGTTTTGAAACTACTATTATGAATTATTTTAGTGTAGAAGATCTATCAGATTATTTTGCATTTGAAGAATTAACAGAAATAGAAACTTTAATAATGTTTGACAAGTATAAAAATGATTTAATTAAAATGTGTAATAAAAAAAGTAAAGAATTTCTTTTAAGAGAATTTAGAAGTTTAGAAATTGTAGAAATATTTAAAAAAACATTAGAAAATTGTAACAAATAAAATTAAAAGGTATAGTGTTCATATGATTTTAGATATTAGAAAAATGAAAACAAATTTGTTGAGTTTTTGGAGGTTGCATCCATCTGTTTTTACTCAACAATCTCATTAAGGTTATAAGGGGTGTGTCTCTCATTTACAAATCCTCTTATGGTTATCCTCAAACCAGTGATTGCAGAAGACCCTTTGCAGTGGTAAATGGTAAAGAGGCAAGGTTGGAGTTCACTGGCATGTACATGCCGAGAATGATTAAAATAAAACCTTTGAGGACAAGGGAGTGATGAGTCCGTTGATGAGGTTTTGCTACATTTTTTTCATTTTTCTGAAAACACAGGAGAAACTATGCCCTTTAATACAACAATATGAAGAACTAAAAAGACTAGTATAGCTAATATGTTTAGTAGCTAATATGTCGATATTAAAACTACTATTGATTGTTACAAAACGTGTTTTTACCATTCAGAAAACACCTTTCTGAATGATAAAAACCAACAAGCGTTGCATTTGATGGCTATTACTGTCTGATAATTGCTGATATGTCTTCATGAAACTGTTAAGCTTGTTGAGTGATGATCAACGAGCATAATGTTACAAGCCGCTTCCTTTGTTGGAGCGGCTATTGAAAGCAATGTTAAATATTGTTGCTTATTTGTATTGTTTAGCGGCGTAAAGATAATATATATTTATTACTATTGTAAAAATCTAAATCAATTAAATGTTTTAAAAATTGTATCGATACAACTTAAAGAATACTATTGAATAATAAAGATGTTTTCCATTTAAGAAAACATTTAACACGAATAATGATATTTTAAAGGAGGATATATGAAGAGTTTAAAAGTGTTTTCTTCAATAGATTTAAGTATTTTGACGAATATTGATATTGAAACAATTATTCGTGAACTTAGAATTGAAAGAGAAATTCTTGGTAGTTGTGATGATATGTTTAAAGAATTTCAAACTGTACTTAAGGATAGGTCTGTTCAAAATTATTTGCCATATTTTCTATTTACAATTAAAGGAGCAATATATATTTTAAAGAAATATGGATTAATTGAAGAAAGTAAAAGAATTGCATTAATTGATAAAGATGTTGCTGTTACTCTAAATGACTTTTATGAATCATTTATAGAGTATAAGCAAGTAATAGTTGAAAAGAAAAAAGTTGTTAAAAAGAAAAATAAGATTAATTATCATAAAAAGTTTTTTACAATAACAGAGATATGTGAACCATTTGATATTGGAGCTTCTAAAACTAATAAGTTATTAGAAGAATTAGGTATTATTCATAAATATAAAGATGAATGGGTTTTATCTTCTGGATATCATAGATTAGGTAGAAGTCTTAATACTGGTTACTATCATAATCAAATGGTTAATTATGGTAAAAATAAATTAAGGTTTAATATTGGTGGATTAAAATATATTAGGAATATATTAAAAACTCATGGAATAAAGTTAAAGACAGACAAATAAGTCTGTTTTTTTTATTTGGAGGAATTATGAAAATACAAACAGATTTAGAACATAGAAGTTATGTTAATGTTAATGAAATCTTTAAATATAAAGATAGTTATTTAAGAGCAGTTGAAATAAAAGGACATTCTTGTTCAGATTGTTATTTTGCTTATTCAAAAGAATGTGATAAGATGTCATGTTGTACCCTTGATAGTAATAACATTATGTTTCGAGAGTTATCAGAAATAGAAGCTTTAGTACTGCTAGCTGACTACTCCCGATGACTAAAGTCACGGGGTTCTTGATGATTATAAAATCGTATACTTCTTAACTCTACCTTATCTAAACA
>ERZ773142.177-NODE-177-length-80460-cov-7.77514_pt1 | contig 80460 bp, 63 predicted proteins | sample MGYA00580853_ERZ773142 | MGnify/ENA primary metagenome ERZ773142 (study PRJEB29015, sample SAMEA2737862) | human gut metagenome | biome: human gut; feature: human-associated habitat; material: faeces | place: China | collected 2012 ...
TCAGACTGTGGGCGCAGCTTTCTGTTATGGCAAAGCCTTATGCTTCAGCCTGGTCCTGTTTCGTTTCTGTATCGGTTTCTTCTTCCGGATCCGCAATTCCCTTACAGCGGCGGAAGATCTGCATGAATTCTTTTCCGGTGATGGTCTCCTTTTCAATCAGAAAAGCAGCGATCTGATCCAGCACATCCCGGTTCTCCGCAAGCAGGCGCTTTGCCTCCTCATAAGATTCTTTCAAGATCCGCATGACCTCATCATCTACCGCGGCAGCGGTTGCCTCTCCACAGTCCATCACGGTGCGTCCGGAAAGATATTGATCCTGACGTGCAGCCAGCCCCATCAGCCCGAACTTATCAGACATGCCATACTGGGTTACCATGGCGCGGGCAATACCGGTGGCCTTCTCGATATCGTTTGCGGCGCCGGTCGTCACGGAATGGAACACAAGCTCCTCTGCCGCCCGTCCCGCCAGAAATACAATGATCCTGGCTTCCAGCTCCTTCTTGCTGTTTAAGTATTTCTCCTCCTCCGGCACATTCAGCACATAGCCAAGCGCCCCCATCGTCCTCGGTACAATGGTGATCTTCTGCACCGGCTCCGCATCCTTCTGCAGGGCACTTACCAGAGCATGCCCAACCTCATGATAGGAAACAATGCTGCGCTCCTCTTTGCTGAGAACACGGTCTTTCTTTTCCTTACCCACAAGAACAACTTCCACGGCATCAAACAGATCCTTCTGGCTCACGGCATTTCTCCCATTCTTGACTGCCAGGATAGCTGCCTCATTGATCATGTTTGCAAGGTCCGAACCAACCGCACCTGCGGTTGCCAGCGCAATTGCCTGTAAATCTACTGTTTCATCCAGGGAGACATTCTTGGCATGTACCTTTAAAATATCGACCCGGCCCTTCAGATCCGGGCGGTCTACAATGACGCGGCGGTCGAAACGGCCCGGACGCAGGAGGGCCGGATCCAGCACCTCCGGACGGTTGGTGGCTGCCAGGATCAAAAGACCCTTGGAAGTATCCATTCCATCCATCTCGGAAAGCAGCTGGTTTAACGTCTGCTGCTGTTCCGATTCTCCTCCACCAGTTCCCCCGCTTCTGCTGCGGCCGATGGAATCGATCTCATCAATGAAAATAATGCAGGGGGAATTCTGCTGCGCCTGCTTAAAGAGGCTGCGGACACGGGAGGCACCCACGCCCACATACATCTCCATGAAATCCGAACCGGACAGAAAGAAAAACGGAACCTTTGCTTCTCCTGCCACAGCCTTGGCAAGCAGTGTCTTACCAGTTCCCGGCGGGCCCACAAGCAGGGCACCCTTCGGAAGCTTTGCACCGATATGGGTATATTTTCCCGGATTATGCAGGAAATCCACCAGCTCGACCAGGGATTCCTTTGCCTCGTCCTCACCGGCCACATCTGCGAATGTGACGCCGGTCTCCTTCTGCATGTACATCTTGGCAGTGCTTTTTCCCACACCACCCATGCGCTTCATCATGAAATTCATCATGACAACAATCAGTACAAACGGAAGGATAAAACTGAGCAGAGACTCGATCATGGCCATGCTGTCCTGGCGCTCCCTGCGGATCTCAACACCGCCCGCCAGCAGCCGGTCTGTCAGTTTATAGTCCCGCTCCACCGGAACCGTATAGGTTTTTAAGATTGGGTTATACTCCCCGGAGTCTTCCTTATACTGAATATCAATCTGGGTGTTGCGGATGGTGACTGCCTCAATGTCTCCGTTTTCCAGCTGGGAAACGAACTCGTCGTAAGGAATCTCCTTCTGACTTTTGTCAATCATGTAACTTCTCATAAAAGCCGCGATCGCAAAGGTGATAAATACCGCGATCAGGACGATATAAAACTGGTTCTTTGGAAATTTTCCGTTGCTTCCGTTTTCACCATCCTGCGGCTGATTGTTCTGCTGTTTATCCATAAAAGAACTTTTCTCCTGTTTTTGCATTTATGAACCATTATAAAGGCAGTCTTTCCATAAATCAAGGACAGGTCACTTAAAAAAATAAAGTTTTAAAAAAACATCTGGATTTTGGAATAACAGCGCTGTATAATAGTTCCGTTATTTTTTCGACAGTTCTTTTGTTACACACCCCACATAATACAATTATCATAAAAGGAGGTTTTTCCATGCCTGTAAAGTATGTTTTCGTTACCGGCGGCGTTGTTTCCGGCCTCGGTAAAGGTATCACAGCTGCATCCCTTGGGCGTCTGCTGAAAGCGCGCGGCTACAAAGTAACCATGCAGAAATTCGACCCGTACATCAATATTGATCCGGGTACCATGAACCCGGTCCAGCATGGTGAGGTTTTTGTTACCGACGATGGCGCCGAGACCGATCTGGACCTTGGCCACTACGAGCGCTTCATCGATGAGAGCCTGACCAAAAACTCCAATGTCACCACCGGTAAGGTATACTGGAGCGTACTCCAGAAAGAACGCCGCGGTGATTTTGGCGGAGGTACCGTTCAGGTCATCCCGCATATCACCAATGAGATCAAGAGCCGCTTCCACCGCAACTATTCCACCACCGATACTGAGATTGCTATTATTGAGGTGGGCGGAACCGTCGGTGATATCGAAAGCCAGCCGTTTTTGGAAGCTATCCGTCAGTTCCAGCATGAGGTCGGTCATGAAAATGCCATTCTCATCCATGTCACCCTGATTCCATATTTAAAAGCATCCGGTGAGCTTAAGACCAAGCCGACCCAGGCCAGTGTAAAAGACCTGCAGGCTATGGGCATCTGGCCGGACATTCTGGTATGCCGCAGTGAACATCCGTTAGATGATGGCCTGCGCGGCAAGATTGCCCTCTTCTGTAACGTTCCAAAGACTCATGTACTCCAGAACCTGGATGTAGAGGTCCTGTACGAAGCACCGCTTGCCATGGAGGAGGAGCATCTGGCTGAGGTTGCCTGCCAGTGCCTGAACCTTCCGTGCCCGGAGCCGGATCTGGCTGAGTGGCGTGCCATGATCGACGCATGGAAGCACCCGGAGAAAGAGGTAACGGTTGCCCTGGTCGGCAAATACATCCAGCTGCACGATGCTTACATTTCCGTAGTTGAGTCCTTAAAGCATGGCGGTGTTGCAAATCGTGCCAGCGTCAACATCAAATGGATCGACTCTGAAACTGTAACACCGGAGAATATCGGTGAGCTTCTCGCTGATGTCAGCGGCGTTCTGGTTCCAGGCGGCTTCGGCTCCCGCGGTATCGAGGGCAAGATTCAGGCTATCAGATATGCACGCGAACACCAGATCCCGTTCCTGGGTCTGTGTCTTGGCATGCAGCTCTCCATCGTGGAATTTGCGCGCGATGTCGTTGGCTACTCTGACGCACACAGCGCCGAACTGGATCCTTCCACCGCGCATCCGGTGATCCATCTGATGCCGGATCAGGACGGTATCGAGGACATTGGCGGCACCTTACGTCTTGGCTCCTATCCATGCGTCCTGAACAAGGATTCCAAAGCTTATGCACTCTACGGTACCGAAACCATCCATGAGCGTCATCGTCACCGCTATGAGGTCAACAATGACTACCGTACCGTACTGCAGGAGCACGGCATGATGCTTTCCGGCATCTCACCGGATGGCCGCATCGTCGAGATGATCGAGCTGCCGGATCACCCATGGTTTGTGGCTACACAGGCACACCCGGAGTTAAAATCCAGACCGAACCGTCCACATCCTCTGTTCAAGGGCTTCATTGAGGCATCTCTGGATTATCAGGAAAAACATAAATAAAACACCTTACATTTTTCTGAATAATCGTGAAAACCTCTTGAATCCACGTTTTCGCAAGGTTATACTGAATTATGAAAAAAAACGATTACCGCTGACAAAAGAAAGGATGTTTTATTATGAAAATAAAGCGTTACGTTGCTGCAGCTGTCACTGCAGGTGTATTAGGAACCGTTACCCTTGCTACCGGCATCACTGCTCTGGCAGCCACCGGCTGGGTACAGAATGGAAGCTCCTATGTATACTATGATACCGACGGCACCTTACATAAGGGCTGGGTACAGACTGGCGACGGTTACTACTATATGGATCTTTCCACCGGCGTAATGTCCACCGGCATTAAGAAGATCAATGACAAATTATACTACTTCGGTTCCAACGGGATCATGCAGACCGGCCTGATCCACGATGCCGCATCTGACAAATATTACTACGGACAGTCCGACGGCACTCTGGTCATCGGCTGGCTGAATCTGGATGGAAGCTACTATCACATGGACAACGATGGTTCCCTTGGAACCGGCTGGAAGACGATTGACGGTTCCAAATACTACTTTGATCCGGCTTCCGGAAAATGCATGCTGAACGTGGCTATGCCGGTTGACGGCAACTGGTTCCTTTTCGGTGAGGACGGCAAGATGCAGACCGGTTTCCACAACGTCAACGGCGCAACCTACTACTTCGATCCGTCAAACGGCGTCATGGTAGCAGGCACCACCAAGACCATCAGCGGTGTAAGCTACACCTTCAATGCAGACGGTACCTGCACCACTACTCTCTCCGGCATTCCGTCCCACACTACCGGTTCTGAGAGCAGCAGCCAGCAGAACCAGCAGTCTTCCCAGGCAAGCGCTGCAGATGATGAAAACGGCAGACAGAATGTCGTTGTAGCTGGTTCTTCCAGAAGCTGACATTTATACTAACCCACATGCATAAAAATACCAGATCCCGAGTTTTTTCCGGAATCTGGTATTTTTGTTTTCTGTTTCCTTGTCAGTCACTGTATGAATCCACCGTTCCTGCGCATACTGCTGACAAAGGAGATGAATTTCATGAAAAACAACATGCTGCAAAATCTTGAAACCGTCCGAAAAAAGGAGCTGCCTCCGGTCAGACCGGCAGACAGCCCCGTAAAAATTCCTGTACATGACCCGTATGGAACCGATGATCCAGATACGCTGACTGTCCGGGCCGCATCCGTTACCGACTGTACGGGCCTGATTCCCTCCGGCACCGATTCCGACGAAGTTCTGGAATCTTATGCTGAGATTTATCATTATCCTGCAGATATCTTTCACGGATCATGATAAACCATACGGACTAATAATTTCCTTTTTTCAAAAGTTTCCGCAAATAAGAAAACGTTGTCTTTTCTCCGCGCTGCTTCAACATGATGAGGATCTTTTCCAGCTCTGCCTTTGTCTCAGTATGCATGGCACTGTTCAGATAAGGGCGTTCGCGCTGATAATACTCCCACGCTGACGCATCAGTGTAATCTTTTCCCCGATACACCTTACAGGCCGCAATGCGGTCCATAACCATCTCCACCAGGTAATTGACCGGCATCTTTGCTCCGGCAATGCCCTGACTGGTTCTGGAAAAATCAATCCAGTATTCGAAATGATGCTTGTTCCGGCCCTTGTGGTGGAGCCATGCGGAAGAATATCCTTTTTCTTCCCGCTCTGCCGCATTTGGGCTGCGGTCCCCCTGATAATAATGGACTCCTGTCAAAAATTCTGCCGGACTGTACTTGGAAAGATCATGCAGCAGTCCCTGTTTAAACAGCCCTACTCTGAAACAATTCTGCATAACCAGAAGCTTATGCTGTGTAATCGTAAGAAAATGGTGCCATGCCTTATGCTCCATCCTTCCAAACCTCCTGATATCTCGTATAAACGTTTCCTCTGTCTATCGTACCGCTTTCTCCAGCAGCCCTTTCAGTTCTTCCACTGTCACCGGATAATTTTTATTACAAAAGTGGCAGTTCATCTCGATGGTCTTGCCTTCATCGATCATCTCCTGCAGTTCTTTCTTTCCGATGCTGATCAGAGCCTTCTCGATGCGCTCTCTGGAGCAGTTGCAGGCGAACTGAGTCGGGATCTTATCAAGAATTTCCAGACCGAAATCACCCAGAATGTGCTCTAAGATCATCTCCGGAGTATTGCCCGCATCCAGCAGGGATGTGATGGATGTAATCTCTTTTAGGCGGTTCTCCAAAGTGGAAATAACCTCCTCAGAAGCGCCCGGAAGCAGCTGTAAAATAAATCCGCCTGCCTGGCGTACGGTATTGTCCTTATTCATCAGCACGCCCAGGGCCACGCTGGAAGGAGTCTGCTCAGAGGTTGCAAAATAGTAGGTTAAATCCTCCGCGATCTCACTGGTCACGAGAATCGTCTGGCCTACATACGGCTCCTTTAAACCAATATCCTTGATGACACTTAACACGCCAATACCAAGGGCACCACCGACATCCAGCTTTCCTTTCTCATTCGGAGGAAGCATAACCTCCGGGTTATAGGCATAGCCCTTGACATCACCTTTAGAATCTGCGGTCACGGTCAGGCCGCCGATCGGGCCGTCACCTTCGATCTTGATGGTGAGGATGTCATCTGCGCCCTTCATCATGACGCCCATCATGGTGCCTGCCGTCAGAAGACGTCCCAGGGCTGCCGTTGCCACCGGGCTGGTATTGTGAGCCTGGCGCGCAAACTCAGTCAATTCTTTTGTCGTAGCGGCAAAGGCGCGAATCTGGCCCTCTGCCGCAGTTGCTCGGATAATATAATCAGACATACTGTCGTTCCTCCTTTTGTTGTAAGCTTACTTTCCGCACTCCCGCACAACAAAGTAAACCCGGTCGCTGTTTTCCTTCACCGGCTCTCTGGTAAAGGCATCGTATACAGCTACCAGCTCCATGCCGGCCTCCTTCACAGCCTTAAGCACCTCACTGATCTCAAAGGCCTTCTGGTAATGAGTTTCTTCGTATTTGGAATAACGGCCATCCTCGTCCCGGATAAACAAAGTCAGGTCATATTCATTGACCATCTCACCTTCGTCAAAATAATTTTCCCAGATAAAGCTGCTCTCTTCCCGGTTTTCCGCAATGGTCTGTTCACCCAGCTGTTCCCGGTATTTGTACACGGTATTCATGTCAAAGATGAAAATCCCCTTCGGATCCAGATAATTGTTTGCCAGCCTTAAAACCTGTACCAGATCTTCATAGTCTTCCAGATAGTTCATGGAATCGCAGATACTGACAATGGCACGAACGGTGCCGTACAGTTCAAACTCCCGCATATCCTGTTGAAGGTACAGAATCTGCTTCGGGTCTTCCATCTCATGCTCCAGCGCGATCTCCAGCATCTCCTCGGAAAGATCTACGCCGATCATGTCGTAGCCCTCCGCAGCCAGCAGCCGTGTAAGCTTTCCGGTCCCGCAGCCGAGATCCAGGAGCAGGCCGTCTGATATGCCATGTTCTTTTAAAAGACCGGTCACATAAGCGCACCAGTCCTTATAGGGAATATTGTCCATGAACAGATCGTACACGGACGCAAAACCTGTATATGCCTCCACGTTTGAAACCTCCTTCTATCGGAAAGAAAAGCAGGAATGTTTTTCGAACACTCCTGCTTACCGTTCATTTCCTTATGCGTTCTTGCCACAGCACTTTTTGTACTTCTTGCCGCTTCCGCACGGACACGGATCGTTCGGGAAAACTTTCTTTGCCTTGCGAACGGTTCCGGAAGCCTTCTGCTGCTTATACAGCTCTTTTCTCTTCTCCTCGCTTAAGATGGAATCCCACTGCGGAAGAGTATACAGCCACTCAGCCTTTGCCTCTACCATGTTGTAGTACAGTTTCTCCGGGTCGATCTCAATCTTAACCTGGGTGTTTTCATCCATGGTCTCGATCGGGTTCTCGTAACCCTTTAAGCTCTCGTTGATGCCATCCAGGAAACCGGTCATGATCAGGACCTCGGTCTGGTATTTGTCAGCCAGCTCTTTTACTGTGCCGGAAACAACCTCTGCAGGGTTGCTTAAGATCTGCTCGTAGATGCCCTTCTCAATGGTAAAATAACCAGTCCAAAGCTGCTCTCTCTGTTTATCATCCAGACCGTTGCCATAGGCAAGGTTTCTCCAGTTTTCTAATAAGGTTGCCATATTGTGTATCCTTCCTTCTTCTATAATCCTGTGCGCATGTTAAGTTCTTCACGTGCATATTCCCGATAAGTATATAACATTTCTCCATATTTTGCAAATCTTTTATACCGTAAATCCGCCATTTCTGTATAAATATTTCGGAATTCCATCCTCCATGGGGCGTTTTGGTTCTCCTTTAATCAGCGGACGGGCATAATCGAGGAATTCCTGACCGACATCACTTCCATGTCCGGTGATCCATTCCAGCGGCACTTTCTTTTCCAGATTGCAAACCTCGTTCACATCCACCAGACGGCATTCCATACGGTAAGGCTCTGTCTGCACGCGTTCAAAAGCCACCATCTTTCCTGTTTCTCCCGCCACAGCAGCCTCCACGCCCTTCTGTCCGGCCTCCGCTGCCTCTTCGATATCTGTTTCCGAAGCCAGCATACCGCTGCAGCGCTGATTCACGTTCAGTTCCACGGAGCGTACCTTCACACCAAAGCGGTGTCGGATAAAGTTCTCCAGAACCTTGCCGCAGCCAGTCAGCATCTTGTGTCCAAAGTTGTCCACCATGGCCTCATCTCCGTACTCACAGATGAACGTTCCGGATGCATCGGAAATACCCTCCGATACACAAACCACTACGCTGTTTTGTTTTTCCAGAGCGGCTCTTAAATCTTTTGCGAACTGCTCAAGTTCAAAATCCGCCTCCGGCAGATAAATGAGCGCCGGATTGTCTCCCTCAAACTTACGGGCCAGCGCACTGGCTGCCGTCAGCCATCCGGCATGGCGTCCCATAAGTTCCACAATAGTGACCGCCTTCTGCTGGTATACCGAAGCATCCAGCGCGATCTCACGCACGGAAGCCGCCACATATTTTGCCGCGCTGCCGTAGCCTGGCGTATGATCCGTCAGGACCAGGTCATTGTCGATAGTCTTCGGAATACCGATAAAGCGAATGTCACTTCCGTGATGGGCTGCGTAGCGGGAAAGCTTGCTGACGGTATCCATGGAATCATTGCCTCCAATGTACAGAAAATAACCAATCTCCATCCGGTGGAATTTGTCAAAAATGGTCTCATAAAAAGCATCCGTCAGGCTTTCCGGAAGCTTATAGCGGCAGGAACCGAGATACGCCGCCGGAGTCAGCTTCAAAAGCTCCAGTTCCGTTTCCGAAAGACTCTCTCCCAGGTCGATCGTATGATCCTGCAGCATTCCCTCAATGCCGTTGACCATTCCATACACATGGTCGATTTCCGGTGATGCAAGTGCCGCTTTCACGACACCGTACAGACTTGCATTGATCACAGCGGTAGGTCCGCCAGACTGTCCAACTAATAGATTTTTCATATCTGTCCTCATTTCTGTCTCTATCTGTAGCTATTTTCTGGTGTTACACATGTTTCCTTATTATACGAAGATTCCTGCCTGAATGCAACCATCCGGTTTCATATTTCATGTATTCTTTATAAGTTTTCACAAAAAATAAGCCCCAGCGCGTTCTCGCGCCGGAGCTTACTAAAAAGGGGAGGATAAGTATTTCTCTTTTCTTTGGTACTACTCCTATTATGTCCTCCCGTTCTTTCTTTATACATTTCAGGAAAATATTTATTCCTTTTCTTCGATGGTCACGCCATCATAAAAATATTTCAGGATTTCTTCATACCCCATACCGGCTTTGGCCATGCCCTGGGCACCGTTCTGGCTCATGCCTACACCATGCCCGTAGCCACCGCCGTAAACACGAAACTGTACCACCCCCTGTTCATCCGTTCCTGTTTCTTCTATAGCGAGGAAACCACTTGGAAGCAGAGACCAGCCGTCCGAGGTTTTGCCATCCATAAGGGTCAGAGTGAGAGAGGCATCTCCCAGCGCGCTGCGGATGGCATTCTGGCCCGATATTGTGGTTTCTCCCTCACTTCCCTTTACAAGAAGTTTCATGGCTACACCGCCCGGCCCGCGCTCTGTCACAGAAACACCGGTTATCTTTCCAACCCCGCCCACATGGGACGCAATGATGGTTCCGTTGGTTTTGAAATTCCAACGATAGAGCGGATAAGAAGCATCATATGCAGGAAAATTCTTTTTTTTGATGAACGAAGCAAAGGCCTCCTCACTGGCAAAGCTTAACCGGCTTCTTGCCGTCTGCAGACTCAGACAGCGCAGATACGGCGTATCTTCCGGATCACTGTCCCAGATAGCTGCGTTGGTGGTAGTACCGCAGGATGTGGAAAAATAATAGGCTGTGATCGGATTCTCGTTATAATACAGCATTTTTCCATAGGTTTCCTGCACGGCCTGGGCCGTTTTCTCGTCCGGGTCTACGTTATTATAAACCTGAAACTGGGTGCTGTCATCAATCTGCGCGCCATATTCGCTGTAGCTGTTGCTCCTGCTCTGCATAAACGCGTATGTCCTGGCGCAGACTGCCTGAGCTTTCAGGGCTTCCTTTTCGTAGCTGGATGGCATCTCACTGGGAATTACCTTCTTTAAATACTCTTCCATATCAATCTCATTCACAAGCACCAGGCCGTTTTCCGTATCCAGAATTTCCAGACGTCCGCCATAGGACGGAGTTCCCTGCGCCCTGACCAGACTGTTAACCGTCAGCTCGCTGCCATCCTGCGGCTCCAGGATCAGACGCTCGCTGCAGGTGCCGTCCCCGCTGGTCACAGAAATCACACTTGCCGGATCCAGCATGGTTTCAGAATCTCCCTGAATCTTTTTGATGCTTCCCGGACAGGTGATTTCGATTTTTTCATGATAACGGCTCTCAAAACCATTTCCCATGATCAGAACGCGAATCCGGTCTGCAGCATCCTCCCGTTCTTTTATCGCCGCACAGATTTTCCCCTTTGCCACGATGAATTCCTGGTTTTCACTTCCCACCAGAATATCCGAAAGCTGCTGCCGTTTTACATCCCCGTAAGTCTTTAATACCTTATATTCCGTATCCAGCGGTACAGTTCCATAGCCTTCCAGTTCAATGGATCCCGCCTGAACAGAAAGGACTTTTCCGCTGATCCGCTCTTTCTTTACGGAAACCTTTGTGATCTTTCCGTGGTCCATGGTCAGATCTGCCAGATTCCCGATCAGCTCAACCGTTTTTTTATAATTTTTCCGAAACGGGATCCTGCGCTGAATATCTCCAATATATACCATCAGCCCCTGGCTGTCCCCATCCAGGATCCACACATTCCGGTACAGGGTATTCTGTCCTTTATCTTTCTGCACATGGATCAGTTCGCCGTCCCGCAGCAATACGGACAGCTCATGATCTACATAGGAATCCAGTGACAGACCATAGAATGTGAGAGTACCCAGGCTGGTGTACGCAGTCCATGCCGGACAGCCCTGAATGTTTTCCGGAGTTCCGTATATACACACGGTTTCCGTATGTACCGCACCCTCCCGGTCTGCTTCCTTTAACAGCGAATCATATAGAAGCCACCAGTCCTCCGCGGGATATGCCTTCTCCCCGTTCCGACGATTTGCCAGAACAAGCCTTTTCAGATTTCCGGACAACTGCTCAGCGATCCGAGCCGCCTCACGATAGGTCAGAAATCCTTCAGCATGTTCCCGGTCGGCCGGAGTTTCTGCTTCGTCCAGATAGTCATTTTCATACAAATAATCCAGATAGGGAACATACCATTCTCCTACTTCATCTGCCGCAAAGCGGGATGCCCCATACGTTTTTTCCCAGGCATTTAACTCTTCCGGTGATAAAAGAGCAAGGGCGACTGACTTTGCAGCCGCCGCCCTGGTAATTCCTGATTTTTCCGGTTCAAAGATCAGGATCACCAGAATAAGCGTCAGGACGATCACCGGAATTCCGAGAATCCACCGGATCATATTCCATTTTTTCATAAATTCCTCTATTTTTTCATATAAGTCTGTTCTGTCTCATCGATATAATCCAGCCTGTCATATGAATCAAGGCTGTCTGACAGTGCTTTTTTCCCAAGCTTCCACGTTGTAAACTCTGTTACCAGGCGATAGATGACCGCAAACGTCGGAACCGCAATGATCATTCCCACAAAGCCCATAAGTCCGCCAAACAGCAGGATGGAAAACAGCACCCAGAAGCTGGAAAGACCGGTCGAATCTCCGAGGATCTTCGGGCCAAGAATGTTTCCGTCAAACTGCTGCAGAAGGAGTATAAAAATCAGGAAATACAGGCACTTCATTGGGTCTGACAGCAGGATCAGGAATGCACTCGGGATTGCTCCGATAAACGGACCGAAAAACGGGATCACATTGGTCACACCTACGATGACACTGACCAGCAGCACATACGGCATATTTGCAAAACCAAGCAGCACAAAACAGATCAGGCCGATAATCAGGGAATCCAGCAGTTTTCCAATGATGAATCCGCCAAACACCTGATGCACATACCGGCCTTCCTCGATCACTTTGTTTGCGATCTTTAACGGGAATAGACCGTAAATGATCATTTTGGCCTGAGCCAGCAGTTTCTCTTTCATATTCAGCAGATAGACCATAACGATCAGACCGATAAGAATATCAAACACGGCCCGTACCACCAGTACCACTCCGCTGGATACGCTTCCAATGATCCGGTAAATGTTCGGTACCACTACATTTGTCAGCCAGTTCTGCAGATAATCTGCTGCTGCGCCGTAATGCTGCATGACCTGTTGCTCCAGATCCGGATTGTCTGCCAGAACCTTTTCCAGCCAGATTTCCAGATTGTTGATGCTGGCCGGCAGGGTTTCCATAACACCGCTAATGCTGTTGATCAACTGCGGGATCAGCATGGAAATAAGGCCGACCACCACAGCTACCAGCAAAAACAAGCTTGCCAGCGTACCCAAAAAACCTCCCAGCCGTTTCCGGCCTTCTTCCTGTGTAATGATCTTTTCTGTCATTTTCATGACGGCTGCCTGTACCCGGTTATACACAGGATTCAGCAGATAGGCAAAGACAGCGCCGTAGATCACGGGTGCAAGAATATTCGCGATTTTTGCTCCCAACGCTGCCACCAGAGACCAGCGCATGACCACAAACACTGCCGCGACCAGAAGCAGCAGCACGGTCAGAGCTGTCACACCCCAGTATATGTAGGTGCGGTACTTATCATTCTTCATGTTCATTGATCCTTTCATGGAATATGATTCCCAGAACATGCATGGTTTAATCACAATGGATAACTATGCACAGTATTTATAGTTTATCACACCGCAATATAAAGATAAAGTTAATAAATCATAAAATAACACAATAAAAGCAGCGGGTTCTCCGCTGCTCTTTTCTCTTTTGTAATCCCGAATGTGCCGTTCTTACTTATTGACGCCTAGCGAAGCTAGGTGGGCAACCGCACGCTGGTTTCTGCCTTCCACTCGATGGAGGCCTGACATCTGCCGGCAGATATAGGAATCCCTTAGTCAGTAATGTAGGTTCAAAATGGGTAAGGTTGTCGAACACTTCAGGAATTACTTGCTGTCTTGTTTGTTCTGAACTGATTATACAACATGTAGTGTTCTTTTTCAAGTTCCTTTTCGAAACATCCTCGAGTTTCCAGTTCATCTGCACTTTCTTGCTTTTTCCCGCAGATTCTTGTATACTGAAAACCGCATTTATTATATCATTTATCCTATTCCAGATTGGAGCACCATCATGCCAGACCAGACTTTATCCTATTTTCAGAAACAGATTCACCATTGCCAGCTCTGCCCCCGCATGTGCGGCATTGACCGCAGCATTCAGCGAGGTTTCTGCCAGGCTCCGTCCGGTGTAGTGGCTGCCAGGGCCGCACTGCACTACTGGGAAGAACCCTGCATCAGCGGCACCCGGGGAAGCGGCACCGTATTTTTCAGCGGATGTACCCTGCGCTGCTGCTTCTGCCAGAATCACAAGATCAGCCGCGACCTATACGGCAAAACACTGACTGCACGTGAGCTGGCCAATGTCTTTTTGCGCCTTCAGGATCAGGGTGCCAACAACATAAGCCTGGTAACCGCCACCCATTTTCTGCCCTGGATCATCCCGGCACTGGATCTTGTCAAAGACCGGCTGAGCATTCCTGTTGTCTACAACTGCGGCGGTTATGAACGGACAGAAACGATCGAGGCACTGAAGGATTATGTGGATATCTGGCTTCCGGATCTCAAATACGAAAGCTCTGAACTGTCTGCGCGCTACTCCCAAGCTCCTTTCTATTTCCAGGCTGCCGCGAAAGCAATTACGCAGATGATCCGCCAGACCGGGAAACCGCACCTCAAAAAGATACCCGGAGAAGCAGCCCCGGTCATGGACCGCGGAGTCATCATCCGGCATCTGGTTCTTCCCGGCAGTAAGGATGACTCCATCCGGCTGATGCACTGGATCGCAGAGCAGCTGCCAAAGGACAGCTTTTATATCAGCCTCATGAGCCAGTATACCCCCTATGAACAGAATCCGCAGTTTCCGGAACTGAACCGCCGCATCACCAGCTACGAATACCAGAAGGTTGTGGATACTGCTCTGGATCTTGGACTCACACAGGGATTTATGCAGAAAAAAAGCAGCGCCAGAGAAGAATATACACCGGCCTTTGATCTGGAAGGCCTGTAATATCCTGCGTAACTGCGCTGCCGGGCACGTTGTTTCAGACATGATTTAAGCGGATACCAAAGGTTTACATCTTTGATATCCGCTTTTAATTCACTTCGTCCACTGGACTGTACCTCACTTTTTCGGTTTATACGTTCCCTTATTCAGTTTTTGTTTTCTCTGACCTTCTGACTGTTTCTTATCTGATGTTTGTTTCTTATTTTCTTCCTGTCCGATTCTGAAATCTATCACCCTAACTGCACTTTCTCGTCATACAGCTAAAACAATTCTTTTCAGTTTTTAACAGGTTTCTCAAATGAAGTTTGTCAGGTTTCGTTCTGGTCTGTTGGAAAACTTTTAAATACTGCTAAACTATTTCGGTGGTCCGTACCTCCTTTTCTTAGATTTTTGAAATCCGTTTCGTTCCCGGATTTCTGATCTGGAGTTTTCTGCTCCTTTTTGTTTCTCTTTCTTTGTTGTCTTTATAATAGCAGATTGTTTCTGATATGTCAATATGTTTTTGCAATTTTTTATTAGTTTTATCTATTTATTTTGATTATTTTGTGTATTATTTTTAATTTGTTTGATTATTTTAAATTATTAATACACTGCTGCTTCCTGCACCATCAGCGTGGGATAACCGGCTGCCCGCAAGGTCTTTTCCATCCAGGCTGCATTATCCAGATTTAAGTAAGCCCCCACCCGTACCTTATACAGGCCATCCTGGTAGACAAGAAATGCCGGATAACCGGCTGCCTGAAGCTGGCTGAGAAGTCCCTGCGCCAGATCCTTATCCGCGTATGCCCCAACCTGGATCTGATAATACTCCGGCTGCTCCTCTGGACTTCGCAGTGTATTCAGGATCCCGTCAGCGATGGCCCGGGCCGTGTGCTCAAAATGCGCATCAAACCGCTGGTTATCTTCCGGATTGTCCAGAAAACCAACCTCCACCAGAACTGCAGGCATTTCTGTTTTTCGCAGGACAATGAGTCCGGGCCGTTCTGTGGTCCCCAGGTCATTCCACCCCGCCTGCCCAAGCTCAGCATTGATGTTTGAAGCCAATTGCTCTGCCTCCCCGCCACGCGAAAAGATCAGGCTTTCTGTGCCGGAGGCAGTTCCCGGAACCGGCATGGCATTCCGGTGGAAAGAAACAAAATAATCTGCCTCCCAGTTATTCGCCATCTGTGCTTTCTGAAGTGGACTCTGGTACACATCCTGCACCCTGGTATAGCCCACATCTACACCATCCTCACTCAAAATCTGTCCGACTGCCAGCGCCATCCGCAGATTATCATTTTTTTCCTGTCTTCCCTGGTAAACCGCACCCGGATCTGTAGTCCCGCCATGACCGGCGTCCAAAATCACTTTCTTTGTCTCTGCCAAAATAAAAAACTTCCTTTTCCTACTGTTCTCTTAATACAATATGAAAAGGAAGTTTCTCTGGTGTCGCAATGCAGCACGGTTCCCGCCTGCAGCTTTTTCCGGAAGCTTTTCAGGCTACTCTTCTACGTCCACCCCGCGCGGGCCAACATGAGTGGAAAATACAATCTGGGTACTGGTCTTGCCAAATTTCTGCAGCTGACCAATGAAAATATCCAGCTCCATGGTACTCTGGAAGGCTACTTTCAGCAGCATTGAATAGTCTCCGGTCACACAGTTGCACTCAAGTACATTGGGAATGCTTTCCGCATATGCATAAAACTTCGGCTTATCCTCCGGTGTCACATCCAAATTGATAAAGGCAATGATATGATATCCAAGCCTAATGGGATCTACCTGGGCATGATAGCCTGCGATCACGCCATCCTTCTCCAATTTCTCAATGCGGGCTGACACAGCCGGAGAAGAAAGAAAGGTATTCTCTGCCATGGTCTTTAATGAAATGCGCGCATTATCCTGCAAAAGCTTTAATATTTTTCTGTCGATGTCATCCATAATTCTATATCTCCTCTCCATATGAAAAAGAATGTGCTTTGGCACATTCTCGCGCCGAGGCGCGGTTGCTTCGGCAACCATCTACCTCTGCGCCGAGTGCGCTTCCTCGCGGAGCATTTTTATATGATAGGACGCAATTTCCTATCATATAAAAAAGGCGCCCGAACCCTCTGTTCGAACGCCTTTGCTCTTAACACTTAATCTTGTAATGTATCATACCCTTTTCTAATCTGCTTGTCAATAAAAAAATTTAAGAAAGAAAGCTCTTACGCTTCAGCCAATTACAAACAGCAAAACACACCCGGCCAGAAATCCCCAGAAGCCCGGTGTTTTCAGAAGGATCACTGCGATCGGTTTCTCCTGATAAACCCAGCCGGAAAACCATGGAATCTTTCGGTAATGGGAGGCAAGAATGATCACTGCGATCACCATGCTGACATAGGCAAAGATATTGATACAGCCATATCCGATCAGAGCAAGGATATTTCCACTATCCATTCCATGAGACATCATAATCGGCAGTACTCCGCCCATCAGGTTGATCAGCATATGCAGCATGATGTTATAGCGGATTCTTCCGGTGCTGCTGTAGAGCCATGCAAAAACCATACCCAGAAGCAGCGCATAAAAAAACTGATAAAAATTTCCGTGAAACAGTGCAAAAAACAGACCGGAAAGGATTACGGCGGTCTTCTGTCCGTATGGTACGAGACGGTCGATCAGATATTTTCGAAACACAAGCTCTTCCATCACGGGCGCGATCAGCACCGTTGTCAGAAAGATCATATCCATATCCATCTGCTCAATCGCTTCTGCTACCGGATTCCCATACTCTGTTCCTCTGAGGATTCCCACTGCCTCCATCAAAAGGCCGCCGATCATATTTCCAAGATAGGTAAGGCCATAGCAAAAAACCAGCATGCCCAGAAACTGACCTAACCGGATTTTCTTTTTCTCCTTCATTTCGCAGGACGGAATCCGTCCCATCAGCCAGGCAAACAACGGAAAAGCGACACCGTACATAGCAAATTCTGACACCAGAAGAGCCGCACGCGTAAGCGCACGGCTCTCTCCAAAGATCAGAATAAGCGGCTTAAGCAGCGCGCCAAGAAGAAGCGGCGCTGCGGTAGAAACCGCCAGGAATGTGGTATACGCCCAGCATATCCTGGATATCTGTCTTCTGGTTTCCATAGAATTATACGTCCAGCGTGTCGATCTTGGCTGCTCTGGCCTCGACTTCCTTCTTCTGGATGTCGCCAGGAGCCTGCTCATAGCGGCTGAACTCATACTCATATAAGCCGATACCGCCGGTCATGGAGCGAAGATCCGTATTATAGCCAAACAGTTCAGACATCGGGATGTCAGCCTCGATCACCTGTTTGCCGTGGTGATCGGAGTTCATGCCGAGAACACGTCCTCTTCTGCGGTTTAAGTCACCCATAACGTCACCGGTAAATTTATCCGGAACGGTTACCTTCAGGGAAGCAATCGGCTCTAAGAGAACCGGATTTGCCTCCATAAAGCCTTTCTTGAAGGCCATCATGGCAGCGGTCTTGAAGGCCATCTCGGAGGAATCCACCGGATGATAGGAACCATCCACGAGGGTAGCCTTGACACCGACTACCGGATATGCAGCCAGCGGACCCTTTACGCAGCTTTCTGCCACACCTTTTTCGACTGCCGGGAAGTAGTTCTTCGGAACAGCACCGCCGAACACCTTCTCCTCGAATACATATGGATGCTCCAGATCTCCAGATGGTTCAAAGATCATCTTAACATCGCCATACTGACCATGGCCGCCTGACTGTTTCTTATATTTGCCCTGAACCTCAACTTTCTTTCTTAAGGTTTCGCGGAATGCGAATTTCGGCTTGCTGAGCTCGATCTCCACTTTGTAACGGCCAAGGAGCTTGCTGACTACCACCTCTAACTGCTGGTCACCGATGCCGTATAACAGAAGCTGACGGTTTTCTTTGTCATTTACAGATTTTAAGGTTAAATCCTCTTCCATCAGTTTTGCCAGTGCGCTGGAAACCTTATCCTCATCACCCTTGGTTACGGTCTTATAGCGCATATAAGTATACGGAGTAGAGGTCTGCGGTTTGTGGTATACGATCGGTGCGGAACGCAGGGCAATGGTATCACCGGTCTGGGTTACACCGAGCTTTGCTACAGCACCGATATCGCCTGCGCGCAGCTCCGGAACCTCAATGGTATCCTTACCACGCAGCAGATACAGCTTACCGACCTTCTCCTCCGTGTCCTTGTTGACATTGTAGATGGTGCTATCCGGTTTTAAGATACCGGTGCAAACCTTCATAAGAGAGTATTTGCCGATAAATGGATCTACGATGGTCTTGAATACTCTTGCGGATAAGGAAACCTGGTCGTTGTATTTGGCAGTGAAGCGCTCACCTGTGGAGACATCAACACCGATACACTCAAACTTGTCCGGAGTCGGAAGATAACGGTCAATGACCTGCAAAAGGGTCTTGAAGCCCTGGCAGTTTGCGCCGGAACCCATCAGGACCGGAACAATGGAGCCATCTATAACATGTTCCCGCAGAGCGCCCTGGATTTCTTCCAGTGTAAACTCCTCGCCGGAGAAATAACGCTCCATGTACTCCTCACTGGTCTCTGCCACTGCCTCTAAGAGAGCATCTCTGGCAATGCCCAGGTTTTTCTGGGAGTAGTCAGGAATCTCGCATTCTTCGTAATCACTCAGATTGGTGAAACGTCTGCCGGCCATCTTGACAACGTTTACATATCCGACAAACTTTTCATTTTCACGGATTGGGAGCTGGAACGGAGCAATACATCTGCCGAACCGTCTCTCTAATTTCAGTACAAGCTCTCTGAAGCTTGCGTGGTCGTCGTCCATGTTGGTGACAAAAATGATGCGCGGCAATTTGAGCTTATCGCACAGCTCCCATGCCTTTTCCGTGCCGACCTCGATGCCTGCCTTGCAGTTTACAACAATGATCGCCGCATCAGCCACACTGACTGCTTCTTCTACTTCACCGACAAAGTCAAAGTAACCCGGGGTGTCCAGGATGTTGATCTTCATCATGCCTTCATCGCCCTGATACTCGATCGGGATCAGTGACGTGGAGATGGAAAACTGACGTTTGATTTCTTCCTTGTCATAGTCGCTGATGGTGTTACCGTCAACAACCTTGCCCATGCGCTTGGTGACTCCGGTTACCAGGGCAAGCGCTTCTGCAACCGTCGTCTTGCCGGCCCCGCCGTGACCAAGTAAAACGACGTTTCGGATCTGTTTCGTACCATAAACGTTCATATAATTCCCTCCTGTACATCAAATTTAGTCTATAATGATATTCTACTAAAAAAGTTCGAAAATTTCAAGTAGGATATACGATTTGCACAAATTATTTTATAACACTATCACAATTTAAAGCAATAAAGCATTGACAACATTTTCAGATTATCATAAAATAGCAGTTAGTATTGAAAGTAACCTATGACAGGAGAATTCTGAAATGAAAGACACCACATTTGGTTTTATCGGTCTGGGACTGATCGGCGGATCTATTGCCAGAGGCATCAAGCGTGCCTGCCCGACTGCCCGGATCATGGCATATATGCGCACCCGCGCAAAGCTGGAACAGGCAAAAGAAGACGGGATTGTCGATGTGATCCTTGACGGCATCGGGGAACCTCTGCTGGAATGTGATATCATATTTTTATGCACTCCGGTAGAGTACAATGCCCAGTACCTGACACAGATCCGCCCATTCTTAAAGCCGGGTGCACTGATCACCGATGTCGGTTCCACCAAGGAAGATATCCACCGTGTCGTTACCACGCTTCACATGGAGGAATTTTTCGTGGGCGGACACCCTATGGCAGGTTCTGAAAAGACCGGTTATGAAAACTCGACCGATCATCTTCTTGAAAATGCCTACTATATTGTGACACCGACCGCAAAGACAAAGCAGGAAGATGCCGACCGGCTGGTTGAAATTGCCAGATCCATCGGCTCCATCCCCATCGTTCTGGATTATCATGAGCATGACCGGATCGTGGCTGCCATCAGCCATCTGCCTCACCTGATCGCTTCCAGCCTGGTAAACCTCGTAAAGGATTCCGACAATCAGAACGAGCTCATGAAACGTCTGGCCGCAGGCGGTTTTAAGGATATCACCCGTATTGCATCCTCCTCGCCGGAGATGTGGGAACAGATCTGCATGACCAATACCGGCAACATCATCGATATGATGGAACACTATATTGCTTCCTTAACCCAGATCCTGGACTCTTTAAAGCAGCACCGCGGAGATGACATCTATGAGCTTTTTGATACCTCCCGCATATACCGTAACTCCATCTCGGAAAGCAGGAAGGGATCCGTCACCCCGGAGTATTCCTTTACCGTAGATATCGTGGACGAGCCAGGTGCAATCTCTACGCTGTCCTGTATCTTAAGCGCCCGCGGCATCAGCATCGGCAACATCGGCATCAACCATAACCGGGAGCAGGGCGAGGGTGCCTTAAAGATTGTTTTCTATAACAAGGAGTCCATGGAACAGGCATGGGCGCAGCTGAAAAAATATAATTACGAACTGATTCCAAAGCACTAGCATGCCTGCCTGGCTTTCCGGCATGCTTCCAGGCTTTGATCAGAGAAACGGAGCTTATTCTCATGAAATTTAATCCACTTAGCGGATTGCGTGGAGAAATCACCATCCCTGGTGACAAATCCATCTCACACCGCAGCGTTATGTTTGGCTCCCTGGCAAAGGGAACCACAAAGATCACCGGCTTTCTGCAGGGTGCAGACTGCCTCTCCACCATCTCCTGTTTCCGGAAGATGGGCATTTCCATCGAAAATCTTGAAGATACCGTTTTGGTACACGGTAACGGTCTTCATGGCTTAAAAAAGCCGGACAGTGTGCTTGACTGCGGCAACAGCGGCACCACCACCCGGCTGATTTCCGGTATTCTCTCCGCCCAGAATTTTTCCGTGACCCTCACCGGAGACGCCTCTATCCAGAAACGCCCAATGAAGCGCATCATGGATCCCTTAAGTCAGATGGGCGCAGACATCACCAGTGTAAACGGCAACGGCTGTGCACCCCTTGCAATCAACGGACGGACACTGCATGGAATCCATTACCAGTCTCCGGTGGCATCTGCTCAGGTAAAATCGGCCATTCTCCTGGCAGGGCTTTACGCGGAAGGCGAAACAAAAGTAACAGAGCCTTCCCTCTCCCGCAACCACACCGAGCTGATGTTAAAAGAATTCGGTGCTGATGTCCGCACAGAAAAAACCACTGCCATTATACGACCGGCCGAAGAACTGTTTGCAAAGGAGATTGCCGTTCCGGGTGATATTTCCTCGGCTGCTTTTTTCCTGGCCGCCGGACTGATGATCCCCCATTCTGAGCTCCTCATAAAAAATGTAGGCATCAATCCGACCCGCGACGGTATGATCCATGTCTGCCGGGCCATGGGCGGTGATCTGACCCTCTTAAATGTCCGCATGACCGGCGAGCCGGTAGCCGACATTCTGGTCCGCACCAGCAGTCTGCACGCCACCGACATCCACGGCGACATCATACCGACCCTGATCGATGAGCTCCCAATGATCGCAGCCATGGCCTGCTTTGCAGAGGGTGACACCATCATCCGTGACGCAGCTGAATTGAAGGTCAAGGAGTCCAATCGTATTGCCGTTATGGCAGAAAACTTAAGTGCCATGGGCGCTGATGTAGAAGAGACCGTGGACGGCATGATCATCCACGGCGGCAAACCGCTCCACGGCGCCACCATCGACAGTCACCTCGACCACCGCATTGCCATGACCTTTGCCATCACCGCCGCCCTGGCTGAGGGCGAGACGGAGATCCTCGGTGCCGAATGCGTCAACATCTCCTATCCTGACTTCTACCAAGACTTAAATAAACTAGCTCAATAATTTTAGCCAGAAATATACAGCGAAAAAATTATCCCGGCATATGGGAGTGCCGGGATAATTTTTTCGCGTACTTTCGTCACAACTCTTTTTTAAGATTCTCTTACAACCTTTTTAAATCCCTTGGCATCCTTTTCCCAATCGTCTATAATAAACACCATCGGGTTTTTTCTGCCCTGCAGAGACCCTTCAAATTTCTAACTTAGGAGATATCTGACTCATGAAGAAAACACGCATGAAAGCTCTGCTTCTCGGGTGCATCTGCGCGGTGACGACAGCCCTGTCTGCCGTTCCTGCCTCTGCTGCCACCGTTGTCGCAGGCGGTTCCGCAGCCACAAACGATCCGGCCCTCACCGCAGCACCGGGAACCTATACCGAACAGCAGTCCGGCGGCACTTCCGTTGACAAGCCATCCGCACCACCCACCGTCTGGGTCGTAGGCGACTCCACCGCAGCCGCATTCAGCGACACCACCTACTACTCCCCGCGTTACGGCTGGGGCACCCAGCTCGGCCTGTATCTGCAGGGTGTCAATATCCGCAATCTTGCCATCTCCGGCACCAGCTCCAAGTCCTACTCGGACACGGACCAGTATCAGACTCTGCTGCAGAGTGTGCAGGCCGGTGACTATGTGCTGATCGGTTTTGGCCATAACGACGAACGTACCGAACAGGGGCGCTACTCCAACCCGACCGGTTCTGTTTCCAGCAGTGGTTCTTTCCAGTACAACCTCTATGAAAAGTACATTAAGCCGGTGAAGAACAAACAGGCAAATCCGATTCTGGTTACCCCGATCGTTCGCCGAAATGCAGCCAGCAACTATACCGGCGAAGACGGACACATCACCACCTCAAAAAAGAATGAGGAAGGCACCTTCCAGGGCGGCGATTACGCCAAGGCCATCCGTCAGCTGGGTGTTGGAAAGAGTGTTCCGGTTCTGGACTTAACCGCCCGCACCAAAGATGTTTACGAACGCCTGGGCGCCGACGGTGTAAAGAACCGCCATGCGCAGACCTCTGACCGCGATGTCAGCATCGACAACACTCACACCAACCTCTACGGTGCCCAGTGCAATGCCTGGTTTATTGCTGATGAGCTTTTAAAATCCAACTCCGGACTGAAAAACTACGTCATTTCCAACCCACAGGTGCCGCAGTATGACAGCAGCTCTTTAAATGCCGGCTACCATGCCAGGAGCTTTACCGCACCGGCCGGAGTAAGCAGCATCTTCTCCACCGCAGGTGACTGGAAACCAACTGTATTCGGAAATATTGACGGTTATGAGTACTTGAACAACATGTACTTCTGTCTGCAGGGCGGTAATGACAATTCCTTCCACCTGGCAGTCGGTACCGGATCCGGCGCAACAAGGACCCAGCAGGTGGGCGGTATTGAGCAGGGAAGCGATGGTCTTGCCATGTTCTACCGTGAGGTTCCGGCCTCCGCAAACTTCACCTTATCTGCAGATATTACCATCAACGCCTACAATGCATCCGTCTTAAATTCCTTCGGCCTGATGGTGCGTGACGATATCTACCTCGACACCGTCATCAACGATACTCTGGGCGATTATGTGGCAGCCGGACAGCTTCAGCTTTCCTCTGCTTCCCCATGGAACTGCTTCGCAAGAAAGAACGGACAGCTTATCTCCGGCGGCACCGCTTCCCGCGTCTACAAGGCCGGCGAAACCGTTCATGTAGAGATCCGAAAGGGACCGGATGGATACACCTGTGTATTCGGTGACAACGCACCTGTATCCGCAGGCTTTGACTTTCCATTAACTGCTGTAGACTCTGACCATGTATATGTCGGCCTGTTTGTCGCACGCAGTGCAGATGTTACCTTCAGAAATGTCAATTTAATCTATCAGTAAAACCCGAAAAGGCCCGGAGCGTTTTGCTCCGGGCCTTTCGTTTGTTTTATCAATTTATCTTTCGTCGGTGTCCCAGTTGTGATATACAGCCTGTACATCGTCATCATCATCCAGAAGATCTAACAGACGGTTCATATATTTGATGTCGTTCTCATCAGTCAGCTCAACCCATGTCTGCGGGATCATGGTAACATCAGCCTCCATCATCGGGATTCCCTCTTTCTCCAGGGTCTCGCGAACGGCACTGAAATCGTCCGGATCTGTGATGATCTCAAAGCTGTCCTCCTCCTCAGAGAAGTCCTCCGCACCTGCATCCAATGCCATCATCATCAGCTCATCTGCGTCAAGATCACACTCTTCCTTGTCGATAATGATCTGGCCCTTCTTGTCGAACATGAAGGATACGCTGCCCTGGGTACCGATATTTCCGTTGCCCTTTGTAAATGCACTTCTTACATTTGCAGCAGTACGATTCTTGTTGTCAGTCAGGGTATCAACGATGACTGCAACACCGCTCGGGCCGTAACCCTCGTACGTGAGCACCTCGTAGTTTACGGAGTTAGCATCACCTGCTGCCTTCTTGATACCACGGTCAATGGTGTCGTTCGGCATATTGTTTGCCTTTGCCTTTGCGATAACATCACGAAGCTTGCTGTTGTTTGCCGGATCCGGGCCGCCCTCTTTTACTGCTACGGCAAGCTCACGGCCGATAACGGTAAAGATTTTTCCCTTTGCTGCATCGTTCTTTTCTTTTTTGTGCTTGATATTGGCAAATTTAGAATGTCCTGACATATAATAACGCTCCTTACTTTATACTTTCTCTTTTCGTCCTAATCCGCCTGCCCAGTGTCGATTCTGTTCAGGCGAACAACATCTTTTCTATTTTAACACTAATTTTCTTCGCTTGCAAGAGTCTGCGGCAATTTCGTTACCCGAACTGAGTGGATCATCTTGTTCTCCACCTTCAGTACACAGAACCGGTAACCCAGATACTCGATCTCCGGCTGCTCGTCATCTCCCGGAATGCGGTCTAGACGGGAAATCAGAAGTCCATTGATGGTATCGTAGTTTTCCAGGTCTTCCTCCGGGAAGACAATGTCAAGCTCTTCCTGCGCTTCGTCAAGCGGTGTCATGCCGCTCATGATCAGGGCATCTCCCTCTCCACGGACAATGTACTGCTCATCCACATCATATTCATCGAGGATATTGCCCACGATTTCCTCCAGAATGTCCTCCATGGTAACGATTCCGGCTGTCTGGCCGTACTCATCAATGACAATCTCCATATGGATCTTCTGGGACTGCATCTCCTTGAACAGGGAGTTGATATTTCGGGTTTCCGGAATAAAGTGAGCCGGCCGCAGAACTCCCGGTACATTGGCGATCTCCATCCGCGATTCCTGCAGATTTTCCGCATGGAACAGTACGTCCCGCATATGTACAGTACCGATGATATCGTCCAGATCTTTTCCGTAGACCGGATATCTGGAATTCTTTGCCTCCTTCAGAACAAAGTGGGCCGCTTCTCTTAGGGACATGGAACCGTCCAGAGCCACTATGTTCTTGCGGTGAGTCATGATATCACCGGCTTCTTTATCATTAAATTCAAAGATATTGGTGATCATCTCGGCCTCGCTGGACTCCAGGACCCCCTGCTCGTGGCCTTCATTGACCATGTCTTTAATATCTTCTTCTGTTACATTTTCCTGCCTTGATCTGATAAACCTCCAGATTGCAAAGCCTGCCGCCAGGAAAAGCAACACCACACCTGCCAAAAGGATCAGGCGCGAATAACCATCGTCCATACTGATCTTGTTATCTCCTTCCTCTTCTTTTTGTATACACCATACATTTTGATTGTATGAAACTTCTTCCGCTTCGTCAAGATAAAATCACGCATTTACGCCATTTTCCCTTCTGCAAGGGACTTTGTGTCATCACAGCGAACTATGTAGTCAGCTCCAGACTCACGCGAAGGGCCTGATTTACCTGTTCTAACAGTTCATCATCAATATGGCAGATCCGCTCTTTGAGCCGCTGCTTGTCAATGGTCCGCAGCTGCTCCAGCAAGATCACGGAATCCTTGATCATATCGCTTTTCCGCGCAGACAATTCCACATGCGTTGGCAGCTTTGCCTTATTCATGCGGGAGGTAATTGCCGCACAGATCACGGTAGGACTGTGTCGGTTTCCAACATCATTCTGGATGATGAGCACCGGCCGTACACCGCCCTGCTCCGAGCCTACCACCGGCCGCAGGTCCGCATAATAGATATCGCCTCGTCTGATAATCACAGTTTCACACTCCGTCACTGGTCTTCAAAGGTATTATTGCCCTTTGCCAGGCGGCGTATACACGGCTGCCCGTTTTTCTATAGATTATCTTATTCAGCGAAACAGTCCATGGTTCCCACGACCTTGCCGCCGCGGTAATAAACACGCGGCACGCGCTTTCCGATATCACATACCATCTCATAATGGAATCCGCCGCAGAGCTCTGCCAGATGCTCCATGGTGATTTCCTCGTCTCCGTCTTTTCCGATCAGGGTAACCGGTGTATCCACGTCAGCCTCCATGATATCCGTCACATCCACCATGAGCTGGTCCATGCAGACCCGTCCCAGAATGCGGGCACGTTTACCGCAGATCAGCACATAGCCACAGTTGGACAAGCTTCGCGGATATCCATCCCCATATCCCACTGCCACGGTAGCTATACGCATGGTACGCTCCGTCACATAGGTACCGCCATAGCTGATCTCCTCGCCCGGTCCGAGTTCCTTTACATAGGTCACGAAAGATTTTAAACCCAGCGCCGGCTTTAACGGCACCTTGTCTTTCTGTACTTCTTCGGATGGATACATGCCATACATGGTAATGCCGGCGCGTACGCAGTTTAAATTCGCCTGCGGCAGATCGATGATGCCGGCGCTGTTGGAACAGTGTTTGATCGGGATTTCTAGACCGCGTGCTTTCAGCAGCTCCGTAAAATGAAGATAACGACCTAACTGAGTCATAGCCGACGTCTTCTCCATCTCATCGGCCCTGGAAAAATGTGTGAACAGGCCCTCGACCTCAATGCCGGGAAGCGCACCGATAGCAGCTGCAAGATCCGCTCCGGATTCATCTGCCTCAAGACCAATGCGGCGCATGCCGGTATCCAGAGCCAGATGGATCTTTGCTGTTTTTTTCATATTTACCGCTGCCTCAGACAACGGCTTTGCCTGCGCCATGGTAAAGATAGCCGGACGGATCTCGTTCTCGATCAGTTCCTGATAGCGGGAAGGGTGGGTCACTCCCAGGATCAGGATCATCTTCTGAATGCCGTTGCGGCGTAGCAGCATGGCTTCGTCTGCGGTGGCCACCGCAAAGCCATCCACATAATCTTCGATGGCAGCAGCTACCGGCACAGAGCCATGCCCGTAAGCATCTGCCTTGATCACTCCGAGCATGCCCGTCTCCCGGTCAATATTTTTGCGCATGGATTCCAGATTAAAAACAATGGCATCCAAATCTACAGGTGCATAAACCCGCATATACTGCATGTGCTTCATACTCTTGTTCTGTTCCTCGTTTCTGTCTGTTTTGCCGTTTCCGGCGCTTTCGTTTTATCTGTTTAAGCTTCTTTTAAAATACTGTCTGCCAGATCTGTGGCAAGTACGCTGTTCTCTCCCAATGCCGCTGCCGCATACTCCCCGGCACGTCCGTGCACATACACGCCAAATGCTGCTGCCCCCGCGCCATCCATGCCCCGGGCCAATAATCCTGCGATCACGCCGGTCAGCACATCGCCGGATCCTCCCTTGGCCATGGCACTGCAGCCGCTCCGGTTGATCCAGGCGGCACCATCCTTATCGGTAATGACTGTGACCGCATCCTTGAGCACACAGACCGCCCCATAGCGGGCACTGTAGGCTCTTGCCTCCTCCAGCGGATCCTTTTTTAAATCTGCTATGGGAACCGAAGTCAGGCGGCTCATCTCCCCCATATGGGGCGTGATAATGATGTTCTCCGTAAAATAACGTGTCAGATAAGGATGGGATGCCACACAGTTAAGTCCGTCTGCGTCCAGCACAATGGGAACATAGGAATCTGACAAAACCGTCTCCAGAAGATATTCCGTATATGCCTCCTGTCCCAGGCCGGGTCCTGCCACGATCACGTCGGCCCAGGCACACTCCGCCTCCAGGATTTTCTGCATAGTCTCCTCCTGATCCGGATCATAACAGCTTATGATTGCTTCCGGAAGCTGTGTCTGAAGAACCTGCCGGTTTTCCGGCACAGTCAGGATCTTCACCAGACCGGCGCCGGTACGGTAAGCACCAAGCGCTGAAAAATAAGCCGCTCCGCTCATGCCTCTGCTTCCCGCGATGACCAGAACTTTGCCAAATGTCCCTTTATTCCCATCCGGCTGACGCTTTGGAAGCCAGGACAGATCATCCGGTGTAATCAGCTTTGCATCCCATCCGGCCTTCAGCAGACTGGCCTGAGGGAATCCGATGTCGGCTACCACAAGGTTTCCTGCATAATATTTTCCGGGATAAAGCAGAAGACCGGTTTTTGCAAAGCCAAAGGTCACGGTAATATCGGCCTCCAGGGCAATTCCCATGATTTCACCGGTCGTTCCATGGATCCCGGACGGCGTGTCTACCGCGATCACTCCGGTTCCATACTGCTCCCGCAGAGAAGCCAGCATTTCCAGGACCTTCCGGTATTCCCCGCCAATTTCCCGGCCAAGACCGATCCCAAACACTGCATCCAGAATGATATCACATGGTGCCTCCTGATACTCTGCTGCCGTGCACTGCGCAAGATCCAGATTTCGGGCGATCTGCTTCTGAGTCTTCATCTCTTCTGAATCGTGCTCCGGATTGCCGACAAGCAGGAGACTTACGTTATATCCGCGTCCCTGCAGGATGCGTCCTGCTGCCACTCCGTCCGCGCCATTGTTTCCGGTACCACACACAGCCAGGATCCGGGCTTTTTTCCCCAGATTCCGCTCTTTCGCCATATGCTCTGCGGCCTCCGCCACAGCCAGGGCAGCCCGCTCCATAAGCACCATGGACGGAATGCCGATGTTTTTTATGGTATTCTGGTCAATCGCTTTCATCTGCTGTGCCGTTACTGCGTAATCCATGTTCCGTCTCCTCTCTGATTCCGCTCCCCTGTAAAGGATGGATGGAAACTCAAAAAACCGGCAGGCAGGAGAACTGATCGTATCCCTGCCTGTCGGCTTTTACCTCTGTTTCGCTCTGCCTCTAGGACTCTCTCTGAGCTTTCTTTTCCTCTTCCTCTTTCCGGTCCTGCATGCTGCATACCCGATAAGACAGGCGCATAAGGCTCTCGGAAAGATGAACATTCTCCACCACAACATCGTCCGGAACATTCAGATCCAGATGGGCAAAGTTCCAGATTCCTTTAATTCCCGCATTGACCAGACGGTCAGCCAGCTCCGGAGCTTTTGTTTTCGGAATGGTCAGTGCTGCCATCTGAACATCATTATCTTTGATAAACTGCTCCAGATCATCCACTCCGCGGATCTCAATTCCGCGTACCACAAGCCCGATCAGTCTCGGGTTAATGTCAAACATGCCTTTGATCATAAAACCGCGCTTTTCAAAATTTGCATAATTTGCAATGGCCTGACCAAGATTTCCGGCACCAATAATGATCAGGTTATGCTGGCGGTCGATTCCAAGGATCTTTCCGATCTCTGTATACAGGTATTTTACGTTATAACCATAACCCTGCTGACCGAATCCTCCAAAGTTATTTAAATCCTGACGAATCTGGGAAGCAGTCACCTTCATCCTGGTACTCAGCTCATTGGATGAGATACGCTCTACACCTGATTCCAAAAGCTCTCCGAGATAACGGTAATACCTCGGGAGTCTTGTAATAACTGCTTTGGATATCTCTCTGTTTTCCATGTTGCACATCTCCTATACGTAAACTATTAAAATCTATTATAACCGTTTGCGAAATCTATGTCAATGTTCAAACAATTTCGAAACAAAAAATCAGAAGAAAGTCCTTTACAAGTGTTGAAAGCCTATATTATACTTGATAAGTCTTATAGTAGAAAACGTAACGAAATGGAGTTATCTATGATTTTATCATGCAATCACATCAGCAAAGCCTTCGGCACGGATGAGATTCTGTCCGAAGTATCTTTTCATATAGAAAATCAGGAAAAGGCTGCCATCGTAGGCATCAACGGTGCCGGAAAGTCTACTCTCTTAAAGATCATTGTCGGCGAGCTGTCAGCGGATTCCGGCGAGGTCGTTCTCGCAAAGGGCAAAACCCTCGGCTACCTGGCGCAGCACCAGGATCTGGACAGCAGCCGTACCATCTATGAGGAATTAAAAGAAGTCAAGCAGCCCATCATCGATATGGAACAGCAGATCCGCGAGCTGGAGCTCAATATGCAGAATGCCTCCGGAGAAGCACTGGAACAGATGCTGGCTGCATACAGCCGCTTAAGCCATACCTTTGAACTGGAAAATGGCTACGCATGGAAAAGTGAACTGACCGGTGTCTTAAAGGGCCTTGGCTTTACCGAAGACGAGTTTGACAAAACCGTGTCTACCCTCTCCGGCGGCCAGAAAACCCGCGTATCTTTAGGCAAACTGCTTCTCTCCCGCCCGGATATTATCCTTTTAGATGAGCCAACCAACCACCTGGACATGGAATCCATTGCCTGGCTGGAGACTTACTTGTTAAATTATAACGGAGCTGTCATCATCGTAGCCCACGACCGCTATTTCTTAAACCGCGTAGTCACCAAAGTGGTGGAGCTGGAACAGGGGCATGCATCTGTTTACCTTGGCAATTACACCGCCTACAGCGAAAAAAAAGCCATGATCCGAGCCGCCCAGATGAAGGCCTGGTTAAACCAGCAGCAGGAGATCAGGCATCAGGAAGAGGTCATCACCAAATTAAAATCCTTCAACCGTGAGAAATCCATCAAGCGGGCTGAAAGCCGTGAGAAGATGCTTTCCAAGATCCAGGTGCTGGACAAGCCGGCTGAGATTCAGGATGAGATGCGCATCAGCCTGGAACCAAATATCGTCAGCGGCAACGATGTTCTCACCATCAGGGATTTAAGCAAATCCTTCGGCAGCACCCACCTTTTCTCCCATGTTGATATGGAAGTAAAGCGGGGAGAACGGGTTGCCATCATCGGCAACAACGGAACCGGCAAGACCACCATCTTAAAAATCATCAATGGTATGCTTCCTGCCGACACCGGCACCATCACCCTGGGTTCCAAGGTGCACATCGGCTACTACGACCAGGAGCATCACGTCCTTCATATGGAAAAGACAGTATTTGAGGAGGTACAGGATGCCTACCCGAATCTGACCAACACCCAGGTGCGCAACATCCTGGCTGCCTTCCTGTTCACCGGGGACGATGTATTCAAACGCATCTCTGACTTAAGCGGCGGCGAACGAGGCCGTGTTTCCCTGGCCAAGCTTATGCTCTCTGAGGCTAACTTTCTGATTCTCGATGAGCCGACCAACCACCTGGACATCACCTCCAAGGAGATTCTGGAGAACGCGCTGAAGCATTATACCGGAACTGTGCTCTACGTCTCCCATGACCGTTACTTCATTAACCAGACTGCCACCCGTATTCTCGAACTGACTGGTCAGACCTTCTTAAACTATATCGGCAACTATGACTACTATCTGGAAAAGAAGGAGCTCATGAAGGAGCTCTATGTGGACCCCACGCATACCGGGCGCGACCGCGCCATCGGAACTGCAGCCGCAAACGGCAGCTTAAAAGCTACAGGAGTTCCCGGCATGGCAAAGTCCGCAGCAGAAACCGAGGTCAAGCTGGACTGGAAAGCCCAGAAAGAGGAGCAGGCCCGCATCCGCAAACGTCAGAATGACCTAAAGAAGGTCGAGGACGAGATTCACAGGCTGGAGACCCGGGACAGCGAAATTGATACGCTTCTCTCTCAGGAGGAAATATACACCAACGTTGCCCGCCTCGTGGAACTGAATAACGAAAAAGAGTCCCTCCAGCAAAAGCTGGAAGAACTCTATGAAACCTGGGAAGAGCTGGCAGAATAATCTGCCGGCTCTTCTTTTCCTTTCTATTCCTGGCCGTATACGGTTACTGTCCATTTTCAATCTCACAAAACACCTGGTCCAGCTCCGCGATCAAATCTTTCACATTCTCAATGCCCACAGACATACGCAGAGTTGCGTCCGTCAGTCCGTTCTTTTCCTGAATTTCCTTTGGAACATCCGCATGGGTCTGCGTAGTCGGATAAGTCAGAATCGTCTCCACCATTCTCCAGGGATGCCACGACCTTTTCCAGATGCTCTCGGGTCGGGTTCTGTAATCTGCTGTAATCAAATCCGGTGCTCTGCCCTACTGCCGGATGTGCGTACGTTGCTGTCTGATAGATTGGATAGCTGACAGCAACGAAATGCTGAATGGAAGATTCATCCTCTTCCAGATGGATGCATTTTGTTTCAATCTCTCTTTCCATAAGCATTTTTATCTTCTATGTATTTAGTGGGTTTATTATCTCCAATTCCTGGATATATGTCAATACCTGTCTGTGAATGAAAACAAAAAGAGTGCGCCGCAAAGCACACTCTCTTAAAATCAGGTTATGAGCAAGACGATAAGCCGGGTTATGTCGTTGAATGGTCATCTATCTAGACCAGATGTCACCACCTGGTTCAAGCAACCTACCCGAAAGCAGACGGGCCGCCTTATGCTTTCTGTTCGGTCTTGCTTCAAGTGGGGTTTACATGTGCCCCGTCTGTTACCAGACGGGCGGTAGTCTCTTACACTGCCCTTCCACCCTTACCGGCAAAGCCGGCGGTATATTTCTGTTGCACTGTCCCTGGAGTCACCTCCGCCAGACGTTATCTGGCACCCTGCCCTGTGAAGCCCGGACTTTCCTCTCCCGCAGCCTTTCGTTTCTGCGGCAGCGACCATTTGTCTTACTCAATGTTCCCTATTCTAGCATTATTCCCAGGCGCTGTCAAGTTCCGAAAATGACACATGAAAGCAGTATTTCACAAACCGGTTCAAACCTTAAAGCAGCTTCCGCCGATAAATTCCCGGATCAGGGAATTGTGCGGAATTTCCTCACTGCTGACACCCAGAAAATAATCCAGGAATTTCAGCAGGCGCTTGGCCTCTACATATTCCGCGCTGTCCCGTGGCACCGAAAAAAGCACCGGCTCAGCATACTGCTTCAGCACCGACAGTTCATAGACCAGAGCGGAATTAAACATCACATCTGCATCCTCCTGGTACGGGAAAATATTTTCTTCTTCCCCCCGGCGTACCGACGGCCACATGCGAATGGTGTCCTGCGCAGAAGCGCCGCGGGTTCTCGCATCCCGCACAATACGGCGCAGCAGACGCCCATCTGTGGTCGGAATGCGGTTATGCTCGTCGATATTCAGCTGTGTCAGCGCACTGATGTAAATCTTAAACTTGTTCTTTCTCGGCAGCGCGTAGGAAAGCTTCTCATTGAGACAGTGGATTCCCTCAATGACCAGTACATCATCCGGTCCCAGAGTCAGAAAATCTCCGTGATATTCCCGCTGTCCCTTCACAAAATTATACTCCGGCATCTCCACTGTTTTTCCTGCCAGAAGATCTGTCATATTCTGGTTGAACAATGCCACATCCAGGCATTCCAGCACCTCATAGTTGTAGTTGCCATTTTCATCCCGCGGGCTGTCTACCCGGTTGACAAAGTAATTGTCCACCGCAATGGGATGCGGCTTTAAGCCTTTTGCCTTTAGCTGAATAGAAAGGCGATGGGAAAAGGTCGTTTTTCCGGAGGAGGACGGCCCTGCGATCATAACGATCTTCTTATCCGGCCGGCTTGCAATCTGCTCCGCGATATCACCGATCTTCTTTTCCATCAGCGCTTCCTGCATCAGGATCAGCTCACTGGCCTTTCCCTTACAGATCACATCATCCAGGGCACCTACTGTAGGAACCTCCAGCTGTCTGCCCCAGCTTTCTGTCTCGTCCAGCACCTCAAACAATTTTTCACGGTCATGAAACTCAGCCACCTGTTCCGGATTTTTTTGCTCCGGCAGAAGCAGCATCATACCATCCCGGTACAGGATCAGGTCAAAATATTTCAGATAACCTGTGTTCTGGACCATATAGCCGTAATAGTAATCCTCAAATCCGCCAATGCTGTATAAATTCACCCTGGAGACCCGGCGGTAACGGAATAGCCGTTCCTTCTCATACATGCGGTGATGACGAAATATCTCAATGGCCTCATCCGTGGTCACATTGCGCTTCATGATCGGAATCTCTGCCGCTACATATTCCCGCATCTTTGCTTTGATCCGGTCTACCAGCTCCTGCGTTTTCTCAAAGCTTCCGGCGGATTCGATAAACAGGCCATTGGCAATCGCATATTCTACCGATACCTTTTGGATATGCTCTGCGCCGATCACTTCGTAAAATGCCTTTAAAAGAATCAGCAGTACACTTCTGCGATAGGTCTGGATACCAGGCTTATCAGCTGCTGTGAGAAATTCCACATTTGTACCTTCTTTGACTTTTTTATGAAGCTCCTGAAGTTTTCCATCTACCGTAGCAAGCAGGATCTCATGTGAAAAAGACTCCTGCACTTCCTTTGCCACATCCTTCAGCAGGGTGTCTTCGCTGTACTGTCTGTTTTCTCCCAATACGCATACATGAACCATAGACATTCTCCTTCCGTTCGGTTTCGTGATGATTCCGAAAACGCTTAAAGCACTCTGGCCGGAAAATCCGGCTCAGCCTGGATCACTTCGATGGTGCCGTCAGAAACACGTGCTACATACTCCGCCATAAACGGCACAAAGATGTGTTCCAGGCCATAGTGTCCTGCATCAATGACTGCCATGCCCTGCGCAGCCGCATCGATGGCATCATGATGTCCGATATCTCCGGTGACCAGAACCTCAGCCTTCTGCTGCAGTGCATAACGGATCATACTGCCTCCTGCCCCCGGAGACACCGCCACACGGCTGACCTTCTCGCCCACAGCTTTCTCTCCGTATACAAGCACAAATGGCAGCTCAAATACCTGCTTCACCTGTTCTGCCAAAGTATCCAGTGAAACCGGTTCTGCCAGCCTGCCGGCCTTTCCGATGCCCACCGGGATCCCGTTTACTTCCCCGGTTATCTCTAACGGCTGGCTATCCTGGATTTCAAGGCGTTTTGCAGCAAGATCTGCCATGCAGCCGGGGGCCGCGTCAAAATTGGTATGCATGGCAAAATAAGAAATATCCGCCTGCAATAGCATTACGATCCGGCGGCTGATAAAATCCGTGTCATTGACCTGCTTCAATGCCCGGAAGATCAGCGGATGATGGGTCAGAAGAAGATCCGCATGCTCCAGCACTGCCTGCTCCACCACCCGGTCGGTCGCATCCAGCGCGACCAGCACCTTTTTTATTTTCTTATCTCCCCGTCCTGCCAGAAAGCCCGGATTATCCCAGTCACAGGCCAGGCTCCGCGGAGCCAGCTCTTCCAGTTTTTCAATCAGTTCCCTGCAAAGCATGGTATGCCTCCTTCGTCTCGTTTAACTCCTGTCTCAGGCTCTCTGCGCGTTTCTGTGCACCTTCCGTCTGCGTCAGGGACAGATGTGCCAGCAGCTCCTCTCCCTGAGCCAGCTCCCGCTCCAGAAATTCTCTTAAGACCGGGTCCTGTTTCCGGATCAGATCTGAGCCGTAACGATATTCGTATTCCTGCTCATAGTGCATGGATCCCGGAGCAGCATGCAGGATCACATAATATTTCCCCTCATCCATCAGCATCTGCTCTTCCAAAATGGAAATCCCCAGTTTTTCCAGTCCGTGCCGGAACGCAGAAAGCTCCGACTGGGGTGAGAGCACATAATGCTTCACACTATCATACATATGCGCACCGTCCCGGAGAATGCGCAGCATCAGTTCACCGCCCATTCCCGCAATGATCACGGTATCTGCCTCACCGGCCTTCAGCTCCTGCAGCCCATCGCTTAAGCGTGTCTCGATCCGGTCCTCCATATGATATTCCCGTACATGCTCTGCTGCCCTGGACAGGGGACCCTTTCGTACATCCATAGCAACTACGTGCCTGACGGTTCCAGTCTCCATAAGACGGATCGGGACGAATCCATGATCCGTCCCCACGTCTGCCACATATCCTTCTGTTACTTCTGCTGCCTTTGCGGCAATCCGTTCCAGTCTGTCTGATAATCTCATCTTATCCTGTTCCTTTAATGTATTTGGTCAATCCAGATAATCCTTCAGTTTTTTGCTTCGACTCGGATGACGAAGCTTCCGCAGGGCTTTCGCTTCTATCTGACGGATGCGTTCTCTTGTCACATGGAACTGCTTTCCTACCTCTTCCAGAGTTCTCGGCTTTCCGTCATCCAGTCCAAAACGCAGGCGCAGTACCTGCTGTTCCCGCTCAGTCAGGGTATCAAGGGCTTCCATCAGCTGTTCATGGAGCAGGGTAAAGGTTGCCTCCTCCGCAGGAACTGCCACGTGCTCATCCTGAATAAAATCTCCGAGATGGCTGTCTTCCTCCTCACCAATTGGTGTCTCCAGCGACACCGGATCCTGGGAGATCTTGCGGATCTCACGTACACGCTCTGCCGGAATCTCCATTTTTGCGGCGATTTCCTCCGCAGTTGGCTCCCGCCCAAGTTCCTGTACCAGCTGTCTGGAAGTGCGAATGAGACGGTTGATCGTCTCCACCATATGCACCGGAATGCGGATGGTGCGGGCCTGGTCTGCAATTGCCCTGGTAATTGCCTGGCGGATCCACCATGTTGCATAAGTAGAGAATTTATAGCCTTTGCGGTAATCAAATTTTTCCACAGCTTTGATGAGTCCCAGATTTCCTTCCTGAATCAGATCCAGGAACTGCATGCCGCGTCCCACATACTTTTTGGCAATGCTTACTACAAGACGGAGATTTGCCTCGGCAAGACGTTTTTTTGCCAGCTGGTCTCCCAGCTCCATGCGCTTTGCCAATTCAATTTCCTGATCTGTGGTCAGAAGCGGGATCTTGCCGATCTCCTTTAAATACATACGGACAGGATCCTCCACGCCAATGCCTTCCGGCACAGAAAGATCCAGCTGATCGAGCTGTGATTCTTCCTCTTCTTCCGATTCTTCATCCAGAAACAGGTCCGGCTCCATGTCCTCCTCTTCTGTTCGGAGCACGTCTACATGATGGTTGTCCAGAAAATCGTATATCCGGTCCAGCTTGTCCGGATCCAGGATCTCGCCCTTAAAAAAATCCAGAATCTCCCGGTTTTCAAGCACATTCTTTTTCTTTTTCGCCTCCTCCAGAAGCAATGTCAGTTTCTCATCAAATGACTGTGTACGTTCCTCCATATCGATCCGCCCTTTCTCAATTGCAGACTGCCGGTAGGAATACCCCCGGTAATTCCTTTAGTCAATGGATATCTGCAGCGTTTTCAGTGCTGCCTGCTGCTTTATGATCTCCTGGAGCGCCGCAATGTCTGCCGCACTCCGGCTGGCCTCATCCAGGCTGTTTTTCTTTACCTTCAGCACGGTCTCGGAAAATGCTTTTCGCTGTTCTTCATTATTTAAAGAGTCATCCAGGCTTGCGTTGAACAGCGCCGCAACCTGTTTATATTGTTCTTCATCGTTGATATACCGATTCAGGATCCCGGCTGGATTGATATTTCCCTCCCGGTGCCCGTCAAATACCTGCTGTGCCACCTCATGGTACAGCGGTTCCTTAAAATCATCCGGTCCAACGATACCCTCAATCTTTTCAAATAATTGCGGACGCTCGATCAGCCAGGTAAGAAGCAGACGCTGGGAGCGGCGGATGCCGTCATCCTTCTCCTTCTTTTTTCTGCGTTCTTTCGGCTCGGATGCTTCCTCGTCCCGGTGTCTGACCACAGCAGGACCAAACTGGTTTCCAAGGCGGTTCACCAGACGCCGCAGATCCTCATATGGGATAAACTGTGCCTGGGCCACCGCCCGGATATAATTATCGCGCTCCAGCGCTTCCTGGAATTCCAGAAGCTTTCTGGCCGCAGCATTATAAAACTTTGTCTTCTGCTCCGGATCTTCCAGGTCATATTCCCGCTTTAAAACATCAATCTCAAACAGAAAGCTGTTCTGTGCATTCGCAATACGTTCCCGGAACGCATCGGCTCCCATATTCTTGATGAATTCATCCGGATCCTTGTAAGGCTTTAAATTCAGCACCTTGGTGGAGATGCCAACCTCTTTTAAGATCGGGATAGCCCGGAGCGCCGCCTTCACGCCGGCCCCGTCACTGTCATAGGTCAGGATGACCGTATCTGTATAGCGTTTTAACAGCACCGCCTGCTGTGTGGTAAACGCTGTACCCAGGGATGCCACTGCATTGGTGAAGCCCGCCTGATGCATGGCTATCACATCCATATAGCCCTCGCAGGCCAGCATATATTTTTCCCGGCTGGTCCGGGCATAATTCAATCCGTACAGATTGCGGCTCTTGTCAAAGATCAGTGTTTCCGGAGAATTCAGATATTTCGGTGTTCCATCTCCCATAACGCGTCCGCCAAAGCCAATGACACGATTGTTCACGTCCATGATAGGGAACATAACGCGGTTCCAGAACTTGTCATGGCTGCCTCGTTCTTCCATGGTCACCAGGCCGCTGTCACGCAGTATTTCGTCTGTATAGCCCCTGGAGCGCAGATACTGATACAGGTCATTGCTGGTCTTATTGGCAAAACCCAGTCCAAACCGGCGAATGGTATCATCAGACAGCTCCCGTCCGCGAAAATAGTCATAGCCAAGCTTACCATGCGGCTGATGCAGCTGGTAATAAAAATAATTAGCAGCCAGCTTGTTGATCTCCAGAAGAGTCGAACGCCGGTCTGCTTTCGCCCTCTCTTCTTTGGAATACTCCACCTCCGGCAGATGAACGCCGGCCCGGTCTGCCAGCACCTTCAAAGCCTCCGGAAAGGTGTAATTCTCATATTCCATCACAAACGTAATGACATTGCCGCCGGCCCCGCACCCGAAGCAGTAATACATCTGCTTCTGAGGTGAAACGGAAAACGATGGTGATTTCTCATTATGAAAGGGACAGAGTCCAAAATAATTTGCCCCTTTCTTCTGAAGTTTTACATATCCAGAGATCACATCTACAATGTCATTCCTTGTGCGCACTTCTTCTACGACATCTTCCGGATAATACATGAAGCTCTCCTTTCCCTGTCTCTTTCATCAGATGAATCTGTTTTGTATCTGATCGGATACGCTTTAATGCACCTTCCATGACTTCGGAATAAACAGTTCCTCGAATTTGTCAATGGAATAGCTGTCGCTCATGCCTGCAATGTAGTCGCAGACCACCCGCTCCTTTGGTTCTTTCCGTTCCCGGATCATCAGCAGATATTCCTCCGGAAGCTCTTGCGTGTGTTTCAGATAATACTGATATAAAAACACCAGAAGCTGCTGGGCTCTGCCCTCTTCGGCTTTCGGCACTTTATTCTCGTAAACATTTTCAAACATCCAGCGCCGGAGGCCCTGCATTGCTTCCTCAATATGAGAAGACATGAGGATCTCAGGACGGTCCATGCTCTGCAGGATGATATCATGGATCAGCAGATTCAATCGTTCCCTCACGCTGTGCCCCAGCACATCCGTGTACTTTTCCGGAAGCTGATCTTCGGTAAAAATCTTTGCCCGGATAGCATCATCGATATCATGGTTAATATAGGCAATCTTGTCCGAAAGGCGCACGACACATCCCTCCAGTGTAGAAGGATGACCGCTGGTTCTGTGGTTCATGATGCCATCGCGGACTTCCCAGGTAAGATTTAAGCCCTTCCCATCTTTTTCGAGTACTTCCACCACCCGCACACTCTGCAGATAATGCGCAAAGCCATAGGGACACAATTCATCCAGGATCCGTTCGCCGGAGTGTCCAAAGGGCGTATGGCCCAAATCATGTCCCAGGGCAATGGCCTCAGTAAGATCCTCGTTCAGGCGCAGGGCGCGGGAAATGGTACGGGAAATCTGTGCCACTTCCAGCGTATGGGTCAAACGGGTACGGTAATGGTCACCCTCCGGAGCCAGAAATACCTGGGTCTTATGTTTGAGTCTTCGGAAGGATTTGCAGTGGAGAATCCGGTCACGGTCGCGCTGATATGCAGTGCGGATGTCGCAGGGCTGTTCCTCACGGTCACGCCCCCTCGTGTTTTTGCTCAAGGATGCATAGCAGCTCAGATAATCTGCCTCCCAGGCTTCCCTCATCTCTCTTATGTTCATCAGACACCGCCCCTTTCCGGACTTTGCTCATTGCTTCGCATAAATTATAATAAGTATAGCATAATTTTTGAAATTTTCATACTATTTTCCGGTTTTGGGCATGCAAAAAAGCGAAGAACTTTTCGTTCTCCGCTTTCACTGATGCAGAAGATGGGAGTCGAACCCACAAGGTATTGCTACCACACGGACCTGAACCGTGCGCGTCTGCCAATTCCGCCACTTCTGCGAACCGTCCGCTCAGTGATCGTTCACCGAACCAACACGTTTATTATATCCAACATCATATAATTTGTCAACTGCTTTTTTGATTTTTTTAAAAATATATGTTTCCGTGAAAACATGTGAAAAAATGTCAATTCAGAAACTTCCCCGGCGCAACTTCCTATGAAACAAAAAAAAACGAAGAACCTTTGCTCTCCGCTTTCACTGATGCAGAAGATGGGAGTCGAACCCACAAGGTATTGCTACCACACGGACCTGAACCGTGCGCGTCTGCCAATTCCGCCACTTCTGCAAAACTCCCCGAGTAGGACTTGAACCTACGACAGCGCGGTTAACAGCCGCGTGCTCTACCGACTGAGCTATCGAGGAATGTTCCCGTATCTTCCTGGAAGATACTGCGGGAGATGGGACTTGAACCCACACGACATAACTGCCACTAGATCCTTAGTCTAGCCTGTCTGCCAATTCCAGCACTCCCGCGAACGTTTAATAATATATCATAGTTTCCTGGTTCTGGCAAGTACTTTTTCTTTATTTTTCAAGTTTTTTTCTTCTTGTATTTTCTTCTTCCAATTTTCCCGTCTTGACACATTTTTTGCCCGTTTTGTCAAATTTTCAATCCGCATTCTATAGAATTTCTGCCATTTTTTGATATAATATGAACCATAATAAGCAAAATCCGAGGGGGTATGCCTATGAAGAAAAAAACAGAGACACCCTTGCAGGGTTACCTGTCCAGCATTATAGCTTTTATCATTGCCACTGCTGTGGGCATCCTTGTATTTTCCATCGCATCCCATCATGCCGCAGATCAGCTGGCCCAGAAAAAGCTTACCTCGAATATTTCCAGGCAGAGCATCCATTTTGAAGAGATTCTGAATGTCAACTACCAGTTTCTGGACGGTGTTGCCGCACAGATCGGAGCAGAGGGCGAACTCATCTCTGAAAAAAACAAAAACATGCTTTCAGCCATCCAGTCCACCACGTCTATCGACCATGTAGCCCTCATTGAGCCGGACGGCACCTCCCACTATGAAAACGGTGATATAAAGAATGTCTCCCACCGCAGCTATTTCCAGGAGGGCATAACCGGAAAGCGGACACTGAGCGATCCCGTTCAAAGCAGCATTGACCATGAAACCCGTGTCATTCTCAGCGTGCCCGTCCTCCATGACAATGCAGTCATCGGTCTTCTCAGTGCGTCCTACAATGTAACTGAACTAAACCATCTGATCTTCGATGATCTGTTTGGGGGTGAAGGCTTTTGTATCATTATTAATGAAGACGGAGACATCATCACACTGGACGGCAATTCTACACACCAGATCATCAGCTATGGTGACAACTTTTTCGACTTTTACAGTCAGTGGACTGTCTGCGGAAAAGATTCTCTGCAGACAATCCGCGATGCATTTCAGGCAAAGACGCATGGCCTGCTCAAACTGTCTCAGCCGGGAATTCAAAAATCCGGCCGCTATGTTGCCTATACTCCGATTCTTTTAAATAACTGGATGATATGCTATGTAATTCCGGTGTCCGTTGCAAACGCGAATTACAGTTTCATTCACAATTATGAGCTGATCCTGAATGCCTATTTCATACTCCTGGTCATTCTTCTGATCGGACGCATTGTATCCGTCCACACCAGAGACTACAACAAGCTGGTACATACCGCGCAGATCGACGGACTGACTGCTGTATATAATAAGGAACATACACAGCCCGCCATTGATGAATTTCTGCGGACGAGCCGTCCGGATGCGCTTCATGCGTTTCTCATCCTGGACATCGACAAGTTCAAGAGCGTCAATGATACCTACGGACACGCTGTCGGTGACAAAGTCCTGCATCGCGTGGGCGAATTCTTAAAGAACCAGTTCCGGGACGATGATATCATCGGGCGCGTTGGCGGCGATGAATTCGTGATACTCATGAAGCAGGTTTCCTCCCGGGATGCTGCCCTTTCCCGTGTCCAGAGCATGCTGGAGCACATCCGCTCCGTAAAGCATGCAGAAATGAACGGACAGGCCATCACCTTCAGTGTGGGCGTCGCCTTCAGCCCAGAGCAGGGAACCCGATTTGATGACCTGTACCGCAATGCAGATAAGGCACTGTATCAGACAAAGCGCGGAGGACGCAATAACTTCTCCGTCTATGAAAAGGCTTAATATTTGGCTATGATCAGGATATCGCCTTCCTGAATCCTGGTATTTCCGGTCGGGATGAGGGTTTCTTCCCCTCTCCTGACAGATACTACCAGCGTCCCTTTCGAGAGAGGGACTTCCTTCAGGGTTTTTCCGGTCCACTTGTCTCCCTTGACCGTAGTTCTCTCCCGCAGGATCAGATTTTCTCCTTCAGTGAACTCCGGGGCAGCAAGGATCAGAAGGTCGCCGGCCAGAAGCAGCGTATCTCCATTGGGGATACGCTTTTCTTCTCCCCGGAGGATCATTACGATCAGCATTTCCGGCGGGAGACTGATGTCTCTTACCCTTTTGCCGCAAAACAGATGCCCTTCCTGAATATGTGTCTTTACAAAATGGATGCTGCTCTCCTCCTCATAATCATTGAAGGTACGGCGCACATCCATATTCCGGTCGATCATCCGAAGCTTTTCGGATACCAGCGGCAGAAAAGTCCCCTGCACTGCAATGGAAAGAAGTACCACGCAGAACACCAGATTGTAAAGATTATAGTGCATCGGCACTTTGCTCAAAACGGCCATGATCGCAAACACGATGGAGGCAGCGCCGCGCAGTCCCGCCCAGGATACCACGCCAATCTGACGGATATGGGACCGGAACGGCAGAAGAATGGCTGCTACCGCCGCCGGACGGGCGATCACCGTCATAAACAGCATGATCAGTGCTGCCGGAAGCAGGACCGCCGGAAGCTCACTGGGTGTCGCCAGAAGCCCCAGCAGGAAGAAGATCATCATCTGCGCAATGCCCGTGACCGTATCAAACACATGCATTAGATTCCGTTTTTCCGGAATCCGGGAATTTCCCATGATAATGCCGCACAGATACACTGCCAGATAACCGTTTCCGCCAATTACCTGAGGCAGCGCGTAGCTCACCAGCATAGCTGCCACTGCAAAGATCGTATTACCTTCCTCGATCTGAAACGAGAACCGGTCCATCGCCCAGACAGCCAGACGCCCGGCTGCTGCACCGCACACAAGACCAAATCCGATCTGCTGCGCCAGCATCAGCGGCAGGGAAACTGCTTTTCCGCTCATCATGGCGATGAATACCACCGTCAGCATATAAGATACCGGATCATTCGAACCGGATTCCAATTCCAGAAGCGATGCAGTATGATATTTCAGATCCAGCTTTTTCGTACGCAGGATATTAAACACAGACGCTGCGTCCGTAGATGCGATCACCGAGCCAACCAGAAAGCTCTCCAGCCACGGCAGACGCAGCACCAGATGTACGAACACGCCTACAAAGCAGGTGGTCAGCGCCACGCCCAGTGTGGATAACAGCAGCGCCTTTGCCGCCACACTCTTTGCTTCTTTCACATTTGTTCCAAAACCGCCGTAAAAGATGATAAAGATCAGGCTGACAGAACAGATCGTCTCCGTTACTCCATAATCATCAAACACAATCCGAAAGATCCCATCTTCCCCAAACAGCATGCCAAGCCCGATAAAGATCAAAAGGGATGGCACAGCCAGCCTGGAGGTCACGCGTCCCATCAGGACACAGATCATGATCACAACGCCAACAAGCAGGATAATCTGATTCAAAGATCCACTCCTTTCGTTTCACAAATCCGGCACGCCCGGTTCCGGTTTCGTACTCCTGTTACTCCTTAGAACGACAAAACCCGTCCGGTTTTCTCTCAAAAACCAGACGGGGCCACGGCAGAATCAGCTCTGCCACTATGTTAAATTTTCGTTCAGATTCTGAATTAAGCTAATTTAGCTTTTGCCAGCTCAGCCAGTTTAGCGAAGCCCTCAGCATCGTTGATAGCCATGTCAGACAGGACCTTACGGTTCATCTCAACACCAGCCAGCTTTAAGCCATACATGAACTTGCTGTAGGACAGACCGTTGATACGTGCTGCTGCGTTGATACGAGCGATCCACAGCTGACGGAACTGTCTCTTTCTCTGCTTGCGGCCTGCGTAGGAGCTGGTCAGAGCTCTCATTACAGACTGCTTTGCTACTCTATACTGTTTAGAACGTGCTCCTCTGTAGCCTTTAGCCATCTTCAGCACTCTATTGTGTTTCTTCTTTGCGTTCATACCGCCTTTAATTCTTGCCATCGGTTTTTCCTCCTTCTTAAACTAATCAGTCTATTACAGATATGGTAAAATCTTCTTCATTACCTTTGCGTTGGTAGCATCGGTAACGATATCTTTTCTAAGATTTCTTTTTCTCTTGGTAGACTTCTTAGTTAAGATGTGAGATTTGTATGCTTTATTTCTTACCAGCTTACCGGTACCGGTCTTTTTGAAACGTTTTGCAGCTGCTCTGCTTGTTTTTAATTTAGGCATTATAACTTCCTCCTTAATCTTTCTCTTTGCTTTTACTTCTTGGCAGTCAAAAACATAACCATGCTTCTTCCTTCCACTTTGGAAGGCTTGTCAATGGTTGCGATATCCTTTAAGCTCTCTGCAAAGTCATCCAGGATATACTTGGACTTGGACATGTGCGCCATCTCACGACCACGGAAACGTAAGGTAACTTTGACTTTATCGCCCTTTTCCAGAAACTTTCGTGCTGCGCCCGTTTTTGTGTTCAAGTCGTTGGTGTCAATGTTCGGAGACAACCGCACTTCTTTAACCTCGATTACCTTCTGTTTTTTCCTAGCTTCTTTTTCTTTTCTTGCCAGCTCGTAACGATATTTACCGTAATCGATAATCTTACAAACCGGTGGCTTTGCCGTCGGAGCAATCTTTACGAGATCCAGTTCTGCGTCCTGAGCCAGTTTGTAGGCTTCCTTCGCGGACATGATACCCAGCTGCTCGCCGTCTTCACCAATCAATCGAACTTCTTTGTCTCTGATCTGTTCGTTAATCATTAACTCGCTAATAGTCGTGCACCCCCATCATAGAATTCTGCATGTCTGTTTTTCTGCATAAAAAAAGTAGATAGAATATTCTACCCACCCTCAAAAGCATCGCATAGGACGTTGATGCCGCCGCATATACGCATTCTTTGCTATAAACCAGGGTCACTTGCTCGTGCCGAGGTGAGGTGGATACCTACTTTCCTGCGTTGTTCTCACAACTTCTGTTACTATACTATGAATCCCCGGGAAAGTCAAGCACTTTTCCGGGGATTTTTCATATTTTTTATTTCGCTATTTTTCAGGACATCTGAAAGGTGGTGCAGAGTGTCTGTTCCGCCCTGCTTGCCCCGTCCCCGGCAATGCCGATCTTCGCAGCCGCACAATGGCGGTTATCGTTGTAGATACACTGTACTGCCTCACAGTCTACAGACAAGCTGCTCTCCGGTGTTTTAAAAACGTTCTTAAAGAGACCGCCCTTGTTTTCATCGAAGCTTCCGCAGCAAGTCTGTTCTTTTTCTTTCGCGTCATGTCCGTCTACCAAGATGGACTGTTTGCAGCAGCAATGATCGGCATTGTGAAGACAATTTGTTACGTTGCACTCTAATTTCGTCATGGAACCCATACCTCCTGTTGGTTAATATTTATTTCACAGGTCTAGTATGGGTTTCTTTTCGGAAATCTATGCAAAAAACTTACTTCTGCTCTGCCTTCACCTCAACAGCACGTGCTTCTCTGGAAACAATTTCCTTTTTGATGTTCTCGATGAAGCTCTCTAAGGATGCCTGGCCCTCATCGCCTTTAAAACGGCTGCGGACAGATACCACTCCGTCTTCCTCTTCCTTCTGGCCAACTACCAGCATATACGGAATCTTGTTCTTCTGAGCCTCACGGATCTTGTAGCCGATCTTCTCAGAACGGGTATCTACCTCTACGCGGATATTTTCTGCATCCAGGGCAGCTTTTACTTTCTCTGCATAGTCCATGTACTTGTCAGAGATCGGGAGTACCTTTACCTGTACCGGAGCCAGCCAGGTCGGGAATGCGCCTGCGAAGTGCTCGATCAGGATACCGATGAAACGCTCGATGGAACCGAAAGCAACACGATGAATCATGATCGGACGATGCTTCTCGCCATCTGCGCCGATGTACTCCAGCTCGAAACGCTGCGGAAGCTGGAAGTCAAGCTGAATGGTACCGCACTGCCAGGTTCTTCCGATGGCATCAACCAGATGGAAGTCAATCTTCGGTCCGTAGAACGCGCCGTCGCCCTCGTTTACGACATAGTCCAGACCCATTTCGTCCAGAGCGCTTCTCAAACCGTCGGTAGCCATCTCCCAATCTTCATCACTTCCCATGCTGTCTTCCGGACGGGTAGAAAGCTCAACATGATATTTGAAGCCGAACAGCTTGTAAACGCTGTCGATCAGCTGTGCAACCCCTTTGATTTCATCTTTGATCTGCTCCGGAGTCATGAAGATGTGCGCATCATCCTGGGTGAAGCAGCGCACGCGCATCAGACCATGCAGCTGACCGGATTTCTCATGACGATGAACGATACCAAGCTCGCCCATGCGCAGCGGCAGGTCACGGTAGGAACGCGGCTCGGAAGCATAAACCAGAACACCGCCCGGGCAGTTCATCGGTTTGATCGCGTAGTCCTGATCATCGATCACGGTGGTGTACATGTTATCTTTGTAGTGATCCCAGTGGCCGGAGGTCTCCCACAGGCTTCTGTTTAAGATGATCGGGGTGGAAATCTCTACATAACCTGCCTTTTTGTGGATCTCTCTCCAGTACTCTAACAGGGTGTTTTTCAGAATCATGCCCTTCGGCAGGAAGAACGGGAATCCCGGGCCAGCCTCGTGCATCATGAACAGGCCAAGCTCTTTGCCCAGTTTTCTGTGGTCACGCTTCTTTGCCTCTTCCATCATGGTAATATAAGCTTCCAGTTCTTCTTTCTTTGCGAACGCAGTTGCGTAGATACGGGTCAGCATCTTGTTATGCTCGTTGCCTCTCCAGTAAGCACCTGCAATGCTGGTCAGCTTGTAAGCCTTTCCAACTTCCTTGGTATTCATTAAGTGCGGGCCTGCGCAAAGGTCAGTAAACTCGCCCTGCTTGTAGAAGCTGATCTCCTCACCCTCCGGAAGATCCTCGATAAGCTCTACCTTGTACGGCTCCTCTTTTTCTTTCATCAGGGCCAGTGCCTCTTCTCTCGGAAGGGTAAAGCGTTCTAACGGCAGTGCTTCTTTGATGATCTTCTTCATCTCAGCCTCGATTTTTTCCAGATCGTCTGCTGTGATCGGGGTCTCGAAATCGATATCATAATAGAATCCGTCGGCAATAGACGGACCGATCGCAAGCTTTGCGCTCGGATACAGTCTCTTGATAGCCTGTGCCATAACATGGCTTGCGGTATGACGCAGTGCCGCAAGACCCTCTGCGTCCTTCGCAGTCAGAATATTCAGCTCACAGTCCTTATCAATGACCGTACGCAGATCCTCTGTCTGTCCGTCCACTTCTCCGACGCATGCCACGCGTGCCAGTCCTTCGCTGATGTCACGGGCAATATCGATAATGGACATAGCCTGTGCATATTCTTTTTTGCTTCCATCTTTTAATGTGATGATCATGCCTTTTTTCCTCCTGGTATTCTTTATTAAAATGATGATACAAGGGACGATAAGGATTTTCAAAAATGAAATAAAAAAGTCCCCTGCCTGATGCGCTCTGCGCACCGGACAAGGGACGACAATTCTTTTATCGCGGTTCCACCCTGTTTGCCGCCTGATATTTCAGACAGCCGCTTCATTCTGATGGTAACGGAATCACCGGATCCGATTAAGGACCACTCCGAGCTGGTTTTCCTGCCGGCTTCCTCATAAGATGCTCACACCACTTGCATCTCTCTCTGAATGACTCTGCCAGAGTACTCTTCTCATCAACGTGTTAGCATATGAAGATATCTCTCATATCTTCACTGATTATAGCACGCAAGACCCAGATGTCAAGCACTAAAAACTGAATTTCTTCCGAAACAGCGTCTTAATCCATACTCGCGTTTAAAGAGCGCATAGCACTCATGCAGCTGAGTTCATTTCCATCTATATCACGGAGCTGTCCATCCTGGACAAAATTGTATACATGGATGTTATCCAGGTACAAATCACCATCCGCTTCAAAGCTTACCTCATAGAACCCCCTTCTGCCAAGATTCAGATCATACTGCCTTGCCCCGTTTACCTCCACAGTCCGGCTCATGGCCCCAAGCTTTACGGTCAGCGTTGCCGGTCCGTCACTGTCTGCGGTAAAACGGACATGGCCATCGTGAGTACTGCGGCCTCCGATCCGGTGTCCCACTTTCTGCGAAAGGCTTCCTCCGCTCTCAAGATAAAGCTGATTGCTGCCAGCCCGTTCTACCACGCGTCCGCCAGTCACATTCCATCCCCTGGTCCCCAGGGCGAACTGATGATTATAAACCGGATTATTCGTATAATTCCGGTATGTCCAGACCGCATAACCGTTTGTATGGGTCCGCAGCGTATCCGGAATTCCGGTAAGGTACGCCCCGCGATGGCTTTCTGCCAGTCTTGCATTCTGTTCAAAGCCTTCGGTAACATCCATGTAGAGCAGCTGGTCAATAAAAACCGGCTTGCCTCCATTATTGGCCCGGACAAGAGAAAGCTGTTCATTCATGGTCTTTATGGCTTCCTCTGCAGAAAGCACATTTCCAAAGTCGTGCCCCATGGATACACTGTACATCAGGGAGGTGTACTCTGCGTTACCACATTGAAAAGTACCATAATGCGATGCTCCTGTTTCTCCGTTTCCATCCTGTGCACTCACAGGATCGACATCCAGCCGGACCTCCATAGACAGTCCCGGAAATACCTTCTGGGTATCTTCCAGAAGGTCATTCAGAAAGTCATCGTAAAAATCATAAAACAGCTTAAAGGCATAATCTTTCCTGGCAGGAATATAGATATTGTCATAGCTGGTAAATACTTCTTTTGGCTGATAATATTCGTTCACCTGTTTTAAGGAATAATGTTTTTTCAGCCACGCCTGATAGCCGCAGTTCTTCGCCGCAATGCGGCTGTTAGCTCCTCTTCCAAGGTTCCCTGCATCTTCGATATAGTTCCAGAAATCCTCCCAGGTCATAAATCCTCCGTGGAAGTTGGAATGAGCCGATGCCGTCCGGTAGATCTGTTTTGCGTATGCCAGCCACGCCGCACGGGTAGATGAGTCTTTTAACAGATCACGAAAACGTCCTGTTGTCACATCATCGTTATAATAGTCCCATACATAGCCAACCCGCAGTTCCACCATAAGTCCATGAGCACGCGCGGCATTCATAACCTTGTCGAGCTTCTGAAACGCGTAACGGTTGTAGGAAAGTGGGAGTACCCCGGGCTGAAATTCCCGCCACGGAACCACCAGCACAATACTGTTAAACCCATCTGCCGCGATCTGCGCCAGTTCTTCATCCATGTGATCGCTCTCCGAGTTCCAGAAGTTGCTCACCCAGGCATCCGAAACATAAGTTGCCGCTTTCAGGTAAGAAGGTGCCGCTTCACTGCGAATACCAGATAGAGACACGGACACTGCCACTGCGATCGCCGTGAACCCCATTCCGAGGGTACGGACCAGCTTGTTCTTTTTCATATGTAACTCCGCCATTTTCCCATTACTCACCAACATATGCATGTAACGTTTTTCTTCTGTTATACCAGATTTTAGCATAGTTACATACGGTCCGTCAATGTTGCTCGTTAACAGCGTAATTTTCAGTTCAGAAAATTCCTACCTGTTGACAGCAGCATTTTCTCCTGTTGCATAATTGATCATAACCCCCGGCTGCACATTATACACGTAAACGCAGTATTCCACACCATCACCCTCATCTTCTACAGATTCTGCCTCCATCAGCACACCGGATGCCACCAGGTTGTCTCCCTCAAAGACCGGCGTCACCCGGTAGAGCACATGGTTGTCTGTTTCTTTGACGTAATCTGCCACCAGATTCTCGAAAGGCAGCATACCATCGACATTCAGATAACGGGTACCGGTGATCAGATTTTTTTCATTGGCATTCTCGGCGGTTAGCTGGTAACCGATGAGATGGCAGCGGTTGTACAGGTATTTGCCATCCACAAAATCATATTTGGAGATCTGCCAGCCGCTTGGCTTCACTTTGCTGATGGAACCACGCTTTTCCGTAGGCATCAGATCTGTGCCGACACTGGCATAAGCCGTGCTGCAGCGCCCCAGGTTATCCAGATCACTGTAGTATTCAAAGGATTCACTGGTCAGATCAGAAGCTGTAAAGTATGGGATATTGCCATTTACAATGGCATATGGCTCCCCGGAATAGGCCGGGATAGCCGCAAGATCCACGTAGACCTCTGCGCCCGCGCCGATTTCCGTGCCGGATGGAACTGTGGCAAAATCACTGCTGTCTCCAGACGCAGCCTGGCCGCTGCCATCTGCTGCCGGTGTTTCACTATCTGGTGTTTCTGATATCGCATCATCTGGCGCGGCGCTGCCTGCAGGTACCTCTGCATTTCCGCCATCTCCGACAGCCTGAGAAGTTTCGGCATCCACTGTAGTTTCATAGGCATCCAGAATATTGTCCACAGCCTGCTCCAGCTGCCCAATGTTTTTCTGGCTGACACCCACCGCCGCCAGAATCATGGCCACAACGGCGAAAATGGCCGCTCTGCCTTTCTTTCTCGCTTTCGCCTTTTTATAGCGCTTCACGCCGCGCTTCGCCTGATTGTATACATTCTTTTTTCTGCTCATGGTGTATTTCTCCTGCTGTCGTTGATTTTTGTATTCCTGTTTATTTTCGCATAAATCATAGATTTGTCAAGAATGTATGTTCGATTATTTTTCAAATACTCCTTCCGTTCATTGACAAATAAGAAACTGCATGCTACAATACACATGTTTCTATCATCGGCAGGTCACGATGAACCAGTAAGGGGTTGTACTGGTTTCGACGGGGATCATGCAGCTGGTGAAGCTATCCGCATGCGGTGCGTTAAACGGCAAAATTAAAATTAAACGCTGAAGATAATTTAGCATACGCAGCCTAATGGCTGCTGTCAGCCTTAGTGCACTCACACATTAAGAATCTGGCATCGACTATGTGAGAAACGACATGTACTAAGCTTTGCGTGCATGGGCGTATCATGAAGCTACTGAAACCGCAAGAGTGTCTGTTCCCGTGCGGCAGAGGGAATGTCAAATAATAGACTATGATAGTAGAAGAACAGGGAATTGGTTTTCGGACAGGGGTTCGATTCCCCTCAGCTCCACTTAAAAAGTCGCGCAAATACGCGACTTTTTCTTTTTGTTTTCTTTCTAGCTTAAGCTCCAAAAAAAGCTCCGGCGCCAAAATGCCAGAGCTTTTTTCATATATTCTCTCAATTACTATTTGATCTTGTGGATCCAGCCTTCCGGAGCTTCAATCTTGCCCATCTGGATGCCGGTTAAGGTATCGTACAGTTTCTGGATGGTCGGTCCCATCTTCTCCATGCCGCTCGGGAAGCAGATTTCTTTGCCGTGGTCTACAACCTTACCCACCGGTGAGATCACTGCTGCGGTTCCGCACAGTCCGCACTCTGCGAAATCGCCAAGCTCAGACAGTTTTACCGGGCGCTGGGTTACTTTCAGGCCAAGGTAATTCTCTGCTACATATACCAGGGATCGTCTGGTGATGGACGGCAAAATAGAATCAGACTTCGGAGTTACCAGCTCGCCATCTTTTGTTACGAACAGGAAGTTTGCTCCTCCGGTCTCCTCTACATAGGTTCTGGTTGCCGGATCCAGGAACATATTCTCATCGAATCCGTTTGCATGGGCAACCTCATGTGCATGCAGGCTCATTGCATAGTTTAAGCCAGCCTTTACATGACCAGTTCCGTGAGGTGCAGCACGGTCGAAGTCACTGACACAGATGGTGATCGGCTTCGCGCCACCCTTAAAGTACGGACCTACCGGAGTGACGAGAATACGGAACTGATACTCGTTGGACGGTTTTACGCCAATAACCGGTCCTGAAGCAAACATATATGGGCGGATATAAAGAGTTGCCCCACTACCATACGGCGGTACCCAGGCCTCGTTCGCTTTAACAACCTTGTCCAGAGCCTCCATGAAACGTTCCTTCGGGAACTGCGGCATCTCCAGTCTTGCGCAGGAGTCCATCATACGCTCTGCGTTTAAGTCTGGGCGGAAGGTTACAATGCTGCCATCCTCGGTGGTATATGCCTTTAAGCCCTCAAAGCACTCCTGACAATACTGCAGGATACCTGCGCACTCGTTGATGACTACGTTCGGATCCTCAGTGAGGGTACCCTCATCCCATTTTCCATCTTTATAATTTGATACATAGCGGTAATCAGTTGTAACATAGCTGAATCCGATATTGCCCCAGTCAAGGTTTTTCTTTTCCATTGTCTTATCCTCCATCTCTGGTTTCCCATGGACCCCGATGCGGTATCCTGATGCATTTGCCGTTTTGTCATCCGCGGGAAGATTTGTAATCGATTGATTAATGAACATTATAGACCCGACTGTTCTGAAAATCAATGGTTGATTTTCAATTCCCCTATACATGTGCTTCATGATAGATATAATTCGAATTCATAATGTCATTCTATTTCATAACTTTACACACCTGTTTTCCTGACATTCCGGACTCAGTTTTCCCAGAAACAGATCGATATTCCGACTGATTTATTTTTCTTTGCCATCCCATGCACCCTTTTCGTCTACATAGTATCCGTCTGGTGTTTTCTGTCCAGCATACATAATGCCCTTTCTTCCGTCAGATACCAGGTGGAAATAATACCAGGCACCATCAATCAGAACCCACCCCGTCTGCATGCCTCGTTCCGGATCGATATAGAACCAACCGCCAAATGTTTCATCCCACAGCCAGCCGGTCTTCGTATAACCATGCTCGTCAAATGCCCACCAATTGCCATTGATAAGTTCCCAGGCATACGCAATGCTGGACGTACCATGCTTTTGGCCTTTCGGATAGCTGTTATCCGCAAAACGGAGCCACCAGCCATGTGCATCCTGCATCCAGTGACTGTAACCATCATTGGCCGTGCTGTTGGCTGCACCGGTCAGGATGCCACGATCACTGCTGATTCGTCCCTTGATCGGATCTTTTCTGATTGCGGCAGAGGATGCATCACGGTCAGAGGAAGAACCGCTGCCACCGCTTGATTTTCTTTCAAAAAGAGCTTTTACAGTTACTTTGCCTGCCGGCATGGTAAACGCATCGCCACTGATCGTCACGTTGCCGGAAACAATCTGCCATTCCTTAAAGCGATAGCCACTGTTTGGTGTTGATGTCAGCGTGATTTTCCCGCCCATCGTTGCAGAAGCCGGAGCAGCAGATGCAGATCCGTTCCCATCGTTTTCTACAGTCACGTTGTAAACAGTCAGGTCATAGTAGAGTTTCAAGGTCACAATATCTGCCGCACTGCTGATCTTTTTTAATGTACCACTGGTAACACTTCCCGCTACATCCGGGTTATAAGTGTAGCCTGTGTAGATTTTCGGCTCGGCGGTAACATTCGCGCCGATTTTGTCTCCAAGTTTCTCTGTTTCTTCCAGCATATAACCATTGTTACCAGCCTTGTAATGCTCCACAATATAGTTTACCGTATCGCCGGGGATAATTGGCATGGTGTTCCGCGTCCACTTTGCATAGAACTCCTTGTTGCCCATGTCGGCGCTGCTAATCTCCGTAACAGGCGCACCGGAAAAATCGCTGTCTGCATACCAACCTTCAAATGTATAGCCCTCTCGAGTTATATCGTTCTCTGTCGGCAAAGTCGCACCTGCGCCATAGGTATAGCTTATCACATCTTTTCCGTCAGCAATCGTACCACCGTTTGTTTCCAGCATTACGGTATAAGTCATAGGTGTCCATTGCGCCGTCAGGGAAGTCACACCTGCAGGAACATCTGCACCAGGAATATAAGAATTCCCATCGCTGCCCTGCCAGCAGAAATCAGTATCCGTTTTCCCGATTGGACTGGACAGGCCGGAACTTTCGGGAGCCGTGAAGCTCTCACTGTTTTTCACAACGATATTTACCGTGCCTGTGGTATCGCCAATTTTCCCATCATTTAAGTCAAGCACTATGGTTTTCAGTCCGTCATAGCCCAACGTATCAGCGTCCAGAATTTCAAGAATAGGACGGAAACCGTATTTTGGGAGCGATGCTGCTTTATGTTCCATATTACAGGAGAACGCAGATATCATACGTCCGCGTATTGTACGAAACTGCCTGAAGGCAGATGTATTCGCAGTGTCCTGCCCATAAGACCAAATGCCTTCCCAATTTTTGATATAATCGCTTACATTGGTTTGAGTACTTTGATTGGCTTTCTTCAAAATTGTGTCCCACTCGTTGTTGTCTGGGGTACTGCCGCCATTATCACCATAAGCATAGGTGTGTCCTGCTGATGGCGCACGCAGTGTGTATGCCACACGGTTGTTCTGAAAGTCTGTGCCAAAAATCAGCTTGTTATCATTTAGAATTTTCCAGCTTATGGTATGGGTCATAGTATAGTCGGCAATGAACAGACTGTGCTTGTAAGTATATCCGTACTTTGCATCTTTATCTGTGACTTGGGAAGCTTCCTCGGAGGAGGTCAGCACATTTTCAGATGCAGGTTTCAGCACATAAGCGTTGAGACTCCCTACATAAGTAAAAGGCACATAGTGTCGGGATGTATCCGGCAATGCGTTATTTGTTGAACCCGGAATCCCCGCACTGGATAAGTCAAACCAGTAGGTCGTGCCAGGCGTAAGATTGAACTGCTCACTGACTTTCCCATTAACAGTCAGCGTAATATTCTGGAATTCACTGGCGTAGTCGGTCTTATAATCGCCATTATACTGCTCGCTGAACACTTTCAGGGTATAGGTTCCTGCTGTAAGGTCGGACGGAATCTCCACGCTTGCCGTGCCATTTGCACTGTTCTGTGCGATGCGCCCGTAATAGAGGATATTGCCGCTGTTGTCTGCGAGCATAGCGGAAACATATTCGTTCTTGCCCGTACCCGCGCCGGAGTAAGTAACGGTCAGGTTTTCACCTACCCTTACCAATGTGCTGCTCGCAGAAGCGCTGAAACTGCGGCTTGTATCTTTCAACGTCAGTTTCCATTCCGCGCTGCCTGTGCCAACTTCGGTCAGATTACCGTTTACCGCAGCATCCGTTTTTCCGCCGTCAGCGGCAGATGTGAAGAGGATAGAATCCGAATTTAAGTTAAAAGCGGGACGAGCCGCCCAGTCGTTGTTCACGAGGCTATTGACCACTTCACCGTCGTCGTAGACCGTGCCCGTATAGTAACCAATGCCGGAGTCAGGAGAACGGAGCCACCACACGCCCGCACTCTGCGCGGTGTTTGTTGCCGCCAGTCCTGGTGCATCACAATAATTTCCCACATAGTCCGCCAGTTCCCGCACAGACAGGAAAAATAGCTTGTCGTTTGCAGTTAATCTACTTTCGCCCCAAGGAATAGAATACAAACCACTTTCGCCACTGTCGGTCTTTGCAACACCAAACATAACGGCCTGCTCTGCCGTGGAAAAATTGCTTGTATTGCCTACAAAGCTGCTGCACCAAGTCTGTGCGTCGCTGCCTTGATAGGCATTACCCTTGCTATAGTTACTGTTAAATTGTACGTCAGACGCCAACAAATACTCCGACAGCAGGAACATTCCGCTTGTTGTTCCATCATTAGCCATGTCCGCGTCCAGTACCCGCCACTTAATAGGCGTGCTGCTATTTCCGCTGTTTACACCGAAATAAATGTAGCTATTGGGGACATAATAGCTGCCCTTACCATCTTCCTCTTCTTCTGTCGGTCCACTGATCCCTCCTGTGCCAAGCTGGATGGCGGGGCCGTCATAATCCGCCAGCATAACTGCATTGGACTGGGTCGCTACTCCATACAGCAGCTGTTCCAATGCGGCAGCGACCTCCATGTAATGGGATAAATCAAGCTCGTCTATTTCCTCGTCAGAAAGTTCCGCTTTTGCATCGTCAATGGCATCCAGCTGGGCCTTTACTTTTTCCGCATTACCTTTCCTGACTTCTTCCACATCTGGCAGCGCGTCGATCATAGCCTGCACACCCGCCACAGTGACAGCTTTGGCATTAGACGGGGTAGCTGTTTTCATGTCATCATCCACGCCACATATCTCGCATTCAAATTCGCAGGGTGTTCCCCTGGTAGCGGGGGAATAGCCACATTCATCATCATGCTCATGCCGGCAGTTCAGTTTTTTTGTAATACACTCGCTGTCCTCCTCGCACATATGGGGACAATCTTCCGGTTCCCACCGGTCTGCATCGGATGGAGTGGCCTCATCATCCCATATAATTTCATCCGGGTAACAATCCTCGTCATGCCTGTGGGTACATTTGACCACTTCCGTATAGCAATCGTCTGTGTGCTCGTGACTGCAGTCTGTTCCTGCTATTCCCTCGGAGTATCCACATTCATCATCATGTTCCGGATGATGTTCACACAAGCCGCCTGCGTATTCTTCCATAACGGCATCCTTACGGTTCGTCGCAAAAACGGTTGTGGGCATCATCGTCATCACCATGCTGCATATCAGCAGGGTACTGAGCATTCTATTCAATCGCTTTTTCATATTCCTTCCTCACTTTCTTCCTTATCCGATGTGCGGCCATTTTTTCTTCCTCCAACGGATACAGATGATCGTCATCACCACACCGGCTGTAAAAGAGGCGATGCCAATGGTCACATACAGATCTGCTCCGTTTCGCAGCAGAACCGCGCCGTAGTCTTCTGCTACAGAAGATATCCCCGGTTCCTGTATGTGCCCAAGCAAAATTCCTATTCCGGCTAAAAGAAACAGGCTGCATACTGTCAGCCAGGAGATCTCACGCCATTCGTATCGCCGCCGGTATTGCCGTGTCCTGGACTGTATTTTTCGCATCCGGATTTCAGTTATGCCGTTCATCGTCACACTCCTTCCCTTATTGTAGATGCTTTACACACCCCTCTACTTACTAAAAGACACGAAATTTAAAATCTTCTCACTAAAAATCAAAAATTTTTGAAAAAATTTTAAGCCGCTCCAAAACGGGACGGCTCAATGTGCCTTGTTCGTATTATTTTAACGATATGGTGAACTTAGGAAGAAGGATTTTTGCTATGAAAAGGCAGAGGATCAAAACAGAGGGAAAGAGATACCCTGCCGTTTTCCATCCACCATCGGCTGTTATCAGCAGGTTATAAATTCCATGAAAACCTGTGCAGGCGCCTAAAATTCCGGCAGTTCCGGTAACTGACAGCCAGCGGTGGCGAAAGACATAGGAGATGCCGAATCCGGAAAGGATCCCGCAAAGGATATGCAGCCCGCCCGCAGAAATCCCCCGGATCAGCAGGAAGCTGAAGTTAGCCGCACCGTTTTCCGTCAGGTAGCATGCATTTTCAAAAGTTGCAAAACCTGCGGCAATGGCAATTGCCACCATAGGCAGTTCTCTCGGCTCCGGCTCAAAAATCAAAAAGTAAAATAACAACGGAAGCAGCTTTAATAATTCTTCACATACAGGCGTGATCTCAATAGCGGCAACTGTTCCATCCACGCCGTATAGCCACATAAAAAAGCTGTTGACATAGGCACTCAACAGACAAATCCCCATTCCAATGGTCACAAACAGGGTATAGCTTCTGGACCGTCCTCTTATAAAGAACAGCGACAGTATCATCGGTATGGCGAGGCAGAGAAAGATATTTTCGATATAAGTCATTTCCCCACCTCCCGCAGAGTAAATGGCAGCAATGCTACCATGGATAGTGTCAGTGTAATGTCCACAGCAAAATAAAGATTAAAGCAGGTATAATCCCGTATAAAATCGGAAATCAGATAAAGAAGCACCTGCAGAACGATGCAGCCAGCCATCAGACCGTCCGTGCTTCGATATGGATGAGCACTTTGCATACCAAGCACCGAAAGATACATGTTCGCTCCCGCCGTGAGTGTAAATAATGTGGAAAAGAAATAGGAAGGCCCAAAGGCATGATCGGCAAAAGCGACCACTGCGACAAGCACCGCTGCGCTGCCTGCAAACCACGAGAAACGGTATCCAATTTTCTCCATCCGCAGGATCTGCACGGACAGATAAAAAAGCCATGCGGCCAGCCAGGAAATCTCAGCTACATAAAAAACCTGCGGCACTTTTCCCATAATGACCAGATACAGAATATAATATGCCGTTCCCATGCAGAAACAGGCATATGCCAAAGCGAGGATCAGCAAACTCCTGCTTTTATACCGCAAAGCCAGAAAAAGGGCTGCAATGGTGCAAAATCCTAATATGATTATCTGAAAACTATTGTCAATCAGTTCAAAGTTCATCTTCTTTTTCCTCTCTGCTCCTACGCTCATTTCTGCGCCGCAGACGGTAAAGCAGCACGGTTACACATACACCAAGGAGAAAAGCAAGCAGGCCCATGACAATATAGCCAAGAGCAGCATGACTGCCGATCATACTTGCCGCTCCCGAAGAATGAACAATGCTTCCTGCCGCAGGTTCTGTCATCAGTTCCGGCATCCATGCCCCGATACCTGTAACCAAAAGCAGACAAACTGCTATGCAGACCGCATCAAGCCCCCGCTGTATTCTTTTTTGCTTCTCCCGTTTTATTTCTGCTGTCCGTTTGTGGATCAACTGGGAACGTTCTTCATTCGTCCGCATATTCAAATCCCTCCTGCTCCAAAATTGCCTTCAAACTCTGCTTGCCGCGGTACACAAGATTTTTGATTTGCTGCTCACTTTTAGACATAACCGCTGCCGTGTTCCGGTAGCTCATTTCCTCCAGGTAAATCAGGTATACAGCTTCCCGGTATTCCGGTTTCAGTTTATCCAGTGCCGCATAGAGCTGCCGATCCCTCTCCTTCCGAAAGACTTTGGTCTCAGCCAGGGTTTTATCTGGCAGTTCAAAATCCAGGTCATCAATCCACAGAAAGAGGTGGCGGTGTTTTTTGCTATGCCGCAGGGCAAGATTGCGGGCTGTTTTGTAAAGATATGCCTTGAAACTGCCCTCTCCCGTAATAGGACGCTCTTTTGCAAATATCTGGGAAAAGGCTTCTATCATCAGGTCCTCAGCCTCATGAATATCCTTGATATAACCGTTTATGTAAAAGATCAACATATCAGCGTATTTTTCCACCAGCAGATCAGCCGCATTGGTTTCTCCACGCAGATATCGCTGATATATGTTTTCATCCGTAATCACCCCTGTTTGCCTCCCATCCTGTTTCTGCCGGCACGGTTCAGACTCCTTTTCTCGAGATTCGTACATTGCCTTTCTGAAATCTATCGCATCTAGTATACGCAAACGTCCGTGTATTTTCAAGTGAAGAAAAACCAGCGTTCACTCTTACATTCTTTTGTTTCAGATATAAAAGGAAAACTGGTTTTTTCGTCACTTATCTCAGCTTCTGCTTATAATCCCGCTCCACCTCGCGGCGCTGATCCTTCTTTGCAATATCATCGCGCTTATCGTAAAGCTTCTTGCCTCGCGCCAGGCCAATCTCCACCTTTACCAGGCTGCCCTTAAAGTACACCTGCAGCGGCACCAGAGTCAGGCCTTTTTCGCGGATCTTGCCCTCCAGCTTGTTGATCTCGCTGCGATGCATGAGCAGCTTTCTGGCCCGGAGCGGATCTTTGTTAAAGATGTTGCCCTTCTCGTACGGATTGATATGCATGCCGTAAATGTAGACCTCATTCTTGTCGATCCGCACAAAAGCTTCTTTTACGCTGCACTTGCCCATCCGGATGGATTTGACCTCAGTTCCGAACAGTTCAATACCGCACTCAAATTTCTCATCGATAAAATAGTCATGGTAGGCCTTCTTGTTATTTGCCACCAGCTTGATTGCTTCTTTCAAAACAAAACCTCCTGTCTTTTCCCCGACTTCCAGACTGTCACTTCCAAAGTTCCGGCACCGTGCCACAGCACGCCAGTCCGGAATTCCACAAATTATGGCAGACTATGCATCCTCTTCCGGAAGTTCCATATTCTTTGCCGGGATAAAATCGATTGTTTTGGTAAGCCGGTCGGTGCCGGTTACCACCACCTGGATCTTCTGTCCAAGCTTGTAGGTTTTTCCGCTCATCTCGCCCCGAAGCTCCATGCGCTCCTCATTGAATACGTAGTAATCTCCGTGCAGCTCATTGACATGAACCAGCCCCTCCACCGTATTCGGCAGCTCCACATAGAAGCCCCAGTTGGTCACACCGGAAATGACACCATCAAAGATCTCGCCAATGCGCCTTGACATGTACTCGCACTTCTTAAGCTTAATAGTCTCGCGCTCCGCTTCCTCCGCACGCCGCTCCGTGGCAGAACACTGGATGGTCACGCCGGTCAGGATCTTATCGTAATGAGCGATGCGTTTCTCACTCAGGCCGCCACGCAGATTTTCCTTAATAATGCGGTGGATCTGCAGATCGGGATAACGTCGGATCGGAGAGGTGAAATGGGTATAATACTTCGCAGCCAGGCCGAAATGTCCGCTGCAGACAGGCATGTATTTTGCCTGCTTCATGGAACGCAGGGTCAGGCGGCTGATGAGCGCCTCCTCTTCCGTTCCCTCAATCTTTTTGAGCAGCTTCTGCAGCTCCTTCGGATGCACCTCACCATCATGGGTGCGGATGGTGTAGCCAAAGTTGTTAATGAACACACCCAGGCGCTTCATCTTCTCCGGGTCCGGGTTGTCGTGGGTACGATACACAAAGGGAAGCTCCTGCCAGAAGTAATCCTCCGCAATGGTCTCGTTCGCCATCAGCATAAAATCCTCAATGATCTTGGTTGCCGCGTTGCGTTCATACGGCTTAATATCCACCGGTCGCCCCTTCTCATCCAGGATGATCCTGGACTCCGGAAAGTCAAAATCGATGGAGCCGCGCTGATGCCGCTTTTCCCGCAGAATGTCCGCCAACTCTTTCATAAGGTCGAACATCACCACAAATCCCGCGTACTCTTCCATGGTTTTTTCATCGCGATCCGTCACAATGGCATTCACCGCGGTATAAGTCATGCGGCGATCTACCCGGATCACGGTCTCTGCGATTTCATGCCCAAGCACGCGTCCCTGCGGATCAATCTCCATGATACAGCTGAGTGCCAGACGGTCTGTACCCTCATTCAGGGAACAGATGCCGTTGGAGAGCTTGTGAGGCAGCATCGGGATGACCCGGTCTACCAGATACACACTGGTGCCGCGGTTTAAGGCTTCCTCGTCAAGCGGGCTTCCCTCGGTCACATAATGGCTGACATCTGCAATGTGGACCCCCAGCCTGTAACCATAGCTTTCCCGGCTGATGGTGATGGCATCATCCAGATCCTTGGCATCCTCCCCATCAATAGTTACCGTCTGCCAGTCCCGGATATCCTTGCGTCCTGCCAGATCTTCCTTTGCTACCTCATCCGGAATGCGGCTCACCTGCTTCATAACCTCCGGCGGATATTCGTCTGGAATGCCGTAAGCCTTCACAATGGATAAAATATCGGTTCCCGGATCATTGACATGACCAATGATTTCCGTGATAATACCTTCCGGTTTTTTGCGTTCTCCGCCGAAATCTGTCAGGTGTACCACAACCTTGTGGCCGGTCACTGCGCCCATATCCTTTCCCTGTGGAATAAATATATCGGCATTAATTTTCTGGTTATCCGGCACCACAAAGCCGAAATTCTTGTTTTTCTGATAAAAACCAACGATGGTCTGGTTCGCCCGCTCAATCACCCTGATGACTGCCCCCTCCGGGCGTTTTCCCTTGGAAGCCGGACTCGCCGTAATCTGCACGGTATCCCCGTGCATGGCATCTTTTGTCTTTTCAGCCGGAATAAACACATCCTGGTCCATGCCTTCTACAGTCACAAAGCCAAAGCCCTTTGCATGGCCACAGAATGTTCCGGTCAGGGTGAAGGCCTCCGGCTTTCCATACTTGCCGCGTTTGGAAATCCCAACCTTTCCTTCTGCCACCAGGGCATCCAGAACCTCCTTTAATTCATCCCGCTTCTCCCGCGGAACATCCAACAGCATAGCCAGTTCCTTGATCTTCATGGGAACATAGGTCGGATCGTTGATCAGAGCCAGCATTGCTTCTTTTCTTTCCTTTAATAATTCTTCTGTCATAATCCCTCTCTGTAAATCAAATATATCCTGGCACATTTTTGTGCCGGGTACAATTCTCAGTGATATGAAAAAACTCTGTGATGCGAGAAAAGCACCCTTGTTTCCAAGAGTGCTTTATCCTGCGCTTAAACTAAATTTAATACGATTGCAAGTACCATAAATGCTACTGCAGCAAATGTCGTGAACTTTTCCAGGGTACCTTCCATGGAACGTCCTTTATTCTTTCCCCAGTAGGTCTCTGCCATACCACCGATAGCGCCAAGGCCCTGAGACTTTCCCTCCTGAAGTAATACGATCACGGTCAAAGCCAGACATATAAGAACGAAGATCACGGATAAAATCGTTTTCAGCATTGCATGCACCTCCTAATAGTCAAACACTGACATTTTATCATAGGATAACTGAAAACACAAGTGGTTTTAGCTTCTCAGTTCGATTCCGTAGGTTTTTCCAAGCTGTTTGAGGATCTTCTTGACATATCCGTCCACGGTATCTGCGCCAAATGCCTCTTCCTTCGGAGTGAATAAAACAGTGAAGGCCATGGACTTCTTGTCCTCGGCGATCTGCTTTCCTTCGTAGACATCGAACAGAGTAACCTCTTTGACGAAAGCGCATGCCTCGCGGATGCAGTCCTCTACCTGACCACAGGTGATATCTTTGTCCATAACCAATGCCAGGTCACGCTTCTCCTCTGCGAACTTTGGAAGCGGCTCAAATACCGGAGCCTTGCCATACCATTTTTCCAGAGCCTTCATGCTGATTTCCAGAACATAGGCATCCTCACGCATTGCCTCGTCCTTCATGATCTCGTATTTTACTTTACCAAGATAACCAATCTGTTCGCCCTCGCAGAAAATTGCTGCGGTCTGGTACGGATGCAGGAACGGCTTCTCTGCCTTCTCATAGGTAAAGGAAACATGCAGCACATCCGCAACGGTCTCAGCCATACCCTTTAAGGTGAAGAAGGACTCGTTCTTACCGAACACGCCGATGCAGAGAGTCTCGCGCTCGTCCGGATACTCGGTAAGCGGCAGGGACTTCGGAATGAACGCATTTCCGATTTCGAAGATGCGTCCCTCAAAGATGCCTCTCTTCTGGTTGCGTCCCATGGCGTGGATCATCTGCGGAGCCAGGGTAGTTCTCATCAGGGACAGATCCTCATTAATCGGGTTCATGATGCGGATTGCCTTACGTTCCATGGCATCCTCTGCAAAGCCCATCTGGTCTAAATCAGACGGGGAGAAGAAGGAATAATGGATTCCCTCAAATGCGCCGACGCTGCACAGGGCTCTCTTGACCTTCAGGATGGTCTTCTGACGCAGATTGCTTCCGCCGATGGTTACCTTTGCGGTCGGGAGGAAGGTGGAATTGATGTGCTCATAGCCATACATACGAATGACTTCCTCTGCTACATCCGGGTAATCCTCCATATCCTCACGGTATGCCGGGAAGTGCATGGTCAGCTCGTCGCCGTTAATTTCCGGCTGGAAGTTTAAGCCGGTCAGGATGCGTAAGATATCCTCGTCCGGAACGGTAATACCCAAAACACCGTTGACCTTCTTAATGCTGGTCTTGAAGGTAACCGGCTCTAAGGAATTTCCGGTGTTGACATTTTTATGGGTTTTGGAAACTTTACCAACGCCCAGTTCTTCTACCAGATGCAGGGCACGCTTCATGGCCATCTCGGTTGCGTACTCATCGACACCCTTGGAGTATCTCTGGCTTGCGTCAGAGGACTGGCCCAGGGCACGGGAGCTTCTGCGGATGTTGTCACGGGCAAATTTTGCGGACTCAAACATCACCTCAGTGGTGGTATCGCGGATCTCAGAGTTTAAACCGCCCATAATACCAGCCAACGCAACCGGCTTCTTTCCGTCACAGATCACCAGGTTGTTCGGGTTTAAGGTGAACTCCTTCTCATCCAGGGTAACGATCTTTTCGCCCTCGTTTGCGCGTCTTACCTGAATCGCATTGCCCTCCAGGAAATTGCAGTCAAACGCGTGGAGCGGCTGGCCCAGCTCGCGCATGATGTAGTTGGTGATGTCCACGATATTGGAGATGGAGTTATTGCCGACTAAAGCCAGTCGTCTTCTCATCCATGCCGGTGACTGGCCCAGCTTCACATCGTATACATAGTGGGCAATGTAGCGCGGGCACAGATCCTGTGCGTCTACGGTTACCTCAAAGCCCTCTTTCTCCACCTCAGTCTCGGTGTAGTCCAGAGCCGGAGTTTTCAGTGGCTGGCCCAGTGCTGCTGCCACCTCTCTTGCCAGGCCGAAGATGCTCTGGCAGTCCGGGCGGTTTGCGGTGATGGAAACATCAAAGATCCAGTCATTTAAACCGGTGAGTTCTTTGACATCGGCACCAATCTTGGCATCCTCCGGCAGTACCAGAAGACCATTATAACCGGCGCCCGGATACAGGTCTTCGTTTAAGCCAAGCTCCGTTCCAGAGCAGAGCATACCATAGGACTCATAGCCTCTCAATTTGCCTTTTTTGATGGTTGCCACACCCTCAATGGTAACGTGGTCCTTTGCGGTTGCGTATACCTGTGCGCCAACCATGGCTACCGGATATTTGCCGCCTGCCTTGACATTGTCAGCGCCGCAGCAGATCTGTAACAGCTCCGGTCCGCCTACGTTGACCTGGCATACATGAAGATGGGTCTCCGGGATCGGCTCGCAGGACTCCACGTAACCAACTACGATTCCGCTGATGTCCTTACCCACCTGCCATTTTTCTTCTACTTCAAATCCACAGTCAAAGAGTTTGGTCTCCAGTTCATCTGCGGAAACATTAATATCTACATAGTCATTTAACCAGCTTAATGGTACAAGCATTTCTAATCCTCCTGTCCTGATCAGTCATCAATCTGATCTAACACGCGCAGATCAGACTCAAAAAGCATCTTGATATTGTTGATGCCATATTTCAGCATTGCGATACGCTCCAGACCAAGGCCGAAAGCAAATCCGCTGTACTTCTCGGAATCGATGCCGCAGTTCTCCAGCACCTTCTTGTTTACCACACCTGCGCCCAGAACCTCGATCCATCCGGTTCCCTTGCACAGTCTGCAGCCTTTGCCTCCACACTGGAAGCAGCTGACATCCACCTCAACGGATGGCTCCGTGAACGGGAAGTAGGACGGACGCAGTCTTGTGCGGGTGCTCTCGCCAAAGATTCTCTGAACGAACATATCCAGCATGCCCTTTAAGTCGCAGAGAGTGATACCCTCGTCTACAACCAGGCCCTCCATCTGGCTGAACATCGGAGAATGGGTCGCATCGTCATCGGAACGGAATACCTTACCAGGAGAAACAACCTTGATCGGCGGCTTCTTGGCTTCCATGACATGAACCTGACCTGCGGAAGTCTGGGTACGCAGTAAGAACTCCGGAGACAGGTAGAAGGTATCCTGCATATCGCGTGCCGGATGGTCCTGAGGAGTGTTCAGTGCAGTGAAGTTATAGTAATCAGTCTCGATCTCGGTACCCTCGTACACTTCAAATCCCATAGACGCGAAGATGTCCGTCAGTTGATTGCGCACGGTGGTTACCGGATGCAGATTGCCATAGCGGATTTTAACCGGCGGCATGGAAATATCGATCTTTTCGGATTCGTAGCGCTGCTGCTGCTCTTTCTCTTTTAATTTCTGGTCCAGCTCGTCGAAGAACTGGTTTGCCCACTCTTTTGCGCCGTTGATAGTCTTACCGAACTCTGCCTTCTGGTCGTTCGGCACATTGCGCATTTCCTTCATCAGCAGACCAATCCGGCCCTGCTTGTTATCCAGAAAGGTCTTCTTAAACTCATAGACACTTCTGGAAGTGGTCAGAGCATCTGCGCCCTGACGGATCTCTTCTTTGATCGCAGCGATCACTTCATTCAGCTCTTTTAAATCCTGCATGATTTTTCTCCTTTATAAATATAAAACCTTTGATTTGCAATCCGCACATGTGATGATAAGAGGAAAACAAAAAGTCCCTCTGCACAATGTGCAAAGGGACGATAATCTACCGCGGTACCACCCAGCTTCCTGTGAAAAAATATTCACAGACACTTTCCGGTATGTAACGTACACCAGACGGCAATGCCTACTCCGTCAAAACTCCGGTACACTTTTTCATCATACACCGCAGTTCTTTCATTCAGCAATGCAGCTCCCGTGGGAAATTCGAATATCTGTCTGAACGGAAAGAGGCTCACAGCCGCCGACCTCTTCTCTCTGACCGGAAACAGTATCTTAAAACACGATCTCAGCTTTTACTTTTGTAATTTGTGATTGCAGGTATGTCTGTCCAAAAGAAACAGTCATAATCTATTGACCATTCTAGTCAGTTTAGCAAGAAAAGTCAAGGCTTTTTTCCAGGACATCCTCCTCAAAAAGTCCTCCCCTGCAGGCATGATGTATACTCCACCACACACTCCTTCAGCCTCCGCACGCTCTCCGACAGCTCCACGCCCTTCTCCGTTCCCATGCCAAGCTCTCTTATGCTTTTCGGTGCAACCGGGATACAGAGCACATCATCCGTATTTCCACGAATCATCAGTTCTGACATCATGGAAATGCCAAGCCCTTTCCCCACCATGCGGATCACGGTCTCATCATCCACGTATACTGTCTGCTCGTTCGCCTTTACCCCTTCCCGTTTAAAGGCCGCATGCACATCAATGTCAAACCGCCCATAAGGCATCAGGAACTCTTTTCCCTCAAACTCCTTTAACGGAAATTCCGAGGAGCTCTTCAGCGGATAATCTTTCGGAAGAATCGCGTACAAAAGCTCATAATAAAGCGGTGTCCACTCACACGTCCCGTAATTCTGGCGGCTGGCAAAGATCACATCGGTCTTTCCATCCTGTAAAAGTTCAAATGGTTCCAGCGCGTGATCCACCATACGCAGATCCACATCGACATTCGGGCAGATGCGCCTAAACCGGTACAAAATCTCCGGCATCCAGAACATGGCAATGCTGGCATACGCCGCAATGCGGATAGTCTCCGTCTGCTTCTCCCGGATTCCCTGGATCCGGTTTTCCAGGCTGGCATTGGCCTGCAGAAACTGACGGATATCCGGCATCAGATCCCGCCCCTGTTCTGTCAGGGAAATTCCGTTGTGGCTCCGGACAATAAGCGGAAACCCAATCTCCCGCTCCAGGCTGTTTACCAGATGGGTCAGACCTGACTGCGTATAACCGACCACCTCCGATGCCCGGGAAAAACTGCCCAGATCCACCGCCGTCATTAAAATTTCCAGTTTTTTCGCATCCATCCTGTTCTTCCTCTCTTTTCAGTTATATGCTGTTTCCGCATATCTGATCTTTCTATACAGACCGCTTTATAAACAAGATATTACGTTTTGTCATATTTCTATTATAAACATGGATTTCCCAAACAACAAGGTGAACATTACAATAGTAACTATCAGAAATTATGGAGTGATCAACTATGACAAACCAGAAACATCTTTCCCTGAAACAGCGCATGCTGGTGGCTGCCACCTTATTTGGCATGTTTTTCGGTGCCGGAAACCTGATCTTTCCGGTCCATTTAGGCCAGCTGGCCGGTCGGAACCTGATTCCTGCCACAGCAGGCTTTATTCTTACTGCAGTTGGCATTCCGATCCTTGGCGTTGCCGCCATCGGGAATACGCATTCCGACGGTCTGCAGGATCTTGCTTCCCGTGTAGGGAAACGATACGGCTGTTTTTTCACCTGCCTGCTCTACTTGACCATTGGCCCCTGCTTTGCCATTCCGCGATGTGCCACAACCTCCTTTACCACCGGGATTGCCCCGATGCTTGGAGACGCTTGCGGCGGACGCATGACACTGTTTCTCTTTTCCGCAGTGTTCTTCAGTCTTGTGCTCTTCTTCTCCCTGCGTCCGGGCAACATTACACTCTGGATTGGAAAAATCATCAATCCGCTGTTCTTGTTTTTCCTGGGAATCCTGATCGTATCTGCCCTGCTGCATCCGGGCGCACCGGTTTCCTCCACACTCCCGGATGCGTCGTATCAGAGCGGTGCCCTGTTCCACGCCCTCTCTGAAGGCTACGGCACCATGGATGCAATTGCTGGTCTTGCCTTTGGCATTGTCGTTGTCAACATCATCCGCCAGATGGGTGTGCAGGATGACGCAGCCATCGCAGGTGAGGTACTGCGCTCCGGGATTCTTGCCGGTATCCTGATGACGTTTATTTACATGCTGACCATTCTTATGGGAGCCCAGTCACTCGGACTGTTTACGCCCTCCGACAACGGCGGTATCGCCCTGTCCCAGATTGCCAGCCACTATCTCGGACAGGCCGGAATCCTGATCCTGGCTGTTACCATCACCTTTGCCTGCTTAAAAACCTCCATTGGCCTGGTGACCAGCTGTGCGGAAACCTTCGAAAAAATGTTTCCGCGCCGGCTTTCCTACCATGCCTGGGCCGTACTGTTTACCGTATTTTCCTTCCTGATCTCAAACGTTGGACTTTCCACCATCATCCGGTATTCTGTGCCGGTGCTGATGCTCATTTATCCTCCGGCCATTGCCCTGATCCTGCTGGCTCTGTTCGGAAAACATTTTGACCATAACCATAAAGTCTATCTCTGGGTTACAGTATGTACCTGGGCAGCCTCTCTGTTCGACTTTTTCAAAGCCCTTCCTGAGGAACTGCAGATCCTGCTTCACCTGGATACGGCAGTAGAACTTGCAGAGCGCTTCCTTCCATTGTTCAGCCTGAACCTTGGCTGGATCCTCCCCGCTGTTCTGGGGCTGGTCATCGGACTTTTATGCCAGAAACATCAGAAAACCCTGCAGGCCTTTGCGTAAGGCCACAGGGTTTTCTTGTATTCAGGAGGCATTTCTCTTTTCCAGCATTTCCATTGCCTTTTCCAGCATTTCCGGTGTCACTTTATACGGATAATGCCGGATATCCGACATGTCCGGGATCCGGGTCATACTCTCCTGCCACTGTTCTTTTGTGATCTCAATCTCTTCCAGGGAAACCGGAAGCTTTAAATCTTTGTTTAACTGATAGATCTTTTCGAATTCTTCCATCTGACCATCCACAAGCAGCAGCAAAAGTACGCCGAAGCCTACCACTTCTCCATGCAAATGCTTTTCTTCAATAACCGGATAGGAAGTCAGCGCGTAGAACACCGCATGCGCCAGTCCGCTGTTGTAATCCGGTGTGAAATCCTTCGTCAGGAAGATGGAAGCAATTCCGGTCGTGACCACGATCGCTAGAACCGCCTGCTCCACCTCATAAGTACAGAGTCCCTTTTTATGGTCTTCCAGTGCCTTTACACCGTACATGAGCAGCGGATCGCGGCACATATGGCTGGTTGCCACTCCAAGAGAGGTAAAATGCTCCAGACGCTCATCCCGGGAAGAAATAGCTGCTTCATAATATTTCGCGTAAGTATCGCCAATACCGGCCCACATATACTGGCTTGGTGCTTTTGCGATGATCTCCGTATCAATGAAAGAATGCATAACCGGACGCACAAAGAAATTCGGTTTTAAGAAAGTGCCATCTTCATTATACATAATAGACACCGACGTACATGCCGCACAGTTGGAGGCAATGGTAGGGAAAGCGAATACCGGTTTATCATCCGTGATGCACAAACACTTTACGGTGTCTAATGCCTTTCCTCCTCCCACGCCAAATACCATATCTGCCTCTTCGTATTCCGGCATTTCACGCAGTTTTTCCACGGTTGCGTAAGTACAGTCTGTCCCATAAAGCTTTGTTCCGATGATCTCCAGATTTGTTTTTGCTACATAGGCACGGATCTTGTCCTCCGCCGCGTTCAATGCCCGTCTTCCGCCAATGATCAGAACCTTTTTTCCGTAAGATTCACAGACCGGACCGATTTTATCATAAATCCTGTCGCCAATCGAATAATTAGGTAGATGAACCTCGTAATTTTCCAGTTTCACGCGTTTCGCTCCTCCTGAACTTCTTTTCGGTTTTCTGTTCTACGTTTCATTATACCTGTAAACGGTCTGTGATACAACCAAAACAACCCGGATCAGCGTAATATCTGATATTGCTTCTTCGTAATGCTCCTTTAAGCGCTTTGCGACTTCCATTTCCCGCCCAACAGCGCCAGTACGGATGGTAGCTTTTTCTAGCGTTTCTGCAACCACACATCATTATGCCCATTTTATCAATAGGTAATTAGGTGTAATGAATAAAAACAGGGTCACTGCACTCGTCAATTTCACGAATGCAGTGACCCTGTTTCCGTTTACTGTTCGTATTGCTATCCTATCAGCCTTTTCCAAATTCCTCAGCAGCCTCACGGACCCACTGAATATGGGAAGCCGGCGTTCCACGCGGAATGGTACAGTCAGCACCCAGAATAACGCCTCTGGAGCCCGCTGCACTGAGAATTCTCTTGGTCTCAGCCTTAATCTGCTCTTCGGTTCCGGAATAAAGTACTCCATCTGTTGTATTTGCGAAACCACCTGCAACCGCACGGTTGCCAAAAATCTTTCTTCCTTCCTCAAGCGGAATGCCTTCTACCACGGTTGCCCAGTTGACAGCCTTAACCGGATAATCCTTGAAAGTGGTAAGGTCATTCTTTCTGCCGGCATAACCGCAGATGTGAATCATATTGCAGTCATTTGCCGCATTAGCAACCTCCAGAACCGCAAGCTCAGACGGCTCGATAATTCTCTGATACTCTTCTCTTGAAATGCCATCATAACATCCAACGCTGAAATAGATACCGTCCACACCAGCTTCACGTATAGCTCTGTCTGCAAGGATCTTTACATCCTCAGCAATGGTAAGCAATGCATTTTTCAAGGCTTCCGGGTCCTCCTCATAGAAGCTGGTAATGTTCTTAAAGGAAAGATTCTCTGTTGCAAAAGTCAGATAAGAAGCCGGTGAAAATACATTGTAAAGTGTAACCATATCTTTTCCGTACTGGGAAGCAACTTTCTTCACCATATCAATCTGTCTGTCAATCCATGCGAGCGTCTCCGGCTTGCCTGATTTGATCTTCTTCAGATCTGCTGCGCAGGTAACCGGCTCAGATGCTACGCCCGGATAGTGAAAGAAACCATCGCTCATGATCTTTAAGAAATCCGGCTCTACATCCTTACAAAATTTCAGATGACCATTGTAGTTAATCTTCACTAATTCATCGGTCAGCGGAACAGTTTCATCCTTGGCAAAATGATACCAGAAACCGATTGGTGCACGATCTGTTTCTTCATTATTAAATGTCTTCAGTACAAGATCTCTCTTATATGACATGGTACTTCCTCCTTGCTCCTATGCGTTCTGATAATATTCTCAAATCTTTTCACAAATACGTACAGATTCGATAATATAACTATACTCCCTTTTACCCATTTGTAAATAGGTATATATGATGTTTTTATCATAATCACAAACAGGCAGCCATTTCCGACTGCCTGCTCTTACTTGGTACTGCTGCTCTCTGGTTTGTGAAATCCTTTTCTTTTTCTTGCTGCCCGATCAATTCTTCTACTTCATCAAATGATTTCGATCCGTCAGAATAATTCCCTTATATCTCGGAGAGGTCCGCTCTAATTCATAGCACTCTCCCTCCGGCGTCGGATACTGATTCACGAAATCGCGGATCTGTTTCATTTCGTCTTCTGTCAGATCAAATGCCAGGGTCTGAAGATTGGACTGAACATGTTTGGAATTTCTGGTTCCAACCATAACTGCGCCCACACTCTTCTGATTTAAGATATACTGGGTTGCCACGTTGGCAATCGACACTCCGTGGTGATCTGCAATGGACTTCAGTACCGGAAGCAGTTTCTGCATGCCATCCCAGCCTAACGAGTCCTCTATGATCTGCATATACTTAACCTGAGAACGGGTTTCCGGCGCCTCATACGCCTTTCCCATGTAACGCTCTGCCAGAAATCCGCCTGCCAGGGTCCCATACGCAAACGTATAAATGCCATGCTCTGCGCTATAATCCAGAAGGGTGCGTTCCGGGCGGCGATCAAATACAGAATACTGTGCCTGATTGGACACCACAGGAATTCCCGCATCCACCATCTGCTTCAACGCATTGGTATCCATGTTGCACATGCCGATGTTGCGGATTTTTCCTTTTTCCTGCAGCCTTACCAGATCAAACGCAGTCTCCATCATACCCGGAACATCAAAATCCCACCAATGGAACTGAACCAGATCCAGCGCCTCCCGGTGCATTCTCTTCAAAGACCGGTCCACAATTCCTTCTGTGTACTTCATATTGATGACCGGAAGCACATCTTTATCCGGCACGAATTTGGTGTGGATCTGAATATCCTCCTCCTGATAATGGCCGCTTTCTTTTAATTCCATAACAAACCGGCCCAGCACTTCCTCTGCACCCGTATAAATATCCGCACAGTCAAACGTTGTAAAGCCCTGCTCCACCAGCTCATGAAACGCGCGAATGGCATCATCGTAGTCCAGATGGCCCTGCAGACAATGTTCCGCAGACAGCTGCCAGCATCCATTGATAACACGGTTAAAGGTATATCCATTTTTAAATTGACATTTTTTCTGCATGACAGATTTCCTCTTTTCTTAAATTTTGTTTTCTCTCTCCGGCCTTTGGATCGGCACCACCGTGCACTGTCCATGACTCTGAATCCGTTTTCCTACTCTTGTAATTTTAAATCTGGCTCCACAGTTTGGATCCGGACAGGCGATCTCGGTATCCGAAAGCATCCAGTCATTCGGGTCCAATGGCCGCTGCTTTGCCGGAAGCAGCGGAATAAGGGCACTTAAAGAATACATGGAAAAGGATGTATCTTTCGGGAACACCAGATTCTCCCCCTGAACCAGAAAATAATCTCCCGCCTTGTGGCTGCACACCATCGGCCGGTCTGTGGCTACCACTTCCACTTTTAAATCATATAAAGTAAATGTATCGTCCATTCTGTCTGCTCCTTTTTATTCTTCTTTCTGACATCCCCAGCCAGTCAGCACTGCCCCCAAAAATACAGCAAATAATACAAAGCCATAAATGGTTCCGCCTGCTACAACAACAGGAGAAAGTCCTGTTAGGGCAGATCCGATAAATACAAACACACTCATAAACGGAATGATGGCCGGGAGACTGTTGGCCGTACCATCTAACAGGTTTGCCCTGCGGTATGGATGAATATTTCTTGCCGCTCCAATCTTATTTAAAATAGGTCCAAATGTCAAAATGGAAGCACTGGTCACGCCGCCTAACAGAATGGTCGTAAACGCGATACCCATCATACAGATTAGCTCTGCCCCATGGGTGGTGCTCGCCATCCTGCTGTTCAGAATCTTCTCAGCAATCAGATTCAGCATACCTGCATCACTCAAAACTCCCATGATGCCAAATACCGAAATGACCAGTGCGCAGGTCGGCAAAATGTTGTTGATGCCATCGATCAAAAAGCCTACTGCTGCATTGTTTGCCGCGTCGTTGGAAAATACCTGTGCCGGAGTGAAAAGTCCTGCTGCCAGGCCAACCACAGTACCCGTTACCAGACCCACTAAAATACCTTCGTAAATATTTCTCGTTTTTGTTGAAACAGTTAACATCAGAACAACCGGAATCAGCATCACCAGAGAAACCGGATTGGCTGCCGCGTCAATGGAACCACCCTCATATACACCGCCCATACCACCAAAGACCGCAAAGATCACAATCGTGATCAAACCTGCCACTGCGGAATATTTAATACGGCTGGAAACAACGCCGCCGATATCTGCCGGCTTTCCATTTTTAAACTGCTGGGTCGATGCAGATGCAATGGTCGTATCTGAAATCGGAGCCAGATTGTCACCGAAAATTGCGCCAGACACAATACATCCCGCCATCATCATTTCATTCGCGCCCAGCATAATGCCAGCCGGATAAAAAATCGGAAACGCGATAAACATGGTTCCGATGGAAGAACCGGTTGCCGTGGAAACGATGCAGGAAGCAATAAATGTAAATGCCACAAAGATGCCGCCCTTCATGCCAACCGCATTCGCGATCCACACAAAACCGCCGGAAAGGCCGCACAGTTTAATTAGAGCACTGAACATACCGACCAGCAATAAAATCACAACAACCGACACCGATGTGATTGAGGAAATGCCCTTGATGGCACTCTCCCAAAAATCACTGTAGCTGGTACAGAAAACGCCGCCGATCAGAAGCGCCAGAAAACCACCTACCGCAAGTGCCTCCATATTGAAGGCCTTAAATCCAATGAAAAGCACCATGCAGAAGAACACATAAATTGCTACCGGAATCAGCGACATCCCGATTCCGCCCCGAAACTGAAGTTTTCTCTCTTCACTCATACTTTTTTCCTTCCTTTCTCTTGTTTCCTGTGCTGTAAAAATCTTCAGGAGCTGTCTGGAAATTGTTCCTGGCACCTCCGGCTGACATTCAAGAGTCCGGCGGAGCGTTTTTATTTCATAAGACACTATTTCCTATGAAACAAAAAAAGCCCGCCCCTGAACTACGTTCAAGGACAGGCTGTTATATACCTGCGGTACCACCTTGTTTGGTGCCAAGCACCCACTCTTTACAGAATGCCATTACATTCCTGGTCCGTTAACGCTGACCGTTGCGTCGCAGCTACTAAAGTCTGACCTGTTTTCCCGACCATTCCCTTTCACCTTGCCCTCTGAGGCCCACTTACCATGACACTCTGTCCGGATTCCACCACCCCGAACTCTCTGTGAGACTGCTTATATGGTACAACTTCCTCTTCAATGGTTTAAAGCAATGATAGCAATGGAACTGAGAAATGTCAAGTACAAAATATTTAGAAAAGAATGCTGTAATACAGACATTTTTCTCGACAGACGGCCATTCCATTATTATAATACAGGTACCGGTGCACTGCATTCCCTGCCCCGGAATCTATATCTGCTTTTGGAGGAGCTGCCTATGAATATCACGATAATTTACGCTTCCGGCCGAAAAACCAGATCAAGTACTTACCAGATCGCACAGATGCTCATCAAAGAACTTCTGGAAGATGGAACCTGTTTTTCCTTCTTTCTCCCGGATGACATGCCTCACATCTGTACCGGATGCCGCGCCTGCATCCTTGGAAAAGAGCACGCCTGCAAAGGTGCTGCCGCCATGGCGCCCATCCTTGAGGCTATGGAACAGTCCGAGCTGATTCTGTTCTGTGCACCTACTTATGTATATCATGTTCCTGGACAGATGAAATCCCTGCTTGACCACCTTGCATACCGCTGGATGGTTCACCGCCCTGATCTTTCCTTCATGAAAAAGCAGGCAGTCATCATTAACACAGCTGCCGGCGGCGGCATGCGCTCCACCGTCCGCGATATCAAAGACAGTACAGAAAACCTGGGGTTTGCGAGAACCCACTGCATTTCCCAAAGCGTATGGGATTACGCCTGGAATGATCTGCCGGAATCTTTCCGGAAATCCATTCAGCATAAGGTAACACGTACCGCCCGAAATGTCCGGCACTGTGCCAGACATCTGACTCCGGCGCCGAAAGTATGGTGCGAGTTCACCCTCTATCGTTTTCTGCACAAGCACAAGAAAATGAGCACAGTCGATGATGCTTACTGGCAGGAGCATGGCTACAACACAGGATGGCCCTGGAAAAACAAAAAGCACTGTAATTACTGAAACCCTTTTCGCTTTCGGGCCGCTCCGATCAGTTCTTCTGCCTCATCAAACGCGCCGGGCAGATAGCTTTCCATCCACTCTTTTCCTTCTTTTTCCTGTTTCTTGATTTCAGCCCAGTTCACCAGAACTTCATCAGAGCCGGAAACCGCGGTGGTTCCAAACACATGCGGGTGCCGGCGAATCATTTTATCCGTGATTCCACGCATGACATCCTCCAACGTAAATAAGCCTTCTTCCTTTGCAATCTGCGCATGCATGACTACCTGTAAAAGCAGGTCGCCCAACTCTTCTTTTAAGTTCTCTGCATTTCCCGTCTGCTCCAGAATGTTGATGCCTCCAACCACCTCCGCGGCCTCCTCCACACAGGCTGCTTTCAGGGAACCGTGAGTCTGCTCCCGGTCCCAGGGGCATCCGTCCACCGCGCGAAGACGGGCAATAACCTGTACCAGCCGGTTTAATTCTTTGTCTAATGGATTGTAATTTTCGCTCATAACAAGTCTCCCGTTTTACCTTATTTCTTTATTTCAAGACAGGACAGCCTCGGCTGGCCATTCATGCACATACATGACTTTTCTTCACATATCATTGCAAACACAGAAGGATTTTCTACAATATAGATCTCATTGTCCCTGCACCGGATCTGACTTAGTCTGGCTATTACAGTTAGCGAAAGCTGGAGTATATCCTTTTCCCGAAAAAATCATTCGATTCCTCCGTATAATGTTCCATCTTTTTTTAAAGCCTGCACATGATAAAGCATAGCATAATTGGAAATATCATTGATCAGTATTCCTGCCAACAGATAGCTTTTCTGTTTGTTTCGTCACTTTCATTATACAACACAAACGATTTAAGGTGTCTTTCTTTTTATGCAAAATCACGAACTCGCTCATTTATACATACCTTAAAATCGTTTTTATAACTTCATCAATCACAATCGGCTTTGACAAATGTGCGTTCATTCCTGCATCCAGTGATGCCTGAACATCTTCTGCAAATGAATTAGCTGTCATTGCAATAATAGGAATGTTTTTTCCATCCGGTCTGTCATTCATTGCCCTGATTGCTTTTGCCGCTTCATAACCATTCATTTCAGGCATCATGATATCCATCAGGATTACATCAAATGTGCCTTCCGGATGATTTCTGAAAATCTCAACAGCATTCTTTCCATCCACAGCTCTTTCTACATTCATCCCGAACTCTTCCAACTGCACGGCAGCAATCTCTGCATTCAGTTCATTATCCTCTGCAAGAAGGACATTCACACCTGTAAGATTCACCTTTTCAGAAATACCTGTGTCTGCCTTATTACATTCCTTATCTGTAATTTCCAAAGGAATATCCACAGTAAATGTGGTTCCCTCATGCTTTTTACTCTGCACGGAAATGGTTCCACCCATCATATCTACATACTTCTTTACGATAGCCATCCCCAGTCCAACTCCATGGTACTGCGTTCTCACACCGGAATCTTCCTGTGCAAAGTCCTCAAAAACTTCTTTTGTAAATTCCTCACTCATGCCAATACCAGTATCCGAAATGCGGTAACGCATATTTATATATCCATCCCCGCCCTTTTCCTGACACCGGGCTTCAAAGGTAATCGTCCCTCCATCCGGAGTGAATTTCACGGCATTGCTCAGAATATTGACCAGCACATCACGCAGGCGTGCAGGATCCACAAGTACATTTGGGATCTTTGCTTCTTCACGCTGAATCTTAAAGTTGATATCCCTGTTCGTAAGAAAGCCTTTTATAATATCCAATGCATAATCTGTAATGTTTTTCACATCCGCCGGTACCGGATTGTATTTCACTTTTCCACTTTCGATGTGGGTCAGATCTAATACATCATTGATCAGCGACAGTAAATGCTCTGAGCTTTCGTCAATCTTTTCCAGACAATTTTTCACTTCGTCTGACGGATTGTTTTTCATTGCAATACTGGTAAATCCTATGATTGCATTCATCGGTGTCCTCATATCATGGGACATATGTGATAGAAATGCTGTTTTTGCCTTGTTTGCATCCTGTGCATGCTCTGCCAGTTCCGCCATTTCCTCAGCTTTCTCCTGGGCCGCCTTCTGAGCTTTTTTTCTTGCACTGAGACGCACTATTATCACAGCCATAGTAGTCAGCAGGCATCCAAAAATAAGAAGAACCCAAACAGTAATAACAGGATGCAGACGGATCCAGTCAACAAATGTCAGCTCTGTTGCTTTGTATGTGGTATACTGTGCTGCAAGATCTTCAACGAGATTTTGAGGCGTGGCATACATTGCTTTCGTCAGAATACCAGCCAGCGCATGGTTCTCAGTTGATGAAATTACCATGCGGTAGGTGAATGTAGGCTGTTCCAGCAGAGTATATGTCATGGTCCCCGTAGTGTCACTGTTCACAAACGCCTGTGCCATGTAATAGTAGACGAAGGCAGCATCTGCTTTACCCTCACGGACAGCTTCCATCATTTCCTGTCGGGTACTGCACATCAGTTTTTCTGCACCGGGTGCCATTGCATCTTCAATTGAATTTGACGCTGTCTGGTCAACAGTAGCAACAACATTCATTTTTCCATCAAAGTCACGCCGTGTCACCCTTGCCAGCTGCATCGTAATGAAAGGTGCAGTAATCCCCCATTTTTTCGTCTCAGCATAGTTATCTGTTTCCAGGCGCGCATCGATACTCATATCTGTGGCTTCCTTATTTTTCTGATAAGCAATATACTCATCTCTGGTGGCAGGTGTAAGAAACTCATAGGAAATCCCGGCATAGTCTGCAATTTTCCGGAAGTAATCCGGGATAATCCCCTTCATCTCACCATTTTCGTTATAAGAATATGGATAACGGGTCGGATCACACAGAACACGAATTGGGTTGTCCTTGGAATATTGTGCAATAATACTTTTTTCTTGCTCCGTATATTCCAGATTCTTAGTTTCTATGCTTTCATAATTTTTATTATAAAGTGTCGTTTTCCAGTCACCCTCAACTGCATTCATCTGGTCGATTGCATAATTGATCTCATTCAGCAATTCTGTATTGCCCTTTTTAACAATGACATAGAAATCGCTGCTGCCAAATTTCTCCACGATTCGCTCATTGTTTGTTTTTCTCAGAGAACTGGTAACAATCGCATCAACTTTTTCGCTCTGAAGGGCTTCATCCATTTCTGTGGTCGTATCAAAATAAGATGGAACATATGTAAATCCTTTGTTGTCTGCAAAATCCGCAAACTCTTCATTCCGGGTGTTTCCGTTCAAAAGCGCCACACGCATACCGTTGTAAGTGCTGTAATTGCCGTCCACAATCGTGCTGTTGTCACTGCGGACGGTCAGCATCCCATAATTGGTTCCGATCGGACGTGAAAAATCAAACTTTTCTTCTCTGTCCGGTGTTTTGCGGGCAGATGTTACCATATCAATCTCGCCATCTTCAAGCATCTGCTGCATATCATCCCAGCTCTGATCGTATCCGACATATTCGTAATCTACATCCCAATAACGGGCCATCAGCCGAAGGAAATCATAGCCATACCCGCTGCGGTTCCCCTCTTCATCCATCATATGGTATCCATCCATGGCAAAGAAACCGACTTTGACAGTTTCATGCTGCGAACTATCCTCGGCCGCATATGCAGTCAGGGGAGAAAATATCATACACACGCATACAAAAGCCAGTAACACTGCCACATATTTCTTTGCTCTCGAAATCATGTTAAATCTCCTGTCTGTCTGTCTGTCTGTCTGTCTGTCTGTCTGTCAAATATATTTCTCTATACATCTCCTTGTCAACCTCCTGGTTTAATGAAATTGCACTGCCGCATCAAATCCATTCGTCACTGTACAGTGACCTGCGGTTCGGTACCCCCCCCCACCAGATTTT
>ERZ773142.198-NODE-198-length-72534-cov-33.0885_pt1 | contig 72534 bp, 110 predicted proteins | sample MGYA00580853_ERZ773142 | MGnify/ENA primary metagenome ERZ773142 (study PRJEB29015, sample SAMEA2737862) | human gut metagenome | biome: human gut; feature: human-associated habitat; material: faeces | place: China | collected 2012 ...
GGGTAATGGGATTCGAACCCACGGCCTCCAGAGCCACAATCTGGCGCGCTAACCAGCTGCGCTATACCCACCATATGTGTTACTTCTATATAATATATACAGATATAGAAAAACGAGCCTGAAGGGATTCGAACCCCCGACCCACGGCTTAGAAGGCCGTTGCTCTATCCAACTGAGCTACAGACTCAAACTTTATAGGAATTCTATAAAATTAAAAAGCGGGTGATGGGAATCGAACCCACGTGATCAGCTTGGAAGGCTGGAGTTCTACCATTGAACTACACCCGCTTATAGTCGGGGTGACAGGATTCGAACCTGCGACCTCTTGATCCCAAATCAAGCGCTCTAGCCAAGCTGAGCCACACCCCGTAAGTGTTATATGATTTTGTAACTCATAACAAAAATATTTTATCATATCTTGTTATGCTTGTCAATCCTTAAAAGAACTGCGGATGACAGGAGTTGAACCTGCACGTCGTAGACACTAGAACCTAAATCTAGCGCGTCTGCCAATTCCGCCACATCCGCATAGTGAGCGTGCGGGGATTCGAACCCCGGACAACTTGATTAAAAGTCAAGGAATCAAATCTATGTTAAACCGCATAAACTCTATTGTTCTCAATTTTGGTTGGAACGAAAATGGAACATTCTCGCTTCAACGTTGTTTATAATATCATATCATTTTCGACATTGCAACTACTTTTTTCGATTTTTTTTCAAAGCTGTGCAAGTTTTCTTTCCTGCATATGTTCCAGACGTGTTCCATCCTAACTGTTTCCAGTATTTCTTCAAGGCTTGCGTTGTCTTTGCTCCCCAGATTCCATCAATAGCTAATGGATGTTCGTTTGCGTATGTACAATTTGCGTTCAGCTTTTTCTGTAACCACTTGATCGCAGATTTAGAAGAGTTCTTTTTTACAATGCTGTATGATACTTTTACGTTATCATATTTAGGTCGTCCATATCCTGCGATACGGCTGTTACTCTTTGCGTAGGATTTCTTGCATACAGCACCACCGTTTGGAATAACTGCTTCTCCGTTACTTGTGTTACCCTCGATCGTGAACACCATCTCATCAGTTACTGCATACACAATCCCAGTGTGGCAGATTCTCTGAGAGTTCTTGAAGAAAATCTGGTCTCCAATCCGCGGTGTTTTATGCCACTGGTCATTGTCTTTAAATTTTTGTGCTGATGTTGGAGTGTATGCACTAAAGCCATGTAAGAGTTTTTTTGCTACATCCCTGCCGTATGCCTGCACCATACACCAATCCACGAACATGTCACACCAGTAGGCATCGGTACCGTTAATGCCAAAGTATGCTCCATACTTAGTGTAGTTGTTGCTACCTGCGTTTTTTGTCTTGCTGTTTAGATTCTTGTTGCTTTTCTTCTCTAAGTATCCGACTTCTCTTTTAGCTACTGTAAGAAGCTTGTCTACCGTATTTGCCATATTAGTCCTCCTTATATTCGATTACCTCAGCAATATCCGTCTTGTTCTTTGCAAGCTCGCTATCCCCGATTCCCTTTGTCGTTGGGTCCACCAATACCCCGACAGTCACTAAGATATTAAGGATGATACCTACAAGCTGTGATACTGCATCCTGTGCGATTGGTGCTGTGATACCTAAGATGCCTAGAATCTGATAGATAAATGCGATTAAGGCAGAAGCCAATGCTACTAATGTTGCTTTATTTTTGAAACGTAATTTGAGATTCATAGTTTCTCCTTTCTTTTTGTGGAAATTTATGTTAATATGTATTTGAAGATTTTTTCATACTTAATCTTCAAATTTTATACTTTCCCCCTACAAACTGTAGGGGGTTTTTTTATTCCGTTGCTAGTTCTTCGCACCCACTGTCAACTAATATTTCTTTTACTTTCTCTTTTAACAGTTTTGGTACCTGTGCATATGTCTTTTTGCCAATCATAATCTGCTGTGCCCATAACATAGCCATCATCGTTTCGCCCTCCTTTCCGTATAATAATTTAAGTATTAATCTATGCATCATACACCACTTCCGACATTTCTAATATACATTCTGTCAGCATGGTATTTGATTCCTGCATGTCCACCATTCGTGACTGCATTTCTTTTATTGTATCTACCAGTTTTTGTGCATCTTCGTAGGTTATCTTACCGTTTTCATCCGGTGTTATTTCTGGTACTTCTGGTACTGTTTCAGTTTCTGGTAAATCTGGTTCCCACAAAGAATCCACCTCTTCGTAATTGTCTTGCGTATCGTCCTTTGCAAGAATCAAAACACTATAGGTATCTGTACCATTTAACAATTTCAACCGTTTTCCGCTGTCTGGATAGAGATACGTGATATTGTTTTTCACTTCGGTTCTCACTTCTACCACCTCCTACATTGATGCAATCGTCCAGTTTTTAGCTGATAACTTAGCTAATATTTCCGATGTAAATAAGCTATAGATATTTTTAGAAACCTTTAACGTATAAGCACTGTCTAGTGTAAGTGCGTGGTCTGCAAAGCTATTTAGTGTTTCTACGTCTGGTAGACCATTGATGTTGCCTAACCAAACTGTTTTTTCAATAATCGTTCCAATATCGCATTGGAAATTGATTTTAACAGGTGTTGGACATTGGAAGAATTGGAACATACCATCGTATGCATTATTAGTAATTTCGTTTTTACTGATAGCTAACGCTTTCCCCAAATTCAAATAATCAATGATAATCTGGCCAGTTGAATTTGATTTTCCAGACGTATAAAGTATATTACAATGACTGGCCATATCTGTTGACTTTTGCATATTAGGGAACGATACTTTTGATATGTGTTCCAATTTATAACAGTCCCTAAATATCTCTGTAATGTTCGTTATGTTAGCATTTCCTGTAATACTAGCAACTTCTCTTAATTTTTTACAACCATTGAACATAGATCTAATGGTTGTAGCGTTATCTATCACAAGGTCCGGTACATTTTCTATTTGCGTGTTTCTAAACGTAGATTGTAACAATGTTGCAGTTCTTATTACTTCTTTATAATCTGGAATGGATTCTATAGACGCTAATGAACTGCCTTCAAAAGTCTGATCCATATCAACATTCAATGGTAGATGAACATTCGAATAATCTGTTAACCCGCAATTCATAAACATACAGCCGACACTTGCTCTGGCGTTCTCGCTTGTATCAATTTGCAAGTTACCTATATGTTGCAATTTTGTCGCTCCATTAAATACGTATGTGTAACCTGCATAATCTTTCGTTTTCGATTTAACAACCATGTTTCTAATGCTTGTCACGCCACTATTTTGAAACATACTTTGCACATCGTTCATCGTATTACCGGTAATGGAAATATTTCCAAGAGCGAAAGGTCCTTTAACATCGCAAAACGCACGCATTGCGACTGACTTATTTGCATCCGAGGTAATTTCGATATCAGCACCTTCTAAACGATTGATATTAGACAGACATATACATCCGTCAAATGCGTTATTTATTTGAGTACATTTACCAATCACCTCTGGCGTGATGCAATCTGGTAATTTCTCTAAGGCTTTGAACTTATAGAAAAACTTTTCTAAGTTATTGAAATCCTCATCTAACTCTAACGTCAATTTCTCAAAATTACGAAGTGGCGGATATGCCGTATCTGAGACTGTTTTTGCCCATAATTTATCAGCACTCGTAGTCTTGATACATCCCTCAACCTCAAATATTGGTGGTAAGTAGAAACGGGCATTATATCCGTTATACATCCATTCTGGAGTTTTATATGCTGTAAAATCACAGTTCGCAATTACTTTTCCGATTGATTCTGGTATCACAGTTTCGTCTAATGCTAACATACCCATTTTGGGATTATTTGAAAAATCTATAGTATCGGTCACTTCCACATCATCCATGTAAATAGACTCAAGTTTCGTCATATTAGTATAATTTCCATCATCTCTGGAAGTTCCAGCACCAAATACATTATTATAAAAATATCCATTTAAAAAAGATTCTCCACAAATATTTTGACTAGCAATATAAACGCCATTCATTTTTGATGTTAAATGAACACTTCTGATATTTGTAAATCTTTTTAATATGAGACCTTTAACTCGTTCCATGTTAATATCCATCTGCTCTTGCATTGTTTTGAATCCCATACCTAACAATCTCAAGAATCCAATACCACAATCTATTTTGAAAGTTTCAATGTGCGTTTCTTTATAACTACCTTGTGCCCCTGTACCATTTATTAACAATATAGGAATATTATCAATATCACATAACTTAAGATTTCTTAACAATGGTGTATTATTATTATTATTACCGCCAGCAGTAGAAGGAACATTTATTGATACAACATCATCATCCACAAACAATTTAGGAGAACCACTGATTGATATTGTTTCTGACCTTATAAGAACCGTTTTTCTTCCATTTTGCACATCGTACCGCATATATGCTTCTGGGCAGTTCTCAACTGTAAACTCGGATAGTATCGCATCTTTATTAACAGATAACTGCCCTAACAATGGCATATTTTTCAAAGACAATGATTGTAATTTACTTGATCTTATCTGTAGTGTCTTTAAGTTACATCCATTTGTAGGGAACAAGATATTCGTAAGTAACGTATCGTTTAGATTAACTTCGCTTAACATTGCGAACATTGATAAGTCCAATACAGACGATTTTCCTGTGGATGTATCTCCTAATTTTGTACAGCCGTTCAGTTTTATCTTTGAAATAAACTTATTGTTTTCGTTCAGACGAATATCATTCAGCACTTTCGCATTTTGACAATCTACCTCTACCAATCGGCTTGCTTCTACAAGGTTTAATGTTGATGGATTTGCTTTTGTCAGTCCGTCAATCTTTTTAATCTGCTTTGCGTTGTAAACGATGATTTCTTGGTCCGTTGCCGTTGCAAGAGTTCCGTTAAATCTTGTAGCTTTCATCATACCGTTAGTATCACGACCGATTTTTAACCTCTGTTCTACTCCATTTCTCCACCTTACTGTCAGATACTGTGGGGAATATGTAAGAATATCAAGATTGATGTTTGCAGTAGTATTTGCACGAATTGTGATGGATTCTTTCGTGTCTTCTTCATAACCGTATATAGTATCAAGATATAACAGTCTTTCTTTTACCCATTTCTTCATATGCTCGCTTCTTCTGCCGTGTAGCATGAATAGGTAATCGTTCTTAAACTTGATATATTTTGCTTCCATATCTTTGTTATATTGAAGTTCCCCGATTTGAGCTACCTGTCCGTCATACCAGTATTTCAAGATATTATCTAATCTATATTTAGAAGTTCTAAGCTTCTTATACATTGCAGATAATTCGTCCACAAACACATTTTCAACCATCGTCCATAATTTAGAACCAGACGTGTTGTAAACACCCTCTGTGATATCAATGTCACTGTAAAATTTCAAATATCCTGTATTATCCAGACCTAGCTGTGTATCGAGGTCATAGAACTGCGGATACCAGATGTTTCCGTCCCATGTGGTTAACATCATGTTCTTACCTAAGTTGTCAACCATTCCGAATAGATGTACCTGCAAGAAATATTTGAGTAGATATTCTTTGTTGAAATACTGTTCTAACTCGTTTTTGAATGTTGTTTCATCTGCATTTTTTACCCAAGTAACAAGTCTTTTCAATACGTTGTACTTCTCAGTAATCTGTTCAGATGTGCAATCATCTTCGTCTGGATATCTCAATTCAAAGTCTGTACGTAAAGATTCATCTGTATCATTTTTAAAGGCACCTGCTGATGTGTCAGAGTTTGATGATACCTCAAAAGACATACAGTTTTCCTGTCCAGTAACCTCGTTATCCAATCCAAATGACTTGTTACATCCTTTATCAAGATTGAAATTAAATACGCCCATATACACGGGTGTTGATGCAGAATCCTTTGCAATATATAACTGGATTGGAAATCCGTTGATCGCTGTACGGACCTTACTATTTGTTTGCTGAGGTGGTACTTTTGTATCGTATAACTCGTCATTGATAAATTTAGCCATACCTGTATTGTTTGCGTGCGAGCTTTCCATATAATCCGCTTTCAGACAGAATGTATCTTCCAAGATCCCATTCTTGAACGGACTATACTTATATTTACTTCCATCTGGATTCTTTAACTTGATTTTGTAATTCTTTACAGCGTACTGCAAGGAAGATGTTCCCTGCCATCCAACTTGACAATTCTCTAAATCAAAAGAAGCTCCATATTCATCTGCATTACCAGATATATATTTAATCCTAAGCGGTACTTTATTTTCTTTTGTCATTGCTGATGTATCTCCGTAGAAATACATCGTAGGCATAGCGTTTTCGTAGTTAAGAAGATATTTCGCTTGCTGTTCGTCCATATCTGGAATATCAGCTACAAAGTTTTTAACAATTTCTTCACTGTCCAATGCTCTTGCATACACACGAAAACTATAAATCTCACAGTTTCCGAACACATTAGGAACCCATTTTGAATCGACTGTTTCAAGTTTTGCTCCTAAGAATATCTTTGTGTTGTTTGTGAAATTTTCGCTGTCCTGCATCAAGAATGTTTCTGTCAGAACACCGTTGTTATAGATTTTTGCAATCTTATTGTCACGATCAATAACAAAAGTTGCTTTTGAGATACTATCTTGTTCTACCGTACTCTTTAACTGAGATGATGCAGAGTTCATATACATATACTCAGTATCTATTGCAAAACCTTTACTATAAGTATCATTACCTCTCATCTCTAATACACACGCGTCTTGGTTACCTACATCTCTTGTGTTATATCGGATATCTACTGTCATTCCGTATGGGGCATTATCAGCTAACGCTTCTAAGTCAATCTCTACATAAGCCTGTCCGTTACATTTCAGAGCATTGTTTTCCCAACCGTTTGTGTTGTAGTTGAAGTTGTGCAGTGTTGCGACAACGCCTTTTCCAGATTTATCGGTCCATGTTTCTTTACCCACATCTTGATTTGTTCTTCCTGTTGCATCAAACCAACAAAGCAAAGAAGCATCTTTTACTGGTTCCATTGGCGTATAATCTCTTGCCTGCACAATCACGTTTTCTTCAATGTATGCAGATTTACTTCCATCTTTTGTTGTGACTAAGATTTTCAAAGTATGTGCACCAATATCTAATGTGCTTGTGGCCCAAACATTAGTACCAGATGGAATTTCAACCTCTTTTACAACTGTATCGTCAACAAAATACTGAGCTGTAAATTTTGTCTGCCCTTTCATGGATACTCGATATGGGATTTCTAACATATCTTTATACTGTATTGTTTTTGTGTCAAAATCAGTTATTAACGTCAGATTATCGGCATCTTCAATAATGATGTTATATGTTAATGTCTGTGATTTATAGGAACCAGATTCCGCATGGAACAATACTTTATGTGCCCCTGCACTCATTGTAGGCAGAGTTATAACGTTGTATCCGTTTTGTGCAGAAAGTCTTGTTTCTACTCCATCAATCGTCTGTACCAGATATATCGGGTCAATAGAAATCGTGTCGATCGTGATTGGTACTTTTATAACATTTACGATGTTAAAGTCTGTACTATCATCAAATGTAGATGTAATATCCAGTGTTCCAACTCTGACACTAAAGCTAAGTGTATCTGTAAATGTTTCTGACGCATCTACAACATACATTGTGATCGTGTGGTTACCTTTATTTAAATCGTTTAGTGTGACTCTGTTTGTTCCCTGCGGTACTGTTTCTGTAACTGTCTCGACAGAATCCACCATAACATGTAATGTTCCATCTCCGGATACTGGGGATGCAAAACGATAGCGGATATCTATTGGCGAACCATACGCATAATTTCCACCAGTAAAGCTACTTTTTAATGTTGCGACATTAACGTTTCCACCGCCACCACCAGAGCCACCAAATTCTTCGCAAGCCATAGCAACTTTTAATGGAGTCATCATAACGGTATCGTCTACTCCTGCCCTTGCCTGTTCTTCTGTTGCGATTGGATAATATGGCATGGTATTTTTTAAATCGTCTGATATTTTTTTAATCTTATCGCCTGTAGCTTTGGCATCCGCAGCCTTTCCAGATACTGCAAGTGTTGTATCTGTAGCAACATCAATGTTCGCCACATCTTCCTTTACTTTTTTTATGGCATCTCCTGTGGCTTTGGCATCCGCAGCTTTTCCAGTTTTGGTCAAGGTTGTGTCTGTTGTAACATCAATGTCTTTTAATGCATTTTCTAAATCTTCTTTTGTTTTTTTAATCTTATCGCCTGTAGCTTTGGCATCCGCAGCCTTTCCAGGTACTGCAAGCGTTTCATCTGTAACTATACCCTCGCTGTTATACTTTTTCCCAGAAGTCCAAGCTGATGTATTGGCGTTCCAATAGTACCAGTTACCTTTTATATAGCCACTTTCTTCTCCATAATAGACATACACCCTTGTCTTATCTGTCATTTGTGATATTGATGTTGCAACATAAGGGGAACCAATCTGCCCCATAATCGCAGACCATGGTACTTTCTTTAGATCATCTTTCCCAACCAGACAATACATATCTTCTGTCGGATTAGGCAATATCGGTAAATCATTTATCTTTGCCATTTGCATCCACCTCTTTTACTTCTACACCAGATTTCTCCAAAAACTCTTTCAATGCTTTCTGGTCTTTAAACTCAATTTCTTTTTCAGTAGGTTGCTCTATCATCCCTGCATACAGCCTGTTTTTCTGCATCAGCACATCGTTATGTACCTTAATCAAGGACATTTCCACAACGTCCAGTGTGGCACCATTCTGCATTGCTTCTGTGATGATTGTATTTATTTTTGTGCTAAGATTTTCCGACAGTACGGAAAATGTCATATCTATGTTCATATATCCCCCTACATTACTTTGAATAATTTGTCAGTAGCCCTTTTGTAAAGATAAGCTTTCCACTTACCATTGATTTTATTATTCCGTTTGAAGTAGCTGATATGCTTTTAACAATTGGTATCTCAACTGTTTGACCAATACTAACTTCATTTGTTCCACCATCTTCGTTGTAGTCTGTTACTCCAAGAACCGGAGAACCAAGAACGATAATGCTTTTCCCATGCAGTGCCATCCCATATTTGTTTTGGTATACTGCACGACCAGACATAAATGCCGTCCTTTCTCCATTCCTCAGTATTTCGACCCAACCGTGATTTAAACTAGATGTATATACATTATCCACATTCGAGCATATTCCACTGAATGTTCCAGATGCGGCTTTAAGCTCTCCACTAAATGTTCCAGTGACTCCGTTTAGTTCTCCTGTAAACGTACCAGTCGCAGCCTTAAGTTCTCCACTAAATGTACCTTTTGTGGCATTAATACCGTCCTTGTCCCATGTGCCGATAACGTTATTGTTTTCGTCATACATCTTAAAGACACCATTGCCGTTATTCTTTCCACCAAGTGCAAGTTCTCCACCTTTTGCGTATGTAAAGGATATATACAACTGGTCTCCCTCTTTGTAGATACCTTTAATTGCTCCATCGTTTGTCAACAGATTAAATATCTGTTCATGAGTCAATGCTTCTACATCCATAACCAACGGTATTGATTCTTCGTCAAGTATTATCTTTTTGTCTGGTGTGTAAAGTCTGCATCGTACATAGATGATGTCTTTCATGTTCCTCTTACTGACAACTATCATGCTCCCTGCATTTGTTTTTAAATAATTCCCTGTTGTCACTTCTAAACAGTTATAAAACGGAAATGTAATTGTGCTTTCATTCTCCGAACTTTCATACGTTTTGGTCCATATCTTGCCATCTTTCGACTCTTCTATCACAAAGATTCCTTGATATTCTGTTTTCGCTGACTCTGTACCGTCACGATATGACGCTTTGAATGTGATTTCGTCCGGTATTACATCTCCATTCTGTGATTTTTTCAATATAGAAGATGATGTTTCCAACAGATATACTCTCCCCGGACTACCATCGCGAACTTTAGCAATATTAAATCGTTTCTTTGCGGTGTATGTAACATACTTTGCTGTAACGTCTATCCATCCAGTGTCTGTTGCAAGTGATGTGACGGTATAAATATTTTGCTTTGAGTCAAACGTACCGTTTACGCCGTCAGATTTTGCAAATGAAAAGATAGTATCTTTTGTTACATCTGTCTGCCCCCAAAACGTCTGTACTGTAAACGTCACTTTTGGAAATTTCACATAATTTCCCTCGTGATCTACACTAACACCTTGGTATTCGTTATCCATCTTAAGGATTAGATTTCCTGCCTTTTTTATATCCTCAATTTCTTCGGTTAATATCTTTCCGCCAATAGAAATGTTGTCTCCACTGATAACAACCTTGCCGGTATCCATATCAACCAAAAAAATCGTATTTCCAAAAGAATCTTTTACTTGTATTCTTCCAGACGTGATCACATCCGCTGTAAGACCTGTAGCCTTTAAATATCTAACAATTGTATCTCCATCAACCGTCATTCCTGCATTGTATGTTTTCCCACCATCTGTAGAAACGCCCCATGCTTCCGCTGTCATTTTCCAGATCATATTGGAATCTTTTAGCTGTGGTTTATTGTGCAGATAAAAAATCTGTCCGCCTGCCGAATCTTTTTCGATTGTTGTATAAATTCCGGAAGAATTATTCAATCTGTTTTTCAATTCATCTAATGCTTTTTGCCTGTCTGTTTTTTCTTGTACAATCTGCTTCCTGTATTCCACATAATTTTTGGTCGCTGCGGAATATCTTACAGCACTATTTTTTTCTGTACTCTCAGCATTAGAACTTGTTGTCTGAGAATTATTTGTATTAAATTTTGTTGATGATACTAATATTTTGTAACGATCGAATTTTGAATCAGTAAGAATTGCAACATCTCCGGCTTCTAGTGTCGGATCACTAATATGTGTGATCGTAGCTTTCCGAAATGCAAATCCTATTAACTGTTCTCCCAAAAATCCAGATACCGTTTGACCGGCACCATCTTTAATCAGTTCATTATTTTCAATAGAAATAAGGTATCCATCTGATCCAGTCTGATAATTTATATATCCATCATCACTAGAAGCCGTGTTTTCTGATCCCTCAGAAGTATCAGAATCATCACTGCTATTTTCAGTATCTTTCTTTTCCATCACTCTTACGCCAGTAATGACTACATCATCTGTAGCTACATCAGAGTTATATACTCCATTAAATTGGTAGATTTCATCTGGTATTTTTTCTTCTAAATAAGGTTTATACACATATAATGTGTTGTCCCCTTTGAATCCAATGTTGATAGAAACATTCTGTGATGTTGAAACAAAATCAAATTTGAACCCAGTCCAACCGTCATTTAATTCTATTTCTTTGCTTGCAATTTCTTTTGTTCCATTTAAAATCTTCAAGATTGCTACATCGTTATCTTCTGGATACTGCATAAAAAATTGACCACCAATTGTATAATTAGTAGCCAACTTAAGATTCGGAACTGCTTCTACTGCATAGCCTGTTTTTCCTGCATTTGGGATGATTGAAAGCATTTCTTTATATTCAATTGTGTCCGTTCCTATTTTTGCATCTACAGCTTTCCAACTTGTTATACCACCATCAAACAAACTGTCAGGAATCAAATTTATAAGTGTTTTTTCTAAAAGACTCTGATTGAACCATTTTAATTCCAACTGCCCATTGACATTGCACCTACAGTAATTTCCTGAGATTTGACCGCACCAAGCAATCACTTCACGAAATGTTACCGCAGCATCAGTCGGTCTTGTATTGATAATATAGTCACCATGTGAAAAATCTGGTGTATTTAATGTCACTCCGCATATATCACATGCATCCATAACGATCGTCTTTAATGTTGCCGGATACTCCAACTTACTTTCAGAATATGCCCTGTCAAACTTACCCATATTATCTATGCATGTAAGTGTTATAATTGATCCATTATATTTTGTATCATCTACTGTATATACGCCTTTTTTTATTTTCTCAATTCGTGGTGTATACGAAGATTCCGTTTCATCGTCTGCATCTATATCAAATTCCGTTTCGTTCAAATCAGTGCCTAACTGCGCCCTCACTACAGCTTCTTTAAAGTCATATTTTGTAAACTTATCATAGATATTATTTATCACAATCGTACATTGATTGATAACAACTGATCCAACTTCAAAAGTTCCACTTGAAACTGCATCTTCAATCGTAACTCCGCCATTCCATATATCATCATTGGTCAAATTTAGAGTTGTCCCGTCTTTCAACGTAATATCTGCGTAACTAAGATAATTACAATTTCCGTTATTTAATTTATCTCTAAATTCACTTGATACGTTGATCATAATTTACCTCTCTATTATGTCAAAAGAAACACTCTCTATAATTTTTTTATTTTTTATCCACCATTTCACAGGTGCTTTTCTGTCCCCTGTGTAAAATGTTCTTGTCTGATATTTATTTGCCATCATGTCCCAATATCTTACTTTTACATATTCTGGATTAAAGGCTTTCAATATTTCAGAAGTAACATCTGGTGTTTTAGCATTCCATTTCAATGCCAACTTTCTTTTCTGTGCTTTTCTATTTTTATGCATCAATGCATCATCTGTTCTTCCTGAATCCGATGCTGATACATCTTGCAATGACCATTCATAAGAAGCTGGACATGGCATTACTTTACCATTAACTTCTATCATGTGTTCTGCCATAAAAAATCCACCTCCAACTATTTAAGGTTAGCGATCAATTTTCGCTTTTATTGACCGTATAAACTGCAAAAACGCCTATCGTTCTCGATAGACGTTTTATAATTTTATATTATACAATACTCTTTGGTCTTATTGTGTATCATGTGGTCTTATTTGCGGCTAAAAATATGTACAACAAGTGTTAACAATACAGTAGCTGCTGCTTTTCCTTTTAATGTCACAACCAAAGGCTTTGCAACAATAAACTGTAGCAACCACAAAACAAAATTGACAATTCCAAAATTGACCGCAAAAACTATGATCATTCCCAAGATTACTGCAATAATTGATACAGCTAATTTATTTTTTCTAATTTTTTTGATCATATCATATCCTCCTACTCTAACCAATGATTATCCAAATAATAAAATCCGAACACCGCTAACCCTGTCCCAGTGATCCAGAATACCCAAAACAGAATTTTACAAACTCCACCACTTGTTTTGTATGATTCAACTGTGTCTTTTAGATTTGACTTATTCAAATCACAGCTTGTCATAGTATTATTTTTTAGCTTTGTGTAAACAGTTCCCTTAACGGGCTTTGCTTCCATACCATAGTATTCATACCTGACACGAGAAGTATGATAAATTCTTTTTAGATAATGACCTCCCATGAAGTTAATCTTATCTTCCTTGAATTTCTTGCCTGCAAATTTAATCTTTTTACAAGTCCTACTTTCTCTCCATACATCATCCCATGAATACCAGACTTTCTTTTTGTAATGAACTTTTCCTTTGCTGTCTTTAACTCTTTCGGTTTTTTCATGTCTGCGATATTCTTCTCTGATCTTCCTGATATAATAATACTTACCACCAATTTCTTTGTATGTAACTGTATCAACCGGCTCTATCTTCCCATAAACAAATGCATTGCCCAAGTCTGTTTCCATCCCATACTGAAAAAGATCATTGCTTTCAATTTTTGCAGCACGATTATATTCTTCGTTCTGATCCATGATGTAATTATCAATTTTCCCACTGATAGTAAAGCCAATCAGAAACATTAATCCAACAATAACAACGCTTGCTATAATCTCTCGTGGAGTTATTTCAAAAGTATCAAACTGAAATCCTTTGAATTTTCTCATAGGCTACTCACTAAATAAATTCTGCGGTGCTGTCTCTGTTGCATCCTCAAATTTTAAATATTGATATGTTTTCTGTTTGTATCCTAACAGTTTCAAGAAAAAGTTCACTGGAAAGTTCACGACATATCTGTTGTATTCTTTGATCTGCTGATTGTAATTGTCTCTTACGTCAGAAATCTTATTCTCTGTAACTGCTAATTCTTTCATAAGCCGTTGATAATTCTTGTCAGCTTTTAATTCTGGATAAGATTCTTTTATTGCTGCAATCGCTGTACCTGTACTTTCAATTTTCCCGGTATTTGAACTTCTCTCTTTAACAATATTTTTCAGTGTTTCGGCTTCATGTTTGTTGTAAGATTTCACACTGTCTGCCAGATTATACACTAAATCCTGTCTTCTCTTTTCCTGAACGTTAATTGCCGCCTTTGATTCCATTATCTGTTCTTCCATCGAATTTGCATGATTCTGTGGTATGTGAATCATAAATATGCCAACTAACGCTATTGCTACAATCGCAGCTAGAACAATCAATGGTATTTTCCATGTTGTATTTTTCATCTTTTCTTCTCCTTTTCTTTGATGATTCTATATCTCAACAGGATAATCACTCTTAACATTGTCATAGTATTCATCCTGAACTTTGTAGAATAGATTTTCACGGATTTTATAATTCATAAAGTGCATGATCTGGTAATTAATTGTGAATCCGCTATTTTTGCCATATTCTGTTGCAAAGTATTTATCAATCATAAGTTTGTATAAATCAAAATCCAGTTCTGTGTCTTGCATATTCTCAGGAACAAAATAAAACTTCTCAACCAACTCTACGCATTTTTCGTCAGAGATCATTGGATGGTCTGTTCCTTTCTCCAACTGATATTTTTTGAAAAAGTATTTAACAATATCTCCGATTACACATTCATCTTTTGAATTGTTATACAAATCATCGTCAAACTCTTGATTGACTCTAAAACCTAAATGGATTTTATCTTCAATTGTCTGACTAAGAGTAGTTTTATTTCCCTTTCTCTTTATGATTTTGACCTTATTTCTCCCAGAAATAGGCATGAAGTCTTTTTTATCTCTACACACATCATTATTATCTTTATCTTCTGTTGATAAAAAAGCATAATCTTTATCGTTAGATAAAGCATTGTTAATATCTGTGTTAGTCTCTGGTAATGCTTCGGTCAAGTTGTCGCTTTCAAAGTTATTCTGTCTAACTGTATGGTCTGATTCTGGTTCGTCTAAAATCTGATCAATGATTTCTTCTAAAACCTCATCGTTTACTGTATACCACTTTGTAGATGTAGAACCATTACGACGATTGTTATAATTTCCCACTAAAACAAGACCCTTGTTGCGTAAACTATAAAAAATACGCTCAACGGTCTTATGTGACCAAAACGGAAAATTTTCTTCCTGCCACTCTCTGATAGAGTTATAGCACCAATATTTACCATCGTGGAAATTTCTGTTCTGTTTTTTATTTACGGAAATCCAATAATAGATTTGATTCAGAACGATTGCTTCATTTAAGCCAATCATTTTTGCAAGATCAGGATTGATTACTAATACGTTACTTTTGAAAAATAAATCTAATTTCTTACTCATATTATCACCTCGTGGTTATTTGAACATTAACGTGTGCACCCTCATGTTAAAATATAAAAACAGCAAACGGAACGTACACGAGGAAAGACGTTCTTTTCGCCGGCACACGATGGCTAGTTTGCTGTAATTATTAAAATAAAAAAAGACATACACAGGATTGTGTGGTCTTCATGACCTTTGCATCCTGTGTATGTCTCTTAACTTAAATTCATCATAGCATAAAGTTTTACACAAATCAATATGCACTTGATGGTTTTAATCTGTAATTATTTCTTGCTTGTCCTTTTGCAACAGACCTTGCAAGAACTTCGTTATCTTCTGTATATAATGTTGCGTATAAGTTTATATCTGGTTGATTTCCGCTATTGTTCATCATAGCAACAACTACTCCACGTTCTACAGCATCAGCAATGATACTTTCATCAACCATACCGCCGGAATTACCAACGATACTATCTGCGATCATCTTCATAGTTTTTGGATTTTCAAGTGGTAATACAGCTTCTGATCCGGCTTCACCGACACCGATCACGGATGCAGAATCAAATAATCCACCTTTTTTATACCAATCTACTTTAAATTTAGTTGGTATGCTTAAGCTCATTCCACCAAAATTAAAGTCTTTTGTTCCCCAAGAAATATGAGGTGTTGGAATACGTAAAGATTTAAAACCATTAATAAACTGCTTAATGATATTTTGCCCAACTTTATACATATCTCCAACGGCATTTTTTACATTGCTCGGTAACTTTTTCAACCAGTTTCTAGCATCTGTCCATTTATCTCCTTTTAATCCAGAAAGCATACCTTTCATAGCTTCTGCTCCTTTGGCAACCAACCATGCTGCCGGAGATGTGTTTGCTAATGTATTTACCGTAAAACTCTTTAATCCTTTTACGGTTGATTGGAAGTTTCCGTTCTTCACGTTCTCCCAACCGTTTTTCATCCCATTGACAGCTTGCTTACCTTTTTCAACCAACCAATTCTCAGCACCAGTGACTTTACCTTTGATGTAATTTCCGATACCTGCGGCTGCCTGACCGACTTTGCTTTCTTTTACAGACTCCCATCCACTACGGATACCTTCGACTGCATCCTGCCCTTTTTCTTTCAACCATTCACCGGCGTTTCCAACTTTCTCTTTAATAAATTTGCCGATTGTGCTAACAGCTGTTCCGAAACCAGATTTTGCACTTTCCCATCCATTGCGCAAGCCTTCAATAAGGTTTTTCCCTTTTTCCTTTAACCATTCTCCGGCGCTGTTAAATCCATTCACAATATTCTCTTTTACGTTTCCGATAAACTTAGATATTGCACCCCAGTTTTTGTATATTAAAAATCCACCAACGATTACTCCAACTATAGCTAATCCAATCGGTGAGAACAGCACGCCAAGAACACTGCTAAATGCAGCTGATACAGCTGGTGCAAACGTACCTGTTACCCATGATACAATTCCACCTGCAAATGAAACCGCTTTTGGAAATAATTTTGTTGAAATAACTTCCGCGATCTTCGGTGCAACATCTGTTGTAATCTTCCCCGGAATGCCTTTTAAAAGGCTAATCGCATCCAAAACATACGTTCCAATCGCAGTACCTAATGTAGATTTTGAAAAAGCTCCTGCCATTTTCTTTAATGCTATGATTAATAAAGAAGACGATCCATCTACTTCTTTAGGTATTAAACCAAACGCCGAAAGTATAGGGCTTACAATTTTATCCACTGCTGTAACAAGTTTAATAGCACCAAAAGCTATAATAAACTTTCCTTCGATTGTGGTTCCTAATCCTGAGATAAGTCCACCTAATATTGTTTTGATTGTTGTAAATACTTCTCCGAATATTCCACTCCAATCAATACTACTTAGGAATGTTCCAATGCCTTTTCCAAGTCCTGCCCAGTCTGTATTTTGCGCTACCTGTGAAAATACTCCAAGAAGATTTTTTACAAAAGTGCTTAATATTTGTCCATTTTCTTCCCAGTTAACTCCGGTGATAAAAGTATTAATCCCGTGAGAAATATTTGCTGCAATATCAGACCAATGTACAGTTTCATTGATTTTTCCAAGTATAGAAAAAACTCCATTGATTCCTACTGCAAATGTATCTGCGATAGTTGCGAAGTCGATGGATTGGAACATACCATTTACAGCTTTTCCAAGAGCAACGCCGATTTGCTGAAATCCTGTTAAGCCTGTATTATCTGTTGCTGCTAATTGATTCAAGAATCCGTTTAAGATTCTCCATGAGATCATAAAATAGTTTCCGAGTGCATTTCCTAACTCTGTCCATGGAATTTCCTGAATCATTCCTTTTAAACTTTCTGCAATGCCAGTACCTAGAGTTTTGAAGTTTATACCACCATCAGGAGATGCAATTTGATTAAATGCTCTCACTACATCCGTAATCCCTGCACCAACTACTTTACCTAATAACTTAAAATCGAAATTATCAAGGAATCCATTGATTGCCTGAGTAAATTTTGTTGTAAATGATGTGATTTTAGGGCCAACATTCTTCCAATCAAGTGCATCATAGGCTAATTGCAGACCGGCATTTAACATATTTGCGATCTCACGGCCAACACCATACCAATTATTATCAAGAAATGCTTTTCTGATTCTTGAAGCCCAATGACTAATTGGTGTTTCATAATCTTCATCTTCAAGACCACTCAAATCACCGAGTCCGCCAATTCCACCGCCGACTCCACCGCCACTTCCAGAACCACCTGCACCTCCTCCAGATCCAGTATCGCTTGATTGCTTATTGTCATTCAACTGATTCAATTCATCAAACGGCAGAACGGATAAGGTCTTCTTTAATTCTTTCGCTGCCTTAGATGCTTTGTTCATCCCTTTAGATGCATCGTTTCCGGCACTTCCAAGTCCTGAAAGATCAGTAGCAGAATCGCCAACTCCACCAAGATCATTTACAACACCTTTTGTTGCTCCTTTTATCTTTTTTCCCATCAGAACATACATAAAGTTTCTGAACATATTAGCTGCTTGCATAAGCCTGCTCATTAAAGCGTTTAATGCTTTAATTGCCGGAAGTACAGCTGCAATAATTCCTTGACCCATAACAGCTGATAATGACTGAATGTTTAATTTTAATAAACGTACTTGGTTTGCCCAAGTACCGGCAGTACGAGCAAAATCGCCCTGTGCATCTTTTGTTACAGACATTAAATAGTTATATCTCAATGTAGCCTGTTCTGCCTGAGTCATAGAAGTCCACGACTTTGTAATTCCGTTTGCCAAAGCATAAGCACTCATATTTGCAACAGACATGTTAATACCTAATTGCTTTAATGGTTCAATCTCACCAGAAATACCTGCCCTGATTTTATAAAATGCTGTATCAGTATCTATATTATAAAAAGATGCAATATCACCCGCTAATCCGGCTAATGCTACTGACATGTCGGATGCTGCATTTTGGGCGACACCTGATGACTTCAACATTGCCATTATGGTTCCTGTGTATCTTTTAGCTGCCAACTCAGATACTCCAAACTGCTTTGAAGCTGTTGAAGCAAAATCATACGCTTTGTATTTTAATTTACCAAAAGAAACATCAATTACGTTTTCTGCTTCTGTTATATCCGATCCTAACGTTATTGCATCCTTTGTAAATTGTCCAAATGCTTGTACCGCCTTAAATCCAATAGCTGTTTGAATAAGATTTTTTAAGCTGAAATTTACGGTTGAAATACTTCCACTTGCTGACCCAATATTTCGAATAGCATTTACCATTTTACCAATACCACTACTTACAGCAGACCCAGCTCTGGATGCTAAGCTTGCTAATTCAGAAAATCCGTTCTTTAATTTTCCGAAAGAAGTATTCATTGTATTGACAGCACTACTAACTCTACCGCCTGATGCTGCTAATTGTGCCAACGCCTTTGTCATTTCTACTGTATTCTTACTAACAGCCGGTGCTTTAGACATGGTATTGAAAAATGACAAAAGTTCTTTTGCCATTATTTGTAGTCCGTTAGCACTTAATTCTACTTTTTTGCCGGCAGAAGATAGACTCGCTAACGCTGATATGAATTGATTTATTGATTCTTCAACACCTTTAACAGATGCTAATTTATTTGCAGTTTGCTTTATTGCATTTCCTACCGCCGGAAGCTTACTTGCAACTATACCAGTATTATTTCCAGAACTGATTAATCTAGCTAATGATGCAACAAGTCTATTGATACTTGATGAAACATCCGGAAGATTTCCAAGTTTAGACACAGACTTATAAATACTGTCAAAAATCTGCGTATCAAAACCTTTTGTATCAACTGCCATTAATTTTCTGATAGAGTTAATAACAGAAGATATTTTGCTGTCGCTAAAATCAACGTTATTTAAAACTGACATTGCATGAGATACTTTTGATATTCCATTCACAGAATTTTGAATATTTCCAGTATCTAATTTTCCTATCTTTTCAATTGCTTTGGAAACTGAATTGATATTTTTATAATCTAGCTTTGGTATCGTAACACCTGAAACGCCTTTTAAAGCATTCAGTCCAGAAGCCAATTCTTTTAATGGTTTTGAACTTGCATTTAAGGCGGTAAAATTAACATTTGTTAATGACTGTAACTGTTTACTAAGACCAGATAATTTAGGTACATTGATTTTGATACCACTCATTGATTTTAAAGACGAAGAAACCCTGCCTATCTCACGAGAATAGTTTCTCATACTTCCAGTATCTACGGACTTAAATGCTTTGCTCACGTCATATAATTTGTTTGCCAAATTATCAAGTGCTGTAACAGCTCTGGCAGTCGAACTTTTCACTTGTATATCGAGTGTTTCTATTGTACTATCTGGCATTTTAATTCACCTCCAACTAATAAGGTCAGCGGCTGATCTCATACGGTCAGCCGGTATAAAAAAATAAAGGGCAGAATCATTCGTCTGCCCCTATCTTTTCTATATTTGCATTTGCTTGCATAACTCTGAGTTCCATAAGTCTTAATTCTTGTTGCATTTCTTCTTTACTTCTTCCACTTCTCTTTTCAATTGATTCAATACTTTTTTCTTCTTTTAGCAATGGGTTTTCTGGATAATTCCCATTTTTAGAAAAAGCACAATTAATCGCTTGCAACACATAAGAACCTGTTAACCATGATTGATAATTTGTACTTTTCAATTCATATTCTTTCTGTTCTTTGTATGCATTTATGTATACACCAATTTCTTTTGGAGTGGAGTGAAAAAATTCATCTTTTGTCATTCCGGCTTTTACAGCCTGAGGAAACAATGTATCAAGTATTATTTCTCTGTAACTTCTGCTTTCGCTGTTTTCTTTTTGTGATCCTGAGGTTTCTTTGGTTCTTTCTTCTGTTCTGGTTCGATCCCTAACATCTTGTTCAGACCGATTAGATCGAAAAAATTATCTTCGCCCATCTTTTCAATACAAAGAGTCATGATCCCATAGAAATTTCCATCTTCATCATCTTTATGTTCTTCAAGATATGTTCTAATAAGAGATTTTGCATCTTTAAGATCAGAAACTGTTCCATCTCCCTCTGGTCCATGTGCTTCAAGAAGCCCTGCATAAAAGATTATTAATGTTGTCTTTGGAATATTGGAAATTTCTTTTACGAGCTTCTTAATATCATTTTTATCTTCTGATTCACTGATTCCTACCATCAATGAAGTTACGCTTGATACACAATCGTCATATAATGATGCTTCAACTGTGTATTCAAGCTTATAATCTTTTCCACCAATTTTTAATACTTTATACATGTTTGCCTCCTATTCATTCAAATTACACTTCTGTATCGTCTGGTTCTACTGCGGTATCAAGACCGACATACTCGTTGATTGTCAATGTCATTTCAACGGTTGCTAATCCATTCTGATCAAGCCCCGGCTTAGGTAACTGTGCTGGTGGCTCAATCTTTGTGAAATATGCCTTATCAAGTGCCGGGTAATATTCTTCATACCATACGGCTTTTCCTGCTGCTTTTCCTGTTTTGTATTCACTGATCAAAGTTTCCCATTCTTTAACTGTCTCGTTCGTTAAGTTGACAGTGACATTAAATGTTCCACCTGTTGACCCTCTACCTGCAATCTCTTTATCAACTTCATCTTCTAATGCTGATGCATCGATTGTCTCTGTATCAATTCCAATATCATCCGTGGCATTGATACGATGAAGCTGTTTAAATTTTGCCGGTTTTGTTCCTGCTGTAGTTTCTACTGCATATCCAACTTTTACACCGACTGTACTTATTCCGGCTACACCACTCATAATCAAACTCCTTTCTACCCTGTAACTATTGAGGGTTAGCGATCATGATTTTTCATGACCGGTTTAATATCTAAACAGAAATATCTGTTATTAACTATTTCTCTGAAACTTATATTTATTTTTCATATTGTTCGTATAAAATCGTTGACCTCTATTTTTCTTTGAATCAATTAATCCCTGTATCTTTTCCTGATAAATCTCATCATTAGAAATTCTTATCAGGCTTGTGAGCAAATATATTGATAAATGGTTAGGTACTCTTTTATGTGTAACCATTTCAACGATATATCTTGATTGATTAAAAGTTCTGATGTGTGAATGACCATCAGCAAATTTCTTTTTTGTGTTATGCACTATGTACCCATCATCATTTGATTTATATATGTTAAATTCATTCTTTGAATAGATAAGATTCATGTTTACTCCAACAAATTACCTGTGTAGATTCTGCTATAACGACTTACAACACGCTTTATACTATTGTCTGTGTTATCTTGCTGTTCTGGTCCATATGTTCGTTGAAATCCCATAGATACCATTGCTCTGTGACTTGCATCGTCAATCTGATATACCTTTTCAACACTTTTTGTTCCTGTTGCAAAACAATCAATTTGAAAACTTGGGATTGTAGCTACTTCGTCACCTTCTATATCCCAACGTGTCCCAGGATTACCCATAAGAAACATTTGCGCATACATCTTTTTGTTAGCTGCAAGAGTTTGACTTCTTTCGAATGAATAATTTCCATCACCCACAACCTTTTTAACTTCTGCACTCCAACGCTTATATACATCGGACACTGGATTTTTTACTGTATCAGGCATATGAATCTTTCCTTTCTAAGAAGAAAATACTTCCTTTGCTATCTTTAACATCTGCTGTCGCATTTCTACGCCGGCTTTATACACTGGCATTGTTGCTTGTGTACCTTGCGACTTTACAATTTCTCCTGTATCAGCGTAATAATACCAAGCATCTTTACTTCCATTGCCTTTTCCATAAGAACCGATCGTGTATCCTTTTGATGCTCCCAACGGATGAGGGCTGCTACCAACAGCTCCGTTGTAATGCACACCGGCACCAAACTCTATAAATAGTAAATCCTTACCACTTACGATCAAAGTTGCTTGTGCATAATCTCCAAAAGAATTGATTTTGATATAAGCATCATGTGTTTTGTCTGAATCGCCCGCCGCAACAGCTATATTAGAATCTATAACAGGAATACCAACTTCTCCGAGTCGCTTTACAAATTCTCTGTTTTTTCTAATAAGCTTATCTCTGCAATTTTCAATTTGCTTTATTGCTGATTGAATACTTTTTTGACTCAGCTCAATATTGATTCTCATTGATACACTCCTTTGATTTTGCTAATTCCATACCTTGCGATATTTCCTTTTTTTGTGTCAATTATTTTCAAAATCTTATAATCTGGCATTGTCACTGGCGTTATTTCATCATCTTCCATTCTCAATGACCCATCTTGATTAAATTCTGGTTCTGAATCCACCCAACATACGACACCTTCTTCTGCATAATCGCAAAACGATCTGTCATAACTTGTAATATAGCGATCATAGTTCGGAACAATACCCGCTGATATTTCTTCCGCAGTACCACTTGTAGATGATACGGTCATTTTTTTCATGATCGGCTTTTCATAAGTAATGACAGTATCTATATCATCATGATTTTCTGAAATTTTCGAAAACCATATATTTTGCTTGTCTCTTTGCCTTGATCGCATATTACAATCACCTACATTCCTATTTCTTTAAATATGAATCCAACAACGATACCTAAGATTGCAGCAATAACTGTCCATACAACTCTTCGCCACGTTTCACCATCTTTTGATTTCAGTGATTCAACATCTTTGTTTACTGTATCAAGCTTATCATTCATGTTTATTAATTTTTCACACATAACTGCCGATGTTTTAGCAAGCGTGTGTATTTCTTCTGCCAATTTTTCTAGCTCTTCTATTCGTCTGTTTTGTCGATGATCTTCATCTTCAATTCTTCTTTTGAACTCATCGAATGTATTTGTTTCAACAAAGTGTTCGCTATCCAATGAAGACTCCCTTCTGGCATAAAAAACAGGACTTCGCAAAATAGAAAAGTCCTGTTTATTTCCAATTTAATATAACCTCCATAAAATGTGCTTTCCCCACCACCTTCTTAAGCACTCCCTGCGATGTATAATAGGAGGTCTTTTCAAACATCACGCACCGTCTTAGATAATTTTTGATTCAGGTATAATACCTCTCAAATAACTAGAAGGTGTTCCAGAATTTTCATAAGAAGCTGATGTACTGCTTTCTGAATAACTGACTACGCCTTCTTTTCCTTGTTTATCATAATGATACTGTGCTATCCTTTTTATTTTTCCTTTGTATCGTTTCACAGCTGATTGTTTCTGTTTTTCAAACTCTTTATCAGAAGCATATCCACCGGGATACATTGCACAGCATACTTCTTCTATTGCATCTTCAATCAATGAGTTTAGAAATGACTGTTGATTTGCTTCATAATCATCTCCGGCATATTCAATTAATTCATTCAATATTTCCTCTGTCATTTCTTTTACCTCATTTTATTTCTTCGGCGATCTTCCTCTTTTTGGTTTTTCTGGTTCTTCTGTAGATTCTTCACTTTTTACAGGAACTTCCTGTTCTTTTACAGATTCTTCTACAGAAGGTTCCGTGGAAACATTATCCTCCGGAACCTCATCACCAGCTGCATAATACACACCATTTTTATTTACTACATGATCATAAATCATAATACAACTTCTCCTATTTTACTTTCATAACATAAATGCTGTCCATGCCTTCAAAAGATGGGAGAACAATCTGAGAAGCAGTAGTTGAATAAGATACTGGTGGTCCGTATTCAGATTTAACAGCAATTGCAACTCCTGTATCATCAAGGACACTTACATCTACACTAGGATCACCAAGTAATGTTCTTTCCTCTGGTGTCACTCCATACCATGTATTACCAAGCTGTCCTTCACCGATGATTGTTACATAATCATCAGGATAGAAGCTCTTATCTTTACCGTCATAGTCCTCAAACTTCTTATCGTATAAAATTGGGATAAGTCCTGTCTGAGACTGGAACACTTCTTTTACAACTTGTTTAGATACAAAATCAATTGTTCTTCCAGAAATTGTAATAATAGCATTTTTGATCTGAGAGTTTTCAATCAGATAGTTAAATGTTTTTGAAGTCATCATTGCATACATAGGTGAGACACCGATACTTGTCAGGTAATCAATACCCTTCTGAATATCGTTTAATGGTTTGGATGTATCCGCTTTATCCCATGTGCTTGTCCCTTCTAAAGATGCATAATGTTTTGCTTTCCAATCGCCGTTCGGATCATAACTGTAATTGTAAGCTACATTGTCAGCTGTACCGATTACAATTTTCATATCTCCGCCTACTGGTGCAAGTAACTGCATTCTCATGCGTTCGGCTGCAATATCAGCACCATCAATTAACTCGTTTGTATCATCATAGATATGAGATAAAACTTCATTAAGGTATGGATCATTGGATTCCTGAGCTCTTGTGATCTCTGCTAAATCCTGTTCTTTTACAACCATAGATTCACGAAAAAGTGGCATTTCTTCATTTGTCACTTTGAATCCTTTTCTTGCACGGATTGTTGCCATACCATCAAATGCAGATGGTTTTAATGCAACTCCAAGACCTTTATGTGTTTTGATCCATTTCAGGTCAATTCCAGTTTTCTTTTTATTTGGGAAAAAAGCAAGTCCGGCATATGCCATGGAATTACTTACATCAGAAGTTCTAGCGAGTGCTACTGCTTCCGCTGAAAAAACGTCTGTTAATAACATATTGTTCTCCTTTCTACCCTGTAACTATTGAGGGTTAGCGATTATCTATCTTTTCTAATAACCGGTATTTGTCTTATGCTAAGACTTCTGGTTCTTCTAATACGATTCTGCATCCAGACTTTTCTAACTCTGTAACTAATGCAAGATCATATGTTAATCCAGAATTTTTCTGTGCTCTTGTCGTATTTACATATGCTTTCTTTAAAACTGCCTGCTGCGGTCTTGTTTCATAAGCATCATGAAGTAAAATTCCAACAGCGCCAGTCCAAGGTGTAGCTTTAATTGGTGCTCCATCTTTTCCAATTGGAGTACCGGCTTTTACAACTTTTCTACCTAAATCGTCTTTGGTTTCTACACCATCAAAGTCTACTGTATTTGGAATTGCTTCAAATTCTTTTCTGTTTAAAATTTCAACTTCATTAGAAACTGAAAGAACATCTACTTTCATATCTCCTCTTGCCATGATACGTCTCCTTTCTTACATGTAATGTTTTAATATATCTGCATTAACTCCGGCTTTTTTGTTCTTCGCAAATTCCTTTGCTTTTTCAACTGCAAGTGATTCTTTTGCATTTCCATTTCCGGCGTTAATATTTTTTCTGTTTTTGTAAAATTCCTGTTCCATATCGGATTTAGTGACTTTTATATGTTCTGCAAGACATTTAAAAGCTGATTCAATATCATTTCCTGCAAGTGACTCTGCAAATTTTTTCGCTGCATCTTTACTCATGCCAATTTCAGGGTCCATACATCTTTCTGTATATTCTCCAATCAGCATTTTCGTTTCTAACTCAGCGATTCTTGCATCTTTAGCTTCGTCAGCCTCTTTCTTTTCTAACGCCGCCTGTTCCTGCGCTGTTAATGTTGATCTGTACTGTTTTGTGATCTCGCCTTTTTCCTTTAAGGCTTTATCTAATGCAGCTTTATTTTTTGATCCCTCAGCTTCTAATCGTGCGATTTTAGCAAGTAATTCATCTGTGCTAGGTTCATCTTCTGTTGATCCAGAACCACCGCCATTATTGCCTGAAAGATTTCCGACCTGCGCTCCTTCTCCACCATCTGGTGCATCTGCAAATCTAACTCTGCTGCCAGTACGTTTACCTTTTAAATAATAAAAAAACATATAAAATTCCTTCCTGTGTTTTTATGAGTTCTCTCTCAATCAAATTTGTGTTTTATTTTCTGCTTTTCTCTAAGCAACCGTGTTTTATTAACGTCACTTCTCTGTGACTATATGTATTTAACACTGCATCTGCATCCTACGATTTCAGATGAGCTTGCGCCCAAAGACACATCCCTTGGGTACATTAATAAAGAACCACCCACAATGAATGGTTCTGTTATTCCTATAATCTCTCCATCAGCGGACCTATGTGTGGACCTTGTTTTCTTGTCCATAATTGCAACCCACTGTTTTTTTGTTTTTCCTTGTGCTATTGCTTCTAAGTCGTATTGAAAACTTCTTGATACATTACTTTCATTCTCAGAAATAAATTTTGCTCTATCCTGTGAAAAGTAATAAGGATCATCAATATTCCTTTTCGTAGCATCTATAACTTCATATGATAATGCTGTCATGTACGCCAAAAAATTTTCATTTGGTGTAACATACCCATTCAAAGATTTCTTGTATCTGTCAAAAAACTCTTGCCTTGCAGTTTCCCAATTTGGTGTTGGGTATTTCTGCAACGTAAACATAAGACTCATGACATAGAGAAATTCATCTTCCATATTCTCGGCCAGTTTGATTCTTGTCTCTTTTTCTTCTTTCGGAAGTTCCATCTCTCCAAAATACTTTTCATACGGAATAGACCTTGTATTCATATCCATTTGATTCAATTCATCAAAACTTAATGCTGAGTACATTTCTCTCTCCTGTTATGCCTGAATCTTATTTGAGTCTGTATTCAATCCATCTAATATCGGCGAGTTTCCTGTCTGATCAGATGTATCGCCTTGAATCTTTTCTGATGTATTGCTACCAGTATCTCCTATGGTTGAAGTGCTGCTACTATCAGATGTTTTCCACAAAGATTCCTGATATTTTTCAATCATTTCCTGACTATCGTTCCAAACTTGTTCCACATCACCAAACGCGTCAACTACCTTTAATGCGTGTCTTCCGTGGATTCCGTGACTCACATATGTAGCAAAAGTGTTTGCCTTAACAGACATGTCATAATTCTTTCTTCTGTTAAAATGAAAGTCTATATCAGAACTGTGTATTTTTCTGATCGGGCTGTCTTCAGGAAGAATTTTTGAAGGAACTAACTGAATCGCTCTTAGGATCAATTTAATTTCTTCTCTCTTGCCCTTCTCAGTCATTTGCTGTTCTCTCATGGCATCCAATTCTGCTGCACTCCATCCAGAACTCATGTCGGTTGCTGTCCCCGTTGATCCGCTGCCAGAACTTTCGTACTGAATAGGGACTTTACAATCCTGAAAGATTCTACTGCGGTAATCAGAAATAGCAGATAATGTACTGCCAGAATCAAATGTGCTTGAAAGTGGTTGAACACTTGGTTTTCCATTTTCATTTGAATATGTTACTAACCACTGACCACTTTTAGGTTGAATCTCATTTCCTTCGTCATCTACTGGGAACTTAATGTCGTTCCCCCACCATATTTCCTGTGTTCTCTGTGACACATCATTCGTAAAGTCTGACATTAAAATATTGAGTGCATCAATTTCTGGAATCTTTCTTTCGAAGCATCCCGTTCTGTCAAAACTTCTTTCATACTCAATAATCGGAATATCTTTCAGTGGATTCTTTTCTACTGAAACGACCTCACCTGATTGAATCTCATAGCGGTATTCTTTAGTAAAACATGTAAAATACAGCTTTCCTGAAACTTTCCTGTATGTAACACCTAAAACTTTTTTCTGACCTGTCCCGTTGTTATATACGCAAAAAGCATATCTGGAGTCAAGTGTATACACATCTACCAGAGATTCAGGTTCACCATCTTCCATATCGTCAAAATCTGTCTTAATGTCGATCATTCTATGACCGATACCGCAGATTTCAATAAACTCTGCCATACACTGATCTTTATAACCGATGTTTTCTCCATTTGTTAGAATCTCATTTAATGAAGTGATTCCTGCATCATCCGTTTTTGAATCAGAGTCATGCATTTCCTTGTCGCCACGTTGAACCAACATGATAGGGCTGCTCCAATTGTAGCCAATCTTAAATTCTTTGACGTAGTTTGCAACACTTCCATTAACCTTTATGTCAATGTCTGGTCTTACTATTTTTTGTCGTTTTAATGGCTGCTGTCCGCCTTCATAGTCAATCAGAAACTGCATCTGTCTGCGATTAAATAAGTGTTTTGCATAAGCTTTTCGCAAGACTGATAATATGTTATCTTCATCAATGATTGTCTCATCTGTATAGATTTTTGTTCTTCCAAGCAGTCTTGCTTCTAAACCCATTGTCGTTTCACCTCTTTCTTCGCAATAAAAAAGCATCTGCGGAAATACATCCACAAATGCTTACTTAAAATCTATTATATAGTATACTAAACTAAAAGGTCTTATTGTGTATCATAGAGTCTTATTCTTCAAATCCTTTGATTTTCTTAATTTCATCTAATGCTTCTTTATGCATTCTTTTTACATGTTGCAAGGAATAACCCATTTCATTTTGTATCATTCTTAATGTTTTGTACTCAACATATCTCTTAAAAAGAAGATCATAATGATTTGGATTTTCTGTTGTTTCGATCACTGATATAATTTCTTTTTTCTTGATCAGAAATCTTTTGATTTCTCTATTAGCTTCTCTTTCTTTATCTACAATATTGGCTATTGCATCTCCCATACGATCTTTTTGTTTTGAAGTTTGTACTTTATCAGAACCGATTGCTACGGATGCACTAGTCGCTAACGCTCTCAACTGATATACTTCTGACAATTTATTATGTATTTTTTTATCAAGGAACTGTAATTGCATTAAATATTCTTTCGCTGTCATTTTTTACCTCTAAACTGGACTTTGTCTGATATAACTTTGTCGTGCTTCTGGCTTTGATACAAATTCTGCTAACATAGCTAATGAGTCAGGACCATCATCATGCAGAACCTTCGCCTTTGTTGTGTAAGAAGTTACATTTTCCATGAATCTTCCATAATCAGACTTTACTTGGTATTCTGATGGTTCTAAAAATAAGCAATGCTTCTTTATCCAATCTGAATTGACCAAAATTTTGGTTTCTTTATTTGCTGTTGTGTATTTTGGTTCAATAATTGTCCTTGCTTTGCCTTTGATCATTTTGCTTATATTATCTGCAATTCTTCCTCCGGCTTGGTTTGATTCAAAGCGCACCTTATGTGGTTGATGTCTGATAAGAATTGCAGCTGTCTTGTTATCAAGAATTTCATAATTCGTTTCATCGTCAAATACAACATCCGGTATATAAAAATCTTCTCCAAACTGATATGCAATCGGAAGGGATTCAAAGTCGGTTCCCTTATCTTTTGTATCGCAGACACCCCAGATAGCATCTGGGTCTTTTTTAGGAAATACTGTATAACCGGATACCCCCTCAGGAACATGATGTTTTTCAAGATAAAATCTTCTTAATTCATCCGCCGGTAATAATAGTCCTTCACGCTCTACTGGTTTTTGTTGGTATAAACAGTTAAACGAAATATCATCCATAGCTTTTCTTGCATCTTCAAAATACTCTTTAGAGAATCCATTTACAGTAAACATGAAATTGCTTTCGCCTTTTTCATTTAGTGCCGGTACTGCAATAAATCTTGCTCTCGGATCACCTGCATATAGTGTCTGTAGCTTTCCAATCGGATCATGAACACTCCATCGTGTCGCAATATAGAACTCTTTGCAACCGTCCAATCGTCTTGATCGTAAATCGTTTGCAACTTTCGTCCAGAGTGTTTTCAGTCGGTTTTTATTCAATGCTTCTTCAATTCCTGATACCAAGTCGTCCGCGGTAAGAAATTTATTACAACGTGTCGCACCTGTTAACGATCCGTCAATCGAACGAAACGTCCACGTTTTGAAACGGCCATTTCTTTCAAGGTTTACTGTTGTTTCTTTTGCGTTTGTTCCTTGCATCTGCACATTCGGAAAAATCTCATGCCATGTGTATTCTACTGGATCATTTATAATTTCAAGAACTCCATCATACAGTGATCGTGTCAAAATGCTACTATGGGCAGAAGATAAGTTAAAACAATTTGGAAACCAACCACCAACAAGAGATAAGAAAAAGTCTTCCAGTGTTGACTTTCCACAACCGGGTGGAACACTTAACGCAAATATGTCCAATTTATCGTCCATTAAATCTTGCAATGATTGAATTATCCCGTGTTGCATAAAAACCGATCTACGTGGTTCGTAGAACCTCTCAGAAGGTACTCTGTTCTTTTCAAGATATAGCAAACCACTATCTACCTGATAATGCTGACCTTCCAGAAGCAGAAACTTCCAGTATAGATCGTCATATTCCGCCATTCCTGTCGTTGCTGCCATATATGCAGCCATTTCATGGGCATACTTGCTTATCTTGATTGCATAGTCCATGACCTCTTTATTGTTAAATGTTAATTCTTGCTTCATGTTGAGCAACAATTGGTATGTATCATTCTGGTTTTCATACAAATCCATCTGTCCGTCCAATATTGACTTAAAGACCGATTGATACCATTCAAAACTTCCTTCTTGCATAAAAAAAGAACCGACTCCTTCCCTTGAAAGCGTCCGGCTCTTTGGCTCTTGCGACTATTAATAATTTATTTCAAACATTTTTTTGCAGTTTGACGATTTGCATTTATACTGCAAATGACTAATTTTCGTATCATGGTTAACAGGAAATTGCTTCTTTCCACACCACGGGCAATGAATCCAAACATTGCCTTCTTTATCCTTTTCTGCATACGACATTCCCTCAATCGGTTCTGTCATATAATTTTTCATTTCTTTGATAATTTCTGTCATACTCAATGTTATAATCCCCTGTCAATTCTAAAAAAACAATGCGTATGCCGGAGTTTAGCCGGCTAAACTGACCATATTCAGATACGCAAACAAAATAAAAACATTGTAAGGAGTGAAATCTTTGCCTACTTAAAGGCGAACATTTCTTTTCACCAGTTAGGGTGAAAAAATCTGCCATGAAAAAAAGAAATCCATCCCGGCTATAACGGTCAACAGCAACATTGGCTTGAATTTCACATACGTACTAAAATAATTTTAAGAAAGTAAGGACTTTATGTTCGCTATTGCGAACAAATGGTATAGCCAGACTTGAACTGGCATCCTCAACATTCGTAGTGTTGCGCTCTATCCAATTGAGCTATATACCACAACTTATTTGGAGGTAATCGAAATGTTATCGTATCTTTCTGAATTTATTACCATTTCCATTGCTTCTATTGGCGTAAGACCAATTGCGGAAATGACATTTTGAAATGTTGATGCTGACTGCCCAGAACATAACTGAACACCTTTTCGGTTGCTGTCAGCATGAAAAACATTATTTCTACTTTGAACATTCCAGAACACAATGTTAGGAATGTTATAACCATGTTTTTTAAATTCATCAGCCATCTGATCATAAAACGTCCAACTATCATTTGTGCACTGATCAATTTCCATATCAGAAATGACAACAAGTGCTTCTGGCATTTCTTCCTGATCTATATGATTATCAATCGCAATCTTCAAAATCTTATCAAATGCTTTTTTCAGGTCTGTATTAAATCCCCATTCCGAAAACATTACATTTCTATATTTTTCGTATAGTGTATCCCCTTTTAGTGATACAAATTTAGGGTCAGCGCTAAATGTCATAAACATATTATGATATGGACCAATATTTCTTTCTGCAAAATATATTGCAAGTCCTATAGAAGTTTGCATAGGTCTTCCATTCATGGAACCTGATACATCAGCCATAACTAATACGTTTCTTCCCGGTTCTACATAGTTCGGGAGATTCTTCCACTGTGCTTCTGCAATGGCATGATCGCTCTCGTATGGTGAATCAATTTCATTGATCAAATCATATGGATACAGTGTACTTGAATTGATCTTTTGCCTTCCGTTTGACACATCTTCCTTGTACTGTTGGAATCTTTCTGCATCATGACGATAAAAAGCATATTGGTTGTTCAACATACATCTACTAGGAACTGATGGATAAGATATCTCGTTCCATTTGTTCGCAGACATATATGTTTCCGTAATCTTTAAGTATTTTCTAAGATTACGGACAATCCTTTTATAATTTCGAACAGATATACCAAAACCAAGTGCTGTCTTAATTCCAAGCTCCCTTGTTTTCTTAGAGCTTGCATCCGCGGTCTTTAACCATTTAGCCAATAATGATATTGGTTTTCCATTGTTGTAGTCTTTGAAATCTTCAACCATCAGTGATTTCATATGGTTCCACATATCCTGTTCTAAAGGCGTATCGACCAATGCGTACCAATCATCGTAACGCCCATATTCAGGAATCCAATAAATGTTATTTTTAATACTTTCAGGGTATACGCAAGCCATATGATGAATCAGATCGCGGAAAACTTTTCTTTCTCCTAATCCACCTCTTACATCTCTTGCGTAAAATACGATTTTTGTAGCAAGTAACGGATTTTCTTTGTACGCTTCGTCAAACAAGGATAGAACTCTTGATAGTTCTGCATCTCTAAGACTTCCAATTGTTGAATACAAATCAAGACATGCATTGCCTGTAGTATTCAAAGCAACTGCTCCATTCTCTGTCTTTGTGAACTTTGTTTCTCTTTCCACTGCTTGTGCAAAATTCATATTTCCCTCTCTTTCATAATCAGGACTCGTGAAGTATGCTATACGTCATGGCTTGTTTTTTTGTTGCATTGTACTTTTTATTTGCTGTATGAGTCCCTAAGAACATGATGCTTGTGCATTAACCTTCAAAAACATTTTATAATACATTAAAATTTGCTGTTAGCATCACTCAATGGACCGTACAGGATTCGAACCTGTGGCCTTCCGGTTATGAGCCGGATACTCTCACCCGCTGAGTTAACGGTCCCAACTACCGAGATTTTCTCGACAGTTTATAATTAATCTGCAATACATATGTATCTTACAAATTCTCTAGGAAGTAAGACCTTATCCCTTGCTGAACGTTTTATACAAAACATATCATCATCTTTGGAATACCAGAACATATCGTCTGAATAATGTGTATCACGATCTATATCAAAATATTCTTCTCTTCCATCAACGAAACTGACTTTAACTTTACTCATTTAGCACCACCATATCACAACAATGTTTAACGCATATAAGAGAATCATGGATGAAAAACCTACGATCGTTGCTTTATCATTTGTTTTTGCTGTTTTCATAAACCATCTGATGATCAATGCATATACAACATTGCAGAGTGTAACAATAGCTTTTGTGATCATCTACTCAACTCCTAAAATTAATAACATTAACAAAAACAACCAACCAGTTCCAAATGTTACTGCTGCATACACTGAAACACCAACTACAAACATGTTATATAAATATCTCATCGTTTCACTGCTCCTGACTTATTTTTTAAATACTCAAGTTCAAAGTTGATATACGTTGCTGCTTTCTCTAAGTCCTCAACAAGTTTGTTTGGGTCTTTCTTACCTGCTCTGCATATATACTTTACTGCATTGCCTAAGTTGAAATTTAAATCCCAGTCTCTAATCACATCTTTTGCTTCATACTTTCCGGGATTGTAATAGTTTTGATGTTCAATCATTCTTGTATATCCTCTCTGTGTGTTATGAGTTATATATTAATTTCTTTGTATGCCTAAAAAGGCTCTTTTGTTTTTTGGGGAATTTTTGGCACTAACTCCGGCGGCGTGGGCGGTCTCCTGTGAGGGGTACCCCGTCTTTTCTGCCGTTCCCTTTGTTTTGTACAACATGCACAAAACAAACAAGCTTTATTGTGTAGTCTGCATATATCTTTACACCACACGATCAATCTATACGTTAAATAATGGTTTAAGTTATAGATCACCATATATCTATTGTGATACTGCACAACTATATATATTATTATTATTGACTTATTGTGCATAATGCTTTTATGATATATATATTATGCTTATAGATTTGGTTTTTGTGGTAGTTGTTGATGTTCTGCATACTTCTTTGCGATCTCTGCTCTGCTCTCTTTTGGCAACCCTGTCTGATCAATGATGTTAACTGTTTGCTGTTCGCTGTACCCGTAGCAACTCTTTAGCAAGAACATCGAACCTACAGAGTTTTGTTCGCTTGTGCGATCTGCCAGAGCTAACTCACATTCTTTTTTCCATCTTTTGACAGCGGCGGAATGTCCAGAGCTTGCCCGAACCTCGCCAGTACGCCAACTGTTGAACGTGTCATCATTAATCCCAGTAAGTAAAGAGAACCCCAGTAATGAAGGATTATGATTATATTTATAACAGAGTGTTGTATATATATCCCATATCTCATTGATCGTATCTATGTCGCTAGTATCAATGTTAGTCTTTAATTGATACCGTGTTTTCTCATTCTTTTTAGCTTTAAATACATGCTTGAATATATGCTTAAGCATACCCTTAAACGTAGACACTTTATATATATCATCTTCGTTAGCTAAAGATTTAATATAATCATCTGCGTATATTTCAATCTCATTCTCATAAACTTCTAAATCCTTCATGTTCTCACCACCTTTTACTTTATCACTCTAAAGCATTAAATAATAATCTTAAATATTCATAAGGGCTTTATATAATACCCTGTAATTAATATCCTGAACTAAAGATAATTTTATTGCAAGCGTAAATTTAAAGACTAATATACAGCGTTTCCGTTGCTTATACAGACATGTAAAACATCTTTGTTGACCAAAATACGAGGAACAGACACCGCCAAATCACCGCCGGAACCGTTATGTTTCGGCTTTAGATCGTCAATAAAAATTTATAAAATCTTTATAATTTTACGACTAAAAAAACGTCGTGACGTTTAAAAAGTCGCACAAAAAAAAGAAGCTCAATAAAGAACTTCTTTAAGATTTTATTCTTATTTTTCCTGATCCGGTCCCAATGTGTCCCCTCCTTTATTATCATTTACTTTGTTTCTATACTCGTCTCTTTCTTTTAACAATCTATCAAGATTTGTTTTCTCGCCCCGGTTAATCCGTGCCCTTGCGTTTCTGATCTGCGCTTGTTTGTGCCGGCAGTAATCACTGCAAGTATTGTTTGCGATTTTGGATTGGAATTTTTTTCCGTCCTCCTATGCTAATTTTTCGCTTGGATCATATCTAAATATAAATCCATGCTTAAATTTACTATAATAGCCGCCAAGATCACGCATTTTTTTATTCTGTTCAATGTAATCTTGTTTATTTAGATTTTCATTGATTCTTACCACCCACAACTCGGACATATCGCGCGTGTCTTCGCCTTTTGTGATCTTATAAGTAACTTCCGTTACTTTTTCAATCTGTTTTGCTCCCTGTTCTTTTTTATCCTGTTTTTTCTTTGTCTTTGCTGCCGGTGTCGCATTTTTGTTTTTAATTCTCGCAGTTTTTGGAACAAATTTACAATCATTGTAACTTACTTTACCGTCGTAAAAATTACAACTAAAATAATCAATCATGCCGTCGGAGTCGTCATAGTTGTATGAAGCAATAAAGGCGTTTACATCATCAACTACGCTTTTGAAATATTCTGTTGGAACACCGTAAAAGAATTGTCCTTTTTCAAATACTGTTTCCGTGTAACAATTCAAAAATTCTTCCTGTGTAAAATCTTCATTTTTTAAAACGTAATTTCTTTGCATTTTATTAAATAATTCTTGTATTGTGTCACTGATAGCAGTAGTTGTTACCGTCTTTCCTTCGCTATCCACATATGAAAACGGTGTATACCAGATTTCTTTTAGTTCTTCGGCTGTCATGAACATTTGTTGCGGAAACTCTAATAATTTAACAATTAAAGATTGACACATGCTGCCATATGACGTTCTAACGCTAAATTTACAAGTTGGATATTTCTTTTTCACGTATCCGCGTACAATTTTCGCTATCTCTTTAAGAGTCAAACTAGAATCATATCTAGAGCCTTCCCAACCGAAAGCCGTGTAAAAATGTCGCCTTACATTTTCCGCAGTTTCTTTTTTTACTTCTTCCGGCTCCGCTGCTTCTTTTGCTGCCTGATCTCTAAAAATCGGAAAAGCAGAATCGAATTGAACGTTGATTTCTTTCATAACTTCCAGATCGCCGCCGTTGTCTGGGTGGTTCTCTTTCAGTAATTTTTTATATGTGTCTTTCAGTTCTTTTAATGTTTTGCAGTTTTTAAAATATTTCATAATAGCACTCCTTTTTATAAATGTTTTTCGTTTATCTTTACTTGAATTATAAATGATTTTTGTTTATATGTCAATATTAAAATAAACTTTTTTCGTTTGACTTTCTATCATTTTTAAATTATAATAGTTTAAACTAAATAGAATCGAGGTGTAAAAAATGGACTATGGTATAAATTTTTCTTATGAAGATAACAAACAGCTAAAAGAAATATATAAAGAATTGCTAAAAAAGAACGGACTTACAATGTTAGAAGCTTCTAAACTTCTAGGACTTTCCACGCCGCAGCAACTGAATAATAAATTTAATAATAAAAAAATTTCTTTAAGTGATCTAAAAAAATTTTTGTCTATCATGGGATATGATTACGAGATAACAATAAAAAAAAGATCTGGGAACGTGTAAGTTATCCCAGATCTTTTTTTAATTATCAGTTACAATTTTTGTAATTCGATAAAACAAACTATCGAATTTTTTTGTACAACCGAGATCATACGCCAGTTGTCCGAGCGCTTTAGTGTATGCCATTTCAAACTCTACAAACGCATGATCTAATTTATTCAAACGGCTTTTTTCTTTCATTATCTCGTTTCTAAAATACCGCTTTTTCTTTTCAATCATTTCTTTGATTTTTTCTACGTCTGTTATTTTTTCCTTCGTTCTGTACTCTTCTAATCGTACCCAGTCGTTAATATATCCAAGATCGCTACTGAGGGAAGAAACTTCTAATATATAATAGTTTCCATAGCTCGCTTTCCTGTATGTTGTATTTTCGAAGCTTTTTGAAACTAGTTTGAACGGCTGCCCGTCCTTTTTTGTCTTATACTCGACAGCTTCCCAAAGTCGTAAAAGTTCTTGATCTCTTGCAAGGCTTCTTGCAAGTTCTTCTTTTATCTTCTCTAGTTTATAATTTTTCATTTTGTCCCCTCCCTATTATGAATAAAAAGCTTCGAATGCTTCTTTGTACTCTTCATGATCGTTTACAAAATTTATCTGTGCCTGTTTTGCTTTGTCTCCGTTTTTTGTTTCGTGATATACTTTTTCGAAAATATGATTTAAAAAATTAATTTTTTCACATTTTTTTAGTCTTATTTCTCTACTCTTTTTATTCTCTAGCGAAAAACTCCACGCGTAACAGTTTCTTTCTAAGTGCATTTTGTGACGTTTTGCAAAATCATAAACGTATTTATGATTTTTGTAATATTCTTCAGAATTATCAAATCCTATAAAATACACATTTCCACCATACGTGTATTTTTTTGTTTCTACTGCTACCCCTAAGTCATTTTCTAATTTTCTTAATGATTTATTATTCATTTTTATACCTTCTTTCTATTTATGCGATTCTTGCAGATGCGCAAGTTTTAACTTTTTCACTTCCATATTTTTTCTGAATGTCTTCGAAAGACATTTTCTTTTTATGCCACTTTCCGGATGGTTCCGTGCTAAAATGCCACTTTTTACGATTCTTGGACCATTTAAAGCCGAGTTTTTTCAACTCTTCTTTATATGTAAATGTGTTACCATCTACCCAAATCCAAGAGCCTACAACCTCAATGTTGACACCATCGAAAGAAACTATATTATTAATAACGTTTCTTAGTGCTTCGTCTGTTTTGTAGTCGTATTTATTTTTCTGCTCTTCGTCTGGTGTCTGCCCTGCTTTGAACATGTCAAATAGTTTCTTGTATTCTGCTGTGATCTCCTGACATGCTGCAACGTCTCCGCCATTGTCAGGATGATTTTTTATCATCAGCTTCTTATATTCTTTTCTTAATTCCTCAAGATTTTTTGCTGTAAAATATTTCATATCGTTGTACCTCCTCATTTGTGATCTGATCTCTTAACTTGATATTATTATATCAGTGTACACGTACAATAACAATATGTAATATTATACAAATATAAGTGTACACTTATAAGATTTTATTGTACATTTTGTATAGTTGCACACGTATAACAAAAATGATATAATAATGTATACTATTTAAGGAGGTGCACAAATGCCAAGAAAAAGAGAAGACGGAAAAAATGCAAGAACTGTTGCAAGTAATAAGTACCAGAAAAAAAATTATGATAGAATCAACATACTAGCGCCAAAAGGCTATAAAGAAGAAGTAAAAAAATACGCGGATGCTTGCGGTATGTCGTTATCGGCGTATATAATAGAAGCGATCAAAGAAAAAAGCGAACGAAAAAACAGCATATAATAGAAGAAACTAAAAAAGACGGTGCGAACCGTCTTTTTTTATTGTGCTATTGCAAAATTCGTGGTAATATATAATCGTATACTTGCGTTTATTATACAATTTTTTAAACGTTGCCGGATCTAGTTTGATTTTGTGCAACATGTCCAATAGTAAAAAATTGGAAGTATACAAAAAAATTCTGGTTTTCTGCCCATTCAAGAGCAGTTTCCAAATTTTTACTTGCATTTAAAATTGAAAAAAATTCCAAAAAAATCTCAAAATTTTTGGATTCTAAATATTTCCAACTGGAAAAATCCACCCAAAATCTGGACCGAAAAGCGGGTGGGAAAAGTTGCTCATGAGACGAAAATTTTTGTTTGTGAAATTTGCACAAAATATTCTACGCCGTTAAAATCGGTGTTAGCTATTTTGCTAATCACAAAACATTTAATGAATCGTCTTTATTTTTTTGCTTTCTTTGGTTCCTGTTCTGAACCAATCCATTCAACCGCTGTCTTCTCTGCTTCTGCTTACTGCGTTCGTTTTTCTTCCTGACACTCGTATATTGTGTTGATGTTCCCATTATTTTCTACCCAATCTTTCTTCCATTAACTGATTTCTACTTTTTAAATTTATGATCGGAACTTCTGACTTTAGTTCTTTTGGCAGTCTTCCAACGATAATAACCTTGTTAGGCTGTAATCTTCGGCACATCTCATAGAACCCGTTACAAAAATCAATCCTTGATGCCTTAGATTTCATTCTACCGTTTGTGCTGCACGCAACATTGCTGCCTATGGTATATCCATCAAAACACCAGTCCCAACAATCCTCTGATAGTATACTGATATTTGGAATCATTTTTACTCCATTTAAGCCAAGATAATATGTTAGTGCATGATTTCTATACTTATTCCAGATTTGCATTGCAAATGGCATTCCTTGTTCGCCAGAAGCTATGCTGTAGTCTAATCCACACACGCTGTGAAAGCATCTTAAGTGATCTAAGTATCTATCAGGATTAGCATACACTCTTTCAAACGCATTATCATGTATATAAAAATTAACGTTCAATTCTCGATAATTTTTGATTGACCGCTTAAAGCTGTCTGCAAAATCTATCGTATCAAACGGTTCATAAAATGCAGCCGGTATAACTGGAAACTGATATTTACCGTCCAGTTTCGCACCTGTGATCATATATTCTTTCATTACATCAAATGCTGTATGTATCATTCTTTCTGCCCTCCTTATTTTTATGGTAGCAAAAAGATAATTTTATTTACAGGAAAAAGGACCAGAGAAAAAATCTCTGATCCTTTTACGTCCTTGGAATATATATTGTGGTTGTTTGTACTATTATATTACTATGTTTTCTTAATTTAGTCAATGTTATTCATATTTTTGTTATATTCATCAAGAAATGCGTTAAAATACTTATCTTCTGCTTCTTTTCTTGCTTTTGCAGCATCCTCTTTTTTATCATACATTCCAAGATGATACATCTTCTTTTTAAACATTATATATGCTTGCCATTTCTTACGTCTTTTGTTCCAACTGACTCCACGTATTCCAGATGTATTTGATTTGCCTACTTTCGATGATAAATTCTTAATATTGGTCCCGTCAACACACGTTTTCATGGTTTCCTGAATAAGCCTATCACCTTGCTTTTTCTCTGCTTCATTCTTTAAGCACCCACAACTTTTGACAGCTCCTATTGCTAATTTACCTTGTTCAACTTTTGTCGTGTTACCGCAATCACATTGGCAAAGCCATATTACGGCTCCGCCATTGTTTGACCTTCCGACAGGTTCTAAAGCAATAAGCCTTCCGAATCGCTGACCGGTAATATCTTTCATCCTGTTTTTGTTACAGCAAATGCAAGGTTTCTTCCTACTCATAGCATCATATCCAACATTGTACTGTCTTCCACATTTAGGACATTCAGCTTTAATCATAGTTTTTCCGTTCTTTTTATATGCTTCCAATATTCTGTATCCATTTACTGTCTTTCCAACAGAGCCAAGCCAATCCATTGGCATAAAACCACTCCCTAAATTATTTTATAACATTGCATTTTGTGCTTCTAAGGCTGTCAGTAACGCACCCATTGTCATTTCCTTTAAATATTCTCCTTGTTCTAGTTCAGATTCATCAATTGGTTGATTCTCGGTAATATAATCATAGTTTGTATAAACAGTAGTTCCTTGAATCTCTTTGCACCATACAGCAACAATCTTAGAGCTTCCAAATTCTACAATATCCTGCGTCAATTCTTCTATCAACTCAGAACACTCATAGCTGATATATCCTTCATTTTTATTAACAAAAGCCATACTTGCACCTCACATATTAGTTTTATTAATGCCTGTTTTTATAGTATATTAACGTTAGATTTTTGTCAATTTGATGCAAAAAAATATTTCTAATTTTAGCTACGACATTGACCATATTTGTTATAGTATGTATAATTTATCAAAAGGAAGGAGTGGTTGTTTGTGTCTTTAAAAGAATGCGTTGTCTGTGGAAAGACTTTTGATGGGGCACCAAGTGCAAAATATTGCTCCGAAGAATGCAAAAACGCACCACAATATACAAATGAATTTAATGGAGAAAAGTGGGGAAAATTAACTATCATAGATGCTTATAGAAAAAAAGGAAAAGTTTATGCCATTTGCAAATGTGAATGTGGAAATACAAAAACTGTAAGATACGATGCTCTAACATCTGGTCGAACTCAATCTTGCGGATGTTTTGCCGAAGCTAATCACTATAAGCCAACTGATCTTACTGGTAAAATTAACGATTATGGCTGTAAAGCAATTAAACAAATAAGGATTGGAAATCGGTACAAATGGGAATGCGAATGTTCTTGTGGAAATCACTACCTAGTTCCTGCCGGACTGTTTTACAAACAAATGTCTTGTGGTTGCTCACATCAAAGAAGTGCCAGAGAAAACCTCAAAAAGGCTGCGGAAACATGTGAACAAGGATATATAGAAAATACATCCATTATATCAATCAAACCTAGAAAAATGTTACGGAATAACACATCTGGAGTTTGTGGTGTTAGTTGGGACAAAAATCGGCGAAAATGGGCCGCTACAATAGTATTTAAAGGCAAAACATACCATTTAGGAAGATACAATAATATAGAAGATGCAGCCGCAGTAAGAAAAGAAGCCGAAGATGCTCTGTTTGGAAATTTTCTTGAATGGTTCCAAGAAGTATATCCGGAAAGATGGAAAAAATTCAATAAAAACTCAAAGACGGATGGAAAATAATTGCCATCTTTTTCACTATTATTGATATGAAAAAAGGCACGACCTAGCCAAATGATCGTGCCAAAACTTCTAAAGTTACTGTTTATTTTTCACTTCGGAATAAATTAAAGATATATTAATTATAATTCATCAATCAATCCGTGTCAATTTTCTTCTCGAAATCAGAGCAAAAATCTTCTGAATTAACACGCTGACCACCACATCGTGCTTTCCATTTCTGACAAGTACCATCTTTTAAGTTTTTGATTTTTGAAAAATATTTGCAATTAGAACACTTCAAATTATCCATATTTTCTTTTATCATTTGTAAGCACTCCTCGAATCCTGCATTCTTCCCATTTAAATATATGTTACTACCAACATATTTATCATTTTCAGGAATCATTGCTGTAAAATCTTCTCTTTTCATTATTTCCTACCTCTTTTCGCCCTTAAAAGATTTTTTCTTACATTTTTTGCTTTTTCTTCTGAATAATAACTCATATTCATTTCTTTTTCTTTCTTCTTCTCTTTCTTATATTTATCCAAGAAGCTTTTATATCCGGCACAACTTGAGTGACACTCTGAATGTCTGCCTGTCTCCGGCGTGCATCCTAAACACGGACAATCACTTGCTCTCATATTGTTTTCTCCCTTCTAATTTTTCACATGCTGCTACTAAAGAATTGACTTCTTGGCACTTTTCAAGATACAGTTTATCCATTTCTCTAATCTTATCTGGTGTCAATTCCGTTTCTCTGTACTCTAAAAGTTCTTTCAGACAGTTATAGATCACAACTCCGTGTTGGTTTAATGCTTTCTCAGTTTTGCAAGCATCCATGACATGCTTAATTGTCTCAGTATCAACTTTTACTTCAAACATTTTCGTTTTTCTCCTCTCTAGTTCTAATTTCATTGATTCTCTTGCGTACTTTATTTCATCCGGCGTTAATCCTGTTTCTTCTTCAAGAAGTCCTTCCAATGCAAACCTTATTGGCGGTTAGTTGTAAAGTATGTTCCTTAAAGCATCTTCTATATCTGACATCCTAATTCCTCCATATGATGAAATAACTTATCATATCTTGCCTGAATATCATTGTATTCATCTTTATAATAATCGAGCTCATCTTTCATCTCATCCACTTGATCAGGTGCTAGACCAGTAGCTCTATATGACATAAGTTGTAACAACGCCGCTATTATAACTGCATCTGTCGCTGTGCTTGCAAGCGCTTTACATGATTCTAATGCATTATTAATAAGTTCATCGTTAAGTTTTATATTAGATGGATCTATAACACTTTTAAATATATCAAATCGTCCACAGTTTAAAGCTTCCGCAATCTCATCTATCTTTGTTAATGTCAATCTTCTTGCGTTTTTTTCGTAGAGTGAAATTGCTTGTGCCGATACACCAAGACGTTTTCCTAACTCTCTTTGCGATAATCCTCTTCTAATTCTAATTTCCTTTATGTTATTTCCTATATCAACCATTTTATTTCTGCTCCTTCTATGTATTGCATACAAATATATTTCATAGAATAACAAACGTATTAAAATTTTATCTCGATTCCTGTTTCTTCCTTGATAGTTTTCTGCAGGTCCTGAACACTTATATAACCTTTTTCGTAACTGTCTCTTAGATCGTTGATTTCATCAATCCAACGCTCTATCCTTGCACTACCAAAGTCAAATTTATTTCTTAATGCCATGATTCCTAGCAAAAGAAAAGCTGTGTAACTGCTATGTATTAGTTTGTCTGCATCCCTGCGATTCTTAACCCTGCGTTGTTGTACAGGTACTTGTCTGTTGTTAAAGTATTTACTTCTCATGATAACGTTCCTCTTTCATTCTTAGATAACCTGTTGCCTTAGGATGTTTCGGTGCTTTATCTAAAATTTCTTTGATAATATCATCTATTTCTTTTTTAGATTCAATCTTACTAATATCTTCTGGTTGTTCCCAAACTCTTACGGTGTTTGCAAGTGCTAAAGATTGGCTGTCATTTTCCTTTATTTCTTTTTTGTTATTCATTTATAGCACTCCTTTATAACTTGATAACCCTTTGTCCTCTGTCGTACTGATTAAGTATTTTCTCCAACACTTTTATTGCTTCTTCTCTTGTTTCACATTTCTTGATAGTGTATACATTATATAATGTCACACAACTTACCTCATATCCATTTACTGATTCAGAAACATATAACCTAACGGCATGTTGCATATTTATAGCCGTTGCATCATCAATTTTTATTAACACTTAAGTCCTCACTTTCTCCCCAGTCTAATTTATTTCCGCATTTACAAGTTTCTTGCCACGGCGCAACTTCTCCTGAACACCGTGAACAATAAAAGTGCATTTCTGGTTTTCCTTTAAGACTGTACCACCGATACATGACCGGTGTATGATACAGCAGATTTGTCATGTCCATATGTTGTTTTATTGGAACTTCTATATCGTTTATGTGCTTTGCTGTATACATTACCGCGCATAGAATAAATCCGATTAAAAGTCCGATAATATACGCTGCTGCTAACATAAGATCACTCCTTTTCTTCTACATATTTTTTCATCACTTCAATAGGAATAACTTTTCTTCTATTCCAAAAAGTTTGATGCCATGGTCCGCCTTTTTTCTGCGCTCTTTCTGCCAATTGCCAACCTTCCAAAAACGTACATGCATTCACGACCTGATGAATTAATATACAAACTTCAATATCATCTATGCAAGACTCAATATCTGGACAATATATAGGAAATCTAGTAAATACATTGAATCTATCGTATACATCTTGAACACACGGTCCGAATCTTAATGCAAGAATATCATCAGAGAAAATCGGTTCATGATATTTCTTAAGGAAATTAAGTTGGATGTAATACAGAATATTTTGCAGCATCAAATTAGTGATTTCGCATTTGTATTTGTTGCTAAATTCCAACACACAAGAAGCAACTTCCATACCACTATACAGATACATTCTACACATCCTCAGGACTTCTGTTGTTGGCTCTCTCTGTGTCAAATCCATCAGGGTATCTTTTCTTTAGCTTGTCAATGTTCATCTGCATGATCTCATCCAGACTCCATCCGAACGATTCACAGATCATAGCTACATACCACATAACGTCTCCTAGTTCTTTTTTTGCGTGTTCCTCGTCAAAATTACTTTCATGGAATATCCATTTTTTAACCATGTCAGTAAGTTCTCCAACTTCTCCAGATAATCCGAATAAGCCGTTAATAATTCCACCCAAGTCAATCCCTGTGTCTGGTACGTTGTCCTCTACTCCCTGTTCTAAATTATCAGCCATATTCATTATTCTTTCTATTCCTAATCCGTCATTAGTTCGCATTGCTAAGTTCTGATATTCATTACCTGTCATTTTTGTTCTCCTATCCTGTTCTTCGCCTACAATTTCAAAATACATTTCAAGCCATTCCTGTACCGTGCTTAAATAAAATGATCCATGCCCTACACATTCGTAATCTTTGCCAACTTCTTTATACAAAATTTCAAAATATCTTTGATTATGTATAGTTCTTTCGTTAATTTTTGCATAAAGAACTTTTATTTTACTTACTTTGTAATTCGTTACACTTGATTTATCGTTCATCTTCCACCTCGATTTTCTCATAAATTGTAGCGCAAATCTTTTTCTTACCACCTTCACAGTCAATCACTTCATAATCAACGTCGTATCCATCTTTTGAAAGATGTTCGATAATATTAAAATCACTGCCTGTGTCTGTATGTAAGAAGTTTGTTCCAACTTTTCTTCTGATCATCATTTTGTTCCCTTTCTTTTTTTCTTTAATAATTACTTCGTAACATTTGTTCAACACGCCATTATCCATAAATTCAAAATTCCCTAATGGTCCATCACATACAGAATGACATCTGCACGTTTCACAGCATTTACCATAGTTATAGTAATGACAATATTCTCTTAATGCTTTTATCTTTTCTTCCTTAGTTACCATTCTTTTCTACCATTTTTGCAACAACAAATCCTGTTCGTGCTGCGTTTCTTAGGTTGTCTTTGATCAATGCTTTGTTTGGCACTCTGTTTTTACAGTACCAAGACCACCATTTGTCGTGATCTTCTGAAACTTTTTGCTCTCGTTCTTTATAATGTTCCAGATATTCAGCTTCTTCTTTAGCTATCTGTAAACATGCGATCATATAATTAATCTTTTCTACTGTTGTCATGTGTTGATTTACCTCCTAGTCTCTCTGCAATACATAAACGTTTCACCTGTTTCCGTTCGAATTTTAAGATGCATTGGCACCGATTCACTCGGCCAATACATCTTTTTAACAATTTCTAATTTCTTCGGGTGTCCATTTTCACACTTTAATGCTCTTTCTTTATCTTCGTATTTTAGTCCGCACTCTTCACATACATAGAATATTTTCTCTTTCACTAAATGCACCCCCTACTTGATAAAGTACGGCTTTATATCTGTAACTTTTGAAAAAGTCGGTTTCATGCCGTTTTCTTCGATGAACTTAACAACTAGATCATTTATAGCATTTTCGCACTTTTCATAGGCTTCTTTATTATCTATATCTTCTATGTACCAATCTTCGGCAACTTCTCCTACATCATCACATAGAGTATTGTGTAAATCTTCTAGTATGATTGTTAGGCATACCTGTCTTATATCCACTTCTTCTACTCTTCCAATCCAGATAACTGTATCTACTTCACATCCCATATTTTTCGCTTCTTTAATGCATTCCTCTATTGTTTCAAAAGCCTCGCTGTAATTATCGCTGTATTTTTCTGTCGCCCATGAGTAATATTTTTTAGCCATATAAACCTCCTTCCTTTTACTTTCCGTAAATAGTTCCTTCATACATATCAAAATCTACACATAATTCACATTCGAGTGCAGAATATTTATGTCTGCAATTTCTACACTCCTCGTACAAATTTTCTTCCTCCCATTTTTCAGTGTAATAGCTTCTGTTTTTTTACGTTGATTATAAATAGTTAGTGATCTTAATTTTTCGCAGTTGCCGAAATTTTTCTTTAATATCCCCCAAATTTTCTTGTCGTTCCTTTTCTTAAGTCTTGCTCCTTTATGCGTTCCTCCTGCTATTATTAGCTTGTCCCTCTTCTTTTTCGCCTGACGTTTGTTCATAATCTCACCATGGTATCCTTCCACCAGAATTTAAGTAGTTTCCAATAAGATCAAGCATATTGTTTAGACAGTCTTGACATACTGTTGTGCTTAACTGAACTATACGGCTTTTATCGTCGTTATTTTCAAAAACGATTTTACGCATATATTTATCTTCTGTAGAATCCTTTCCGCATTTTACACATTTCCATTTATCGACTCCCTTAAATTCTAAAAGTTTAGCTGTTTTCATTTATTTGAATCTCCTTTATTCAACCATAGACTGACTAGCTATTCTTTCAGCTCCTCTTCTTCATAAATAACAACGTCATACTTTCCACTGATAACATTTTCTCTTTTAATCATTACTTTATATCCTTTATCTGTAATATTTTTCACAAATTCTTTTATCGGGATCACTTCATCCATCCTGTTAGGATAAATAATTCTTGTTACTTCTTTCAAAACTTTTACCTGCTCCATTTTCTTTTCCTCCAATTCACACTCATTTTGTGATTCTACATCTGTGTTTTTTTCTTTAATGTAACTCACATAATCTTCCATTTCTTCGTCAATCATATCAGGAAAATCCTTTTTACTTTCACATGCATGACGAAGTTTACATGAAACACATATATTTTTGTTGCAGTAATCTTCTAACACATCTATCATCTGTTCTCTTGTCATTTTTTATCACATAACGCCTTTCTATAGCTTTCCTCTACTTCTTCGTTCGTAGCTGTTCCATATTTAATTTTTCTCATTATGCACGGTTCTTGCCCTTTAAAAATGCAAATAGGGCAGATTCTTTTACGACAATAGTTTTCTAATTCTTTTTCCTGCATTTCTCTTTTTAATTTGCTTGTATTTACATTCAATCTCATTGTTGCAATAATAGAACCTGTTTTTGTATCAGTCACGCTCATCATTGCTTCTTCGCAAGATTGATAAGAAACTTTCGTATCCAATACTCCAACATCTAATTTATTTGCCGTGATCATCTTTTCTATGCTTTCTAAAAAATCGTGTGCTACCTGCTGTGCTATTGTCATTCCTTTACCTCCACTTTGATTCCATACAAAAATTCATAATATTCTTGTAACCCCTCGTTACTTAACCATTCAAACGGCATCCTTTTTACACATTTTTTATAACATTTGCATTCTTTGCATGGTGTGGCAACAGGGTCGCAGTAAGCAAGTATAGCTTTTTCCACTTCACTTCTTGTCATTTTTTTAGGTTCATATCGTTCCATAGTAATCTTCACATCAACTTCTCCAACGATACGTCCTGCTATTTTATCTCTTATAAATGCCTTTTCTCCTTTGAAACTTACGTCTAATTGTTCAATAGGAATGTTTGACTCTTTAATACGTTCATATAAGTTGCATTGAAATCTCTGAGTTATTATTTCATTAATTGTCATAAGTATTCTCCTATCGCGTTACTAGCCATCCAATCCCCGTAGTGATCCGCTGCAATTTTCTTTAGTTTAGTCAATGCCATAATGAAGGTGTCTATTTCGCATGTATCATCAAAAATTATACGAGCCATGTTTTGCGGATTCATTGTTTGTTCTTCTCCGCTTCTTCTAAAACTTAAAACTACGCCACCCATTTTCATATCAAATCTAAGATGATCTACATCTTTGTCTGAACGATGTGAATATATTTTCATTGTTTTTTCTCCTTTACTTCATCATGTTTCTAATCTTCAACATAATAATCACGTTTAAATTCTTCGTAGCTCATAATACGTTTGCTGCAGTCCATACATCTCATTGTTTTGTTATAACTAAAGTAATCCATGACTTCACTGCTTTCCATTTTTCCATCAAAGCTATATATGTCAGTTCCATTTGCTTTAAACTTTGCAAACATTCCAAGATCACTTCCACAGTATGGGCATTTTGTTATTTTCTGCATATCTCAACCCTCATTCCCTTTAATTCTCTCCTGATCATTTCTTGCAAAAAATCGTGGTAGCATTTGTCACACAAGAAGATTGTACGCTTCTGATCTGTGCCGAAAACGATTCTTTTCATTCCTTTATCTTCTGTAAAATCTTTTTCACACTCTACACAACTGCCGTGCCTGTCTGAACCTTTTAATGTGTTGATATCAACTATTTTCATTGCTTTTCTCCTTTACTTCATCATGCTTCTGTATGGCTCAAAGAAATCTTCTTTTCTTAACTCCATTTCACATTTAAGACAAATGAATTTGCTTTGTATTTTCATGTCGGAATTTATTTGTATATACTCTCTTCCAACATCTTCATTGAATAACAAGCTATTGCAACATTTACATCTTGCTACTGGCATTTTTCTTTTACCCCACATCCTTGATATTAAGTTCTGCTGTCGCCGGTATAAATCTCATGTATCCTGCATCTCTTATAATCTCGTTTTCTGTCAAATCAACAAGCTGTTTCTTTTCTTTTTCTGATTTAACTACAAGATAATAATGTTCATCTCTCACACCCATACACACCTCTCCAATTTTGAAGTGACTTAATGTGTATGTTTTAATACTTGGTTGTTTTGCATTAATCTTCATTTTCTTCCTCGCTTTCAAATTCTTCAATTTCTTTCCATGCTACGACTGGTGCTACAAGGTCTGTATCTATACCTGTAAATTTTGGACCATTGCCAAATTCGTTGTAAATTCCAAATCCAAACTCCTTTTTATACTGTAATATTGCTGGTCTTGCTTCTTTGCCTGCTTGTACTACATGGAAATATGCCTTTCTTCGATGTTCTACGTCTGGCAGATCGTCAGGATTCTTTCTTAGATCATGCCATCGGTATTTTTCTTTGTATTTCCTCAACTCTTTCAGTTCTTCCAACCACTTCGCAAGCTGTTTATAACTTTTTGCTTCTTCAAAATAGAAATTTGCTTCATCGTCATTAAGGTTTCCCATTTGAACCATTCCATGATGATACTTTGTTTTTGTCATATTATTTGCAAATATGATAGCTTCTTCTAAATTCATAAGCGACACCACCTTTCAAATTCAGGGCTAAGGATATCCTCTGTTGTAAAACCATCCTCTCGTTCTACTTCTTCGACTTGTTTTGCTGATAGCCCAAAAACATTAATCAACACCCAACTCTGTTCATGCATATGTCCTTTGTTATCTAAATTCTCAGGGTATTTGTGATATTTAGCACAACTTTTTGCATATCGTATCTGATATTTAATTCTTTCTTCGTTCCAAGTTTTTAAGATATTACTGTTAATCATTTGTTTCCTCCTCGCAATCTACATCGAACAAATATTTCAAGATTCTTTCTTTTCCTACTGCTTCAATTGCATCAAATACAAGTTGTTTTGATGCAAACTGCACCCCTCCCTGTGGTTTACAAACGCTCCACACATCATAATCAAGTTTTCCACCATCTTCATTGTTATATAAAAGGTAAAAACTATCACTGCGTATCGGACCATTATGCTCCTTTGCATACCGTTCAAGCTCAACTTCTACTTTTCTTTTCTCTCTGGCAAATTCCGCTTCTTTTTTTGTGAAAAAGATGTTTCCTAATTCCCACATATCAAGATCGTCTTCATCATTAATCCATGTCCTTTTTCTGATTCTTCCAATATAATTAATGTAATAAACCGTATCCCCATACTCTGGTTTCTTTACCTTTGCATCCTGTTTCTTGTCTGGTTCTTCTCCATTTATCTTCCCAACAAGCCTGTAAAACTCTTTTTCTTCTGCTTCTGTTAGATTTTTAATTCCCATTTTCTCCACTTCCTTTTCCTGTACTTCTAATCAATATCTGCGATACTCTCTACAAAACAGTTGTAGTAGATGTATCTCTTACCTTTATAGTCAAACTTGATGAATCCATCACTATCTTGAATGTCAATCTTTCCCTTGTAGCTTGCAATCTTCTGCCCGTCTGCTGTATATACTACAATGGTTCTTTCTAATCCGTTGTTCATGTCAGATTTAAGGTCTACCCATCCACGACTAAAGGATGCACAACCTGTCATTCCTGTTAAAACCAATGTGCTTAATGTGATCGCTAATAATTTCTTTTTCATAGTTAGTTCTCCTTATATGCCAAATATCTTTTTAATGCTGCTTCAAGGTCATTATCTTTTATGTACCATCCATCAATTAATATTTTATTAGTTAACTTGCTGTATCTTAAAACCCTTCTGTTTTCAAAATGTTCTAATTTAACTCCAAACAGAATGTCGCCTGGACGCGCAATTTCAACAATCCTCAAAACATTGTTTACTGTAATGTTGTTGAGACACTCTGCGATATTTTTCAAAAGCTTTTCTTTGCTATCAGCTTCTCTCCAAGTCGGCTTAAAATAACATTTGATTGTTTTTTCGTACGATCTAACATCTGTTAGTTCAAAACGATCATCTAGTTCTTCTATTTTTTCTGAATTTACGACTTGTTCTGTGATTATGTTATAAATTTTCATTAGTGAATACCCCCATTAACAATTTTGTTTTGACGATTCCATATGTTCTGTAATCTCTTGAAAATAAGAAGCATCTATACGACCATATTTGCATATGGACTTAGCGGTAATTAATTGTGCGCAAAGTTTATGATACATTTCCTTTCCTCCATATATTTTTTCTTTGCTTTCTAATGCCGCTGCAATCATGAATAATTCTTTTTCTGTTAATGTAATCGTTGCTTCTCCGTGAACTTCTGATATATACTGTATCTCCATTTCTCTTCCTCCTACATTTTTATTTGCTATCCAACTGTTCTTTTGCTAACTTGAAAGCCAACATGTATAGATCAAGTATTCCTGTTGGTTTAATTCCAAGATTTGAAGTCTCCAAATAAATATCTGTATCTAATTCCAATAACTTTTCTTGACCTTCGTTTCCAATCCCTGTTTCTTCTGAAAAATCATATAGTACATCTGATAAAAACTCTTCCATTATTTCTTCTTTTGATTTAAATGGATATTGGTCATCAATTTCAAAATAAAGGTCATTTTCTTCTACATACTGTGCAACGTCTTTTCGAGTTTGTTCTTCATCATATAAGTAAATATGTCTGTCATGACAATCTATCTTTTCCTCAAAATATCCAACATCTTCTACAAAATCATTAAATCCATTCCAACACATATTGCGATAATTAGTTGCAACCAACTGACCTAAATCGCCTGAAATGTGTAATCTGCAATAGTCTTCTTCAAAAAGAAAGCGGATTCTATACTCTGTACTGTTTGGTTTCTTGAAGTCTAATATTTTTATGTTTCCGTAATCAGTAAATGTAGCTTTATGATCTTTGAATTTCTGCTTCATTTTCTCTAAATCCATGAAAAATCACATCCTTTTATTCATCCTCTATAATTCTTGCTGGTGTGCTGCTCTTTTCAAAGCCTTCACAGCTATAATCATCAATAACTACTTTTCCAAAATCACAAAGTAAATCTTCTTTCTCGTATTCCTCTAACTTCTTTTTTGCTTCTTCTAAGTTGTCTGCTTCAACAATTCCTTCAATATGTCCATATCTTAAATGCCCAACGACATAATCTAATTCTTTCTTAAATTTAAATTTCATTTAATAGTCTCCTTTCTGCCCGACATAAAGCCGGGCGTTAAATAATCGGAAATTAATTTGTTTCTTATGCGTTGCTCAGGATGCATGATTAAAAAAATATGTTTACTGCTACTTTGTCGTGGTATATAATCCCGATGCAACAAGCCTTTTCTGGCTTGACTCCCTACCCAAATGTGAATGAAAAATAGTATGCAAATTCAAAAACATATGGATTAATTGTTGCTTTGGGTAGAGAATCAAACCAGAAAAGTATTTTTAATTATTTATTCTCGATCTTTGATTGATTTTTTCTGACAATAATGTGAGCTATAGCCACCGACTGGTCAAAACTCATTCTTGCTTTTATAAGTTCGCTTCGAATTTCATTTTTGTCTATATCAAAAAAAATAAGATTTCCATTGTCATTTTTAACAACGACTAGATCAGGACACACACCTTCTATTCTCCAAGAATATCCTTTAGCTAATTCAAGCTTCTCAACTTCTTCGTACGTCAAAATAGCACCCATCTATCGCTCCTTTTCTTCAATCGTTCCTAGATTATCTGACTGTAACTTTTTCAAAACCTCTGGAATATTCATCTTTTCAATAGTGTCTTTTGCAAGATTCTCTTTTAGTTTCTGTTCTAATGATTTAACAATATCAACTTCTACTTCGTGTTTTGCTCTCTGAATCATGTTACCGATCTTATCGTCAAGCTCTCTTTTTAGATATTTTGTTGTAAGTAGATCTGCTGCTGAATACCGATTACTTCCCCAGTCTTGATAATTTCCATCTTTATCATATCTTTTCTGTGTAATGAAACTTTCAAATTGCATTCCTACATATTCGGATAATGAATAATATGTGATTTTATCACTCCAATCACTTGATTTTTCAGGAATCTGAATATTATTAATCTTTTCAGAGCATACATTTTCGATAAATTTATTGATTGCTTTATTGATTGTCTCTTCTGATTCTTTAACTTTCTCTGCAATCTTTGCATCAACCATTTTCAATGCTTCATGCGTTGCTTTCTGAAGAAGTGCATCTTCCAAGCCTTCAACAATTCTCTCTTTTAATTCCTCGTCAATTGAATAGGAATCCTCTTCCATCCAATCAAGTTCTACTTCAATATTAAATTTTGCCATTTTATTATCTCCTTCTTAAAATTATTTCTACGCCAAACAGCTTGAAGCTGCACCCATTTATGAACTACGGCTTTTATTTATTTACTTAACAACAATCTTTGATTTTTAGGTTTCTTATATTTATTTTTATAGGTGCAGCTGCAAACTGTCTGACGATTCTTTTTTAAATGTATTTTGTTTTCCAGTATCCGGAAGAAGCTGTACATCTGATCCATACTGTTCTTTTTTGTTTCTTCCTAGCTTTCCTTGCTGACATATCAGCTAATTCCTTTTTTGCTCTCATATTTTTCCTTGCATCTTTAGCTGACTCGGATACACCGTATTCTTTTTCAAATAACCTGATGCTACATTCTGATACATTGTATTTCGCTGATGTTTCTGCAAGCGTATGGCCTGACATTCTGTATGTGATGATTTCAACCTTGTCAGAAACATCAAACCTTGAAATCCTGTTTCTTACCGGAAGTTTCTTTTTCCAGTTAAGGATTGTCGTTTCTGTTACGCCGTATTTTTTAGCAGTCTCTTTTAAAGTTAATTCTCCGCTAGAAAATTTGTTCACAGCTTCTTGGCGTTGCTCGTTTGTAAACCTTTTCCCCACTTTTACACCTCACCTTCCAATATTTTTTTGATCATCTCATTGTTTCTCTGTTCGTATATATGGTCCCTGACGCTTTCCTCAGGAAACTGCACACTATACGAACATTCTTTTATTCGACTTGAAATTCGTTCATTGTACTGAACTTCATTCTCTGTATAATTGCTTGTATAAATCGTTACCAGTTTGTTTATGTATCTGTAATTAACGATCTGGTAAAATTTATCATTAATCCAAGTGCTGTTTTTTTCTGCTCCGAAATCATCTATGATTAGAATTTCTACATCTTTCAGATCAGCCAACAAATCTCTTTCACTTATTTTGCTGTCTTGGTCCCATGTTTTTTTGATCTGTTCTATGATTTCACTTGAAGTTGCAAATTTTACTCTGTGGCCATCAGCCAAAAACTGATTTGCCATACTTGCAGCCATTCTTGTTTTTCCAGAACCTTTTGTTTTTGAATAGATGTACAATCCAACTCCCTTTCCTTGAAACGTCTGGAAGTTATCAATGTAATTTTTGATAATCTTACAAGCAATCCTGACCAATTTCTTATTTTTTTCTTCCTTATAATAAGCAATATTAAAATCAGCTAATTTTAAGTTTCTAAATGGTTCAGGTACATTTGCAAATTTCAATCTATTGTGATTAATCTGTTCTTGCCTGCATTTGCACTCTCTAAACACTGTTTCTCCGTCTTTTTCAACAGGAATCCAACCAGTACCATTGCATAGCGGACATACATCAGAATCCTTTGAAATCTGTGTCGGCTGCCCCAAGTTCGATTGCTTTTTCAGCGAATGAAGATTTTCTATGATCTTCTCCATTCCTTCCATATTTATCATCCTTCCTGTTTGCGTAATTTCCGTCTAAGATTTTCGCTAAATTTGTGTCGTTGCATATCCAATCAAAGTTTGCACACCAATTTCTATTGTTTTTTCCTTTAAGAAAATCAGATTCTTCCACTATTTCAAATGCCTTTTCAAAATCTTCATATGTATAACCGGCGTTAAATCTTGCTCTGATCGTGTCTTTTCTTCTCTTGGACAATCTAGTAACCCTTGAATACGATTTACAAATTTCATTGTATTTATCAACGATTCTTGCGTAATCAATTCGTTCTCTTGCCGTTTCTTTCTTTGGCTTATATTCTTCAACATCTGCTTTTTCTTCTTTTGATTTGTATTCCGTATTTGATGATTGACACACATAGTTTTGAACATCCATCATATAGACAGCTCCTGCGCTTAACATTTCAATCAGCCCTAACTTCACAAGATGTTTCAGTGCTTCTTTTACAACTTCAACACAATGCTCTGTTAAAGTCGCAATCATGTCTACATCGTATGGAATCATGCCATTTAATGCCAATCTTTCACTCTTCTTTAAGCTGATAAGATACATTTTCATAAGAATATTAGAATACAAATATCCGTCTTCCTGAGATTCTAAGATTTTAAATTCTTCTGTGTCTAAAAAATCTTTCAATCTCAGATAATAATATTTTTTATCAGACATAAGATTACCTCTATTTAATTTTCATTTGATTTTAGGTGGGCTGACGTGCCCGTGTATCATTTGTAGAAATGCTATTCAGAAAGTAGTTCTTCGATTTTTTCTGCTGCCTTTTCTGGTCTGCAAAACAAAAACTCTACTCCATATTTTTTATTCATTGTGTTCATGATCTGCTTTAATTGAGACGGCTTGCATGGTTCCTTTGGTGGCTTTTCTCCTTTATTCTCGCAACGTCTCTTGTTTACGAAATAACGTTTCCAACAACTCTCATTCTTCCATCTTCCAAACGTATCAATACTAGTAACACCGTCTTTATTCTCAACGAGAATATACAGCTTAATACCATTATTGCTTGCCAAAAAGCAAGAATCTGAAAATCTCTTATGTGACTTCACTAAACACTGGTACAATTCTTGACAATCTTTTTTTGTATCAACAGATTTATCAATGCAGCCGATCAAGTCCATTTTTTTTAGCTTGTCCCCACGTCTTTCGATAACTTCCTGAATTTCTGGTGTTATCTCTATGTAATCTCCTACTGGACATGGAATATCAACAAGCTTATGGCCGCGATTTTTTAACATGTTGTGTTTAAGATTATGTTTTCCTGCTTTTTGCGCTTTGTCTACTCCAATAATCATGTATCATTCGTCCTTTCTACCTATATTTTACCATCATCCATCATCGAATCTTTTGTGATACTGTGATGCATCACCACTTTTTATTAGATAAAATACAGATTCCATTCATTATCTTTTTAATTCTTTTTTCTGTCTCAACATTTTTAATATAAATCTTAAGTGTTAAAACAAAAATCACTATAGGAATCATTCCATACAATCCAATTCCTAACCAAACTAACCAAAACATATTATTTCCTTTCTCTGAACTATTCTACTCTATGCAATTCCATCTCAACTCTATTCTTCTCATATCCATTGCATCATAACACTTATCTACGCATTGCTATTCCCTAACTGCTCTATACCTTTCCTTGTCATCACATCTCTGCTCATATCGTCACTTATCCACGCCATGCCATTTCCAAGCAAAACCTTTCCTCGCTATTCCGTTTCATGTCATATCTTTTCTTTTTCAACACTAATCAAAACGGTATGTAATTTAGATTTACACATAATGATCTTTTAGCAATGTTAACTTCAATGTCATTTCCTGTAATCTCTTTTGTTTGATTTAGAATCATTTGTTCATCGGCTGCTGCATCACTTAAGTGACAAATCGTTACTGTTTTTAATGCATCTGTCATATTCTGTTTCAAAACCTTTTCTTTGAATGTCTCAAAAGATAAATGTCCTTTGAGTCGATGTTCAAAGTTTGCTGCCGATTTATCAACAAATTCCTCACAGTAATTAACTTCACATAGAAGATGATTGATTTTCGCCGATCTAAAAGATAGTGTAGGGTATTCAAAATCCGTCATGTATACTAGACTTCCCATGTCCTTGTGTTGTATAAAATATCCAAAGTTTGGACACGGTATGATTTCCCCAGTATCTTTGTCTTTTGTTGTGTGTGGCAGATAGAACGGAATCACATTGAAACTTCCACACTCAAACGGCTTTCTTTCTTTTTTTCCTATCATTCCACCAATTCCAAGATCAAAATATTCTATTGGATCATATGCTCCAAAATGTTCTACTGTCTCATTATTGCTGTATATTGCTATTCCATTCTTAGTAAGATTTTTATATGATTTTGCATGATCTCCGTGGATATGAGTCAATAAACACCCTGCCACATCTGCTATCCTATAATTAATTCCCCTTAGAATGTCTTTAAATTTACATCCGCAGTCAAGCAATAAGATTTCTCCATCTCCACTCATTAATGCATAGCAATTACCATACTGACTTCCTGTGTTAATTACTTTTAGCCACATTGACATTTCTGAATATTTCCTTTCTTAAGTCCACTGGATTTCTTCTTGCATAATACAATCTCTTAGAAGCCTGAATATCCTTTGCTGCCTTGTCGCATCTAAAATCTTTACAGATCATCGGTCTAACTTCGTAAATTGTACAAATCTTTCTGACATCGTCTCTAAATGGACATGTCATATCCACAAATTTACCTACGATTGGTGGTTTATGCACATTTTCTTTGATATTGTGTTCTTTCACATATCTTTTGATCCTGTTAACTTCTCCAAGTGATAACGGAAGAAGGTTGGCGCAGCACTTACCGCACTGCGAACACTCTCCGTTTTTTGTGTAATCTGTTACTGTTGCTAAATCGTCTTTCATTTCTTCAAGAGTACCAACCATTTTCCACCTCTACATATCAAATTTGATGTTTTCCCACTTTTTGTAAGCATCCATGTACAACTCTCTCTTGTCTCCGTTGAATGTCATTTCATAGTACATTCCGTCTAATAACGTTGTACTCAGTAACGCTTTATGATTCTGTAATGTCTTAGCATACAAGACAACGTATACATCGTTGATCGTAAGATGTTTCTGATCTGTCTTATCAATATGATCATTCACATAATCTGCAATCTTGGCTTTGCATACCGCTAAAAATTCTCTGCTTTCCATTTTCTTCTCCTTTATTCGTTATATGGTTCATATGTTTTTTTGAAAATATCAGGTTTACATGGATAGAACTCACCATTAACACCCTTAATTATGTAGTCTCCGTCTGATACAGTCATAACACCTTCAAGAGTTTGAATCGCAAGAAAGTCAACCATTGAAAGTTTTCCTTCTTCTAAATTACTTGCATCCATGCTTTCAAAATGCAATTTATCAAGTTGTTCTTTCATAAATTCTTTTACTTCTTCGATGTTATTTCCATTCCATTTAACAGCTTCTACCACAACAGGTTTCTTTACATATTTACTCATATATCAACTCCTAATCTACAAACATCCAATCTTCTGCTAACATATCAGCCTGTGATGCTAACCACCCCATCTGTACACCAGATGTTCCCACAAATGCCACTGCAAATGCCACTGCTTTATTTCCGATGGCTTCATGATCGCAATTAACAATTGTTTTGTCTGCTGTATTATATAAAATTCCTGTTGCTAACTGGATATACTGATTCTTTCCGTTCCATCCTTTTCTCTTAACTTTAAGTCCACGTTTCACGTACTTGATAGCATCTCCAAATCCAAATGTGGCTTCTCCGCCTAAAACTGGACAATTCGTTTCATCTGCGATTAGCCATTCATCAGACAAAATGTTAGAAAGTGTATATTCGACTCTCTGTGTCTCCCTAACGTCTAATAAGTCTCCTTGCCCCTTATCGGTATCTTTCGGTCTGCACTGCATCATGATAGTTTCTTTTTCTGTATCCCAGTACCAATATCCGCCCCAAGATGGAAGTTTGACTTTTGCTCCTGCTTTCATTGCTTTAAATGCTTCTGAAAACGTCATGCCAATTTCTTCTACAACAAGCTGTACTGTGTAATCATCTTTATGCACGATTCCATGTTCTCCATCTGCGATAGATACGATCAGCTCTCCATCTTTTGTAATATTTACTTCTTTAAATTTTTTACCATTAATTACCATGTTTGTTATTCTCCTTTCAAAATAGCTCACATCCTGATTGTTTAAACATTGTAATTTGTTTGTCCCAATCACAAGAATCCCAACTATATTCTTTCATAAGACATTTCTTACAATAGAATTTATCAATGTTTCTACCATGTAATTTGAGATTCATACTCAAAACTTCTTTGTGTTTAATTCTTTTACCGCAGCAATCACATGCTTTGTTAAAATATTTAATTGCCACATTCTGATCAATACCAAAATATTCAGCAAACTCATTTATAACTTCTTCTGTTGGCTCATTCCTAAATGTTCCACCGTTCCAAGCTTGCGTTAAATATTCATCCAATGTGCAATTCATAATAATCCATTTCTTATTGCTTATGAAATCTTCTCTAAGAATCTCTCTCCATCTTTTGTACGATTTTGGATACCAGTATTTATCAAGAATCCATGTAGATTTTGTATAAAATGGACAAGCACAATGGCAGCCAACTCTTGCATAGCCCTTCTTGTATTTAGGATTAACAGTAATGTCTTTCCATATCGTATACAACCAGACATCAAACTCTGTCCATTTTCTAATAGGTAAAATTCCTTTCCAACAAGTCTTACCCCATTCAGATTTGTTAACCCATTCATCTTCATAAGAGCTTCTTGTATTTGATTCTTCATTTCTCATTCCCATCCACAATAAATACGGATGATTATGGTCAAGTTGTGATATCATTACGCCTGTTTTGAAAATCCTGCAACAGAATCTTGAAAATCTAGTTGGAATCATATGATTAGATGCTACATATTGATAGAATCCTTTATCTGGATTCATGATTTCACAATTCGTAAACTCTTTTACCATTTGATATGTGTCTGCACAATCTAAGGATGTATTGTTAAATATTGCTTTTGTATCAGGATATAAACTTCTCACAAGATGACATGTAACCATAGAATCTTTTCCCATTGACACAGGAATAATCGAAGTATAGTTCTCGTATTTCTGCATCTTTTCTTTGATTAGATTCAATAACTCAGATTCAATTTGAATTAAATGTTCTTTATTTAAGTCGATTAGTTCTTTCCAACTGATTAAATCTATATCCTGTACGTTTTCATATGTTTTTAGTTTTTTAATTTCAACAGCTTCTAAATCATTAGAAACAACAACTTTGTAAAATTTATGTATATTTCCTTGCTTGTCAAATCCTTTAATAATCTGTCTGTTAAGCCAAAAATATCCTTCTTTTAAATCTGGTAATTTTTCACCAGACATTTCTCTTAAAAAATTAATATATCCATCATAGATTGGATTCAATTGTAATCTTCCTTTAACTTTTGGATTTTACCCATCCGTTAAAGGTATTTATCTTATACTTAGAAACCAATTATCTTAGGTCATGGCGTAAGATTTTACGTTTTAGCCATCATTGTCGCTATGTTTCATGGGTAATGCATGACATCTCACTATACAACCCTGTTTACAGGGAATTGATCACAATTGATTTTTTAAATTTATTCAAGTGGAATATATACTTTTCCAAGAAATACACTATCAAGGATTTCTACGTTTGATAGCTTTCTTTCTGGATGTTTCTCATTGAACTCAGCAATATAATGTTGAAATTCATCGTCAATCATATCCCACGAACATTCCTCTAAAATTATATATTTTGTTGCTGTTCTGTCGTTACCACGAGTAGTTTTATAACGATATATAATTTTCCAAATTGGAATTGGAATATCTTCGCTCATAATCTGCTTTGGGTGACAAGTTTTAAATTCTTCCATAACGCTGTCATCATATTTGCAATTTAATTGCAGTTCTGAAATTTTCATGTTCTCACCACTCTCTTATCTGCAAATGCTTTTATTCTATCAGTTAAAGTTACTGCTACCAGAAGAATAATATTTTATTCATCTTCCTGAACCATAAAGTCCGGCAGATCAGCTTCTGTTACTTCTTCTGCAATATCATCTGCACTTTTGACTTCTTCTACAGCTTCTTCTGTATCCTGAACATCATCAACAATAAACTCTTCCTGATTAGAACCTGTCTCTACATCTTCTCTTACGTCAGCTTCAATTACTGACTCTTCTGGAATTTTCTCTGTTCTTTCATCAGCTTCCTGAACGAATGCATCTCCATGAGTATTGATGATCTGCTTTAATGCACGATTCATGACTGTTTTCTTGGCCATCTGGTCTGTAAACTTAGCATGAACTCCTTTACCTTCTTGATATCCATATCCCTGTTTCCAAGCCTGCTTAATCTGGTTAATGTTCATTACTTCTAAGATTTTTTGTCCGTCATTCATCGTAAGAACTGCGTAAGCACCAACAATCTTGTCGTTGTTAATGTTGTTAAAGTCCTGAGTATGTTCTTTGAGAACTTTTTCTCCATCTACAATTGCGTACTCGAAATGATCTCCTTCGTAAATGACTTCTGAACTGATTTTTTCTAGTCCATATCTTCTTGCAATTGTCACGTTTCCAAAATATGATCTCTGGAATAAACATTTCTTACCATAAGCAATAAAGTATCCCTGTTTCTTCTGTACAGATAAACCAAGAGTTGCCATATCCATTAAGGAGTTTGCGACACTTGCCTGTGTGCAAGATTCTAAAATTGGCTTATTATTTCTGTCTGTAGTTTCTTTTAATACCAGATATGCACCTGTCAGTGCATTTGCTAAATTGTAGTCTTTTGGAAAAGACATTCCATATTTACACTTTTCATTAAGTTGTGTTGTTAACCCATCAATGAACGCATTGTTAATAACTGCCGCTGCCTGAGTTTTTCCCTGTTCCTGAATCTCTGTTTTTGTTGCCATTTTTACCAACCTTTCTATGTAAAATTTAATTGTTACTTCAACTAATTTTCAATACATCAATTAATCTTCCTTGTTACCGCCAATCACTTTTCCTTTTTTGTCAAGCTTCTCCCACACAAAGCGACCTTTTCCGCTATTGTGCCACTGACCAATTCCGTTTAATTTTCCGTAATCAAGCCACATTTCCACGTTGTCCATGAGATCATCAACCATTGACATTACTGTAAATTCAATAACTGTACCTTCTGGACAGCTATCACTATTTGCAAGTGCAACTCTTTCTCCTTGTGGTGTCTGCGCTCTTAATGGTCTCTGGCAGTTTCCCATTTCTTTTCCTTCTGGAATCTGTAACAGAATCTTTCGTTCATTGACGAAGATCAGATTGTCAATCTTTGTTTTGTATGCTGCAAGTTTCTTGACATAGTTGAATGCTTTTGCTGCGTTCTTGAAAAATCCTTTGATCTGGTAATCATAGATAAATGGATTATCATTTTCATCTTTAGGAAATACAGTCTTTCCTTTTTCTATAACGCCTTCAACACCAATTGCTTCAATCTCTTCTTTTTTACTGATCGCATCAGGTGCCTTGCTTGCAATGTACTCTGCATGTAATTCCTTATCATTACTTGCTGTTCCTAAAATTTCCTCAATAAATGTTAATCTTACTTTCATTTCTTTCATTATTTTTTCTCCTTTTTAATACGTTTTCATTTTCGGTGCTATGCTCTTATGTTCTAAACACTCTGAACGTAGCTATTCCATCACAACTCTGCTGATCGCTGAGCTTGTCCTTTGCCAAACGAAGCACATTGCATCAATTCTATTCCCTTCCTTTTCGCAATATCTCCATTCTTTACATCTCCATTCTTTACCATTCCTTATCATGTCAACTCTATTCCTCTCCACGCCACTACATTTCAGCTAAATAATTATCCAGTCATTTCTTTACTTTGCCTTTTCTTCTCAAATCCATGCGTCTCTATGCAATTCCTTCACTATTCAGCTCCGTAACAAAACATTTCTATTCCATGTCGTATCTATTCAGTTCAGAACCATGCTATTCCAAAGCTTCTCTAAACTCATCATTGCTTTTCCTTCACATTGCATAACAAAACTTTTCTACTCCTCGCCATTCCAATTCGGTGCCTGACAATTCCGTGCTATTCCTTTTCTCTTCGCATCTTAACTTTTCCTTTGCTTTGCTTAGGAAGTCAATTATCACATCATAGTTTTGACACCTCTAAATCGTTGTCACTTCTGATCAGTAATATTAATTGCTGTTCAAACTCTGGAATCCTGTCAGAATCAAGGCTTTCTGCATCATCAATAAAGATTGGCAGTCTCACATCGTTCATCTTCTGGAATCCGCTTACCATATCAGCTTCACATAGAATCTTGTCTCCATGATTCAGCCCGTCCATATAATTAATCCCATGACACATGATCTTACACGTTTCCACTGGATTTCCTTCAATGGTATAATCTAAGAACTGGAAATTAAGATGCTTGAAGTATGGATTGATTTTTCCTGCGATACACTCATTCTTCCTGAGTGAAAACTCTAATAATTCATCAATCTGTCTTTCAAGATCAGCTCCAATCTGTGAAAACGCCTTTAAATCTTCTTCCAGACTGTCAATTCTCTTTTCTTTATCTTTTTTCGCATTTTCCAGACTATGTAACTCAGCTTCAAGTTTCGCAATTTCAGAAAAATATTTTTGTTTTTCTTCTGAAAGCTGTTTTCTTTTTTCTTTGCCGCTGTTCAGCAATCCAATCTTATTTTCAAGATTTTCAATGCTTTTTAAAACTTTGATGTATTCTTCGTTTGAGGACATGTCAACTTCTTCTGGCAGATCAGCTAATTTTGCATTGATTGACTCAATTTCTTTTTCGTAATCACAAATTGCTTGCTTATTTTTTGAAATTTCTTCTTCAATCAGCTTCTTATCTTCTTTAAAATAATCAACTTTTTGTTTGCACATATTACCATCTTCCGTAATTCTTTTAAGCTTTTTGGCTTTTCCAGATTTCCACAGATCTTCTTTTTCTTTCTCTTTCAAGAGTCTTATTTTTTTATTTTCCTCAAATTCTGCTTTTAACTGATCAATCTTATCTTCTGGAAGCCGCTGACCGCACGTTGGGCAGATTGCTGTATCATCATCGAATACCTCTTTTTCAATTTCTGATGATTGATTATCTTGATATTCTTCTTTGAATGTTTTTTTATAGTTCTCTCTAGCATTGTTCAGATATTCTTCCCACTGTTTTATCTTCTTTTTATCGTTAGAAAGTTTAAATTCATCCTGTTCTAAAAGACCACGTTTATGTTGAAGATTACATTCCAATTTATCTTCATCAAACCGTAATTTAAAACGTTTTTCCGTCAGTTCTTTGTTTGCTTCATTGTAGATTTCATCTTTCTGACGTTTTAGTTTAGTCAATTCATCCGATGTTGTTTCATATGCTGCAAATGAGTTTGCAAGTGTTTCTTCCTGTTCTTCTACTTTATTAAGTTTGCTTCTTGCTTCGTTTAATTTCTTTTCGATCTCTGTTTTGTTTCCAAAATCAACCTCGCGATTTCTTTCATACGAAATCTTTGTGTTCTGTTCATCAATCTTCTTTTCGTTCATGTTTAGCTCTTTTCTAAGCTTCTTCAAGATTTCATCCGCTGTATGATTCTCAATCATTTTGTATACATTTTCATACTGCGGATTTTCTTCGATGAACTGTCTTAGATCGAAACCTGACATTTTTTCAAGAATCTTTCTCGCATTTGTCGTATTCTTCCTCAAGGCATTTAAAAATACAATTGGATTACTACAAACAAGTAACGTCTCAGGATCAAAGTTATCTGAGATAAACTCATCAAACTCTTTCTTCTTCTTAGGTACTTCGTCAATCTCATAAGTTGTTTCATTGCCTGTGAAGACTTCTTCTTTCGTTCCTCGTGGTCTTTTCCACTTCTGCTTTGTGATCTTTTTCAGATCGTATTCTTTACCGTTGATAGAAACTCTTATCTGTCGGATAACGTCTACCTTATCTACTTCTTTGCCGTCCTCTTTTCTTCTAACTCCGTCCGGCATCGTTCCGTCTGAAAGTTTTCCTGTCAGTACGTCAAAGTAGGCATCCATGATTGTGGTCTTGCCTTCCTGATTTCTTCCAGAGACTTTTGTATCTCCGTCAAACTTAATTTCTTTGTCCTGAAAACACTTGAAGTTTTCCAACGACATTGTCTTCAATTCTACCTGCTTCATTTTGACCTCCTAATTGTATTCTTAACTCTTCTCTTACAACATTTCTTACCAGACTTTCCAATTCTTTCCGCTTGTCCTTCTGCCTATTTTCAAGATCATCTTTCAAACGGTAATACATTCTTGAAAGCGTTGCTGCGCTTCCTATAGAGTCATAACCTATGTATCTTTCCACTTCCTCACAGTTCGTTGATCGTTTGATAACATCGTCATAAGAAAATCTCATTGCACGTTCAACACTTCTTGCATCTGTGTTGTATTTTTCAGCGATCTCTTTATAAACTTTCATCATTGGAATAGCTGTACCTTTTTTGTCAAAAATCAATACTGTTTCTACTGAATACTTAAATCCAAGTAGTCTTGTATTGAAATTAAGGTCTATCATTTTTTGTTCAACATCTCTTCGTTTCAACATTTGACTACCTCTAAGCAACTGCTAGAAATTTCGTAAGCTTCTTTTTCAATTGATTCATTCTTAGAAATCTTTTTTGTATACTTTCTACTCTGAATCCTGCCGATAAGTTTTACTTTTTCTCCAACTTCAAGTTTTTTTGCAATCTCAGCAGTATCTCCCCATAAGATGCAAGGGAAATAATAAGAACTCTTATTTCTGTTTACTGCGATAAACATATCTGCAACTTTTCTTCCTGCTGGTGTTACCCTTCCTACTGTTGGCTTACAAACTGTTCCTTCAACAACTAGTTTGTTTAAATCTTCTGTCTCTTCTACCTCTTCAACAACATTGGCATTTACAAATAAATCCAAATGTTTTTTTTCTGAATTTTCATCTGGTCTGTTTCTTGAAGCAAATACACCGGTAATTTCAACGTATGCTCCCTGTCTTACCGCATTGTTCATACGGTCTTCTGAAACAATAACTGGAACTCTGTCAACAGTTCCGCTTTTTCTTCTCGTATCAATGTACGTTTTGTAGTACATCCTTCCGCCTGATTGGTGGCTATAATCCACTTTTTCTAATGTGCCTTTCAGGTTCACAAAATTTTTATCATTTTTCATCCTTCATTTATCCTTTCTTATTCCGGCAAACAGTAACATTGCACCCGCCACTCCAAGCAAACATGCAACAGGAAGGCTTAACGATTCCCCATCAACAAAACTGCCAACCGTACCAAACATATATAATGTTCCAATTACTATGCACGCCATTTTGAATTTCATCGTTTCACCTCTTTTATCTTTTTCCGGCAAAATATTATGAATCTTATAAGTATTGTTACGAACATTATCTTTTCCAACTTATTCTTGCTATTCATATATTCCGCGTGCCTTTTCAAAATTTCATCCCATGTGATTTCTGCTTCATTTTCTTTCTTCATATTCCACACCTTTATAACAATCTATAAACTCGTGAACATCTGCCAATTTTTTTCTTGCTAACCCTTTATAGCAGTAAACATTAAATTCTTCCTCGATCTTCTTATAAAGATTTATGTATGTTTTGGCCCTCAGGCTGTTATCTTTATATTTTTCTCCAAGAAGTTGTTTGATGTGTCTTGCTGCATGTTCCTGAATTTCTTCTATGTCATATGCAAAGAGTGGCAGTTCGTCTTCTAAAATTTCAACCTTTGTCTCAATCTTTCCGACTCTCTCACTTAACAACACATCTCCCTGTGCTAAAAGCTTTATCTTTTGTTCAATATTGTCTGGCAATTTAACTTGATCTTCATTTTTCAATACTGGAAGAACTTCTCTCACGATCCAAAAATAAAAATCATCATGATCTTTATCTTTGGTTTTCAAGATTGCTTTCATCATATTGAACTCATTTACGAACAATAATTTATGCATTGTTCCTTTTCTGTCTTTGGCACTGATTTTTCTAACGCCAGACTGATTTAATCTGCTATTAATCTGTCCGGAGTTTATAACTCCAATGCCATATCCAATATCTTGTAAGCAAAAGAACCATTCTCCATCCTGCTTCTCTGCCCTAAGTTCTGTTCCAAACGGACTTTCAAAAACTTCCATGCTATTCCTCCGGTTTCTTTTCTAAGAACTTATTTAAGAAATACATTTGACCTTTGCCAGTAACTTTCGGAGTTTTCACTACCACATTGCATCCGTTACCGTCAATTCTGGTACTCTCTTTCACTTGGAACAATCCCATCTCCATGCTTCTCTGTGTCGGCATATTTCTGTTGCTTCCTTGTGCTTTTATCAAGTATCCATTGTTTCTCATCCACTCAAAGAGTCGATTCTGCCCAGTATCAATGCCATTTTGTTTCAACAATTTAGCTAGATCACCAATTAATATAGATGTTCTGCTTGATGTTACTGCATCAGCGAAAATCTCTTTTGGCTTCATACGTTCATTATCTTCTAATAAGACTGTATTGCTTGCCTGTAAATCTTCTATTGTCTTTTGTGCTTCTAAAACCGCCAGTGCTAACAGTTCTTTCCCATGAGGAACGTGTTCTGTAATAATCCGTTCCATTTCGTGGAATTTATTGATATACTTTGCTGTAAACTCAGTACCTTTAATCCCTGTCAGTTTATGAGCAATAAATTCACATCCCTTTTTAGTTACTTGGTAACAGGGATATTCTTTACCTCTTCCATTTTTATATGTAGAATCAGTGAAAAAATCTGACTGTCCAATTTTGGACAGTGAAAATTGATCAATGTAGCTTCGTATATCTCTTAATAATTTGTTATGATCTTTCCCAATCATTTCAGCTACTTCAACACTACTGATTGTTTGTTCTAACTTTTCCAATTGATCACCTCCAACTTAAGATTTCTAAAAGTAATCTCTTCGGATTGCTTTATTTTCATCTCTTAGTTTCCTTAATCTCCATTTATCAAATTCTTCTGTATCGAATATGATCGGAGAGTTCTTTTTATATGGATTTATCTTTTGTGCAAAACTCTGATTTGATTCTCTGTATGCTGAATCTAAAAATTCCTCAGGAAATCCCATCTCACAGAGTTCTGATTTTCTCATAACCTTTTTTGCATATTTCATTATTCTTCCTTTAAGATAAGAAATAATCAACCGTTACTCCTCATCTCCTATTAGTTCATCAACAGTGACCTCTAAGATGCTCGCTACTTTTTTCAAATTTGCAACGCTTGGTACACTGTCATTCCATTTAGAAATCAGCCCATTTCCAAGTTCTGCTTTTTTCTCAACATAGGTAACTGACAGACCTTTTTCTTTGCAAATCTTTTTAATTTTGTCATAAATATACAATTTCTTACTCTCCTTTCTTTATTTATTAGAAAATATTCAGTATTTCCATTGACTTTTTGCAGAAAATATTCTAATATTAAATTACCACATAAAATATAGATTTTTTTCTGTGACCGCTTTCTGTTTTACTGAAAGTTTTCTGTGCTATGCTTTTACTATATAGAAAACTTTCTAGTTTGTCAAGCGTTTTTTACAGAAAAGTTTCTGTAATTTCTTAGAAAGGAGATTCTATGACTATTTATGAGCGAATTGAAAGCCTTAGGAAGTCACAAGGATTATCACAAGGAAAGCTTGAAAAACAACTAGGTTTTTCTAATGGTTCAATTTCAAAATGGAAAAACAGTACTCCAAAAGTCGAGAGATTACAAAAGCTCGCTGACTTCTTCGGTGTGTCTGTTGAGTACTTGATGACAGGAAAGGAGGATGGACAAAAAGAGAAAGATAACACGGACGATCTCAAAGAAAAATTTGAGGAACTAAAAGAATTGCTAGAAAGTGGAAAGATGCAACCGTTACGTTATGACGGGCAACCGATTGACGATAACACAAAAGAGCTTTTGCTTAAACAGGTTGAGATTTCCATGGCTATGATGAGAAAATAAACAGGAGGGTTATGTATGAGACCGAATCAAATCAAAAATTTAGTACATGATTTGGTTAAAAAATACGAAACAAGAAATCCATATCAGCTTGCAGACAGCTTAGGTGTTATTATCCAAATCGGAGATTTAGGAGAACTATCTGGATGTCACATGAAGATATGCGACAAGAAATTTATATACTTAAATGATAGGATTGATGATGAAAAAATGCGAGAAGCTGTAGTTGCTCATGAATTAGCTCATTGCGTACTGCATGACGGAGATTATTATTTCTTCTCCTATGGCGAACAATTCTACAGCAACAAGGTTGAAATTGAAGCTCATACTTTTGCAGCGGAGCTTTTGATACCAGATGAAACGATTATCGAACATCCGGGATACACTCTCGAACAGCTATCGTCATTAACCGGATATGGTGAAAGATTAGTCAGCTTCAAGAGACTTTAATTTTTTTATTTGTCATTTGTTTGTTATACACCGTAAAAAGGAGGGGTATTATGAAAAAAGCCTGCAAATTATTAACTGTGTTTTTACTTGCTGTCACACTTGGTGTTTTTGGAAATTTAGAATCAGTTAACGCAAAGTCAAAGATTAAAATTTCCAACTCAAAAATCACACTGACTGTTGGACAGTCTAAAACATTAAAGGTAAAAGGAACAAAGAAAAAGCCTAAATGGTCTAGTAGCAAAAAATCTGTAGCAACAGTATCTAAGAATGGAAAAGTTGTTGCTAAGAAAGCAGGAAGTGCGACTATCACAGCTAAGATTGGAAAGAAAAAATATAAATGTAAAGTTAAAGTTAGTCGAAAAAACAACGTTAATTCAACCAACAGAAGTCCATATTTAAAAAATCAAGGAGATTTCGGAACTGGTAATTTTTATATTTACTTAGCATCTGGAACATCTGAAAACGGTAAAATCCCAGTCTTGTTAATTAATAAAGGTACTCCTTTTGGATATGTTGATTACTATATAACTGACTTGACAGAAGAAACTCCTGTAAAAATTTACATTGACGGTAAAAAGGTAGACGAAACATACGTAAATTATGGTGCTCAAGCTTCTCTTATGGTTACCGGTAATCAGATAAAATCTGGAACTCATTATGTTGAAGCTGTGCAATACAAAAACGGAAATATTAGCTTTTATAGATTAGCTAAATACAAAGTTACAATAAAATAAACAAAAAAAGACCGCACAGCTCAGCCAAAGCGTGCGATCTCCCAAAAGTCTTGATTTTGATACTTTTGTACAGCCATACTTATTGTATCATTATCAAGTCAGCTATGCAAGTCGTAAAATTTTAACCATTTTGCGTTTTATGCAAATTCCAATTTTAGGAATTGCGTAGCTGTTATTTTTATACCTATTTTTTAGAATTAAGGAGTGATACAATGGCTAAAGCAAAATACAAAAAAGACACCGATGGTTACTATTCAACAAATGTATGGGATGGAACATACAAAGATAATGGCAAAAAACATTATAAACATTTAAGATCACGTCAAAGCAGCCGTGACTTAGAGAAAAAAGTAAAAGAATTTGAACAGCTCCGTGATCAACGAAAAGCTGTTATGAATACAGATATGTCTTTTATGGCATACTGTGAACAATGGAAAAATTTATATAAGTCCAACAGGGCAAACAATACTCTTAAAATGTACGACAATGTTATTAACGTTCATTTTAAGCCACTAACAGACGTTAAGCTACAAGATATACAACGTAGCCATTTACAATTGATTTTAAACAATGCTGATGGCAAATTAAGGACCCAACAACAGATTGTTATGACCTTCCGTCAAGTAATGGAATCCGCAGTGTGTGATCACATCTATCCGGCACAAGGTTATCAGGACATATTTAACAAATTAGAAAAGATAAAATACAAAGCAAAAGAAAAACGCCCATTGACCCATAGCGAACGTAACGCCGTTTTTAAGGCATCCTACAAGTATCAGATGGACATGGTATACACTTACCTCATTTATGGCTGTGGATTACGCTGTGGTGAAGCTCTGGCGTTAACAGAATCAGATATAGACTTACGATTCCACACGGTATCAATACTTAAATCTCACGACATTTCAGACAATATCCCAAAACGAAAATCAGTTAAAAACATCGAAAATGGAGAACGAGTTCTTCCAATTCCTGCAAATGTATTTGACGTGATCGCAGATTATGTCAAACTACTCAGAGAAGAAAAAAGGGAATACTTATTTATCAACCAAAACTATAAACCTATGTCAAAGAGTGGATATCGCAGAATGTGGGGCAGAATTTTAAAAGCGCTGCAAGAAGTCAGTGAAGCTCCTATTGTCGATCTAACAAGTCATATCTTCCGACACAACTACTGTACAAACTTATGCTATCAAGTTCCGCTTATCAGCTTTAAAAGAGTTGCAGAGCTTGTCGGTGACTCTGAAAAGGTTGTTGCAGAAGTTTATAGCCACATCATGCTTGAAAAAGAAGATAGTGTTGCTGCTGTCAATAACGCCTTATCGTTGGAACAAAAAGTGGAACAAAGCATGGAACAAAAAATGGAACAAGGTAGTGAGATGGTATCTTAATATTTTTTTGAAATCATGGAACGCAAATGGAACATTGGAACACCGATGGAACAAATACAACCAGTTACAATCGGTTACAATCAGTTACTTTTGCGTTCCATATTTTTTATAGATGGAATCGCTGCAAACCGCATAAATAAAAGAAAAGCACGGATTTAAGCCATTTCTGGCATCCGTGCTTTTTTAGTGAGCGTGCGGGGATTCGAACCCCGGACAACTTGATTAAAAGTCAAGGAATC